>Ga0182014_10000753_pt1 | contig 44010 bp, 28 predicted proteins | sample 612S2DmetaG_FD_120489 | JGI IMG/M metagenome (GOLD analysis project Ga0182014, IMG submission 120489) | Permafrost microbial communities from Stordalen Mire, Sweden - 612S2D metaG | ecosystem: Environmental > Terrestrial > Soil > Wetlands > Permafrost | place: Sweden: Stordalen | collected... | reverse complement strand
TGGCTCTGTTTTCTGCGCGCCCTGCTGGATGCCAGCGGCCGATTTCAGCTCATCCCGGCCCCAATCAGCCTCGCGATGTCCTGCGAGACAATCTGAATCATCACTTTTTCAGGATCGACTAATTATTGCCGGGAATCCCGGGAATTTGATTGGAGGCGTGATCTGTGCGGTGGTCACAACCTGGATGAACTGTAGTGGATGATTGGAAGTTCCGCTGCATGCGGTAGTGGCGGCAGATTGCGTGGCATATTGTGTGCCCCCCAGCGCCAACGAGCAAGCATAATAGGCGGTCGGTGCCGCGGTCAGAATGCCGGCTAGGTCGGGCGCCTCAGCTTGCGCGGCAGCTATGATCTGCGAACTCTCCGATGCATTCGTGCTGCTTAGCATGCCATACATGGCTCCTGCATTCGCTGCATTCGAAACCTCTATGGAATCGTAAGCCAGAAATGCACACTCCGCAGTCCCGACCAGGAACGGGATACCGAAGATCGACATCACCAACGCCAGTTCCACGCTGGAGTTCCCGGCATCGATGCGTAGACGGCCCCACAACCCGTGCTTGCCTGGCTTCCGTTGAAAATATCGTGCAGCGAATTGAATAAGATTCTTCATCCATTACTCCGTTATCTTGGCAACTGAATTATTCAATGTCCCCAGATTCGCCATGGAATAACTTGTCAAGGTCGCTCCGCCGGCCATAGTAAGCGTTTGTGCAACAAAGTCCATGTTCAATGTGGTGCCGGTGCCGTTATTCAAAGTTACCGCCGCATTGGGCGCATACACCAGCCCGGAGAATGCTGAGGTCGATCCTCCCTGGATAGTGACGTTGTTGCCCATTGCATAAAACAGTGTCTGCGGAACACCGTTGACCGTCGGAGCGGAAAGCTTAGCCGTAACGCCGTTAGCTATATTCACGGTGCCTCCTACATAGAAAGTGACACCATTCCCGCTCAGAGGCGCGCCGCCGCCAGTCGAGAAGTTTCCCTTGATGTAATAGGTGTAGCCGGGGATAAATGTGACCTGGGAGGATTGACTCGTATCCAGGCTGTTGTAGCACACCACGCCACTTACCGGTGTATCCGCCGCAGTGGGCAGCGTGTAAGCTCCTGTGTAGTTATTTGCGGCGGTCCATCCCGCGATCGGGTTGTTATTGCATGTGATTCCGGTCGGTAGCGTCGGCGGAGTGACAGATGGCTTGCATTGGGTTGTGATTCCCTGCACAACGTGCGTGGTTGAAGATATGGTTCCATTATTATTGATGTTATTCGAGTTATCCCATGTATTCGATACCGTGCCCAGTGACAGGGCGTTCAGTTCGGCGCTCCCGGAGATCCCCACCGCATTGCTGCTGCTTGAGTCGACAGTTACTCCGCAGGTGCTTGCCGATAACTGGGCATTGTTACTCAGGTTAAGATCCATCCCTGAGGGACTCTCCAGACAGATGCAAGTGGGGCTGACCTGGCCGCCGCCGGCAACCGCCCGGCCAGACACAGTCATTGTGGTCAAACTGTTATTGAAGACACTCATGAAGAAGGTCGGAATCGGTTTTGTAACGACGACCTGGACATAGGATGATGAGCCTGCATAGTTCCCTGATGTTGGCGCCGATACATAAACCGAGGCGGGATTTGTGGACAGGGAGTTATCAAACCCATTCAACTTGGCCATGGTGTTGGCCACTGTCTGCTCATTTCCAGTAGCGCCGGCGTTCAATTCTTCCGCCGCGGCAAGGGCAGCAGCGTCAGCCGCTGCCTGCGCCATCCTCTTCTCCCGGAACAGATAGCCCACGTCCAATGCAAGAGCCGCGAACCCCAGTAAAGCAAGACCGAGAATGACACAGATGAGTACTATCGCCTGACCCCGCTCGTTACCCGGTGATTTCATCATCTCTCCCATCTTCAGACGCGCTCTCATCGTTCCTCTGGATGAAAGCGATCTCTGCTTCTAGCTGCTCGCCTTGGTGGCTGTGCGCAGCTTTCCAGGAATCGCGCAGCAGACTGGAGAAAACGGTAACCGGCTACAGATTCCTCGCTAGTTCCTCGCCCGGAGTCTGCACGGGCAGTGAGTCTGGGGGGCTAGCTGAAAGAGTGAGACTGTCTCACGAATTCCTTATTGCTTGCAGAACTCGTTGAATCCCTTTTCGTGACTCAATGAAAGAATGGTAATTTTTTTAGTAATCATTTTATGTGCACTTTGATACTCAACATGTACAACAATAGTGGTACTAATGCACGGCTAGTTATGGTTACGAAAGATCCCCCACCTTGGATGACTTTTGATTTCTTAATTCTCGATTTGTCGTGTCAGTTACAAAGTAACTTAATTTATATCAATATGTTGTAGTCGAGATGCTGCTATTATGTACTCTCTAAACAGCCTCACGCTGCTTCCTTAACAGCAGCCCCCGCGGCATTTCCTGCTGTGGAACATATTCGCGCGTGTCTGGACCAGACATTGAATTGAAGTTACCGTGAAATGGCAACGCCACCCATGAACCCTCACCCTGCGCCGGGCTTTGTGACTGATCTCCGATCTGGCCACAACTCCACATGGGCCGCTCTTGCAGACGCGACATGTCGCCCTCATCGCAGTCATTCCTTGCCGAGTTGGGTAGGCCCGCGCTGGCCGGTGCGCTAATCTGAAGAGGTATACGCACTTCCCTCCCGGCTGTAGGTGAATCGCGTTGATTGTCGAAATCCAGCACCTGACAAAGATTTACGAGTCGAAGTTGCGCGTAGTGGCTGTGGATGGGATTGATCTGGAGTTAGAGCAGGGCGAGATCTTCGGCCTGCTGGGGCCGAACGGGGCCGGCAAGACCACCACCATCTCCATCGCCACCACCCGCACCTTGCCCACCAGCGGCACGGTGCGCATTGCCGGCGTGGATGTGGTGCGGCATCCTGCTCATGCGCGGCGGCACATCGGTGTCGTGCCGCAGTTCAACACCCTTGACCGTTCGCTGACCGTCTACGAAAACCTTTATTATCACTGCCGCTACTTCGGCTTCAGCCACGGGCACGCCAGGGCGCGGAGCCTGGAATTGCTGGAGCAATTTTTGCTCACCGAGCGCAAGGACGTGTATCCTGCGCAGCTCTCCGGCGGCCTCGGCCAACGCGTGCAGATTGCGCGCGCCATCGCGCACCGGCCCACCGTGCTTTTTCTGGATGAACCCAGCGCCGGTCTCGACCCCCAGAGCCGCATGGCCATGTGGTCAGCGGTGGAGGGGCTACGTAAAGAGGGCATTACGGTGCTCCTGACCACCCACTATATGGAGGAGGCCGACTCGCTCTCTGACCGTGTGGCGATTATCGATCACGGGCGCGTGCTGGCCCTGGGAACGCCGGAGAAGCTGAAGCAGACCTATGGCGCGGAGACCGTTTTCGATCTGAAATTGAAATCCCGCGAGGGGTTGGAGGCGGCCGTGGCCACGCTGAAGGCGCGGCCGGACGTGCGCGGCGCCGAAGCCACCGCCGACGGGCTGCGCGTGATGGCTGTAGCGCAAGATGGTCTGCTCCCTGATCTGGTGCAGGAGGCGGCCCGCTTTGGGCTGCGCGACCTGACTATTGCCGAGCCCAGCCTGGAAACCGTCTTCATTCATCTCACGGGGAGGGATTTGCGTGAATAGCTCCTCCAATCTGCAGCACGGCAATTCCCATGCGAGCGCGCTTGACTCGGGAATATTCTTCAAAGCTTTTCTGGGACTGCTGCTGCGCGATCTGCGTGTGCTTACGCGCGAGTTTCTGCCTTTCCTGCTGCGCGTAGGGATGCAGCCGCTGCTCTTCCTGTTTGTGTTTACCTTTATTCTGCCCCGCATGGGCGGGGGCAACCCCCTGGCGGCCGGCGGTGGCAAGACCGATTTCGGCACCATCATCCTGCCTGGGCTCATGGCCGTGGCCATCATGTTTTCTGGCATCGCCGCGGTGGCCCTGCCCTTGTCGTCCGAGTTCGGCATCACCCGCGAGATCGACGACCGCGTCATGTGCCCGCTGCCGCTGTGGGCGGTGGCTCTTGAGAAAGTCTGCTTCAGCGCCATGCAGAGCATCATTGCGGCCCTGCTGGTCATTCCCATGGCCATCTATATTCCCGCCGTGCCGGTGCGCGCCGACATCTCCAACTGGTTCCTGCTGGCGCTGGTGCTGGTGCTGGCCAGTCTGCTCGCCGGGTCGCTGGGCCTAGTCATCGGCTCCACGGTTAACCCCAGGCAGATCGGGCTGGTCTTCAGCATCATCGTGGTGCCGATTACGTTTTTGGGCTGCGTGTACTACCCCTGGGCCTGGCTCGACAAGATCAAGTGGCTCAAGATAGCGGTGCTTTTCAACCCGATTGTCTATATGAGCGAGGGGCTTCGCGCCGCCGTCACGCCCAGCATCGCGCACATGCCATGGTGGGCCATTCTGACCGCGCTGGTATTCTTCCTGGCCGCACTGGGCCGCTGGGGGCTCAAGGGATTCCTGGGCCGCGTTCTGTCTTAGGACCGGCTCACAGCGCTCAGGCTGTGGGGTTACCGCGGATTGATCAAGCGGCTGAAACCACAGGCTTTTCACGATTGTTGCCCGGCGATTGGGTTACCCTTGAAGCCGGGACGCATTTTACAAGTTAGATTCAACACACGCTGAGGAAAGCCGGACGAGCATTGCCGCTTGCTGAGCAAACCGAGGAAGCCGTGCCGCTTAAGTGCCTCAGGTCCGTGAGCGGGCGGACTTGTGGCCTGGCGTTGCGTGTGATCCCTGCACTGCTGGCTCCTGTGCTGATTGCGTTGGCCGGTTGCGCTGCCGGACCGGTTGCCGCCGGCCCCGCAAACTCCACGTTTTCCATCTCTCCCGGCACGGCTCAAATTGACACCAACTGCACCGGCTGCAATGGGACCGCTGCACACGGCGGCCCCACGGAGCAGTTCGCCGCAACCCTCAATGGTGGAGGCGCAGCGGCCGTTCTCTGGTCGGTCTCGGGCGGCGACACCAGCGCGGGAGCAGGCTCCATCACTCCGTCCGGCCAGTACACGCCGCCCAGCTACCTCACCGCCGACCGGGTGGAGGTGGTGGTCACCGCAGCCCTCGCCGCCAACCCCGCCATAAAGGCAACCTCCGTACTGACATTGACGCCGGGCTTTCTGCAGCCGCTCACCCCAGAAAATGTTGCTCTGGGCGCCAACGGGACCGTGACTGTCACCGGCTACCTGGCCGAGGCGGGCGGCGGCAGCACCATTCGTTTTGCACTGTCCGACACGCCCGCGGGATCGAGCGGCGGGCAGGGCTCGCTCGGCGCCACCAGTTGTCAGCGCTCCCGGCAGGCGTTCACTGCGTGTGCTGTTACCTACACCGCGCCGGCCACGGTTGCGTCCACCGGAGTCACCTATGTGGTAGCCACGGCGGGCGATTCCCCGGCCAAAACAGAGGCCGCGGTGCTGCTGAACACTGCGGCAGTGACGAGTAACCCTGCCATCCACCAGGGCCAGTTGGCAGCGCCTATGCTGCTGGGCAGTTCCGGCGGCAACAACAACGACTTTGACTTGAACGGCAACACCATTGTGGATTGCTGCAGCGGAACCCTCGGCGCGCTGATCCAGGACTCCAGCGGACGACAGTACCTGCTGAGCAACAACCATGTGCTGGCGCGCAGCGATCACGCCGGAGTGGGCGATGCCGTGGTGCAGCCAGGATTGATTGACAACAACTGCACGCCCAACGGAGACGGCGCGGGGACGCTGCCGGTGGGTGCGCTCACCGGCTGGCTGCCGCTCACCTCCACCCAGACCAACGCCGACGCCGCCATCGCGCAGGTGGCTTCGCGCAGCGTCGATGCGGCAGGCTCGATTCTGGAACTAGGCGCGCGCCAGGCCGACGGCACGCTCGCCGCCGCGCCTCCGGGCATCTCCTCCACCGGCGGCAAGGGCGAGGCTGCCGCGCTCACGCTGCGCGTGGCCAAGAGCGGACGCACTACGGGCCTGACCTGCGGCAGTATCTCCGCCATCGACGTGGACTTGCACGTCGACTACTATCGCGATTGCGCTGAAACCCGGCACTATCTGACCAAGACCTTCACTAACCAATTGGCTATCAGCGGCGACCGTCTCAGCGACGCGGGCGACTCCGGCGCGCTCATCGTGGACGTGGCCAACGCCGAGCCCGTGGGGCTCTACTTTGCCGGCGGCACTGACGCCTCGGGCGTAAGCCAGGGCATGGCCAACCCGGTGGGCGATGTGCTCAGCGAACTCAGCACGCAGGTGGGCGGCGGCGCCAGCTACACCTTTGTGGGCGGCGCCGACCACGCCGTCAGTTGCCTCAGCTATGGCGACAGCACGGTAGCCGCGTCGCAGGCCCGCGCCCTCAGTGACGCGGAGATTGCGCGCGTACAGCAGGCTTTGGCCGTGGCCCGCATGTTGGTGAACCCTTCGGCCGGCATCCTGGGCGTAGCTATGGGCAAGAGCACCGACCATCCCGGCGAAGCGGCGGTCATCGTTTACGTGGATGAGAATGCAGCGGCGGCCGTGCCCTCAATGGTGGACGGCGTACGCACCATGGTCATCCCCACCAATGCCCATGCCGTGGCATTTGGAGCCGCGCCGCTGGTCATTCCCCTTGCCGGAGCGCCTGCTCTGGCGGCAAGCGTCCTTAGCCAGGCCGTGACTATCAAGCGCCAGGTTGCGAATAGCCTGATGCGCCAGAATCCGGCCTTCTTCGGCGTCGGTGTGGGCCAGAGCCTGGACAATCCCCGCGAGGCCGCGCTGGTGATTTACGTGGACCGCAAAGCCCTTCCCGTCTCGCTGCCCCAGATCGTCAACGGGCTCCGCACCCGCTACATCGTGATGGACCGCCTGCACGTTACCCGGTCCTATGCGGCTCCGTTCAAGCCCGGGCGCCACTGCATGCCGCATCCGGCAACCACGCAAGCAGGCCCCGACCCGGCCGCATTCTTCCGGCCGCGGAGCTTGAAGCTGTTTTGATGCTGGCGCCTGTTTCCGCGCCGGAGTTTCCCCACCACTACCGCTCCCGGCGATGCAACCAGAACGCCGCCAGGGCGCAGAGAATGGCGAAGGGAACAAGGGCAGCGACGGGGTCTCGAAGGACTGCCGCCTCGATGCCGGTTGCGCACAGCACCACGCAGCCTAGCACCACCAGTCCGGCGGATACCGTCCGCGGATACAGCGTCAACGCAGCGCCCAGTACTTCTAATGCGCCAGTAAAGTACCGCAGCCATTGCCCCGCGCCAATCTGGCCGAAGAAATCGGACATCTGCGACCCGGGAGCGGCCGAGAGCTTTTGTGATCCGAAAAAGAGAAAGGCGAGTGCGATCACCGCGCGCACGGTCCAGTCTATCGACGTGCCGCGAAACTTGGGCTCACTTGAGGGCTCGTTCATATTCGTTCCACCGCCGGAATGAGAGCATCTCCGGCTGCGAGTCAGTATACCCGCAGGTGGTTGAAAATACACTCCCCCCGCAGCTGATTCTAAATTCCAAAGTGATGTCGATTTCAATAAGCCGGAAACGAGAAAGCGGTGATTTCCAGGCAGATGCGACTGCGGAATGCCGGCGCCTGCGCGCGAAAGCAGCGTTGCTCTGCGTCCGTCCTACGCCACGCGCTTTGGTCTTGAGGGGCTGATTTGGGCAGCGCGGCGCATCCGATTCTTTTTCTCGCGTACAACTTGCTCCGGCTCATCGTTGTCGTGAGTGTCCTGATCGAAGAAGAGGGGTATCCCGTTTGCGTCCCGCTTCTCTGAGAGAAGCCGCTGTTCCGGAACCCTCACACTCGAAGCCGACCTCGCCGCCAACCAGAGGTTCATCGCCAGCATGACAAGCACAGGAAGTCCCACCAGCAGGCAAGCATACAGGGGCAGGTGGCCCCACGAAGCATACAGGTTGAAATCCGGCAAACTGGCTGACATAGTTAGTTACCCTCACCACCCGGTTACTCGCATGAGAGGTTCCGGACTCTGCGAAGGAGAAGCCCCATAACATGCCGGCACTCAAACCGGTAAGTCATGGGGCAATTCAAACAGCAGATCCAGGGTGTGATCTTGCGCTTCCACCTCAGAGACTAAGCCCACTGAACTTATCGGGCAATATAGCTTTTGTGTTACGCACCATGGCTCGATCGTGCCCCGCTTTTCGCCCAAAGGTAATGGGACTCCAGGGGCCGACCTCCGGCTCTTGAACCAGCAAATGGCGCAAAGGCCGTCGCCGCGCCTGTCGCTGCAGTGGTCGGGAAACCTTGCGCGTCAAGCGGCAACTGAGACAGCGTTGCCGGTCAAGCCATTCGACAGCAGCTCACAATAACTTCTCAAACTCAGGCAATGGAACGGGCCGGCTGAAGAGATAACCCTGGTACGCATGGCAACCTAGATCGGCGAGGATTTCAAGCTGCCGCTCGGATTCCACTCCTTCGGCGATGACCGACAGGCCCAATGCATGGCTCAGGGAGATGATGGCCTGCGCAATGCTCGCACTGCTTGCATCCACCAACAAGTCGCGCACGAACGAGCGGTCGATCTTCAACTGGTCCAGGGGCAATCGTTTCAGGTAGGCGAGTGAGGAATAACCGGTGCCGAAATCGTCTACAGAAAAGCTCAGGCCGTGTGACTTCAGCGCGGTCATCTTGGCGATCATGTCTTCTACGTTTTCTACCAGCGTGCTTTCGGTCAATTCCAGTTGGAGGTTTCGCGGGTTGGCGCCGGTCCGCTTCACCACTGTCAATACTGCTTCAACAAAATCCGGCTGGCGCCACTGCATGGCGCTGATATTCACCGCGACTTTGATGCTCGCTGTCTTTTTATCGCCCGCCCACACGGCCAATTGCTTGCAGGCGGATTCCAGTGCCCAATTCCCCAATGGAAGAATCTGCCGCGTCTCCTCGGCCAGGGAGATGAACTCTCCTGGAAAAAGTATTCCGCGCCGGGGATGCTGCCAGCGCAAAAGAACCTCGGCGCCGATCACTCGACCGTCTTCCACTTGCGCCTGGTAGTACAGCAGGAACTGCTGCAACTTGATCCCCTGGCGAAGATCCTCCTCCAGCACCGCACGCGCATTGACGGCAGCTTGCAGCGCCGGGGCAAAGAAGCTTATTCCGTTGCGCCCCGCCGCCTTCGCCTGATACATGGCAATGTCGGCTTGCTGCAGAACCTCGTTGATATTCCCGCTGTTGTCCCCGAAGACGGTAATCCCGATGCTGCAGGTGCTGATGGTTTCGCGCCCATCGATCTGGTACGGCTCCTCAATCCTGGCCAGCACCTTTTCGGCCACCACCTTGGCCTGCGCCGCAGCTTCTTCCGTAGTCTCGCTCAGGTCCTCCAGCAGCACCACGAACTCATCGCCGCCCAACCGGCCCACCGTGCCCACTTTACGAGCGCACTCGATCAGCCGTTGCGCTACATCCTGCAACAACTGATCGCCGGTGTGATGGCCGAGGGTGTCGTTCACAATCTTGAAATTATCCAGGTCCACAAACAATAGCGCCAGCTTGCGGCCGCTCTCCAAGCTGAAGGTCATGCTGGTACGCAACTGTTCCTGCAGCTGTCGGCGGTTGGGCAGCTTGGTCAGCGGATCATAAAACGCCAGGGATCTAATCTCTTCCTCAGCCAGTTTGGCGTCGGAAATGTCCCGCAATACGCAAAGGAAGCACAATTCGCCTTCAACCATGATTGCCGACGCAGACATCACTCCCCAGAAAACTTCCCCACTCTTCTTTGTGAACTGGGTCTGCAAATCCCGATAAATAGGTCTCTGGCGCAGAAATGCGGCCAGGTTCTCCCAATCGCGGCGATCGGTCCACAGACCCAATTCCCGCGATGTTCGTTCGATGACCTCCTCGCGGTCGTATCCTGTCACATCGAGAAACGCCTTATTTACTTCGATATACTTCTCATCGCGCGATCGGGCGATGAAGATTGCATCAAAGCTGGTTTGAAATGCGGTGCGGTAGCGCATCTCGCTCGCTCGCAGCTCATCCTCCGCCCGCTTCTCTTCAGTGATGTCGCGAGCTGCCACTACCGCCCCGACGATGGCGCCGTCTTCGTCACGAATTGGACTGAAGTTGTAGCTGCCCACCCAGGTCTCTCCGGTGTCTTTGCGCCGCAGGGTATATTCCACGTTGCTGGCCGTCTCGCCTCGCAGAGCTCGCGGCACCGACCACATTTCCAGCGGCACCGGCTCGCCATTGGCCATCAGCAATTCAATGAAAGCCGGATAGTCCTCCAGGTTCCTGGCGCAATCTTCCTTGCTCGCCAACTTATGAAACGTGGCAAATGCGTCGTTGAATTCAACAAAGTTGCCTAATGCATCTGAGATGAACACCGCGTCCGTCATGCTCGACAGCGCCGCTTCCAGGCTCGTTCTGGTTTTGCGCAGCGCCTCTTCTCTCTCCAGTGCGGCAATACGTCGCTGATTGCGGCGGTACTGCTCGGCGATCGTGCAAATCAAGAACCCCATGGCGAGAAATAGAACCAGGGTAACGGCGTCTGCGGGATCCTCTATTTTCAGTTTCCCGGTGGGGGGAAATATCCAGATTCCAGCCAGCGCCGCACCCAGTGCGGTAGCCAGCAATCCGGCCCAAAAGCCGAAAAACAGCGCGTCAATCATGACGGCGGGAAGAAGGATGACGAACGGCGGAAGCGTCACGCCGAAATACAACAGAAAAATCTGCCGCAGCAGGAAGCCCGCCAGCACCACAAGGGCCGCAAGAGCGATGCGTAGGACATGGCGAGTCAACGCGCTCTTCTTGCCCCTAGCCATGGAACCATCCTTCCGAAGTGTCTTCCTCCGCGCAGCGCGGTCTGCCCAGCGAAGGCAGGACAACAAGTTGTCCGGAGACCGGTCTTTTCGAGGATACTAGCTGCGAGCTTTCCCCAAAGTCAACGGATGATTCGCCGCGGCTGGTATTGGCGAAGATTCCTTCATTGTTTGCCGCTTCTTTACAGCCCACCCTACCCCCTGCCACACTGGAACGTGGACACTCAGACAGTCGTAATCCTCGATTTCGGCTCGCAATATACACAGCTGATCGCTCGCCGCATACGAGAACAGAACGTTTTTTCCATCGTGCTGCCCTGCACCGCCCCGCTGGCGGAGATTCAGGCCTGCCACCCCATCGGCATCATCCTCTCCGGCGGGCCCTCGTCAGTGTACGATGCGGACGCGCCCGACGCCGACCCCCGTTTGCTCACCTTGGATGCGCCCATACTGGGCATCTGCTATGGCCTCCACTTCATCGTCCACCATCTGGGCGGCAAGGTGCGCACCGCGCCCAAGCGCGAGTATGGCCACGCTGAAGTCTCTATTGAAGACGCTGCAACCCCCTTGTTTGCGGGCCTCCCGCCCACTCTCCAGGTCTGGATGAGTCACGGCGACGAAGCCCTCGAACTGCCTCCCGGCTTTCGCCGCACCGCCGTCACCTCGAATGCCCTGGCCGCCATTGCCAATGATCAGCGCCGCATCTGGGCCGTGCAGTTCCATCCCGAGGTGCATCACACGCCCCTCGGTCCGCAGCTCATCAAAAACTTCATCTTCAACATCTGCGGCGCGCGCGGCGACTGGACCCCGGCCCACTTTATCGAGAGCACAGTTGCCTCCATCCGCCAGAAAGTTGGCTCCGGACACGTCATCTGCGGACTCTCCGGCGGCGTCGACTCTTCGGTCGCGGCGGTGCTGGTCCACAAGGCCATCGGCGCCCAACTCACCTGCATCTTTGTCAACAACGGCGTCCTGCGCAAGAACGAATTCGTCAGCGTGCAGAAGAATCTCCGCGACAAGCTGGGTCTCCACATCGTGGCCGTGGACGCCAGCCAGCGCTTCCTGGCGCAACTGGCCGGCGTCACCGATCCCGAGACCAAGCGCAAGCGCATCGGCGCGGAGTTCATCGCCGTCTTCGACGACGAGGCCACGCGCATCGCCCGGCAAACCGGCGGTGTGGACTGGCTGGTGCAGGGCACGCTCTATCCCGACGTCATCGAGTCCAGCAGCGTCAAAGGCCCCAGCCAGACCATCAAGAGCCACCACAACGTCGGCGGCCTGCCGCAGCGCATGAAGCTCAAGCTCATCGAGCCCCTCCGCGATCTTTTCAAGGATGAGGTTCGCCGCATCGGCCGCGACATGGGCATGCCCGAAGACATTCTCGGCCGCCAGCCGTTCCCCGGTCCCGGCCTCGCCGTGCGCATCCTCGGCGAAGTCACGCCGGAGCGCGTGGCCCTGTTGCAGGAGGCCGACGACATCGTAGTGACTGAGATCAAGGCCGCCGGCCTCTACTCCAAAATCTGGCAGAGCTTCGCCGTGCTGCTCCCGGTGATGAGCGTGGGCGTAATGGGCGACCAGCGCACCTACGCCTACACCGCCGCCGTGCGCGCCGTCCACTCTGAAGACGGCATGACCGCCGACTGGACGCCCTTGCCCCACGAGGTGCTCAAGCGCATCTCCAGCCGCATCGTCAACGAGGTGCGCGGCATCAACCGCGTGGTCTACGACATCACCTCCAAGCCACCCGGCACCATAGAGTGGGAGTAATGAACCGCCGCAAATTTGCTGAGAGCGCCATGATCGGCAGTGCCTCCATATTCTTTGGGGCTGAAGCGCTGGCTGCATCCGATGCATCCTCTCCTCGCGAATTCGTCAATGCCCGCCAACTCGGCGCCACCGGCGACGGCAGAACCGATGACACCGCCGCCCTTCAACGGGCACTCGACGCCGCGGAAAAGACCAGTGGCGCTGTCTTTGCGCCGCCGGGAACCTATCTCTCCCGGGAACTCCATATGCGGTCAGGCACTGCTCTTATCGGCATTCCCGCATGGAATTACAGTGGGCCGGGCGGAACGGTGCTGCGCTTGGCGAGTGCGGATTCCAGTTGTTTACTGAATCTCACCGACGCACGAGGGGCCTCCATCGAGGGCCTGGCGCTCGACGGTCGCAACCTGGGCACGGGCATTCATGGAATCTTCGTCAACCGAACTGAATATCCCCGGCACGAAGACGGGTTTCGTATCGGCCATTGCCAGGTAGCACATTTCAGCGGGGATGGTGCGCACCTGGCCTGCGTTTGGTGCTTCAGCATCCGCCATTCGATGCTGGCCTACAACCGGGGCGATGGTCTCAACCTGCGGGGATGGGACGGCTTCATACTGGATAACTGGTTTTCAGGCAATGAACGAGCAGGCTTTGCGGCGCGCCATGAGAACGCCTCCATCACGTTCACCGGCAATCGCATCGAGTGGAACGGCGAGGAGAATATGCTCGTCGTAGGCGGGGACGGCTATCAGATCACCGGCAATTTCTTTGATCGCGCAGGAACCTGCGGAATTGCACTGCGAAAAGGCCGCGGGCCATGTGCGCAGTTCACCATTACCGGAAATTTCATCAAGCGCAGCGGCAAGCTGGCGGACCCTGAAAGCCACGACTCCGCGCAGATTCTGCTCGATGGATCGCAGGGCGTCACCTGCGTCGGGAACAGTCTTCAGTCGGGCCGCGACGACGGCGGCGGCGGCCCGCTCAGCCCCTCGTACGGAATCGTCTACAAGGGCCTCCAGAACTGTGTAATCCGCGACAATGTCCTGCACGATGGCGCCCTGCGCCAGCTACTGCTGGACCTGGGCGAACAGGGAGAAGGCGTTGTCGTAGGCGACAACCCAGGCAGGCTCTTGGTGGTCAAGCGGTAAGTCGACGCCGGTTGCCCCATCCTTGCGGCGTATTTGGCTTTACCGCAAGGGCGAGAATGCACGAAATCGCACGGTCAGAGGCCCGAATCCCCCGCCGGTTGCGCACGCAGTGCAGATACGTCGCGGCTCAGCGCATCCAGCCGCGCCAGCAACTCAGCGTGCCGCTTGTCGGCCAATGAGGGGTCAAAAGCCTCCACGTAAAAGGTGCCGTTGGGTTCCAGCTCGCACCTGCGCACCTGGTCGAGAGTTTCAAAGCCCTGGCGATGGATCACCTCCAGCAGCTCCTCGCGGGTGAGCGACTCGCGCTCCAGCGCCTTGCGGTCGACTTGCCCGTTGTGAACCAGCAGGGTGGAGCGGCCTTCCACGATCTTGGTGAGCCGGCTGGAGCGGAACAGCACGCGCACCACCAGCCAGTTGATGGCCAGCAGGCTGAACGCCCCGATAATGCCGCCGGTCACCGAATTATCGTCGCCGATGATGGCGTTCTGCACCGTGTTCGACAGCGACAGCAGAACCACCAGGTCGAAGGGGTTCAACTGCGCCAGTTCCCGCTTGCCAAACAGGCGCAGCAACAGCACCAGCACCAGGTAAACAATGACCGGACGCAGCAGCTTCTCCAGGATGGGAAGCGGCAACTGAAACATGTGGTCGAAGACGAGCGAATGCGGCATGCAATCGAGGATATTTGGCCGGGGTCCCGCTTTTCCAGCGTGATCGAACCTCATCGCCTGCAAAATGCGCGGCCGGACCACCACAGGAAGCCGCCGTCCCAGACTTTGCCGTCGTTTCCCCAGTGCACACCGCGCCTGCTCGTTCGAGTTTGTCCAAATTAGGCGTCGAAACGTGTGCATCCGGCCACACCTGGAATCTCGGGTCCAGGCAAAGAACCGCGAAGCCTTTTCGCGGGCTGACGTGTCAATCTTCTAACGTTGATACCTCTCTGCTACAGTTGAGGATGTGGGCATCGTGCGAGCGCTGTTCAGTTCCAGCGTAGGACGGCTGAAAGATGGGAGTAAATCGATTGTTCCAGAAAGCAGAGGCATTGCTGACGGGTGTCGGCCGGCCCTCCGTTTTTGTAGAGCTCTCTCCCTTTCTCATCGAGCCCAATTTTGTCGGCAAAGTGTGGGGTTACACTGACCTGCATCCCTGGTTTGACAAGGTCGCCACAGAGGATCCCATCGGAGAAGTTTGGCTTACCGGTGACCAGTGCCATGTGGCCTCCGGCAAGCACACCGGCAAAACCCTGGCCGCTCTCTTTCGCGAGGCCCCGCATCAGTTGCTTGGCAAGAAAGCTCCCCATGCCGGCTCGCCTCTGCTGATCAAAGTCCTCTTTGCCCAGGAAAAGCTGAGCGTCCAAGTACACCCAGACGATCGGATCGCCCGCAAATATGGCGAGCCCAACGGCAAATCGGAGTGCTGGTATGCGCTGGCGGCCCAACGCGACGCCAAGGTGGCCCTCGGCCTCAAGCGCGGTGTCACCCTCGATCAGGTCCGGGACGGCATGCTCAACGGCACCCTGGAAGAGAGCCTGAAGATCCTGTCTGTCGCCGCTGGAGACTTGCTCTTTGTGGATACCGGGACCGTGCACGCCATCTGGCCAGGGTCGGTGCTGCTGGAAACGCAGCAATACAGCGACCTGACCTACCGTATGTACGACTACGGCCGCGGCCGCGAATTGCACGTCGAGAAATCTCTTGAGGCCACACGGCTCGAGACCCGCGCGGGCAAGGTCCAGCCCCGGGTGCTGCCGGACAGGACCATTCTCGCTCTGGAAGATTACTTCTGTGTGGAGCGCATTCCCATAGAGGCAAGTAGGCCCAGCTCCACTCTGCCTGGCGAAGGCGAGCGCTCCCCCGGATTGTCCTTCCTGTTTGTTGCCTCCGGTAGCGGCAGGTTGGTCAGTCCCAGCTTCGGTTCCATCGAGCTGGCCCCGCGCAGCATCATCGCCGTGCCCGCCTCGTCGCCCATGTTTGCCGTCCACGATCTCGGCGGACTGGAGTTGATCCGCATTAGTCCGCGCTGGCCGGAGAAGTCGTGACCGAGGCCGGTTGGCGCGCCTCCGTGGTGGAATTTATCCGCGCCGAAGCGCAGCCGGTGGACAAGTTCGGTCACATGCCGCGGCTCTACGCCCTGTCCGCGCAACTGGGCCGGGACATTGACCACGATGACGACATCCTGTTTGCCGCCGCCTGGATGCATGACCTGGGCGTCTTTCTCGGGCACCGCCCCCTGGATCCGGACCAGTTGGCGCATTGGGACCACGTCCCCTATACCATTGCTCGCGCCCGGGACCTGCTGCCCCCATGGGGCTTTCCCGCCGCCAAACTAGACGCTGTCGCTGAGGTCATCCGAACCCACCAGCCACACGACGAGCCGGTATTGATCGAGGCCATCCTGCTGCGCGACGCCGATATCCTGGAGCAGCTTGGCGCTATCGGCGCACTGCGAGCACTGGCTAAAATCGGTCGCGATACCCGCTACCCCACTTTCTCTTCCGTTCTCCCCGTTCTCCGCCGCGCCGTGGATCAGCTACCTGGCAAGCTGCGTCTAAGTCGCGCCAGGAGCTTGGCCGAGCCGCGTGTTGCGCTTCTTCGCACTCTCATCGCCTCAATCGAAGAAGAAGCAGGCGAGTCTCTTCAATAGAGCGCCGGGTTTTCAACAGCATCCGGCTTGCCCTTCCTGCTCGAATGTCGATGCAAGTGAGGGTATAACAAGGACGAGCGTCCTCGAGTATCCTCCTTTTCGCATCCAACCCCTTTGAGGCACAATCAATAACGCTATGAGTTTTCGATTCGTAATACCCCAAGATCTTCGCGGCGCCGTGGATGCGGCCTCCGCCGACTGGCAAGCCAACAATAAGGTCGAGCGCTTCTGGAAGAAGGACCCTACGCTGTGGACCCGGGATGGCGAAGAAGCCTGGCTGGGCTGGATCGACATCGTTGAGCGCCAGCACCAGGACCTTGCAGCTTTTGCCGCGTTGTCCGGCGATGTCAAAGCCGCCGGCTTCAAGTCGGTGCTCCTATTGGGAATGGGCGGGTCTAGCCTATGTCCTGAGGTTTTGGCCGCTACCTTCGGCCAGCAGCCCGGCTTTCCCGAGCTGCGTATCGTTGACTCCACTAGTCCCGAGCAGGTCAAGGCCGCCCGCGACGAAGTCAACCTGGCCGAGACGCTCGTCGTCGTCGCCAGCAAGTCGGGCTCGACCCTTGAACCGAACGTCCTCAAGCAATATTTCTTCGCGGAGATGGAAAAGGTCCTGGGCGTAGGCAAAGCCGGCAGCAACTTTCTGGCCATCACCGACCCCGGCTCCAAAATGGAGCAGGTGGCCACATCCGACGGCTTCCGCCACATCTTTTACGGCGACCCGCAGATTGGTGGACGCTACTCCGCGCTCTCCAACTTCGGCGTGGTGGCCGCCGCCGTCGCCGGACTCGACACCACCAGGCTGCTCGCCGAAGCAGCCCGGGCCGTGGTATCGGCCAAGCTCGCACCCTCTGAAAATCCCGCTGTCGAACTTGGCCTCATTCTCGGCTCCGCCGCCAACGCCGGCCGCGACAAGATCACCATCTTCACCTCCCCTGAGATTTACGACCTGGGCGCGTGGATGGAGCAGTTGATTGCCGAATCCACCGGCAAGCTGGGCAAGGGCATCACCCCCGTGGATCGCGAAACCATCGCCGCCCCCGCCATCTACGGCAACGACCGCATCTTCGCCTACGTGCGCCTCGCGGGCACATTCGATTCCAGTCTCGACGCCAAGGTGGCGGCTCTGGAAGCCGCCGGTCATCCCGTTGTCCACTTTGAAATCGAGAACCTCTACGAGATCTTCGGCCAGTTCTTCACCTGGGAAATCGCCACCGCCGTAGCCGGGTCGGTGATGGGCATCAACCCCTTCAACCAGCCCGACGTGGAGTCGGCCAAGATCGAGACCCGCGCCTTGACCTCAGCCTATGAGCAGACCGGCAAGCTGCCGGAGCGCTCGCCCGTGCTGGTCGATGCTGGCATCGAGGTCTACGCCACCCCCGCCTACGCCGCCAAGCTCAAAGCTGCCGCGCCCACCCCGAACCTGGCCGGCTACCTGCGTGCGCATCTGGATCAGATTCACCCCGGCGACTATTTTGCCTCACTGGCCTTTCTGCCCATGTTCCCTGCGCACGAGGCCGCGATCCAGGGCCTGCGCCACAAGGTGCGCGACGCCAAACACGTAGCCACCTGCCTGGGCTTCGGCCCGCGCTTCCTCCACTCCACGGGCCAGGACTATAAGGGCGGTCCCAACACCGGAGTCTTTCTGCAGATCACCGCGGACCCCGCTGTCGATGTCGAGATTCCCGATCAGAAATTTAGCTTCGGTGTGGTCATTGCCGCGCAGGCCGCCGGTGATCTGGCGGTGTTGGAGTCCCGTGGCCGCCGCGCCCTCCGCGTCCACCTCGGTGCCGACGTAGCCGCAGGATTAAAGACCCTGACCGCCGCCGTGGATGCAGCGTTGGCGTAACCAGCCGCATGATTGGGTGCCCCAGGTTCCGCTTCCGGGACCTGGGAATCTATCAACCGCCATGCATTTTTTCCGCTAACGAATCAGCGGACTCTCCCAGATTTGCGCTAGCAGATCTTTGAACTCGGTAAAGCGCTTCGGTCCAAGTTCCGCGCGCCATTCGCGTTCGAGGTCGAGGAGTATCTCGTAGATCCTGGCGTAAGCGGCGTGGCCGCGCTTGGTAAAGCGCACAATCCGCGTGCGGCCCTCTTCGGGCACATCGGAGCGAACAATATAGCCAAGGCCTTCGAGGCTCCGCAGAAGCTGGTTCATGGCCTGCTTGCTCATGCCGGCGCGCTCCGCAAGCGTGCCCGGGCGAACCCCATCCGGACCGGGAAACTGCAGCACCGCGATATGCGGCATGCGCAAATCGTCAAATCCGGCCGCATTCAGCTCCTTGATAATGCGGCGATGAATCGCCTGGGCCGGAACGCGCAGCAATGCGCCGATGAGAATATCCTTCGTTTTGTGCCGCGAACTTTTTCCCGATGAAGGCATTGACACAGTCAGTAAACTACGTTTACCACTATAGCATTGGTAAACCAAATTTACTCATGGAAACCCAGGTGACACAGCAATCCACCGGCCTCCAGGCGAACTCCTCCGACGAGGCAATCCGCGTCGGGCCGGGGCAGGTCCTCTGCATTCCGTGCGGCAGCGTGCATCGCTTCGATAACCCCACAAGCCACGACGCGAAGGCGCTCTGCGTGATCACGCCAAGTATGCTCGGTCCGCAGTATTGCAGGCAAGTTGCCGCAGCGTTCAATGCGGCGGTTGGTGGTCGGGGGGATAAAGCAGAGATGATGGAGATCGTGCGCCGCCATGGCCTTACACCGGCTCCGCCTCCGCCGCAGGCGTAGCGGCTGACGCTTTCACCGTCACGACCGGCCAGGTGCGGATCGCGCCATCTTCCGCAATGGGGAACCTCGGCCCCGCCTTTCCCGTATGCATTCCCAGAGGCTGGGAATGCGAACGTTACGCCAGGATGTCCTATATGCGCTGCGGCAGATGCGCCTGTCGCCGATCTTCACGCTAACCGCTATGCTTACGCTCGCCCTGGGGATCGGCGCAACGACTGCAATCTTCTCTCTTATTCACACCGTCATGCTGAAGTCGCTGCCGGTAACGGATCCGGCTAGACTCTATCGTGTGGGCGACAGCAATGATTGCTGCGTCGAGGGCGGCCCGCAGGATAACTGGGGATTGTTTTCTTACCAGCTTTATCAACGCTTTATCGTCGCCGCGCCCGAATTTGAACAACTGGCGGCTTTTCAGGCCGCCCGGTCGCAATACAGCGTGCGCCGGGGAGAGACCAACCAACTGGCCAAGCCGTTGCGCGGTGAGTTCGTCTCCGGCAACTACTTCGCTACCTTCGGCATTCAGGCGTTTGCAGGCCGCACGCTTAAACCCGCCGATGACCAGCCCTCTGCACCGCCCGCCGCCATGCTCAGCCACCGCGCGTGGCAGCAGGAATATGCGGCCGATCCCAAAGTCATCGGCGCGAGCTTCGTGCTGGATGGCCATCCATTCACAATCATCGGCATCACGCCCCCCGGCTTCTATGGCGAAACACTGCAGAGCGACCCTCCGGAGATCTTCATACCCCTTCAGCAGGAGCCGCTGCTGCAGGGTCAAAGCTCGCTCCTGAAGCAGAGGAACTCCTGGCTGCGAATCATCGGCCGCCTGCGGCCTGGAGCCAAGCCGGATGGACTTGCCGCCCGTTTTACCACCATCATGCGGGAGTGGGTTGTGACCGACCTGGGTGCGGAGTTCCCCCAGTTCCTGCCCCAGATCAAGGTCATGCTGCCGAGGCAAACCATCCATGTGATCCCGGGCGGCTCCGGCGTGGCCGAGATGAAGTCCGGATACGAGGCCAGCTTGCGCATCCTCTTCGCGGTCTGCTGCCTTGTGCTGCTGATCGCTTGTGCGAATATCGCCAACCTGCTGCTTGCGCGGGGATCGGCGCGGAGATCGCAAACCGCGGTGCGACTAGCCCTGGGAGCGTCAAGAAAGCGCCTCATCCGCCAGTCGCTCACTGAAAGCATTGTGCTCTCAGTGATGGGCGGCGCGGCAGGCATCGTGATTGCCATTCTGGGAGTGAAGCTCATCGTGGCGCTGGCGTTCCGTTCCGCCCAATTCATGCCCATCGATGCGTCCCCGTCTCTGCCGGTTCTAGGCTTTGCTTTTGCCGTGGCCCTGGTCACCGGGCTGCTATTCGGCACCGTGCCCGCCTGGCTCACCTCTCACGCGGAACCTGCCGAGGCTCTGCGCGGCGCCAACCGCAGTACCCGCGACCACTCCTCTATTTCGCAAAAGTCGCTGGTCGTGGTGCAGGCGACTTTGTCGGTGGTACTTCTCACCGGGGCCGGCTTGCTCGCCCGCAGCCTGCAAAAGATGGAGCACCAGGACTTCGGCTTTGAGACAGACCATCGCGTCAGTCTCAGCGTCAACGCACCCTTTTCCAGCTATTCTCCTGAAAAACTGGATGCAACGTACCGCGCATTGCAGCAGCGCCTGCAACGCATTCCCGGGGTGCAGAGCGCAACTCTCGCACAATACACACCATTCACAGATAATTGGGGCGAATTGGTCGTCCGTCAGGGACAGGGAACGCCCAATGTCACCGACAACAGTAATCAATCTTCCTGGGATCACGTCGGACCCGGTTACCTTGAGGCGATGGGCCAGACGATTCTTCGCGGCCGCGGCATCACGGACCAGGACACGGCAACTACCCAGAAAATTGCCGTCGTCGATGAATCGTTCGTGCGCAAGTTCTTCAAGGCGGGCGAAGACCCCATCGGCACGCGCTTCGGCATCACCGACGTGAGGAACAGCGGAACCTATCTGATCGTCGGCGTTGTGCGCACCGCAAACTATACCGATCCGAGCGGTCACTGGAGATCTCCCTTGTTCTTTGTGCCGCTGGCGCAGCACGTGCACTATGACGACGCCATGGCGCAGATGGTTGATGACCGCAGTCACATGATCGAAAACGTCGTATTGCAATTGCACGGCACAATGGAAGGGCTGGAACCGCAAATCCGCGCAGCTTTCGCTGAGGTTGACCCGAATCTCACCCTTATCCGCGTGCGCACGATGCAACAACAGGTTGCAGACAGGCTCGACCAGGAGCGCACCGTAGCGCAATTGACCGGGCTTTTCGGCATCCTCGCGCTCATTCTGGCTGCAGTGGGCCTCTACGGTGTGACCGCCTACAGCGTGGAGCGGCGCACCAGTGAGATCGGTCTCCGCATTGCCATGGGCGCAAACCGGGGCAGCGTGGTTGGCTTGGTTTTGCGCGGCGCATTCCTGCAGGTTCTTATCGGATTGTTGATTGGCATTCCGGCTGCCATCGGATGCTCCCGGCTGATTGCATCGCAGTTGTACGAGGTCAAGGGCTGGGATCCGGTGGTCCTGGGCGGCTCTATCTTTGCGCTCGCGATCTGCGCCCTGATTGCAAGCATCGTTCCGGCACGGCGGGCGGCCTCAATCAACCCCGTCATCGCATTGCGAGTGGAGTAGGCCGGCAACCACCCCCCGCCGCATCCCTGTGCACCGCGCCTGCGCTGCCTCGTGCGTGATAGCCTTCTTGCAGCGCAGCCGAAGCCAAAAACGGCTGCCTCAAGCTCATTCCAGGCCTCCATCCTGGGGCGCTCTTTTGCCGATGGACGCGCCCGCTGGGCCAATCATCCAAAGGACATTCGATGAACCGTTTCTGCCATCTTTCTCTCCTGTTGCTGGCGACTGGAACCGTCCTTGCGCAGACGCCCGCGCCTTCCCCGAGTCCCGACGCAGCGCCCACCCCGCCTATCGCCGTCAAGAGCTTCGACCTCTCGGCCATCGACAAGACCGCCGATCCCTGCACCGACTTCTACCAGTACGCGTGCGGCAACTGGCTCAAGAGCAATCCCATTCCCGCCGACCAGACACGCTGGGTGCGGTCGTTTTCGTTACTCCAGGAGCGCAACCGTTACCTGCTGTGGCAGGAACTGGACGCTGCCGCCACCCACCCCGCCAACCCACTTGAAAAGCAGTATGGCGACTACTTTGCCGCCTGCATGAATACCGGCCTGGTCGAACAAAAGGGGCTGGCTCCGCTTGAACCCGCGCTCAAGCGTATCGCCGCCCTCAACGACGCGCACCAACTTGCCGTCCTGGTCGGCGAGCTGGCCACTCAGGGCGACCCCACGGCGCTGTTCCGGTTCAGTGTGGAGCAGGACGACAAGGACTCCTCCAAGCAGATTGCCGGCATCGGACAAGGCGGCCTCTCGCTGCCCGACCGGGACTACTACATCGTAGACAGCAAGCGCTTCCAGGAGATCCGCAAACAGTATGTGGAGCACGTAACGCGGATGTTCACCCTGGCAGGCGACACTCCGGAGCTGGCCGCCAAAGAAGCCGCCTCGGTGCTCGAAATCGAGACCGCCTTGGCCAAGGCCTCCACCAGCCGCACTGATCTGCGCCAGCCGGAGAATCGTTATCACATTTACACCGTCGCCGACTTCCAGAAGCTGGCCCCGGACTTCGATTTCACGGTCTACTTCAAGGCCGTCAAGGTGGGTCATTTCGATACCCTCAACGTGGCCACGCCCGCGTTCTTCAAGGCCCTCAACAGCCTCGTCGCCACCGAGCCGGCCGACGCATGGAAATCCTACTTCCGCTGGCACACGCTGCACGCCGCAGCCGCCGATTTGCCCAAAGCCTACTTCGACGAGAACTTCACTTTCTTCGGCAAGACCCTCGCCGGGCAGAAAGAACCTCCGCCGCGCTGGAAGCAGTGCACCTCGATGACCGACCGCGCCCTGGGCGAGGCGGTAGGCCAGGACTGGGTCAAAAAGAACTTTCCCCCCGCCGCCAAGGCCAGCATGGACAAGCTTGTGGCCGCCCTGGAAAAGTCTCTCGGCGACGACATCAAAACCCTGCCCTGGATGAGTGACGACACCAAGAAAGCCGCTGAGGAAAAACTGGCCATGATCCGCAACAAGATTGGCTACCCCGAGAAGTGGCGTGACTACTCCAGGCTCACGGTCCAGCGCGACGACCTCATCGGCAACACCCACCGTAGCGCGATCTTCGAGCGCAACTGGGAACTGGATCACTTGGGCAAGCCGGTCGACGAGAAGGAGTGGAACATGACGCCGCCTACCGTCAACGCCTACTACGACCCATCCTTCAACGACATCAACTTCCCCGCCGGCATCCTGCAGCCGCCATTCTTCGACTTCACCATCGACCCTGCAGTCAACTTTGGCGGTATCGGCGTCGTCATCGGTCACGAGATGACCCACGGATTCGACGACGAAGGCTCAAAGTACGACGGCAAAGGCAACCTGCGCGAGTGGCAAACCGTCGAGGACCGTAAGAAATTCGTCGAGCGGACCGACTGCGAAGCGGCTGAATACAGCGGCTTTGAGGCCGCCCCGGCACATGACGGTATACCGGCGCAGAATCTGAACGGCAAGCTCACCCTGGGCGAAAACACGGCTGACAACGGCGGCCTTCGCATCGCCTACATGGCTCTGCTTGACACCCTGGCGGCGCAGGGCAAATCCATCGACGACGAGATCGATGGCTACACCGAGGCCCAGCGCTACTTCCTCGGCTTTGCCCAGGTATGGTGCCAGAACCAGACCGAGCAGGTAGCTCGCCAGATGGCGTTGACTGATCCTCACTCGCCCGGCCGCTGGCGCGTGAATGGCACGGTGCAGAACTTCGACCAGTTCGGCAAGGCCTTTGGCTGCACCGCGGGCAAAGCCATGGTCCCGGTGAATTCCTGCCGGGTCTGGTAGCCGATTCCCGCCGCTCGTGAGCCCGGTCCGCCTCTGCACCCGGGCTCCGCGGCGCAGGCTTGGCCCCGGCGGCAAATAAACGTCTCGTGGCCCGGGTCGCTCTACGCAGTTCCCGGCTGGTTTGCGATGACATTTACCGCCGCTCCTGCGTCAAAACTTCAACCGAGCCAGAAGTTCAATCGCCAACCTGGAGCAAGCAGGGTCATCCATTGTCCAGGCCGGATTCAACGCAAGTCGATGCACGATTTTGGCCCATGCGGGACAGAAACTAGGCATAACCTGCCCTCGGCTTTTACAATGCAGCAGGGACCCATCCCAACCCAGCTCTGCTGCGGAACTAGCAAACTTGGCGGCACACGCCGGACCAGGATGAAGGAATCGCATGAAGTTCAAGAAATTCGGCAAGGCCCTTCTGTTGAGCGCGCTCTCAGCGGTTTCCGTACTCGGCATTACGTCTTGCATCAGGTCTTATTCGGTTGGATATTTGTTTGTGGTAGGAACCACGACGGCCGAATCCACCGGTAACGGCATTATCAGCGGCTTCAAGATTGATCACAATACGGGCAAGTTGAACCCTATCGCCGGACTACCTGTAAGTAGTGGTGGAGTCAATCCGGGACGGTCCATTCTGCTCCCCGGTGGGCGGTTTGTGTATGTGCTCAACCGCGGCAAGAACGCTGAGGGCACTGCCGACTGCACCACCATCGCAGACCCCTGCGTGGGCGCAAACATTACCCAGTTCGCAGTGGGCGGCAACGGCATCCTTACCCCGCAGGAAACCTTCTACACCCAGGGGATCAATCCCTTCCGCATGATCAACGACAGCTCGGGCAACTATATTTATGTGCTGGATCATGATTCGCCCTCCGGTGCGGCGTGTTCTCTGGTGCTCGGCACCGGCGTAAACTCCTGCGGTGACATCACAGCTTTCGCCGTCAACCAGACTACCGGCCGTCTCACCCTGGTGGTGAATGCCCAAGCCACCTCCGCCGGCGGCCAGGCGTTGTCGTACTTCCCGGTTCCAGCCAATCCCGTCGATTTCCTTCTCGTTTCGTCCTACATTCTGACCATGAGCGGAACCCCCACCACCGGGGATTCGGTCTTCCCCTACAACTGGGCCCAGGTCGGGGGGCAGTTGACCCTGAACCAGAACAGCTCGCAGCCGCTCAATATCCTCAACGGAACGGCCCTTGTGACCGGCTCTGGTGGCGGGGCCAATGTGGTTTACGTGCTGGACAACGATCCCATTACCTACATCCCGACGGGCCAATCTGCAGAGGTGACCGCGCCCAGCCAGATTCTCCCCTTTACCGTGGGAACCAACGGCGCGCTGCAGGCTGAGACGGGCGGCAGAATACCCGACGATCCGACTCTTTCCAACCCGATTTTTGCGCTCACGGTGAGCGTGTCCAAGGGAAGCGTACTTTACGTAGCCAACCAGGGGAACAATACCGATCCCAACAATGCCCAAAGTGGCATTGCGGGATACATCATCAACACGCCCTTTCAGCTAACTGAGCAGGCCGGCAGCCCGTTCGGCAGCGGGGCCGGTCCGCAGTGCATGGTCGAGGATCCCTCCAATCAATACATCTATACGGCCAACTTCAATGACTCGACGGTAACCGGCCGTTCCATCGATCAGAATGACGGCTACCTCAACCCGCTTCCCTCATCGGCCAATAAGAGCTACCCGCTGAATGGTCCGGCCACTTGGTGCATGGTAACGGGGCGCACCGGATAAAGCGCCTGGAAGTCGATTTGACCGGGTGGGCACTGGCCATTGCGCAGTTCCCACCCCAGGTTCCGGAAGCTTCGGACTCCTGCAAACGTAGCCGAATCGCAGACGTGATGGTTGCCTGCGCGCCCGCGATTCGATTCCAAAACCTGAGTTGTTTAGGGCTTGCTTTCCAGCCCGCTGACGAAAGATGCGCATGAAGTTCAACAGATCGAGACAGCTGGTGCTGGTCTCTGCGGTCAGCCTGCTGGCGGCCTCCCTCGTGACTGCCTGCGGCACACTCACTGTGGATTTTGTCTATGTAACCTGCGCCAAGGCCGCGGGACCCAATAATTACGGCGAAGTCGATGTCTTCGAGGTCAACTCGGAGTCCGGCCACATGCGCCAGATCCCCACCTCGCCTTTTCCCTCCGCCGGGCGCAATCCGGTTGCCGAAGCTGTCTCTGTCGACAACGCCAACCTCTATGTGATCAACGAGGACGACAACACTATCGTCCAGTTCGTCATCGGCAACGACGGCAAGCTCTATCCCCAAAACACCGTCAACACCCCCGGCGTCTTTCCCCTCGCGGTCGCGGTCACTCAATCCGACCTGTACGTGGTCGACACCTACCAGCCCCTACCCACCTGCTCGACTGTAGCGCCTTGCTCCGGCTCGGTAGCGGTCTTTCCCCTCGATTCCACCGATGCGCCGCAGGCGCCACTCGCGAATGGAAACTTGAACTACTGGCCACTGAATTTGCCTGGCAGCAGCGACGTGCTGACGCCCACTGCCATCACCCTTGCGGATTCGGGTGCGTACGCGTATGTGTCTGCGTATGACGCCAAAGCGGGCGCCGGCTATATCTTCGCCTTCGCAGTCAATTCTGGCGGAACCCTGTCGCCTCTCAACGGTGGCGTACCATTCGCGGCCGGGGTTCAGCCCTCTGCCGTCGCCAGCCCCTCCGGCGGCGGTTACCTCTATGTTGCGGATGCCGCGCAGAACGAGATTATCGCCTTCCAGATCAACAACGGACTGCTCACGCCTCTCCCTGGGAGCCCCTTCGCGTCCGGCCTGACGCCCGGAGCCATTGCTATCGACGCCTCGGGCAAGTATGCCTATGTGGCCAACTCGCAAGACTCCAACGTCACCGCCTACTCCATCTCCAGCGGTGCGCTGGTGCGCCTCGGCAGCTATGCTACGGGAACCCAGCCGGTGGCCATCGGCATCGATCCGTCCTTGAATCAGTACCTTTATACAGCCAATTTCCTCGGCAACACAGTATCCGGTTTTCAGTTGAGCGCTACGGATGGCTCGCTGCTTATCTCGCAGGGTTCTCCCTTCACCGCCAATGCCCAGCCCACGGCTGTCGCCGCCATACCGCACGGCAGTCAGAAGAAGTAGCAACACTCCGTATTGGCCTTTTACAATGCTTACGGGGCAACGAAAACAGTTTTTCTGGGGCTATCCACTCATGGCCCACGACGAAGGAAGCGAATGAAGTTCAGCAAATTGAGCCAGCTCTTTCTGGTCTCTGCCATCGGCCTTCTAGTGGCCTCTCTCTTGACTGCCTGCCAGCTTGTCAGTGTCGATTATGTGTTTCTGGCCGCCACCGCCGGTGTGGGAACCAGCACTGATGGCTCCATTGAGACCTTCGCGGTGGATTCTCAGTCCGGCGCTCTGCGCACCGGTCAGCCAGCCGTCGACTCCGGTGGCGTTGCCCCCGTTGCCATGGCGGTCTCGGCCCAGTACACCGATCTTTATGTCGCCCACCAGGGCGATAACTCTGTCGTCCATTTCGCCATCGGTTCCACTGGCGTGCTCGCCAAGAAGGACTCAATCACCCTGAGTGCCCCGCCCACCGCTCTGGCCGTGAATGCCGCCGGGACATACCTGTATGTGGTCTCCGGTTCCAACTCCGCCACACTCTCTGAATTTGCGTTGTCTTCTGGAACCATCGGTGCTGTAACCCAGCAGGAGAACCTCGTCGTCCCCGGCTACACCGGCGATGTGATCATTCCCACGGGAGTGACGGTGATTCCCAACAATAATGCGGTATACGTAGCTGCTTATGACCAGTCGGCCTACAACCCCGGAGGATCGACCACCAGTACCGCAAACCCAGGCTGGGTGTTCGGTTACGCCGTCGGTTCAGGCGGTGCGCTCACCCCGTCTCAGGGCAGCCCCTACCTCTCTGGCGTAAAGCCCAGCGCCCTGACCGCCGAACCCACAAACCGCTTTATCTACGTCACCGACTTCGCTTCCAACGAGCTCATCGGCTACTCGATTACGTCGGGCAGCTCATTGAACTTCCTGGTCAACGGACCCTTTAAGACCGGCAACGAGCCCTCCGCAGTGGCTATTGACCCGCGCGGCATCTATATTTATGTAACCAACACTCTGGACTCCACGGTTTCAAGCTACGCAATCACTCTGTCTACCGGTACTCCAACGGCCACCGTCAGTTCCTCGCAAACCCCTAGCAACGCCACGGATACAGCGCCGGTTGCCCTAGCAGTCGATCCGGCGTTGGGCCGGTTTGTCTACACCGCCAACTACCTGGGCAATTCCATCTCCGGTTTCCAGCTAACCCCCACTACGGGCGTACTGGCGCTGGCCCAGGCCTCCCCATACCCCGCGGCCGCCAAACCCACCGCGCTTGTCATTGTTCCCCACGGCAACCACTCCATTCAGTCCATCACGCCGTAGCGCCAAAAGCAGAGAAAGTGCAAACAGCCCAGCCACTCGGCTGGGCTGTTTTGTTGTCTGTTACACTCGTAGGCATCGTGTGCCGCCGCCTATAGCATTTCAGGAGGCTTCAGCCTCACAAACAGGACTTCGTCCCCAACGAGTCTGTCCTTCTAATCTCTGATCTCTGCCCCTCGCCTAGCTCCACAACTTCATCAGCTTGCGCAGTTGCTGCTGGGCTGGCTTTTCCACAAGGTGCAGCGCCGCCAGCGCCAGCGCCACCAGCAGCACGTAGCTGATCCATGGATCCAGCCCGTTCAGCCTCAGCCAGTTCAGCACATGCGAGTCGTGAATCAGGTTCCACATGTTGAAGTGGAGCAGGTAAAGGCAGTAGCTGGCCTGGCCCACAAACACCAGAGGCCGCACGCCCAATGCGCGCGAGAGCGGGTTGACCCCGGCCAGCCCCAGAATCACGCAGCCGAATAGCGGCATCAGCAGACCGTCGTGAAGAATCGCATACGGGATTTTCGGCGCCAGTGTCAGCAGCGTGAAGATGCCGGCAAAGCCGCTAATGCCCAGAAGAAGGCGCAGCTGGCCCAACCGCGGCACAATCTCGTCCAAATCTGCCAGCAGCACGCCGAAAACAAAGCTGGCCATGTGCGGCAGCGGTGTGTACTTCAGCGCCTGCAGCCACGGGCCATAGCTCCAGCGGTCGGGGCGGACAATGTTGTCGGGGTTGAATATGCAATAGAGGGTGCCCGGAATCAGCCCCAACATCCATACCCCGCCCATCTTCCAAAGGTGAGGTGCAAGCCGTTCCGGCTTCTTCCAGCGAGCCATCCACGGAAACAGAAGGTAGTAGAACGACTCCGCCGACATGGTCCACGCCGGGGTATTCAGGAACGTGGCAATGGGCGGAATCCAGCCCTGCAGCAGCAGCGGCGACAGCACCATGCCGGCCCAGAACATGCCGTGCGTATGCGCGCCCCACTCCCGCGGAATCATGCGCCAGGCCAGTATCAGGCTCAGAAAGTAGATGGGATAGAGCCGCGTGAAACGCGCCTCATAAAAGCGTAACCTATCCAGTTCTCCGGCCCGCGCCCGCGCATTGTAGTTGTAACCCAGCACGAACCCCGAGAGCAGAATGAAAAAGCTCACCGAGGCGTAGCCGGCGTTGACCACTGGCGCCAGCCAGCCAAACCACAAGGGATTGGAGAAATGAAATAAGACAATGTTGACAGCCGCAAAACTGCGCAGACCTGTCAATGCATTTAAACGGGCTGGCTTGCGAACTTCCACTCTCGATTAGACGTCTCCGGCCAGCCAGCGAACAAGCCGGGTAAGCCAAAGCCCCAACCCGGACACTGAAAAGGGACAGCTAACAGCCAACAGTCCACAGCAGACAGTGAAAAGCCGACCATCAGCAACTGTTCGCTATCAACGGCGTTTACGCCGTTACCAGCGAACCCACCTTTTCGCCCAGCACCACGCGCCGAATGTTCCCCGGCCGGTTCATGTTGAAGATGATCATGGGCAGGTTGTTGTCCTTGCACAGGCTCACCGCGGTCAGGTCCATCACCTTCAGCCCCAGGCGCAGGATCTCCATGTAAGTAATCTCGTCGTACTTCACGGCATCTTTCACCAGCACGGGGTCGGCGCTATAGACGCCCTCCACCTTGGTGGCCTTCAGCAGCACCTCCGCCTTGATCTCCATGGCGCGCAGGCTGGCTGCCGTGTCGGTGGAGAAGAATGGATTGCCGATGCCCGCTGCAAAGATCACCACGCGTCCCTTTTCCAGGTGCCGCACGGCCCGGCGGCGAATGTAGGGCTCCGCAATCTGGTTCATAAACACGGCGGACATCACCCGGCACTGCACCTCGCGCTGCTCCAGCGCATCCTGCAGGGCGATGGCGTTGATCACCGTGGACAACATGCCCATGTTGTCGGCGGCCACCCTGTCCATCTCCTTGGCCTGCTCGGTCACACCGCGAAAGAAGTTGCCGCCTCCCACCACGATGCCCACTTCGACGCCCAGGGCGTGCACATCCGCGATTTCAGAAGTGATTTCCGCCACTTTTGCAGCGTCTAGGCCAAACCCGCGTTCGCCGGCCAGCGCTTCACCCGAAAGCTTGAGAACAATACGCTTGTACATGCCTTTTTGAGTATCGCATAAGGGCCGCGCACCCGGAGTTTTCCACTGCATGACACTGTCGGTTCGCTCCTGCCCTTTGTGCAACAGTGGATCATTAAAATCCAACGAAGAAAACTGCTTCGCCGTCAGCCGCCACACCCCCTTGTGCAACAGCGTCATCCGCAGCCGCAACCGTCACCTGCAATTCGCCCGTCGCTGTGTCAGCAGTCTCGCCGCCCTTACCAACGTGCGCCTTATCCCCTTCCTTGCCTTGAACTATCGGCCCCCCAGGACCGACAATGTCATCTATTCCATTGCGTGAATCCGCACATAGGGGAAGGTCATTCGATGCGCCACCTGTCAAGCGGCTTTTTGTGTGCCGTTGTGAGGCCCGGTGCCCATCCGGGCATGGTTTTCCGCTGCGTGCGATCGCTGCGCATCTTACTTCTGCTTATCGTGACCGGCTTGGCTTGTGGCGCACTCCGTGCCCAGACCGCCGATCGAATTACCCAGGAGGTCGATCCCGCACAGAGCATCGCCCTGCCCCATCACCACCCTCTGTGGGCCAACGCGGCCAACGATGCAGGCTTGGTGTCCCCGTCTCTACCCCTGGAGCACCTGACCCTGGTGCTGGCGCGATCTCCCTGGCAGCAGTTGGCCTTTGAGACCTTTCTGGCCGACCAGCAAAATCCCGCTTCGCCCGGCTATCATCACTGGCTCACTCCCGCCCAGGTAGGCCAGCGCTTCGGGCTCTCCGATGCCGATCTTGCATCCCTCACCGGGTGGCTGCAATCGCAGGGTTTGCACGTCAACTGGGTCTCGCCCAGCCGCATCTTCATCGGGTTTGGCGGCACGGCGGGCGACGTCGGCCGCGCCTTCCAGACCGAGATGCACACCTACACCGTCGATGGCGTTCAGCGCATGTCTATCTCATCGGATCCGATAGTCCCCCGCGCCCTGGCACCCGCTCTCAAGGCCATTCATGGCCTCTACACCATTGAGGACCGTCCCGCACACCACATCACCGCGGTGCAATCGGCCTCGCCGCAAATGACGATCACCAGCGGTGGCCAAACCTACCACTTCATCACACCGGGAGATTTTCAGACTATTTACGATGTCCCGTACACCTACAACGGCTACGGGCAGACCATCGGTATCCTGGCCCGGTCGCGCACCGACTTTGCCGATTTCACCAGCTTCAGCAACCTGACTTCCCGCCCTTTTCAATCTCCCACTGAAGTTGTTCCTACCGCGTTCGGAGGTGTGGACCCAGGTCCCGCACTGACCGCTCCGCCATCCGGGAGCGTCTCCACTGGAGACCAGAGCGAAGCCACCCTGGATGTAACCCGCGCAGGCAGCATCGCTGACAACGCGAATCTCCTGCTGGTAGTTGCCTCCAATTCCAGTGGCGGCATCGAGGTGGATGCGCAATACCTGGTGCAAACCACGCCCGTTCCCGCACAGATCATGACCATCAGTTTCGGAGCGTGTGAGTCTGGGGCCGGACCGGCTGGAGTTGCCTTCTGGGACACGCTCTTTCAGCAGGCTGCGGCAGAGGGAATCTCATCCTTTGTTTCCTCAGGAGACTCCGGCGCGTCCGGTTGCGACCCGGCCTTTGCCACCCCGCCCTTCACTCCCTTGGCCAACAGCCCCAACTACATCTGCTCCTCGAGCTATGTCACCTGCGTGGGTGGAACCGAGTTCAACGACACCAGCAATCCCACCTACTACTGGGGTACGAGCGGAGGCATCGCCACTGCGCAACGCTATATTCCCGAAGGTGGATGGAACGAGCCGCTGAACTCCAATTCCAAGCCGCAAGTCGCCGCTTCCGGCGGCGGCGTCAGCACCGTCATCCCGACCCCTGCGTGGCAAACAGGAACCGGTGTGCCTGCCGCCAGATCCGGACGCTACACCCCCGACATCTCTTTCTCCGCATCCTGCCACGATGGCTATTTCGGTTGCATGGCTGCGGAGGGAGCTAGTTGCGTCGTCGGTGCCAATGGCAGCTATCAGTTTCTCGCGTTCTGTGGAACCTCAGCCGCCGCTCCCAGCATGGCCGGTGTGACCGCGCTCCTCGATTCGGAAATCGGATCGGCAACAGGTGTTGTTGGAGCGGCACAAGGCAATCTCAACCCCGGAATCTACCAGGTAGCAGCCAACGCCGTCTCTCCGTTCCACGACGCGGCCCCCTCCACCAGCGGTGTCACGACCTGCAGCATCAATACTCCCAGCATGTGCAATAACAGCATTCCCAGCAGCACCGGGCTCACTGGCGGCCAGGCAGGATATCCGCTGACCGCTGGGTTCGATGAGGTAACCGGCTTGGGTTCCCTCGACGTTGGCGCATTTCTCACCAGCTATTACGCGCTGAGGAGTACGCCAACTGTAAACGTGTCACCGTCCTCATCCAGCATCACTACGCTCCAGGCAGTAACGGTGACCGTCACTGTCAGCGGTCCCAGCGGTAGTCCCACCCCTACCGGGTCGGTAGTTCTCTCCGTCGGCAGCCACAACTATCCGTCAACCCCGCTCGTCGCCGGTGTCGCCACCTTCCAGATTCCCGCCAAAACCCTGCCCAGCGGAACATACTCGATCGCCGCAAACTACACGCCCGATACGGCCGGCGCCTCCACATACTACCCATCGACGGCCTGGGCCACCGTCCTTGTCACTCTGGTCGCTCCATCAATCACGCAAACTCTCTCATCCGCCGCCATCACCACTGCGCAAGCGCTGATAGATACCGTTGTTGTCAGCGGCGGCGCCAATCCCACGCCTGCCGGAACCGTGTACCTCAACGGCGGCGGCTATGGTGCATCCGCCACGCTCAACAGCGGCAGCGCCATCTTCAATATCGCCGCTGGGCTGTTGACTGCCGGCGATGATTCGCTGCAGGCCTACTACGTCCCGTCAACCCAGGGTTACGACATCTATTCCAACGCGGCGGTTTCGACCCCAGTCGCCGTGACTCCCACCGCGCAGTTTACGCCTCTTGTGACGGTCACGCCTTCGGCCACGACGACAGTCAAAGCGAATCCGCTCCAGGTGACGATCACGCTCAGCGGCGGCGCCAATCCCACCCCCACCGGCTCGGTTACACTCACCACCGGCGGCTATTCTTCCCCGTCCAGCCCGCTGGTCGGCGGCATCTCCTCCATCACCATCCCTGCCGAGACGCTGGCTGTCGGAGTTGACTCCCTCACCGCCATCTATGCCCCCGATGCGGCCAGCCTCTCCACCTATAACAACACTTCGGGATCGGCGCAGGTCACCGTCTACAACCCGGCGATCTCAACACCGGTCATCACATTCTTCCCCTCTTCGTCTACTATCACCACCGCGCAAATGCTCACTATGACGGTTACAGTCTCCAGTAACGCCGGGTATCCCATCACCACCACCGGCTCCGTCATCCTCAGCGGCGGCGGCTACGCCTCCGCGGCAACTCCACTCATCGCCAACAGCGCCACCTTTAGCGTCCCCGCCGGATCGCTCACCGTGGGCACTGACACCCTGACCGCCAGCTATACGCCCGATGTCAACAGCATGGCCATCTTCTTTGCCGCTTCGAGCAGCACCACCATCACCGTCACCACACCCGCTCCCAACACCTTCACCCTCACCGGTACCTCCATCTCCGTCTCGCCCGGTGCAACTACGGCGAACACCTCCACCATCACCGTGACGCCCTCCGGCAGCTTCATCGGCAGCGTCGCACTCACTGCCACCGTCACCTCCAGCCCCACCGGCGCACAGTTTCCGCCTACTCTCAGCTTCGGATCCACCGGCACGGTCAGTATCACCGGCGCCAACCCGGCCGCCGCCACGCTTACCATCTCCACCACCGCGGGCGGCGCAGCGCCATGCTCCGCGACCCTGCAACAGCGACCGGGAATTCCCTGGTACGGCAAAGGCGGAGCGGTCCTGGCGTGCTTCCTGTTCTTCGTCATTCCGGTGCGAGGTCGCAAGGGCCGCACACGGCTCGGCATGATGTTGCTGCTCGCAGTGCTCGTCAGCGGTGTGGTGTCCTGCGGCGGAGGAGGCGGCACGTCCTGCCCTAACATCGTCAGCACCGGCACCACGGCGGGAACCTACACCGTGACGGTGACCGGAACGTCGGGCGCCACCACCGCACAGAACACTTTCACCCTCACCGTGCAGTAGCCCAGGCACGAGCCGTCCCGCACGGAAGACTCTCCGCGCACCAACCGCTGACTCGCTGACTGCCGGGCGCCCCACGTCCCCCCTCTGGGACATGGGAGCCCACGAACCCAACAATGCGCGCTGCCGGTAATTGAGGGGAAGTGCAGATAAAGATCAGGCTTCGAAACCGCGTGGTGGTGCAGGCTGGCGCGCGTCTCATCGTGAAGCTTCCACCTGTTTCCAGGCGCACACCTGTTCGACGCGAACCTCACTCAGTGCGTTCTGATCGAAGTCTCCGTTCACTTCGCCTTCGAGTGCGGAGCCCCCGCACTCTGAGTCGCAATTGCGGCCTGTGCATATGGCGTCAGGACGACCGGCCCCAACAGGCCGTAATGTTGCACCAGCCCGCGTTTTGCCGTGCTGTCATCAATGCTGGCCAGCCGGTTATTCAGCGTCGTCGCTACACGCACGGCAATCGTGTTCCGTCCCGTCGTCAAATACCGGCCAACCTCGGCTTCTGCGCTCAGTTGATCCACCGGAACCAGTTTCCCGTTAACCGTCAAAGTAAACGAATCGAAGACATCGCCCAGGCTGAGAGTGGCGCCATCGCGGGCCGTCCATCCTGCCGGCAGGTCAAACGATGTGACATAGGTGCCAATCCCCGACGCATGTTGCAGCGCGGGAATCTCCGGCCAGGGTCTCAATCCGTCCAGTTCCACAGTCACCGGAGTCTTTCGTGTCTCTACCGCAGCGGTACCGAATGTAGTCGCATATGGATTCGCTGGCTGCCAGTCTTCCGCGCTCAACTCCCATTTCGCATTTGTCAGGTCGATCGCCGCGGGAACGTTGCCGACCGCGCTGCTCACCGTCTTGCCGTTGCTGAGCGTGGTTGTATACATCCCGGCTCTTTTTGCGCGAACCACAACCGCATTCCCTTCCGCAGTTGCGCCGTCCGCCGTGCTAGCAGCCACGTGCACTTGCGGCGCCGGTACCCCGAACCGCTTTGGTTCATCGCTCAGCGCAATTAGTTGGGCGTTATCTCGCGACAACCGCACGCGAACCATCACCCGGTCGTCAGTCGAAGTGTATTGAGCAATCGGCGTGATCGTGCCTGACCATGCATCCAGCAGATAGGGGCTGCCCCGCCCTTCGAGACTGACCTCGATATCGAGCGGCGTCCCCGTTGCCGGTTCAAAGAGATTGGCTGGTTCGCCCTTGGGACTGACGACCCCCTGGTTATAAAGGAAGTAATAGTCCGTTCTGGTAGCCAAATCCCTGCGGTGTACGCTCAACATAGCGGACGGCGACCCGGGCTCCGCCGCAGGATGAATTCCCAGAGACCGGAGCTTTTCGGGCACGTCGGATTCGTGCACCACCCTGTAAACATTCGGCTCGGCAAGCAGTTGACGGATAATCTTCTGTAACTCAGCGTCAGAACTTGGAGAGAGTCCCGGCGTTCGATCCGGCGCTGTTCCTACAACGATGATGGGCAATCCCGCCCGCGCATAGCCCAGGATCTTTCGTGCCACTTCCGCGGGCATTGAAGTCTTCACTGGATCGGTCGCGGGCTCCTGTTCGCTATCGATGATCAGCGCCTGATAGCCCGGTCCCTCGACGGCGAGGCGTTTCCCAGTCACCGTCGCATTGGGAAGATTGAGCAGGCTCGGGTCGAGGTAGTCCCGGGTATAGCCGGCCTCTTGCAACCCAGTATCGCGCCACATGCGGAACCCTGCCCCGCCTTTGACCATCTGCGGAAGCGGATACAGGTAGTTCTGCATGTAAACCGCGACGTCGGTTTTTGCTTCGCCCTGGGTCAGCACCTGGCCAATGCGCGCAAAGTAGTCGTTGTAAGTGCGCGCATCCCCCCAGATCGGGTTGCGCGGCCCCCATGCATTCGAAAATCCTGCCGGTGGAAAGTTGTGATATCCCGGCCACTTTGCAGTTGCGCTGTCCCTGTAGGCATACACGTGATACACCAGTTTCGTAATGCCGCCGACAAAGCTTTTGTGCATCCGGATGGTCACGTCCTGAAGCGTCTCGGCGTAGTTCATGTTGAGCGCTGCACAGCATTCGGTTGAGTACCACGAATTCCCCGTCATGTGGTTCGCGGATGCAATCGGCAGATAGTTGTCCACTTCATCGTTCGTAAACAGTGACTCATGCTCCGGCCGGTCGAGCGACGCCGCGGCCTGTACTTGCTCGTTGATCGGCGTCTTCGACGACATCTCGCCCTCGGGCTGGATGCGTAGCTTGTAGTTGTACCTTCGCGCCCAGGCTTCCAGCGGTTTCACCTGTTTCTCAATCCAGATGTCGCCTCGCACCGCGTAAAGATCATCGCGAACACGCGCCGCGCTGTCGTCGCTGAAGCTGAAGTTGTCTTGAAACAGCGCCGGTAGAGCCGGAATCAAATCGTAATTCCGCCGGCTGCGGAACTCCTCGGGCATCTTGTTCGTCCACAACTCATCGGGACTTCCGCGGTCCACGCTGTGCGAGTCATAGAAGATGTCGCCGCCGTTCGCCTTCATGAGTTCCTTGACCTCAGGGCTCAGGCCGGTCTCCATGCTCTGGATCAGTTCCTTGAGACCCTCATCGCTGAACGGATCGGGCTGGGCAAACACGCCGCGTGACCAAAACGAGATCAGTTGCCATTGAGCGCCCGCAGGAGATGCAGGAGCGGTCCAGCGGATACTTCCTGCGGTCGTGCCCTTCAGCACACCCTCAGTGTTCTTTCCACTCACGGTCGGGGTCAGGTCGATGACCGAGGAGCGGTCCAACTCTACGGGGCCGGTTGTCGCGCAGGGTAAAGCAGTGCATCGATAGGCCAGCACCGCGATGAGGGTGGTCCGGTGATGTTCCGGTGCCTCGGCAGCCGGAGGCGGTCCGCCAAACTGAGGCCGGACGGGAGGATGAGCCGGTGGGACCGGGCCCTCGAATGTCCCACCTGCATCTACCGCGGCATTGCCAAAAGCTAGCGTTTTTCGGGCGTTGTCCCCGTCCATCGAATATCCGGGCGGGTTCTGTGTCGGGCCATGGCTGAGGCTCACCTTGACCCCAAGCTCGTTCGCCTTCTTGAGCAACGCCACCAGTTGCTCATTATTGGGGAACGCACCCTGGCCCACTTCCACGCCGGCAATGCCTTTGTCGTACAGGTCCTGGACTTCCGCCTTGATCTCCGCTGGATCCGCACTCGCAGGCATGTTCAATCGCACCCACGGCCGATCGTTCGCGGGAGGTTCGGCAAAGGTTGACGCGCTCAGCGCCGTGACCGGATTGAACGCGGTCCACTGGGGCCGAATTGTGCTGTGCGGCTTGCTGTCTTGTCCCCAAACCATAGCTCCCAGCGAAATTGCAAACGTTGCGAATAGCTTCACCGTCGATGATCTTGCCACAATATGCTCCCAGATCCGCGGGCTAGGCGGATGCAACAATTCCCCTGAGTCTTGGTTGGCCTAGCCTATGGACTGTCGAAGGCGCTGGAAAGACTCAAGCACACGGTCTCAGAAGCTAATCTTCCCCGCCAATTGCAGAATCCGTGGCGACGACGCTCCCGTGATCTTTCCCGCCGTAGCCTCCGAATCATTTACCTCATTGTCGATGGTGTCGTTGCCTCCCGATCCGCTCACGATCAGCCCTCCCACGTCGCCGGAATACTGGTGATGATTGAAGGTGTTGAACGTGTCCACATTGATCTGGAAGTTGATCCGTTCGGTCAGGTGCACGCTTTTGGCGAAACCCATATTCCAGTTGTCGATCCCCGGTTGCCGCAGGAAGTTACGCGGCGAGTTGCCATACGTCGCCAGCGCCGGTTGCGCGAAGCACGCCATATTGAGTCGTTGGAACGGCTGCGTCAGTCCGCCATGAACACTGCAACCCGGCACAAGATTCGCACGCTGCGCAAAGGTCCCCTGCACTCCATGTATATCGCTGGCGCCGATGCTGAATGGGAACCCAGCCTGGAACGTGGTGATGCCGGTAACCTCCCAACCGCCGATCGCCAGGTCGGCTAATCTGCTCACTCCTCTGCCGATCTTCTTGCCCCGCCCGATGGGCAGGTTGTACACATAGCTGGCCACAAACCGCTGGCTCACGTCGAAGTCCGACTGACCGAAATCCCGATTCGCGTCGTGGTTATCCATAAAGCCCTGGTAGCCGGTGTTTGAGGCGCCCACCCCTGCCGCCGCCGACTTGTCATCCGTGCTGTGAGCCCACGAATAGACCGACGTAAACGACAAGTCCCCGGTGCGATGTTCCGCCTTCACGTTCATTGCGTTGTAGTGCGAATAGCCGTGAAAGTCGCTGTCGATGTAGTACCCGTTGAAGTTCGGATACGGCAGCCGGCTCGATATCGTGCACGGGGCAACCCCCAGGTTGATGTAGTTACCCGCCGCATCCGTCTGCTGGCAATACGCCACGCTCGCCGCCGCAACTGAGTAGGGCTGTGAGATATCGCGCCGGTCCAGCAGATGGATGGAATGGGTTCCGATGTAGTTCACTTCGAGCGATGTGCTTCTGCCCAGTTCGCGTTCCATCGACGCCGTCCACGATTGCACATAGGGATTCAGCGGATTCTCCGACTCGATCACCGCGATGAACGAAAGCGCCATTTCCGGGAGCGGCCCCAGCGTGGTGTAGCTGGGAAACATCTGGTTGCTCAACTTGGGCAGCGTGGGAACTGCAGTGGGAACCAGATTGTTGCGAATACTGTAGGGGTAGATGTCCGCTGAGTCGCCGATCTCGTGCCCTTCATAGGAGTCGTAGAAGATCCCATAGCCGCCGCGCAGCACCGTCTTGTCGTTGAACCGGTAGGCAAAACCGAACCGTGGCGCGAACGGTGTCTTGGGCCCGGGGTGCGGCACCGGGCCGCAATAGCGCAGGATCGGACCGCCATCCATGCCCACTCCCGGAGCCACTCCGTCGCTTGTCAGTTGCGGGTCGGCATAACACAGCCCGCCCTCCGCATTCTTGGTGTCCAGCCAGAAAAAGTGATTCGATGCTTCGTAGGTTGCGGCGCGAAAGTCCCAGCGAAGGCCAAGGTTCAGGGTCAGCTTTCTTGTGACCTTCCAATCGTCTTTCCCGTAGGGCGCGAAATAGCGAAACACGTGTGTCTGCGGGTTGCCCGCCTGTGTTTTGGTGCTCAACGGCCCGGGCACAAATCCGCTCGCGTCGCTGTAGTACCCCAGCATCATATCGGCCACTGCATTGCCGGTTCCGCACAGCGATGTGGGCGCCGCCCCGCCCACTGAAACCGGTGCGTTGCCGCAGCTGCTGGCTCCGCCCGCCGTGATCGGAAGATTGTTGTTCGTAATGGTCCCTGACGAAAAACCGAAGTCGCCATAGAAGTCGTCATCCGCATTGCGTGTCAGCGTATATGCGCGATAGTCCAGCCCGAATCCCAGCGTATGCTTTCCGTGCACCGTGGTGAACGAGTCGGCCCACTCCCACGCCGGGCTTGAGGATCCGCTGTAGGAGTTACCCGGGCCGCCCCCGCTGGCGTAGGTCGACAAGCTTACGTTCGGCCAGGTTTCCTGCAACGGCCCAAACTTGGTAAACACGCCCGTCTCCGCGAGCGCGCTGACTACCGCTGCGGGCGGAGCCACTGAGCCTTGTGGCGCCTCCGCGTAAAGATAGCCGAAGCGGAAGTTGTTTACCATGGCCCGCCCTATCTTGACGGTGTGCGACACTTCCCAGCTCTTCTCGTTCTCCAGCGTCTTCTCCATCCCGTAGTCGAACGATCCGGAGTTGTAGAGTGAGCTATTAGTGTGGTTCGCGTAGGTAATGCGGAAGAAGATTGTCCCCAGTTTCCCCAGCACCTGGTCGCCGCGGTAGGTCTGTTGGTTGGTGGTCAATGGCCCGGGGACCTGTTTGATCAGGTTGGTAATGCCTTCCGGCTGGTTGGCCAGCGTCGGCGTCCCCCAGAATTTGTTCGCCACCGCGACTTGCCCGATCCGGCTCGTGAATGCGGTCGATAGTATCCGATTGCTTTGGAATGCCTGTCCCGTTGTTGGATCCACCGGCATGCAGTTGAAGCCGTTGGCCAGCAGCGTCGCGCAATCCGATGTCCCATAGGCCGGCAACAGGCCGCCCGGCAGCCCGCCCACGCCCGGCGCATACGTCTCCGCTGAGAAATCGCCGCTGAGCACCGCCGGATTGGGAACTGTCTCGTACGCAATGCTGCCGTTATTGATGCGCCAGCCCTCGTAGTTGGCCATCCAGAAAGTTTTGCCGCGCCCGTTGTAGAGCTTGGGGATTTCCACCGGCCCGTCCATCACAAATCCGAACTGGTTCTGGCGCAGAATCGGGTTGGTCGTTGCCACGCCCGAGTTCAGATTCAGCACGGTTGCAAACGGCAGCGCATCGAATGCGTCGTTGCGGTTTGACTCGAACAGCGCCCCGTGGAATTCATTGCTGCCGCTCTTGCTCACAATGTTCACCTGGCTGGCGCTGAATCCGTATTCCGCCGGGTAGGTGCCGCTCTCCACCTTGAATTCCTGAATCGCATCCTGCGACAGAACCACCGCCGGCGTCACCAGCGCCGGATCGGTATTCACCAGTCCGTCCAGGGTATAGTTGTTGCCTTCCGGCCGACCCCCGTTCACGCTCACCGCGTCGCCTTCGCCCTGCCGCAGCGTGCCCTGTTCCCCGCCCACAGTCACCGCGCCCGCGCCCACCAGCAACAACTGCATGAAGTTGCGTCCGTTCAACGGCAGCTCTTCCACCTGCTGCCGGCTCACCAGTTGCGACAGCGCCGCGCTATCGGTGTCCAGCGCCACCGCCCGCGCCATCGCTGCCTCGGTCTCCGTCGCCGCGCCCGGCTTCAACCTCAGGTCCACGCGCACCACCTGATCCACCGTCAGCGTGAACCAGGTTGTGACTGATTTCTTGAATCCCTGCGCCTGAGCTGAAACCGAGTAGGTTCCAGGACTCAGTGCCGGCGCGAGATAATCGCCCGCGGAACTCGTAACCGTTTGAAAGGCGCTCCCCGTTGCGGTGTTGGTCACTGTCACTTGCACATTGGGCAGGATGGCGCCCGCGCCGTCCGTGATGGTCCCCAGAATCGAACCTGTCGCCCCCGCTTGTCCGAGCATTCTGCCGCTTGCAGCCAGCAGCAGAATCAGCCCGAAACAAATTCGGATCATGCGCATCATTCGCCTCTATGTAAGGATCCTCTTACCGTCAGCATCGGTAGAGCCGCCCTTAGAATGAAAGCAGCGGAAGCATACCACACTCCCTCTGCGGCGGACTGTGCTCTGCAGCTCCGGCTTTCACCTGCGAGCAGCCATTGCCCGGCGTGTAAGAACACTCGGTCCTGCGCCAACCGATCCCAGTCGTCCATCGAGATACGCACCACCCTCCCGTATCACCTGATATTGTGGTAGGTCCCCAAGTATCAGAACGCCGGGGAGGATCTACTTCGTGGAGAACGCTGCTTCGGGCTTGTTTGCGGGCATCGATTTCGGCGGTACCAAGGTCGCAGCGGTCATCGCCGATGCGCACGGCAACATCGTCGCCGAAGGAGTGATCCCCACCCTTGCCGAGGAAGGGCCGGCCCAGGCTGCGGAGAGAACTTGCCGCCTGCTTGACGATCTCTGTCTTCAGCACTCTTGCGAAATCCTGGCCATCGGCATCGGCTTGCCCGGCCTCGTCGATCGCGACGCGGGCGCCATTGTTTTCCTGCCCAACCTTCCCCCGCAATGGTCCGGCTTCCACATCGCCGAGGCGTTTGCTTCGCATTCGCACCGGCCCGTTTCGCTGTTGAACGACGCCCGCATGGCCGCCCTTGGTGAGTACACGTTCGGCAATGCCGGCGGCTCGCAGGACATGTTGTTCGTTACCGTCGGCACCGGCATCGGCGGAGGCCTGGTGCTCGATGGCCATTTGCGCCTGGGAGCCTTTGGCGCGGCAGGCGAAGTCGGCCACCACACCATTCTCCCCGACGGAGCACCTTGCAGTTGCGGCAGTCGCGGATGCCTTGAGACCCTGGTCAGCGGACCGGCCCTGGCAGCCGCAGGCAGAGACTTGATGCGCGCCGGCCGCGCGCCCCGCTTGAGTGAATTGGTAGCTGGCGATCCTGCCAAAGTTACTGCCACCCGCATGGCCGCTGCGGCCCGCAACGGAGATCAGGCGGTGGCCGACGCCATTCGTGTGGCGGCTGAGTATCTTGGCGTGGGCATCGCCAATGCCGTCAGCATCACCGCGGTCCGCACCGTGGTCATTGGCGGCGGCCTGTCTGTTCTCGGAGATTTATTGCTCGAACCCGTGCGCAGGGTCGTCAAAGAGCGCGTGCGGATGTTCCCATCGGAAGTGGTGCAGATAAGCTGCTCCACTCTGTTGGAAAAAAGCGGCGCGTTAGGCGGCGTCGCCCTGGCCGTCGAGGAATACAAACGGGCAGCCAGCAACACCTCAGCCTGATTCTGGAGATGAATCGTGACCAACTCATTTGATTACCAGGCAATCGCCAAGATGATCGACCACTCGCTGCTCAACCCCTCCCTGACCACCCGGGAGCTGGAAGACGGATGCGCGCTGGCAGCTCGATATGACGTGGCCAGTGTCTGCATCATGCCGTTCTACCTGGCCCGCTGCGCCCAACTGCTTGCCGGTACCACTGTCCACGCCAGCACCACCATCGGCTTTCCCCACGGAGGGCACACCACTGCGATCAAACTTGCTGAAGCCCGGCAGGCCCTGCAGGACGGCGGGCAAGAGCTGGACGTGGTCATCAACATCAGCAAGGCCTGCAGCGGGGATTGGCAGTATGTGCGCGATGAGCTCTCCGCGCTTGCCGACACGACTCACGCCGGCGGAGCAAAGATCAAAGTCATCTTCGAGAATGCCTATCATGACGATGCCGCCAAGATTCGCCTGTGCGGGATATGCGCGGAGATTGGCGCCGATTGGGTGAAGACCTCCACTGGCTACGCGCCCACCGGGGCCACGTTTCCCGACCTCGAACTGATGCGCCAGCATTCCCCGGCCAGCGTGCAAGTGAAAGCGGCGGGCGGCATTCGCGACCTCGATACACTGCTGAGGGTGCGCGCCATTGGCGTCAGCCGCGTGGGTGCCACGCGCACTCAAGCCATGCTGGAAGAATGCCGCAAACGCCTCGGACTGGCCCCCATCTCTTCCCCCGCCGCATAAGCAGCAGCGAATAGCCCCGCTCTCCTCGAACTCTGGTATCCACAAAATTGGGTGCCTCAGATCTCGATTTTGAGATCTGGGATCGCACGAACATCGAGCTCCAATATGAGTCTTAGGGAACCTCTGAACAAGCCCTGTCAATTTCAGCAGCAATGATATGAGGGTGTTTCTTTCCGGAGTTTTCTTCAAGCAGCGGTAAATTGTGGGATAAATGCGGCTCGTGGCGCTTAGCAGA
>Ga0182014_10000752_pt1 | contig 44036 bp, 38 predicted proteins | sample 612S2DmetaG_FD_120489 | JGI IMG/M metagenome (GOLD analysis project Ga0182014, IMG submission 120489) | Permafrost microbial communities from Stordalen Mire, Sweden - 612S2D metaG | ecosystem: Environmental > Terrestrial > Soil > Wetlands > Permafrost | place: Sweden: Stordalen | collected... | reverse complement strand
GGTGCGGTGGGCGAGGGTGTGCTCGTCGACCATGATGCTCAAATGGGGGGCGGCGCCGTGCCTTGTGCCGGGGGTGCCGGAGTCCAGGGCGGCCTGGCAGGCGGCGGTCAGCCCGTCCATCCGGCGCTGCGCGGCGGTGCGGGTGTCCTCGGTGCCCAGCGGCGGCCCGAACGCATGCACCGCGGTTTTGATGATCTCCGCGGACAGGGTGTCCCCGCAGGCGCCGGTCAGGGTGCCGGCGTGGTCCAGGGTGAGGCCGAAGGACAGGTGCCGGCGCTCGAACCGTTTCCGTTCCCGTTCCTCGGCCGCGTCGGGGTCGGCGCGGTAGATCAGTTCCTCGCCCAGCCGCCGCAACCGGCCCGGATCCAGCACCGGGGGCGCCCAGCCCAGGCCAAGGCTGCTGTCCGGGTCTGGCTGGCCGTCTGGGCCGGCCGGTTGTCCCTCCGGCTCCGGTTCGGGGAAGCGGGCGAGGGCCAGCATCTGTTCCTCGGCTACCTGGGCCAGCGCGGGGTCGGTGATCTCGGTGGCGGTCCGGCAGATCATGTGCGCGGCATCGAAGGAGATGTCCCCGGCGATTAACGCTTTTTCGGTGGCGGCCAGGGCCCGCAGCGCCCGGCCGGTGGCGACCAGTTCCCCCGCCCGGCCCGGCAAACGGCCGCACGCGTGCCGCAAGAACGCCGCCGTGGAGGAGTATCCGGCCTCCGACGCCCCGTCGGCGGCGTCCAGGGCGGCGGCCAGCCGGGCCAGCTCCCCCTGGGCACGGTCAATGAACCCGGCCAGGTCCCGGACCTGCCCCAGCAGCGTGACCGCATCGGTCACACCGGGGCCGAGGGTCGCCAGATCGGCGAGCACCTCGTCCCGTGCGGTCCTTCCAGGGGAACACATAACCGGATCATCTCACGAGGCACTGACATTTCTCGGACACAAGTTCGACAATGTCCCGTTTGGTGATCAAGAAATACGGCGTCAAGCCCGGCGCCAGGCTGGGGAAGGAGACACTGCCGCAATCCCGGGGCCAGCGGCGGGCCAGGGCAGAGGCCGGGGGCCAGGGCCGGAGCGGGTCAGGGACCAGGGGCGGGGCCAGCGCCGGGGCGGGGCCAGGGACCAGAGACCGGCCAGGGACCAGAGACCGGCCAGGGGCCAGCGGCGATGCCAGGGCCAGCGAGACGGCGGAGGCCGTACTGACGAAGCGCGAAACGCCAGGCATACCAGTTCAAGATCCGCAAAATGCGCCGTACCCAGATGTGGCGGGTTCAGGCGATAAGCAGGCGAAGGCCAAGCTCTGCTGCGTCGAGATCGACGAGCTCGCGGTCGCGTTCGGCCCACCGGCCTGAGGCGAGGTCATTACGGAGGCTGTGCACTGCGCTCTGCTCGGCGTCCGGTCCGACTCTGGCCCAGACCGATATTCCGCGACGGACATTCTCGTCCAGGTATGCCTCGGGCCGGCGCCAGTAGGCCTCGAAAAAGCCGTCAGCGCAGTCCCACGGGATGAGCACCGGTTCCATCCGGGCTCCGATCGCGCGGGCCAGCTCGGTCAGGGAAGGCCGGCCGGCATGGAGGTCCGCGAACTCGGGCAGGTAGTCGCGAGTCAGCCAGAACTGGCCCGGGTCACTGCTGTCGAACGTGAACACCACCACCCGGCGAGCAACGCGCCGCATCTCGCGCAGGCCGGCGATCGGGTCCGGCCAGTGATGAACGGTGGAAAAAGCCATCGCGGCGTCGAAGGACTGGTCATCGAACGGCAGGTTCTCGGCAGATCCAGCCAGGCACGGCGCCGCGTCCGGGAGGCGCTGCGAACGCATGAGCGCCGACGGTTCCACCGCGAGGACGTGGCGGTCGGGGGGCTCATAGGACCCGGTGCCCGCCCCGACGTTCAGTACGGTCCGGGCATCGCCGAGCGCAGTCCAGATCCGCGCTGCGATGCATGGTTCAGTGCGCCGTGTCACGGTGTAGGTGGCTCCGATGGTGTCGTACAACTGCGCGCTGGACATTGACACTGCCTTTCTGGTCGGTCACCACCGTCGGCCCCGCACCGCGCTTGATCATGCCCAATAAGCGGCGAAGCCGCCTCGGCGACGGCCAGCCGCGGCCTCGAGACGCTCCGCGCCGACCTCGCCAACTTCGCGATCCTCCTCGGCGGCAACGACGGCGAGCACCTCCTCGCCCCAGACGCGAAGTCACCGGAATTCTGATGCTGACGACCGCCAATGCCGTGAGTTCAGCGCCAAGGACCTTCAGTCTGGGTGAACTCACGGCCTTCCCGTTGGTAAGAACTCGGTCACCAGGGGGCATATCGCTGATCAGAACTCAACCAGGCGCACCTGAAGCCGGTATCCGGCCTGCGTCTGATGCAGCGGGCCGGTAACCGTCAGCGGCCGAGCGCCGGCGGCTCCCGCCGAGCGAGTGAGCGTGTCGTACGCGCCCGCCTCGGCCGGTTCGGCCGCCTGCGGGCCTTGCGCTGCCGGATCCCGCTGGATCTTCCCTCCCGGGTCGAGGGGAACCAGCTCAACGGGAGGCCTGCGGCCTTCGCCGTCCAGCACGAACACACCGTTCCGCGCCTCGATGGTGCCCGTGAGGGTCACCTCGACCCCGCGCAGCTCATAGGTCTGGTGGACCATCCGCCGGAATTGATCATCCCAGTGATCCAGTGCAGGCAGCCTGTCGTCTTCCAGGTAGACGGTCGCTGTTGAGCTGTCCCCATCGGGGATTGGGTCAACAAACTGCACTCCCTCGAGGCTGCGCAGCGCCTCGTTCGCGCCTCCCCAGCAGGCCGCGATGCCATACGGGCAGATTCCCGTGATCCCGGCCACGACGCGGGTGCCGCTGGCCGCGGCGCGTACCGTGGCCCGCAGGGCGAAGGCGTCCGTGGCGGCCTGTCGCGCGGGGGCCGGCGCGCCGGCGGCAGCCGCCTCGGGTTGTGCCGCCTCGCGTACCTGGGCCGCAGCGGCAGCGGGCGCCGAGATCTGGATGATCTTGGCGACCGACGGCACGCCCTGAAGGTTCACGATGAACAGCATGTAGTGCCCGGGCGGGCACACGTTCGCGTTGGGCGGTGCGGTCGCCGTGAGGGTTCCGCCGGCGATCTGAGAAGGCAGGAAGTTGATGCGCTGGCCGGCGTTGAACGAATGCGTCACCGAAGACAGGCGGATCAAGCTGATGGTCGCGATCTGCGCCGGCTGAGCGGTACCGATCTCGAACGTGTCGTTGTACTGGACCGAATCCGGCGCCGAGGTGATCTGCGGCTGCGGTCCCTTGAACAGGTAGGGGGGAGAGAACACCTGGGCGTCGTAGTGCGTGTCCTGCGGATCGTTCGCCACCTGCTGCGGCGTCCCCTCGTTCAGGATGAACTCACCGCCGCCCGCGCTCAGCACCCGCCCGTCCGGAAGAAGCACTGCGGTGGAGTGGTAGCAGCGGTCCGTCTGTTCCGCCGCCAGCATCGTCCACTGCCCGGTCTTCGGGTCCCACAGTTCCGCGATGTGCACGGGCTGGCCCGGATCGAGATCGTTGAAGGCCTCCGCGGTACCGGGTGCCCCGCCGCCACGTGTACCCCCGGTGACCAGCACCGTCCCGTCCGGGAGGATGGTGGCGTTGTGCTGCCGGCGGGGGAAGTTCATGGGATCGGCTGCCCGCCAGGCAAGTTGCGCCTGACTCAGATCGATGGTCTCGGCGTTCGCGGTCGGCGGGTTGCCGCCGCCGACGAAAAGAACTTTGTCGGCGTCATACAGAACCGACGAGGCATAGTCGCACAGCCCGTTGGGCTGCAGGACGTTAGGGGGCGCGGTCCACGTGCCCGTGCCGGAGACATCCAGGAACCAGGTCTGGACGAGCGAGGTCATGTAGACGATGCCGGTGGAAGCGACGTGCGTGCGCGGGAAGAGGTCAATAGCCGCGCCCGGAATAGACGCGACGCTGGTGAAATTCCCGCTGCTCCAAATCTGGGGTATCACATTGTTGACAACCAGGTTTTGCGTGGGGTCGAAGAAACTGCCCGACAGCACCAGGACGCTTCCGGACGGCAAGGCGATAGCTGTCGGGTACCACCGGCCGTCGTTCATCACGGCGGTAGGTGTCCACGTATTGGCGGCTGGATCGTAGATCGTCGCCTGGTTCAGGCCGTGGCTGTCGGCGAGGTGGCCCCCGGCCACCAGCAGGCGCCCGTCTGGCAGTAACGCATGGCCGGAACAGAACAGGTTCGCGTTCGTCGTGCCATCGCTCAGCGTGGGCTGCGGCGTCCGCGTCATGTTTCCATTCGCGGGATTCCAGAGAAATGGAGTGCAGGTTGCCGGCGGGGCGGGCGGCAATCCAGGTGCGAGCGGGCTGGCGGGATCGGTATCCAGGGATTGCTGGGGACTATCCCGCCTGCCCCACATCAGCACCAGGCCGGCCGGCAGCACGTGAGCATGGATGCCGACGTTCAGCAACGTGAAGGGATCCCCCCATTGGCCCCGCTTGTCTGGTGTGTCGATGGCGAAGGTGAACGGCGCGGCCTGCGCCGCGGCCTCGTCCCCCGTCGTCACCGAGAGCATGCCGGTGGCATCGGTCTGCAGGAACGTGGTGTCGTGATCGTCGTATGCGATGACGAGGTAGTACTGGACGACGGTACCCGCGGCGAACGCGCCGACCGGGATTGCCGCCGAGTAGTACTTGTTGTTGCCGATCGCGGTGGCGAAGACCATGGGCACCGTCGTCCACGCCGTGCCGGTCGCCTGCTTGAACAACACTGCGCTGCCGTCCTGCAGCTGGTTGCCAGCGTTCCCGCCACCCTGGTACTGGTTGCCGCTGAAGACGGTAACCGCCGACACCGGATCCGTGGGAAAGACGGGACCTCGCATGCCCGCGTTACCAAACGGCTCAGGGTTGCCGGGAAAGTGCCACGCGTTGCCGAGCACCATCAGGAATCCCTTCCTTGATGCCAGAAGGTCGGCGGGAACAAATCGCGACGCTAGGCAGATTGTTCCATCGCTTGACCCCGAATTCCACGGCCGCTTGACCCCGGACGAGGCGCCCTTGACCGGCCCGGGCGGCGGGGCACGATTCCGCAGCGGGTGAGACCGGATCGTCGCGCGGTACGGGCAGCACGAGGTCATGCTGACCGCCGGGACACTGCGTGCGTGCTGGCTGCTCGGGCTGGCCCTCGTGGGCCCCGGCGTGACCGGGCTGGTGCTCGTGATGGCCGTCGAGTTCGGGCTGATCATCTCCTGCAGCGTGTTCAACCCGGTGCTCGCCACCTACCGGCTGGAGCAGCATCGACCCGGACGGGGTGGCGGTGGATCCCGGCACCCGCACCGTCTACGTGACCAACTTCCACGACCCGGGCACGGTGTTTGTGATCGATGAGGCCACCGGCACCGTGACCCACACCATCACCGCCGGCTACTTCCCGTGGGCGGTGGCGGTGGATCCCGCAGCCCGCACCGTCTACGTGGCCAACGAACTCGGTGGCACGGTGTCGGTGATCGACGGGGCCACCAGCACGGTAACGGCCACCATCCCCGTGGGCTCATACCCGGACGCGGTGGCGGTGGATCCCGGTACCCACACGGCCTCTGTAACCAACTATTCCAGTAATACGGTGTCGGTGATCGGCGGGTGCCCGTGCTGAGCGGTACCGCTCCGGTGGTCGTCTGGATGTTTACCGCCCGGGTGAAAAGGGCTGAGCGTTCGCGTACGGGCGGGGTATGAGCTCTCCGGGAAGTTCCGCATCGGGACTTCCCGGAGAACTCAAGGCCAGCGTCAGACCTGGACGAACTCGATGCCGGCGATGTCGCAGAAGTCGCGCCAGTCGGCCGCGTGGTGGCCCAGGTTCATCACCTCGTGGTGCGGGCCGCCCGCCCGGAGCCAGCCGTTCAGGCAGGCGCGCACGCCAGAGGCGGGATGGAACTGCCCGTACGGCATCTCCAGGGCCGGCAGTTCCTGGCTGTCCAGGTTCTCGCCCTCGGCGCACACCAGCCGGAACCGCTCGCCCTCCAGCGAGACCAGCGTGGCGAGCGTGGCCGGGCCCGGCTGAAGCTGGAACAGGAACGTGGGCGGGTCCGCCAGCCGGCCGATGCCGAGCGGCCGCTTGATCAGCTTCACCGGCTTATCCGAACGCGCCACCTTCCAGTTGCCCTCGCCCATGTGGCTCTGCAGGATCGAGTCGGTCGGGAAGTCCATCGCGTACATCTCGGTGAAGTGCGCGTCCCCGATCAGGAGATGGCCGGCGTAGACCAGGCACGCGGTGAGGACATCGCCTTCGGCGGCGTAGCCGTAGCCCTTCGCCATCAGGCTCGACGCCGCCGCCAGTGGCAGCCGGCTGAACCGGCCGTCATCGCCGATGGCGTCGAAGTGCGCGGTGTAGGCCCCGAACCCACGGTCGTTCAGAATCTGTTCCAGAGCCACCTGCATGCGGGCGTGATCCTCGCGCTCCTCGGGCGAGAGCCGCGGGTCGATCTCGAAGTTCTTGTCCTCGAACGTCACCACCTCGGCGATCTGCGCGGCGGTCACCTCCTCCATCCCGCGGTACAGATCGCCGGGCGCGACCGCCAGGATCTCCGGGCCGAGCGTCCTGACCAGGGCGCTCTCGTCGACGCGGATGTCGCCCATGTCGTTCATCGCGTAGCCGAAAATCGCGGTCTTCAGCGACTTCCACGCGGTGACGGCCGCGGCGGCCCGTGCCCACCGCCCGACGTCCGTCCGGAAACTGTCGCTCTTCCAGTCGTCGGTCAGGACCTGGAAGCGCTTGCCCGCCCGGACCATGGCGTTCGCGGTGTCCTGGGCGCCGTGCACCCCCTGGTTGTAGGTCATGTCGGCCATGTCCCAGGCGGGCGTGACCGACGGCTCGGGCTGGATGTTGGCCAGCAGGACCGGCAGCCGCGACTCGCTGAGCAGCCGGGCCACCCGCATGGCCGGGCCGTAGGTGAGCATCACGACCATGACCCCGTCCAGGTCGGCGTCCTCGAACTGGCGCATCGCGCGCTCCGCGTCCTCGCGGTACTTGATCGCCTTGCTGGGGATGAATTCGGCGACGTCAGACAGTTGACTGGCGATCTCTGCGGCGTACCCCTCCTGGCGCTGGGCGATGCCCGGGATCATGTCGTCGTACAGGTCCTGCATGATGCCGAGAATCCCGATGCGCGGCTTGTGATCAGCCATGTCAATCTCCTTTCGAAACGGACTTAGCGGGACACGTCCTGGCCGTGCGGCTCAGCTGATCCCGGAAGCCCGGTGCTGGCGGTGCTGGTCTCCCCGGGGCTGATGCCGCCGGCGGGCGTGCAGGCGGCTCCGTGCTGGCTGCCGTTCAGTGCTGGCTGCCGTTCAGTGCTGGCTGCCGTTCAGTGCCGGCTGCCGTTCAAGTGCTGGCTGCCGTTCAGTGCTGGCCGTACTGCTCCTTGTAGCGCTTGTGCAGCGCGTCCACCTGGTCCGGCGGCAGCGGCTCGGGGCTCCCCAGCAGGTGCGCGGCGTGCACGGTGCGGGCCACGTCCTCGCACATGATCGCGGCCTTGACGGCGTCGCGGACGGCCGGGCCGATCGTGAACACGCCGTGGCTGCGCATCAGGACGGCGGGGGAGCGGTGGCCGGTCAGCGTGGCGACCACACCGCGCCCGATCTCGTCGCTGCCGATCAGGGCAAACGGCCCCACCGGGATCTCCCCGCCGAACTCGTCGGCCATGGCCGTGATCACGCAGGGGATCGGCTCGCCGAGCGCGGCCCACGCGGTCGCGTACGTCGAGTGGGTGTGCACGACGCCACCGACCTCGGGCATGTGCCGGTAGATGTAGGCGTGCGTCGCCGTGTCGCTGGACGGGCTGTAACCGTCGCTGACGGTGTTGCCGTCCAGATCGCAGACGACCATCGACTCGGGCGTCAGGTCGTCGTAGCCGATGCCGCTCGGCTTGATGACCATGAGATCAGCCCCCGGGACCCGCGCCGACACGTTCCCCGAGGTCCAGGCGACCAGCCCGTTGCGGGGCAGTTCGGCGTGCAGATCGGAAACGATCTCGCGCAGCTCGGCGACGAGCTCCGTGGTCGTCAGGCCGCCACTCGCGGCAACACTCATCAGTAGCCTCCCGTTTCGTCGTCGAGCGATCCAGATGTGGTGTCACCGGGATCATCGGGGTCATCTGCGCGCGAGCTCACGACCCGGTCGCGGAGCGCGCGCAGCCGGTGCATGCTGTCGTTGCCGCCCCGGCCGAAGTAGTCGTGCAGCGTGACGTACTCCGCGTACAGCTCGTCGTAGACGGCGGCGTTCGCCAGGTCGGGGTGGTAGACCTCCCGCCGGAGTTTTCCCATGGCCTGGGCGGCCGCGGGCACGTCCGGGTACACGCCGGCCGCGACCGCCGCGTGGATGGCCGAGCCCAGCGCGGGCCCCTGGTCGGAAGCGATCATGCTCAGCGGGCGGCGCAGCACGTCCGCGTAGATCTGCATCACCAGCTCGTTCTTGAGCAGGCCGCCGGCGACGATGAACTCGGTCACCGGGACACCCGCCGAGCCGAACGATTCGACGATGACCCTGGTCCCGAACGCGGTCGACTCCAGCAGCGCGCGGTAGATCTCGGCCGGCCGGGTGGCGAGCGTGAGCCCGACGATGGCGCCCGACAGGTGGTGGTCGACGAGCACCGACCGGTTGCCGCCGAACCAGTCCAGGGCCACGAGGCCGTGCGCCCCGGCCGGCTGGGCGGCGGCTTCCTCGGTCAGCAGGTCGTGCACGGAGATGCCCCGCAGGCTGGCCTCGTCGCGGTAGGAGCCGGGTACGGCGTGCTCGGTGAACCAGGCGAAGATGTCGCCGACGCTGCTCTGGCCGGCTTCGTATCCCCACTGACCGGCGACGATCCCGCCGTCGACCACGCCGCACATGCCGGGTATCTCGGCCAGGCCGTCGCTGTTCATGACGTGGCAGGTCGACGTGCCCATGATGGCGACCATCTGGCCCGGCTCGACGGCACCCGCGGCCGGCGCGGTGACGTGCGCGTCGACGTTCCCGACGGCGACCGCGATGCCCTCGGGCAGCCCGGTCCATTCGGCGGCTTCGGCGGTCAAGGATCCGGCGCGCGTCCCGAGGGCCGAGATCGGGTGCTCCAGCTTGTCGGCCGCGAAGCCGGCGAAGCCCGGGTTCAGCGCGGCCAGGAAGTCGCGCGACGGGTAGTGACCGTCCTGCCAGATGCCCTTGTACCCGGCGGTGCAGGCGTTGCGCGTCTCGGTCCCGCTGAGCTGCCAGATGATCCAGTCGGCGGCCTCGATCCAGCGGTCCGCCCGGGCGTAGACCTCCGGGTCCTCCTCCAGCAACTGGAGGCCCTTGGCGTACTCCCACTCGGAGGAGATCTTGCCGCCGTACCGCTCGATCCACGGCTCTTTCCGCTCGTGGGCCAGCGTGTTGATGCGGTCCGCGTGCGGCTGGGCCGCGTGGTGCTTCCACAGCTTGGGGTACGCGTGCGGCCGTCCCTCCAGGCCGGGCATCATGCACAGCGGCGTGCCGTCGGCGGTCGCGGGCAGGACCGTGCAGGCGGTGAAGTCGGTGGCGATGCCGATCACCGCGGCCGGGTCGATGCCCGCGTCCCGGACGGCGGCGGGCACCGCGACGCGCAGCACGGCCCGGTAGTCGGCCGGGTCCTGCAGCGCCCAGTCCGGCGGCAGCGGCTCGCCGGTGGCGGCGAGTTCACGGTCCATGACCCCGTGACGGTACTCGTGCACGGCGGTGCCCAGTTCCGCGCCGTCGCTGACCCGGACGACGAGCGCCCGCCCGGAGAGGGTGCCGAAATCGACGCCAATGACATACCGGTCCTCTTTGTTAGCGCTCACAGCCATGTCCGCCTCTCATTGGCGCATCCGTCCTCCAGCTTCCGTCTCCTGAGTGTCATACCCAGGCTTGGTCTTCCCGCCCCACCCCGCCCCACCCCGCCCCAGCCCGCCCTTCCGCGGCTAGGTTCGTGGCCCGCGTCGCGGCCGGGCGGCTCCCGGCGGTGGCGCGGCGCTCGCGCGCAAGGTGAGTTCCGGTGTCACCTTGAGGTGGGTGCCCATCCCCGGTCCGGCGGCGATCCGGTCGACGAGCGCGCCGAGCGCCTGCCGGCCAAGTTCACCGAAATCCTGGCGGACCGTCGTCAGCGGCGGCAGGAAGTACCCCGCCTCGGGCACATCATCGAAGCCGACCACGCTGACATCGTCCGGAACGCGGCGGCCGTGTTCGGTCAGGGCCCGCACCAGGCCGAGGGCCATGGTGTCATTGCCGCAGAAGACGGCGGTGACGTCGTCCATTCTGGCCAGCTCCTGCCCGGCCTCATAGCCGGAACGCGCCGACCAGTCACCCGCAACGACGTCCGGTTCGCGGGCGCCCGCCCCGTGCAGCGCCGCGCGCCAGCCGCCGACCCGCTCCCGGGCGTCCAGCCAGCTGGCGGGGCCGGCCACGTGATGGACGGTTTCGTGCCCCAGGCTGAGGAGGTAACGGGTGGCCCGGCCCGCGCCGTCCGCGTTGTCCACCGCGACCGATGTGAGCGGAGCGCGGGTCTCGCAGCCGACCGCGATGAGCGGCAGATCGGCGGGAACGTGGCTGAGTGCGGCGACCGCCGACGTTTGCGGCGCGATGACGATGATGCCCTCGACGGAGTGGCCGAGGAACCTGTCCACCGTGTCCAGCATCGAGCGCCGGTCCAGGGCGGGCAGGCTCGCGATGACGACGAAGTACCCGTGCTGGGCCGCGCGCTCGATCCCGTTCAGCATCATGGCCGGCCCGTACAGCGGCGAGTCGATGCCGATCACGCCCAGGGTGTGAGTGCGGCGGGTGACCAGGGCCCGGGCCGCGGCGTTGGGCCGGTAGGCCAGCTGCCGGATCGCGTCCAGGACCTTCTCCCGGGTGTCCTGGCGGACGTTGGGATGGTCGTTGAGCACGCGGGAGACCGTCTGATGGGAGACCCCGGCGAGCTGGGCGACGTCGGCCATGACCGGCGGCCGGCCCAGGGTGCCCGCGCGCCGGCCACCTGCGCCCACCTTGGCCCGCGCCTGGCCGCCCTGGCTGGGCCTGACCGGATTACGCGGTGACGACGCCACCTCGGGGCCTCCCTTGAACACCAGCGGCACAGCGGAACGGCCCGCCTCTGCGGCCGGCCTCAGCCGGGCGCCTGACGGACCGGCGCTGCTGGTGATTTTTGATGATGTTATCGTTCACATTTTCGGCCGGTCAAGGACCATATCACTGCAAGTAACATGTTAGTGACAGGTTACTCAGTTACTCAGCATATATGTGCTGGCTATAGCGCCGCCGTATCGGCTGGCCGGAAGGCCAGAAAGTTTTGCGCGGCCTAAAAAACTCACATGTCTATATGGATCTATGTGCGTTTGCGCGTTCACGCAAGGTAACAGCGTCCCGGACCCCGGACGACGCTCCATCCTCCCGAAGAGCGCCCGGCCGGCGGTGCTGGCCCGGGGGAGGGGCGACCCCCCGGAACCCCCCGCTGCGCTTCGCGCCCCGCTGTGGTACTTCGCCGGCACACCGGCCACTCACCGGGCCTGAAGGCCCGGTTCGCTGGGCCGGTAACGACCGCCTCGCCGTAGGTCCTGCTGTGGTGCTCGCCGATAGCACCGGCCACTCACCCGGGCCTTCGGCCCGGGTTCGCTGGGCCGGTAACGACCGCCTCGCCGTAACCTGCATGCCTGGCCGTTGTTCACCGGCCACTCGCCCGGACTGAAGCCCGGGACTCGCTGGGCCGGTACGAGCGCCACGGCTAGCGGTCCCCCATGGAACGGCGTATCCGCAGGTAAGCAGCGCGCGCGGCCGCTTCGGCCTCCTGAATGGTCGCTTCCGCCTTGCGGCCCCTCTCGCTCTCACGAAAGTCCCGCAGCGACGCTTCGGCTTTCCGTGCGGTCCCGCTGTCGCGCAAGTCGCGGACGGCTTCCTGGGCCTTTCGGGCCGTGTCGCTGTTCCGCAGGTCCTGGACGGCTTCCTGGGCCTTCCGGGCGGTATCGCTCTCGCGGAAGCCCCGGACGGCCTCCTGCGCGCGGCGTCCGGTCTCACCCTGCCGGACGTCGCGGAGCGCCGCTTCGGCCCGCCGCGCGGCCTCGGTGCGGCGAAGATCCCCCAGGTCGCGGCGCGTTCGCCGGCTCCGGGCCGGCCCTGCGCCATCGTCGCGCGTGCGTCTGCCCCAGGCGGATCGGATCGTGGACATCAGGTCTCGGAACTGCCGCTCAAATTTCCCCATCGGGGCATCCCTTCGCATCCCGTACAGCCAACTTACCTCCCCGTACGGATATCCAAACGTGACCATGCCGGGCCTTCGGCCCGTGCGAGGGGCGTGCTGGGGAGGCGGTCCCCGGATCAGGAAGGTGCCGGGCTCTGGATGCCCGCCACGATCACCTCGACCACATCGCGGACGAACCGATCCGTGAGCGGCAGATGCCCCAGCAGCAGGCGGTGCTGGGCCGCGCCGAACAGGAGGTCCAGGACGACCTCGCGGTCGGTCCCGGCTGGGATCTCCCCCCGTGCGATCGCCCGGTCGAGCATGATCCGGTGTTGCTGGCGCAACGGCTCAAGGACCCGTTCCCGGTAGGTCGCGGCCAGGTCCTTGTCGTGCTGGGCCGCGCCGATGAGGTCACCGAGCATCCGCCCGGCCGGGGTGCGGGTGACCGCCCGTACCCACGCCCGCAACTCGGCGCGCAGGTCGCCGCGGAGCGTCCCCGTGTCCGGCAGTGGCTGCTGCTGCTTGAACTCGCCCAGGAAGGCGTCGAGCGCGAGGGCGCCCTTCGACGACCAGCGCCGGTAGATGGTCGCCTTCCCGACGCCGGCCCGGGAGGCCACCTCCTCGATGGACATGCCCGCGACGCCGCGTTCGGCCAGCAGTTCCAGCGTCGCGGCCATGATCGCGCGATCGGCCTGCTCGCTCCGCGGCCGCCCCCGCGGCGCTGGCGCCGCCGCGCCCGGTTCTCCCGGAATACCGGCACCTTCCCGCCTGTTCATCTCACTGGATATCCGAAACGAACCGTTCCGTATTTGATTGCCTGAAGGACATCATGCCACCGTCACGCATGCCGGAAAGGCCCCGCCGAACGCTGTCATCACGATCAACGCCTCCGCGCGCCCCGTCTGCCCGGAACCGCACCGCGCACTCGCGCCAGGGGACCGCAGCCGGTCCGGCACACGCCGACCGTATCCCGGTTAGCCGTCGCACCACCCACCACACTCCGGCCGTCGAGGCGCCCGCGCCGTCCGCACAGGCCGCGGTCCCAGCCTCAGCCGCCCCAGCCGCAGCCCCAGTCGCCTCAGCCGCAGCCCCTGTCGCCCCGGCCGCCGCAGTCCCAGCCGCCGCAGCCGCAGTCCCAGCCGCAGGCCCGGACTCCCAGCGCCGGAAGGCCGTGCGCCTCGCGCTCATCCTGGTGGCATCGTTCATGATGGTGCTCGACTTCAGCATCGTGAACGTGGCCCTCCCGTCGATCGAGCGCGAGCTGAACCTGTCCACGTCGGTGGTGGACTGGGTGGTCACGGCCTACGCCATCGCCTTCGGTGGCCTGCTGATCCTTGGCGGCCGGGCCGCCGACATGCTCGGCCGGCGCCGGATGTTCGTGATCGGGCTCGTGGCGTTCTCCCTTGCCTCGCTGTCCGGTGGCCTCGCCCGGGATCCGGTGCTGCTGCTGGCCTCCCGTGTCGTCCAGGGGGCCGGCGCGGCCGTTGTCATGCCCGCCGCGCTGTCCCTCATCACCACTGGATTCCCCGAAGGCCGGGAACGCAGCCGCGCGCTCGGGCTGTACGGGGCCACCGCGTCGCTGGGCTTCGTCGCCGGGCAGGTCCTCGGCGGCGTGCTCGTCGAGTTCACGAGCTGGCGTTCTGTCTTTCTCGTCAACGTCCCCGTGGGCCTGATCGCCGCCTTCGCGGCGCCGAAAATCCTTGGCCACTCCGCCAACCTGCGCGACGCGCGTGGCGGCCACCGGCTCGACGTGCGGGGCGCGCTGCTGATCACGACCGCGGTGGCGCTGGCCGTGTTCGCCGTCTCGGAGGGCAACGCCTTCGGCTGGCTGTCGCCGGCCGTGCTCGGCGCGGCAGTGGTCGCGGTCGTCGCGGGCGCCGCGTTCGCCGTGGCCGAGTCCCGCCACCCCGAACCGCTGATCCGGCTGAACATGTTCCGGCACGCGGGCCTGCGCCGGGGGAGCGCCCTCGCGCTGCTGATGGGCCTGTGGAACGGCGGCGAAATGCTCGTGCTGTCCCTGTACTTCCAGCAGGTGCTGCACGAGTCGCCACTGGTGACGGGTCTGGCCATTGCCCCGCAGGGCATAGCCGGGTTCACCGCCGGCCTGTACGGGACCCAGCTGGCGGCGCGTCTCGGCGGGGTCCGCCGACTGCTGGCCGTGACGGGGGCGGCGGCCGCGGCCGGCTTCCTGGTCCTGACGCGGCTTCCGTCCGCCGGCTACAGCCCGCTGCTGCTGGCGGTGATGCTGATCGGGTTCGGCACGGCGGGGACCGCCTTCGGCTCGATCGTGATCGCGAGCCGCGGCGTGCCCGACGCCGACCAGGGCGTCGTCGGTGGGATGATCAACACCAGCCGCCAGATCGGCGCGGCCATCGGCGCGGCGCTCCTGCCGGCCGTGGCGGTAGGCATCGGCCACGGCGCCGGGGTGACCGGTGATCGCGCGGCCATGCTCACCGGCGCGATCGCGTCCGCGCTGGCCATGCTGGTGGCCTGGCGCGCCAGCCGGGCCGGCGATCCGGTGGCCGAGCGCGGCTGACCACGGTTGCGTCGCGGCCGGCCAAGGCCTATTTAGCCGAACGGACCTGGCTGGGGCCTCGCCGCCGCCCGGCCCAGTAGCGGGCAGGAGCGCAGATGTCGGTACCGCCGCGGATAACCGTGCTGGGCAGCATGAACATGGACATCTCGGTGACGGTGCCGCGACTGCCCGGCCCGGGTGCGACCGTTCTCGGTTCCGCCGCCCGTTTCGCGCCCGGGGGCAAGGGCGGCAACCAGGCGGTCGCCGCAGCCCGGCTCGGCGCCCAGGTCCGGATGGCCGGCTGCGTCGGGAACGATGATTTCGGCGGCCGCCTGATCGGAGCGCTCCAGGCCGAATCGGTGGACACCTCGGCCGTCCGCACGGTGGCCGAGGCGGCCTCGGGGCTGGCGCTGATCACGGTCGACCCGGACGGCGAGAACATCATCACCGTGGCTCCCGGGGCCAACCAGTCGGTGGCGGGATCAGAGGTCGCCGCCGCGTGCGCGCCTCCCGCTGACGTGCTGGTCCTCTCGGCGGAAATCCCCGTCGCCGCGATCACCGCGGCCCTGGCCCTGGCCCGGGCCAGGGCCGGCAGCACCGTCAGCCTGCTCAACCTGGCCCCGGCCCCGCCCGGAGCGGCCAGCCTGCTGGCGGAAGGGGTGGACTGGCTGGTGGTGAACGAGTCAGAGGCCGCCGCCGTCCTCGGCCGTCCGGTGAGAGGCCTCGCGGATGCCCGGGCCGCCGCCGCCGACCTGGTATCGGGGAGGCCGCCCGCTTGTGACGTTGGTCACGCGGTCGTCACGGCCGGGGCCGAGGGCGCGGCCTGCGCGGGCCCGGATGGCGGCGGCGTGGTGGCCGGCTTCCCCGTTCGCGCCGTGGACAGCGTCGGCGCCGGCGACACGTTCGTCGGCGCGCTGGCCGTCGCGCTGGCCGTGGGCGCGCCTGCCCGGGCCGCGGTCCGCGCGGCCTGCGCCGCCGCGGCTGTCGCCACGACCAGGCCGGGCACCCAGGAGGCCATGCCCCGGCCGGCGGACGTCCTGAACCTCACCGGTGTTTCCTGGCCCCCGCCCGCACGCTGAGCGGCCCGCGCCAGGCCTTCCCCCGGGGCTGAGCCCTTGTTCCGCGCCGCTTGCCGTCCGCGCGTTGCGTCACCTCACCAGGCTCTCAACCCGGCCCGATGACCTGAAAACCCTTCCCGCGTAGGCTTTGTGCTTTATTTCACAAGATATATCATTCAACTCTACGCAACTCTTTGTTTGCTGAATGTTCACTTCTAGAAAAGGGCTCCCGTGGGTGATACCGTCCGCTTCGTGGAGGCCGGCGCGCGCGAGTATGTCCTTGCGGACTCTGGCGCGCAACTTCCCGAGCGGGTGCACGATGAGCTGGCCACGGCCTTCAGCGTGGAGGAAGACCGTCGCGCCAGCCGGCTGGGCCGGACCTGGCTGGACACCTTCGACTGGCGGCTGTACCGGGCCGGCCTCACCTTGCAGCACGTCAGCACGCCGGGCCCGCGGGGAACGCGCGAGCTCGTGCTGACGGACCGGGGCGGCCAGCGGCTTACCGCCCCCGCCGGGCTGGCCCGCTGGCCGTCCCTGGCGGGCGCACTGCCCCCGGGGCCGCTGCGGGACCGGGTCGCGGCCGTGGCGGGCCTCCGGGCCCTGCTGCCCACGGTCAGCGTGATCAGCCAGGTGCGCGAGGTGCGGCTGCGCAATGCGGACGACAAGACGGTCGCCCGGATCTTCCTGGACGCCATGTCGTCCCGCGCGCTGGGCGGCGCCCCGATCGCGGCCCGGCTGACCGTGACCGAGGTCCGTGGCTACGCGGCCCCGGCGCGACGGGCCGGGCGCCTTCTCGCCGCCGCCGGGGCGGCTCTCACCCGGCAGCCCGCGCTGGATGCCGCGCTCAGCGCGGCCGGGCGCTTTCCCCTTGACTACACCGGCAAGGTCAACGTGGCGCTCCGCCCGGCCATGCCGGGCGGCGAAGCGGTCCGGGCCATCCTGCTGGAGCAACTGGACAACCTCGAGGCGAACGTCGACGGGGTACTGCACGACATGGACACCGAGTTCCTGCATGACCTGCGGATCGCCGTGCGTCGCACGCGTTCCGGGCTGAAGCTCCTCGGCGAGGTCCTGCCCGGCGACCTCACCCTGCGATTCGCCTCCGAGTTCAGGTGGCTCGGCGACCTGACGACACCGCTGCGGGATCTGGACGTGCACCTGCTGTCCCTCCCGCCGATGGCCGGGCGCCTGGTCGGGGCCGATCCCGCGGATCTGCAGCCGTTCCTGGCCTACCTGGGGCGGCGCCGCAGCACCGAGCGGCGGAGGCTCAACCGGGCCCTGCGGTCGGCGCGTTTCGCCGCCACCGTCGGCGACTGGCGCAAGGCGCTGCTCGTCCCGCCCGGTAACCGCGGGGCCCCCGGGGGCCCCGCCGCCGCCGAACTGGCCGCGGACCGGACCCGGCGGGCGCACGCACGGGTGATCAAGCTGGGCTCGGCCATCACCGGCAGTTCTCCGCCGCAGAGCCTGCACACGCTGCGCAAGCGGGGCAAGGAACTCCGTTACGTACTGGAGTTCTTCGCGTCGCTGCACGATCCGCCGGCCTACCGTGCGGTGCTCGGCGACCTGAAACGCCTCCAGGATTGCCTGGGCGACTTCCAGGACAGTCAGGTTCAGCGCGAGGAGATCCAGTCCCTGGCGGCGGCGATGCTGGCCCAGCACGCCGCGCCCGCACCCACGCTGCTGGCCATGGGCGAGCTGGCCGCTCAACTGGCCGTCCACCAGGGTCAGGCACGCGCCGAGTTCGCGGCGCGGTTCGCCGGGTTCGCGAGTCCCGAGGGGCGGCGCCGGATGGCGGCGCTGACCGCCCGGGGAGACCGCGTGAGCCGGGGGAGCGCATGAGGGTGATCGCCACCTACAACATCAAGGGTGGCGTCGGGAAGACGACGGCGGCCGTCAACCTCGCCTACCTGGCCGCGCAGGATGGTCTGCGCACGCTGCTGTGGGACCTGGACCCGCAGGCGGCCGCCACGTACATGTTCCGCGTGCGGCCCCGGGTCAAGGGCGGCGGGAAGGCCCTCATTCGCGGCACCCGTTCGCTGGACGAGGCGATCAAGGGCACCGATTTCGACCAGCTCGACATCCTGCCCGGTGACTTCACCTACCGGAATATGGACCTCCTGCTCGACGGGGCCAAAAACCGGGTCCGCCGGCTTTCCCGGCTCCTCGGCCCGCTAGCCGCCGACTACGACGTCGTTATCCTCGACTGCCCGCCCAGCGTCTCGCTGGTGTCGGAGAACGTGCTGCACGCCGCGGACCTGATCCTCGTTCCGATCATCCCCGCCACCCTGTCGCTGCGCACGTTTGATCAGCTCACCGGCTTCGTGGCGGCCTTCGACGGCCCGCGCCCCGATGTGCTGGCGTTCTTCTCGATGGTGGACCGGCGGAAGCGGCTGCACCGCGAGATCGCCGAACGGCTGCATCGGGAGCGACCGGACATCGCCGCGGCCACCATCCCGGCCCTCGCCGTCATCGAGCGAATGGCCGCCGAGCGCGCCCCGCTGCCCGTGTTCGCGCCGCGCAGCCCGGCCGCCCGCTGCTACCGGGACCTCTGGGACGAGGTACGGAAGCGCGCCCCCGAATGACGCCCGGATACCTCAGCAGCAACTTGAGTCCGACTTGTTATATTTCGGCACCTTTAACTCTTGTTAAGGCTATGTTACGGTCTACAGGAAACGTGCCGCAGGGGCCACCCGGCGAGGCAACGTAGCCGCCGCTGGGGCCCTTGCGCGCGCGGTGGCGCCGGTCCCGCGCAATGACGCCGGTCCCGGTCCGCCGGGCCAATCCAGCTAGCCCAATCCAGCTAGCCCAATCCAGCTAGCCCAATCCAGCTAGCCCAATCCAGCTAGCCCAGTTCAGCTAGTCAGTTCACCTGGAACGAGCGCCTGGACAGGCCGGCCATGTAGCCCTCGATGATCGTGTCCACCGGCTGATCCTCCCGCTCTGCGGCGCCCAGCGTGATGAAGAGCGGAATGTAGTGGTCCACGGTGGGGTGCGCGTACGGCATCCCCGGGGCCCTGGACCTGTAGGCGGCCAGGGTGTCGACGTCGCCGCGGTTCAGCGCGTCGGCGGCCCAGGCGTCGAAGTCGGCCGACCAGGACGGCACGGCCCCGCCGGTCAGCATCTCACGCGTCAGGAACGGCAGGCCGTGGGTCATGAAGCCGGAGCCGATGACGAGCACGCCCTCGTCGCGCAGGGGCCGGAGACGCCGGCCGATGTCCAGCAGCCGGCCGGGGTCGTGCGTCGGCAGGCTGAGCTGGAGCGCCGGCACGTCGCCGAGTGGGTACATGACCTTGAGCGGCACCCAGGCCCCGTGATCCAGCCCACGGTGCGGGTGCTCGTGCACCGGTTCGCGATCGGGCAGGATGGCCGCCACGCGGCGGGCCAGGGCGCCGGCGTCCGGGGTGGGGTACGTCATCTGGTAATAACGCGGGTGAAAGCCGCCGAAGTCGTACACCAGCGGGGTGGCGGCGGCGGACGCGGACAGCATCATCGGCGCCGATTCCCAGTGCGCGCTCACGATGAGGATGCCGCGCGGCTTGGGCATGTCCTGCGACCAGGAAAACAGCTCGCGAATCCACGGCGCGTCGTCGAACAGTGGCGGGGCGCCGTGGCTGATGTAGAGCGCGGGCAGTGGCCCGTCGTCGGGGACCCAGGCGCGCTGCGCGCGGCTGGCCCGCGCGGCATCGGGCACGAAGGCGTCGAAGGCCCCGGCCGGTACCGCGGGGTCGAAGATGGAGGTCACAGCGTTCCTTCGGTCGGGACTCGCCGCCAGGATAGCGCCCGGCGCGACATAACTTGAACTTTCAATCAAAGCGTACGGGTAAATAGTTGAAGCGTCAAGTCATTTTTGGACGCCGGCTGCTCCGCGTACGCTGAACGGATGGAGCCCGCCGACCGTCCTGACCAGGGCTCGGCCCATAGCGTGCCCGCCGGCGGGGAGCACGGGCCGCGCTGGCTGACCGACGACGAGCGCGACGCCTGGATGCCGCTGATCGGCGTCCTCATCAAGCTTCCGGCCGCCCTGGACGCGCAACTGCAGCGGGACTCCGGGCTCAGCCACTTCGAGTACATGGTCCTGTCCCGGCTGTCGGAAGCGCCGGAACGGACGCTGCGCATGAGTGACCTGGCCGTCCTGGCCAACGGCTCGCTGTCCCGGCTGTCACACGTGGTCACGCGGCTGGAACGGCGCGGCTGGGTGCGGCGCGAGGCCTGTGCGGAGGACGGCCGTTACACCAACGCGGTCCTCTCCGGCGAAGGCTGGGCCAAGGTCACCGCGACGGCTCCCGGGCACGTCGCTGCCGTTCGCCAGTTCGTCGTGGACGCGCTCAGCCCGGAGCAGATCGGGCAGTTGCGGGAGATCGCCCAGACCATCATGAGCCGCGTCGTGCCCGGTGATGACTGGCTCGCGGGCTTGCCGCATCCAGCCCGGCGTTAGTTAGTTTCCGTTTAGGGCGTAATTCCCAGGGAACCCGGACAAATGGTTCGACCCAATCCGGGAGGTAATTATGTCAACCGGAGCCGTGATTGCCATCGTGGTCGTCATCGTCGTGGTGATAGCCGTCGTGGCACTCGTAGCAATGGAGCTGCGCAGACGCAAGCTGCGCCGCCAATTCGGTCCCGAGTACGACCGGCTGGTGACAGAACTCGGCAGCCGGCGTAAGGCCGAAGCCGAGCTGTCCGCGCGCCAGCGCCGCGTCGCCAAACTCGACATCCGCCCGCTCACCCGGGAGGAGAGCGCACGTTACCTGGGTGAGTGGAATGCCATACAGGAAAGGTTCGTGGACACCCCCGGCCAGTCCGTGGAGCAGGCGGCGGCTCTGGTAGCCGCCGTGATGAGGCTCCGCGGGTATCCGGCGGACGACCAGGACGAGGCCATGGATGCCCTGTCGGTCGAGCACGGGCCGACCCTCGGCCGCTACCGGGAGGCTCGTTTGACCAGCGAACGCGCCCGCACGGGTGCGGCCTCCACCGATGACCTGCGCAACGCGATGCTCCAGTATCGCGCCCTGTTCGAGGAACTCGCCGCGCGCCCGCCGCGTGACAGCGACGTGGCGGCGGCCCCGGACGTGGCGGCGGCCCCGGTGGCCCGGCATGCAGACCCCGTGGTGTCCCCGGCCAACCCGGCCGCCGGCACCGATGAAACCGAGCCGGACAGCGCGGGTACTGGCGACGACGTATCGCCTCAGCGCTCAACGAGAGGGTGAGATGATGCCGCGAAATCAGGAAACGACGAGCGTCGAAGAGACCCCGTCGGCCAGCAGTGATCCCTTCCGTGCCCGGGCCACCGGACCGGATGGCACGGCCCCGGTGGACGACGCCACCGCCGCCGGGACCCCCGTGGCGGACGGTGCTGCTCCGGTCGGAAGGACCGAGAGCCCCGGCCCCGGCGCGCCCGCCCCCGAGGGGGAGTGGGTCGCGGGTAGCCGCGGCCCATCGGTGCCGGGCCAGCCATGGCATCCGGCCGTGGAAGACGCCGGTGATGACCCGGGCGAAGGCACCACGCCCTCGTTCGGTGAGCGGAGCCCATCGGTCACGGACGCGGATTTCAGGTGGGCCACGGACACCACGCCGGCCGTGGACGCCGATAGCGACCCGTCCATGGCCACCCCGCCGGCCGTGGACGCCGGCGCCAGCCCGGTCGCCGAGACCGCGGCCAGCACGGACACGCCCGCCACCGGCAATGCGCCCGCCACCGGCGGGGCTGCGCCGGTGACGGGCAGCACGCCGGCCCCGGCCACGGCCCCGCTCGACCAGCCGGCGACCGGTGCCCACGCAGCGCCGTCGGCCCCGGGCCGCGCCGGGGCCGGCCTGGACGCGGCGGGTGCCGGGTTCGTCACGGACGCGGACGGATACCGCGCCAGCTGGGTCCGGATCCAGTCCGCGTTCATCGATGACCCGCGCGGATCGGTGACGGAAGCGGCCGATCTCGTCGCGCAGATCACCGGCGCGCTCGTCTCCGCCGTTCAGGAACGGGAGCGTTCCCTGCGCGGCGGCTGGGACAGCGGAGACGCCGATACGGAGGTTCTCCGTAACGCGCTGCGCGATTACCGGTCCTTCTTCGAGCGCCTCATGGAGGTCTAGGTCCAGCGCTCCCGGATGTCCCGCCCCGCTCGCCGCGCAGGCCACGGGGCGGGACATCGACGCGTTGCGGGGTAAGAACGCGAGGACGAGCCGTCGGCCGGGCCGTAATCTTTGCTGACATACTGCGCAATTCTGCGCTAATCGGCCCCCGAGGGATGTGAGCCGCGTGCCGAGCCTTCGCGCCCAGCCCGTTACGGGCGATCTCGGCGCGGCCAGCCGGCCCGCGCGGCCCGGCTGGATGCGCCGGCTGCCGCTGCTGGGACTGATCCTCCTGGCGGCCGCCTTCCTCGGCCTCGGGCTGGCGGAAGCCTGGTCCGACTCACCCACGTTCGACGAGCCGGTCTATGTGGCCGCTGGCCTCGCCGAGGTGCTGCACCACGACGTGGCCTTCAACGATGAGCACCCTCCGCTGCCCAAGGTCCTCGCGGTGCTGCCCGTCCTGCTCGCGCATCCCGTCATTCCGCCGAATGGCAGTTGGGACAGTAATGACGAGCAGACGTACGGAGCGCGCTTTGTGGCGGCCCAGCTTTCCGCCGGTACGCTGCGCCGGGTCACATTCGCCTCCCGGCTGGTTCCGCTGGCCGAATCCATCGGTGTGGCGTTCGTGCTGTTCGCGCTGGGAACGGAATTGTTCGGCCCGGGGGCGGGCGCTTTCGCCGGCGCCCTGTGGCTGGCTTCCCCCTTCGTCCTCGGAATCGGCCATCTCGACGGTGTTGATGTTCCCTTTGCCCTGGCCGCCACGCTGAGCGCCTGGGCGCTGGTCCGGTGGCTGCGAACGCGCCGCACCGGCGCGCTGGTCTGGGTGGGTCTGGCCCTGGGGGCCGTGGCGGACAGTCAGATCTCCGGCCTGCTCATCGTGGCGAGCAGCCTGGCTGTGATCGCGGCTTTCCAGTGGCGCTCGGGGATCAGGCGGGCCCTGGCCAGCGCCGGGCTGGCTGGGCTGATCGCCCTGGCGGCCGTGTGGGCCAGCTACCTGGTCCTGACTCCCTCGGTCCTGTGGCACGCGCCGGCCGTCCTGCCGCGCCCCTACCTTGATGGCACGGCCTACCTCGCCTCCCAGGACACCATCGGTACCGCGGGTTACGTAGCGGGTATCGCCTACACCGGCGGACGCTGGTGGTTCTGGCCGGTCAGCCTCGTGATCAAGTGGCCCGCGGCCAGCCTTCTGCTGCTCGTCGCCGGACTCGTCGCCTGCGTTCGCCTGCCGCGCGGCGTGCGCGGCCGGCTCGCCGGGGGCGTGGCCCTTCCCGCTCTCGTGCTGACGGTCTTCACGTTGATGATGCCCAGGGACATCGGCCTGCGTTACCTGCTCCCGGTGATCGCCTTGTGGGCCGTGCCGGCCGGGGCCCTGGTGCCCGCGATCACGGCTTTCCGCCCGCGGCTTCGCTCGGCGGCCCGCGCGGTGGTGGCCGGCCTGCTCGCCGTCGCGCTACTGGCCACGGCCTGGTCGTTCCCGCGCTCCCTGGCCTGGACGACCCGGCCGTTCCGGCCTGCGTACACCGCGGTGACGGACTCCAACGTGGACTGGGGACAGGCGCTGTACGCGCTGAGTGCGTGGAGCGCCAGCCACCATCCCTGGGTGCTGTATTTCGGCCCGCGCGGCATTACGGCAGCCGCCATCCCCGGCGCCCGCCCCTGGCCCGGTACGGCGCCGGCCGGGATCTCCGGCTGGGCCGCGGTGTCGGTCACCGCGCTCAACAGCTCGAACCGTTCGTCGCTGGGGTGGCTGCGCCGGTGGTGCCCGGTCGGCCTGCTCGACGACTCGATCCTGCTCTACCACTTCCGCCAGTCCCCGGCGGCGTCCCCGGAGGCGACTCCGGCCCAGCCGCCCCCGCTATGCCCCGGGACCTGGAGTTCGGCGCGATAGATCAGCCGCCTGCCCGGGTGCCGCGGCCGCGGGGTCCAGGCCCTCATAGCCCTGGCCACCGGGCTGGCCGTCGTGGACCGGCCGGTCGCCGGTCTCCTCGTCAGCGGCCCGGCCGTCAGCCGTCTCGTCCGCGACCGTGACCACCGTGGGGCGGAACGTCGCCACGTGCGGGACCACCAGGTACATCATCACCGCCCAGGTCGCGGCGGCGAGGATGATGCCGCCGGTCACGTCGATCACGTAGTGCTGGCCGAGGAAGACGACGCTGAACCATACCGCCAGGCACCACGGCACCATGAACAGCGCCGTGCGCCGGCTGACCTGCCAGAGCGCCAGCGCGCCGAGCGTCGGATAGGCCGCGTGCAGCGACGGGAACGCCGCCACCGGGTCGGCGTCCAGCCGCTGGAAGTAGGGGCTGACCGCGCTGGGCAGCGTCCCGTGGACCAGGTCATGTACCCCGGGCAGCAGCCCCACCTGGTGCGCGTACCACGGTGGCGCGGTGGGCAGCAGCAGGAAGAAGATGAACGCGGCGAACGACATGACCAGCAGCGCCGTCGTGAAACGGAGGAACTGCGCACGGTCGACCAGCCACAGCACCATCCCCACGGCGACGGGGAACAGGAAGTGGCAGAAGTAGATAACGGTGCAGACGATGAGCAGCCAGTGCAGCGTGCCGAAGTGCCGCTGCAGCACCTCGCTGGGATCCCGGCCGGCGAACAGCGCCCTTTCGATGTGCACCATCGACCCGACCTGGGGTTTGATCCCGAGCTTCGGCGCGACCCCGGACAGCGCCTCGTAGCCCAGGAACAGCGCGACGAACGGCACCCAATCGCGCAGGAAGGCAAAGAAGCGCCCGCTCAGCAACGCCACGGGCACCAGCAGCAGCAGCAGGTAGTCCGGCGACACCGAGATCCCGCGCCAGATCATGATCCCTGATACCAGGGCCAGATAGGCGACCGACACGGCGACCAGGGGGCCGGGCCGGCGCGTGCGGCGCAACACAGCGTGAATCAGGGACATCGGCCAGGCTTCCTCGTGTTTACGGGCGGGTGACAACTGTAAAGAAGAGTTTTCCTATGGGGTTAGCCGATAATACCGCTGTACTTCCGAGGGCAGCCGTGCCGGTGCGGCGGATGGTTCCGGGGGCAGCCGGGGGCGCCGCTGCTCCAGATGGGTGCAGTAACCCGGGATGGCGCAGGTGGCAGGGGGATCAATCGAGCTAGCCGCCGCTCATCGATACGTCCCAACCATGCGAGGTGGTCGACCGTCATAAGGCATGGAATCGCATCAAGTGCTACTGCTGTCGCCAATGCCCCGCTTCGGGTGCGAAGGAGCAAATTTACCATGACCCACAGGATAGGTGGCGCGGAGATGAATATTAGGCAACGCGCCGTCCTCGCGGCCGGGGCCGTCACCGCGCTGTCCGGGATCGCCCTGGCCGGCTGTGCCTCCGGCTCCCAACCGGCGCCAAGCCCGCCCGCCGCCGGCGCCTCATCCGCCGCCGCCAGCAGCACCCCGGCGTCCGGCAGTGCCCCCGCGGCCGCTCAGCCGTCGATCACCCCCGGCGGCCCGATGGCGTCGGCGTCCGCCGGGTCGGTGGCCGAGTGCAGCGCCGCCGTCCTGAAGATCGCCTACTCGGACAACAAGCAGATCGAGAACGGCGGCCTGGACGGCATGAGCCACGCCGACAGCGTGGTGATGTTCACCAACGTGGGCTCCGCGGCGTGCCGGACCCAGGGCTGGCCGGGGGTGGCGGCCCTGGACGCCTCCGGACGGCAGATCAAGCAGGCGGTCCGGGGCGCCGGCGGTAAGGTCCCGCTGATCACCCTGCGGCCGGGCCAGACCGCCTCCGCCGAGATCACCGGGAACACCGCGTCCTGCACCACGCTCACCAGCGTGGCCGCCTTCCTGGTCACCGCGCCGGACCAGCGAACCTCGGCCCGCCTCAACGGCCCCAGGAACCTCTGTCTGAACAGCCTCGGCATCGAGCCGATGCAGCCGGGTAACGCCGCGGGCCTTTTCTCCTAGCCCGGCCCGTTTCCGGACGGACGCCCCCGGTACTCGTGCCGGATCCCGGGGCGGGTGCCGCACCTTCCTCCCGGTGTGCTCCCGCCCCGGTTCGTTCCGGCTGGTAAATCTCCTGTTTCGTGATGAATATGCAGGCCATCAGATATTCCGTTACGGACAAAGTCACGTCAGAGTGGCCCCATGACAAATGCGCATCCGCGTTTGGGTGGTATCGAGGTCCGCTCGATTGACTACGTACCGTTGAACGAACGGCACGGCCGGATCTGGCATCTCGGCCCGCTGTGGTTCATGTCCAACGCGCAGATCGCCACGCTGGCCGTCGGCTTGATCAGCATCAGCGAGGGCGCATCGCTGTTCTGGTCGGTGCTGGCCATTGTGATCGGCACGCTGATCGGCACGCTGTTCATGGCGTTCCACTCCGCGCAGGGGCCGCAGCTCGGCCTGCCGCAGATGATCCAGTCCCGGCCCCAGTTCGGTTACCTCGGGGCGCTGCTGGTGTGGCTCTTCGCCTACGTCCAGTACGCGGGCTTCAACGTGTTCAACACCATCCTCGGCGGCGAGTCGATGAGCACCACGGCCCACGGCAGCACCAAGCTGTGGATCGTCATCGTGACCGCGGTCGCGTTCCTGATCGCGCTGATCGGCTACGACCTCATCCACAAGGCCGAGCAGTGGCTCACGTACCTGATGATCGTCGTCTTCGGCATGTTCACGATCGCGCTGTTCGTGATCCACTACCCGGCGGGCACGTTCGCGATCGGCACCTTCAAGGCCAGCCCGTTCTTCGGCCAGTTCGGCGTGGTGGCCGGCTACCAGATCAGCTGGGCCATCTATGTGTCGGACTACTCGCGCTACATGCCGCCCAACGTGACCGTGCGCCGGACCTTCCATTGGACGTACTGGGGCTCGGCGATCGGCGGTGGCTGGATGATGGTGGTGGGCGCCGTCCTGGCCGCGTGGGCGGGCAAGAACTTCGACGGCACCGGCATCGCCGAGCTCAACGCGGTCGGCAACCACATCTTCGACGGCTTCGGCTCGGTCGTGCTGATCCTGGCCGCCCTCGGCCTGGTGTCGGTCACCGCGCTGAACATGTACGGCGGGTCGCTGACGCTGATCAGCGCGGTCGACTCGTTCAGGAAGGTGCGGCCGACGCTCGCCATCCGCGTCATCACCGTGGGGCTGACGGCGGTGCTCTCGCTCATCGGCGCGCTCGCCGCGACCAAGAACTTCCTGGGCGACTTCAACAACTTCCTGCTGCTGATCCTGTACTTGTTCATCCCGTGGACGGCGGTCAACCTCGTCGATTACTACATCGTGCGCCGCGGCCACTACGCCGTTGCCGAGATCTTCAACCCGCGAGGCATGTACGGACGGTGGGGGTGGCGCGGGATCATCGCGTACCTGGTCGGGTTCGCCGCCATGGCATCGTTCTTCAACGTCGGGACGCTGTACGAGGGGCCCGCGGCCAAGGCGCTCGGCGGCGCGGACATTTCGTTCTTCATCGGGCTGCCGGTCGCCGGGATCCTGTACTACGTCCTGGCCCGGTCGATCGACGTGGCGGCCGAGACCCGGGTGGCGCAGGCCGAGATGGACGAACTCGAGACCGCCGCGGCCCAGCACGAGCTGCCCTGACCGCTTTCCGCCGGTTAGCCGCGCCCGGTGCCGTCGTCGTCCAGCGCGTACGCGCCCAGGCGGCGGCGCCGGGACCAGCGCCGGTATCCCTTGATGGGATGCAGCAGCGAGCGGAAGAATTCGGTATCCACGCCGCCGAACCAGTCCACGGGCAGACCCAGGGCGTGCTGTGGCTCTTCGCCTTGCCCGCCCCGTCGGCCGGGCCCGATGCGGTCCCGGGGCATCCCGAACGCCCGGCCGGGTTCCTGGTCGTGGCGGGTCATCTGATCATCTCGATTCCGGACGGTCCCCTGGGGCGGCTTCGCTCCTCGTCCCAGGTTAGTCCGGATGGCGCCAGGCGATTAGCGTCGGCGCAGGGTACCGGACTAAGCTGGCGCAATGTCGCCCCGGACCCTGGCGGCGCGTTCTTGTCTCCGCACAGACCCAGATGAGCTCCCCTTCGATGTTAGAAGCCGGAACTGGCGATCTTGATCGCGTAAGGACGATGCGCCGTACCGTGGCGGCCGCGCTCTGTCCTGTGGTGACCTCACGTACTGGTGGCCCGCATGGGGGATGACATGCCCGAGGATCCGCGTCAGGACCGGGGGGCCTGCCCGGAACGGTGGACTGAACGGCTGGCGATCGTCGTCCTGCCCGAGCATTTCGGCCTGCCCGGCGTCGACCTGATCCGCGAGCAAATGCTGTCGGTCCTCAACCGCGGCGCGCTGGTCCTGATCGCGGACCTGACCGCGACGATCTCCTGTGATCACGCGGGCAGCGACGCCCTGGCGCGTGTCCACCAGCGCGCGGTGTCCAGCGGGACGGAGCTGCGCCTGGTTGTGACGAGCGGGATCGTGCGGCGCGTGCTCAACATCAACGGCGTCGATCGCCTGGTGTCCGTTTATCCCTCGCTTGAGGCCGCCCTGGCCGCCAGCGCGGTGCCGGCCGGTGCCCGGTCGGCGGGAAAAGTCCAGGCCACGGGCCGGGCCGCCCAGGGGGCGCGCGTTCCGTTCCGGCCAGCCGCCGGGACCCCTGAGTGGCCGGGGCGGGCCGGGCCGAAGGGCCTGTTCACGGATCCCGACGTCGGCGTCGAGGTCGCGTTGCTGGACCGGGACGGCGTCATCGTGTCCGTCAACGACGCGTGGCAGGCGTTCGCGCAGGCCAACGGGGGCAACCCGGAACGGGCCGGCCGGGGCGTCTCGTACCTGGACGCTTGTGCCGGTGCGGGTGACGATCCGGTGGCCGGGGAGGTCGCCGCCGCGATCCGCCGGGCGCTGGCGGGCGACTTGCCCGGCCCGCTCACGATCGGGGTGCCCTGCCACAGCCCGCACACGGCCCGCTGGTTCGACATGCTGATCTTCGCCCGGCGGGACGCCAACGGGCAGAACCTGGGGGCCACCGTGGCCCTGTCGCTGGCCCGGTCGCAGTCCTGGGCCGAGCTGGCCGAATCCGGGAGCGTGGCGCAGGGTGCCGTCGCGGCCGGCACGGCGACGGGCCGCTGTGCGGACCTGATGCAGACGATGACGCACCGGCTGTTCGGCGTGGGCCTGCTCCTCCAGGCGGCCGAAGACCTCGCCGAGGGGCCGCTGGCCGGCCGGCTCTCGCGGGCGGTCGCCGAACTGGACGCCGTCATCCGGGATACCCGCACGGCTGCTTTCTGGCCGGGAACGTTTCTCCCGCGCGAAGCCGGACCGGACCGGTAGCCCCGCAAATAGCCTGCGCATATAGCTCGCGCACGTCAGCGGCGCCTCCCTTGGGTACCTTGGGATCGTGCCCGACGAGCCGGCCGTCGACGTCATCAGCGGGGGCCGTGAGCCCCGTCCCCGCCACACGGGTCCCCGGCGGCCGATCGCCGCCGTCACGGCCGCCGTGCTCGTGGCCGGTGCGATTGCCGTCCACCTGATCCACGGTGGTCCGCGCCGGCCGTCGCAGCACAGCCAGGGCACACCGTCAGCGGTCGTCCTCGCGGCGCCCTCGATGCTGCACGGAACGCCCTTGCGGCCGGGCGGCGCACCCAGCACCGCGCTGTTCCTCGGGGGCAGCGAACTGCGGATACTGAACGTACGTGGCCAGGCGCCCGCCTCGCTCACCGGCATACCGCTGGGAGCCGGCGGAGCCCGCGATCCGCTCGGCCCCGGCCCCGCGGTGCAGCAGATCATCTCGGCGGCGGGCGGCGTGGTGGTGCTTGTCTTCAGCCACGGAGCGGCCGGTCTCCCGGATCTCGGAGATGTCCTGTTCATTCCGGTCGGCGCGTCGGGGGCCGGCCCTCCGCGCCTCATCGCGCGCGCTAACTACATGGCCCTGGCGCCCGACCATCGCGATATCTGGGTGCAGCAGGCGGCGCCGCCCTGGGGCAATGGACCGGCCGGCGATCCCGCCTGGCTGGTCGATGAGTATGGTCACCGCCTGTCCGTGACGCGTGCCCTGAACGGCCGGGTCCTGGTCGCCGCCACCGCGCGCGGCCTGCTGGTCAGGGGGACTGACCAGCAGCTGGCGCTGATCGGCCCGGTGGACGGCAGCCCCCGGCACACCGGCATCCCGGGAAACGCGATCATCGCCGGTACCGACGCGGACCACGTGGCCTGGCAGTCCGCGTCCTGCGGGACCGGCTGCGTGCTGCACGTCACCGACGTGCGGGGCGGTCCGGACACGGAGATCGCCCTGCCGCCGCACACGGCCATCGATACCAACGACACCTCGGACTTCGATCCGGCCGGTCAGCGCTTCGCCCTGGCCCTGGACACCATTGATCACGCCGGAGCGGACACGGGCACGAACGTCTACGTGGCCGACCTTGGCGCCCGCACGCTGGTCCGGGTTCCGGGCGGCCCGGTACCGGTCGCCGGGCTTCCGGCCGTCCTCGGCGCGTTCCCGGCGGGCTCCGCCGATGTCGTCTCCGCGCGCTGGGCCGCCACCGGGGCGGGACTGTGGATCGTGGCCACCGACGGGCTCTACTTCCAGACCGCCTACTGGCCCGGCCACGGCGCGCTTCGTGTCCTGCGGCCGCAGCCCGGCCTGGCCTACAAATTCGACGTCCCCGGAACGAGTTCGTCCGGCCGGTAAGGGCTGCGCCCCGGTCGTCCACGACGCGTAGCCGGGTTTCAGCCCCGCGCGCGCCCGTGTCACCGTTTACGAGAGTCCACTTTCTGCGCCGCTGGTTATTTTTACGCCGTGGGCTGCTAGTTCGGCAATAACACGGTCGGGCTCGTCCGGGGTGATGACAGGCCTGATCTTTCCATTCAGGTAGATGACCAGCGCGGTGGATTTACGTGGCCGGTGGGGATCGAAGTTGAACCAGTGAACGAGATCACCGCTGCCATGAATACGCCATCTTCCCATGGCTCCCAGGGGCACCTTGCGCACCTGGCGAATTGCGCCGTATTCTATACTTTTTGCGCCTATCGGGTAATAGTGGCGAATCGTAATTTCGTGGTCGGTGCACGCCACTCGGCCATCGTCATACACTGCCATACCGGCCAGCGTACGCCGGCGAGGCCGACGTGCAAGCAGACTGTCGCCTGACTGCCCGCTCCGGCCTCCTGCGGCTTCTCACCGCTACCCCGTCCGGACGACCTGATACAGCGCGGGAGACATGGGCCAGCGCAGCTCGGACGCCGATTCCCGGAACCCTTGACTGCCGATCGCGGCATTGAACTCTTCCTCCGACGTCCATTGGGCGATGTTCACGAACCGGAAGCGCTCATCATGCAGCGATTGATGCAGCGCGGTCTCAATATGCGCTGGCAGCGTCATGAGGTAGTCGCGGGTCTTTTCCCAGGCGGCAATGAATGCGTCTTCGTCGCCTGCGGGCACTTCGAAGATGTTGATTAAGGTGACGCTCATGCCTCTGATCCCTTCGATGGGCCGGCGGGTGAACGTGTGTCCGCAGCCAACCTTGACGGTCACCCCGCCGCTTCGCAAGAGGTGACGCCGGACGCGATCACTTCGGCCGGCCCTCCGCCCGCAGGCCGCGCCCTGGTCCTCCAGGACGGAACGATGCCGCCCGGGCGCGTGAGACGTCGGTGCGACCAGGACCGTTCCGCCCAGTGACCTTGGACTCGCTGAAGTGTGTCATTGGTCCCGGGCCGGCGGATTGACCTGTGCGTAATACTCGAACGAGTCAATCCGTACCGGAAGCTGCGGTGGTATCCATGTCCACGCCTCGCCCGCACTCACCAGCTGATCTCGCTCTCGCGCCTGTTCTTATCGAGATTGAGCATAACCTCGCGAGGCTGCGCTCCAGCGAGAACCTTCAATTCGATCTCGCGCTCGAGCTGAATGACGACGACAGCCACTACAAGAGTGCCGTGGAGCGGGCTGACCGTATCCGGCAGTACGCTATCCGTGATGTGCAACTGCACGGCTGGCAGGTCCGGTCAACACAAGATTTCTACGGGCTGGCCGTCGAGCACGGCGATTATCAGGTATCGCTCATGTTCGGAAAGCAGCTAACTGGCTACGTCGAGCATGGAGCGCAACTGGAAGGCGTCGCAGGCGGGTCTCAGCGGTAGGCGCGCATCGTCGCAGGCTCCGGGATCCTTGGCGTGGCTCTGCCCGGCACCTGCTGGGATCACCTCGGTCTGAAGGCCATGACCGCGACCAGGCAGCACTACGGCATGGGGTCCTGGCCCGTGACTTCGGGGGCTGGTGACCCGCCGCCCGGTGTGCGACGCTGAATCATGAACGCACCCTGGCGCACGCCCGCCGGACTGCACACGGCCTCGGTCCGCCTGCCCGTTGAGGGCGTAATGCCCGCGTTCGGCGGCGCGACCGGGTGGCTCAATTCGCCGCCGCTGACACCGGCAGACCTGGGCGGGAAAGTCGTCCTGGCTGGCTTCTGGACCTATACCTGCATCAACTGGCTACGGCAGCTTCCCTACGTTCGCGCCTGGGCCGCGAAATACGCCGACTACGGGCTGGCCGTGATCGGCGTGCACACCCCCGAGTTCGCGTTTGAGCACAACCCCGATAACGTCAGCCGGGCCGTGAAGGACATGGGAATCGCCTACCCGGTCGCGCTCGATAACGACTACGCGATATGGCGTGCCTTTGCCAACCACTACTGGCCCGCTCTCTACTTCGCCGACGCCCGGGGACATATCCGCCATCACCACTTCGGCGAAGGCGAATACCAGCAGTCAGAAATGATCATCCAGCATCTGCTGGCCGAGGCCGGATCCGGCGACATCGGTCAGGAACTGGTCTCGGTCGATGCTCGTGGTATCGAAGCGCCTGCCGACTGGGCCAACCTGAGATCATCGGAGAACTACACCGGCTACGAGCGCACGGAAAACTTCGCCTCCCCCGGAGGCGTCCGGCCGGGCCAGCGTTCCAGCTACGCTGCCCCCTCGCAACTGGGACTTAATCACTGGGCCCTGGCCGGGGACTGGACGATGGAAGAACAGGCCACCACGCTGAACACGCCCGACGGGCGGATCGTCTGCCGTTTCCGCGCCCGCGATCTTCATCTCGTCATGGGACCGCCAGGACCGGGAACTTCCGTGCGGTTCCGTGTGCTCGTCGACGGACAGCCACCGGGCGCGGACGGCGGGACCGACATCGACGATCAAGGTCACGGGCAGGTCACGCAGCAGCGGCTCTACCAGCTCATCCGGCAGCGCGGTCCCGTCACCGACCGCACCTTCGAGATCGCCTTCCCCGACCCCGGAGTGCAGGCATACGTGTTCACCTTCGGCTAGGACGGGCAAAGATGCGACCGGAAAGATGTCATGCACGGGGCTGCACTCGTGGCCATCGCGGGAAGTAAAGGATTCAGCGCCCAAACAAGGCAAGCCGGAAATATGAGCATTATGCTCGTGAACCACGATCGTGCTTTCAAATTTGCGCCGGCGGAACTTAGCCAAATGATGGCCGTGTCAGGCGCCGGGCCAAGCTGTCGGGGCCGCGCCTGGGTTTTGCGACCTTTTTGACCCTGGGGAGGAGAAATAGCGGGGAGGATAAAGTAGCGAGGAGGATGGGGTTAGCGTCCGGGTCTCTGGCCCGTTCAGGACATGGGCGCCTTGTGCGCGCAATCCCGGGGGGGAGCAGTCTTGAGCCCGAAGATCATCGGCATTGCGCAGGCGCGGGGCGCCCTCGGTGACTAGCTCCCGGTCCCAGGTCGAGGGGACCGGTGGCGTGTCCGGGACCAGGCAGCCGGCGACCGCCGTGGCTGATACCGCGGGTAGGGGTGCTGCGCGGCGGGCATCCGCTCCCCATGCGCTCGTGCTCGCATCGGTGGCCCTGCTCCTGATTCTGTTCGTGGCCAACGTAACCCTCTCGGTGCGGGCCTATGTGCTCTATGAGAGGGCTGACGTCAGCACCTTGGATGTCATTGGGGCGAGCAACAGCTTGCTGATCGAGTTGCTCAACGCCGAGACTGGTCAGCGCGGCTATTTGCTGACCGGCAAGGCCGTTTATCTTCAGCCATACGATGCGGCGCTCTCGGCGATCTCGGCCGACCAGCAGCGTCTCAGGCCGCGGGTCTCAGCGGTCCCTGGCGGCAGGCAATACCTCGCAGAGCTCAATAGTCTGGTCGCGGCGAAGATGGCGGTGCTAGCCGAGACCATCAAACTGGCGCGCGCCGGTGATCACGCCGATGCGCTGCGGAAGGTGGACACCGGCGAGGGCAAGCGGACCATGGACCAGGCGCGGGGGATAATCGCAGACATCCAGCGCGCCGCCACTACGGCAGGCGCCTCGCAGCGCTCGGACCTGCATACCCAGCTGACCATCTTCGCTGTCCTGGCCGCCATCCTGGCCGTCGCTGATGTGCGTGCCGGTCTTGTCCTTCGCCACCGCCTGCGCCGGGCCGCCACGCAGATCCGGTCGCTGAACGCGAATCTGGAACAGCAGGTACGGCAGCGCACCATTCACCTGGAGCGGGCCAACAAGAACCTGGAGGCCTTCGCCTACTCCGTCGCCCACGACCTGCGAACCCCGCTGCGGGGGATCAGCGGGTTCGCCGAAGCCCTCGTGGATGACTACGGCGACCGGCTCGACGAAACCGGCCGCGAGTACGCCGGGCGCGTCCAGGCAGGCTGCGCGCGCATGTCCAACCTGATCGATGACCTGCTGCACCTGTCACAGGTGACCCGGGCCACGATTAACCTCCAGGACGTCGACCTCAGCGCCGAGGTCACCGCCATCTGCGCCCAGCTCCGCGCCCATGACCCCGGCCGCCAGGTCCGGGTGACCGTACAGGAAGGCGTCCGGGCTACCGCGGACCGCACCCTGATCCGGTCCGCACTGGGCAACCTGCTCGAAAACGCCTGGAAGTTCACCGCCCGCCGCGACGGCGCCACCATCGAGTTCGCGACCGCACCCGACGGCGACGCCCCCATCTGCTGCTACGTGCGCGATAACGGGGCCGGCTTCGACCCCGCCTACACCGGCAAGCTGTTCCAGCCGTTCCAGCGGCTCCACGACACCGGCGAGTTCCCCGGCACTGGCATCGGCCTGGCCAGCGTCCGGCGCATCATCGAGCGTCACGGCGGCCGGACCTGGGCCGAAGGCGCCGTCGACGGCGGCGCCACCATCTACTTCACCCTCAACACGGAGGGCACCCATGAATGACAAGCAGATCATGCTCATCGAGGACAACCCTGACGACCGGGACCTCACCATCCGGGCATTCAGGAAAAACAACGTCCTCAACCCCGTCACCGTCGCCGGCAACGGCGCCGAAGCCCTCACCATGCTTTTCGGGGACGAAAACCGCGACCAGGGCAACCCGGCGCTCATCCTGCTCGACCTGAAAATGCCCAAGGTCGACGGGCTCGAAGTCCTTCGCCGCATCCGCGCCGACCCGCGGACCCGGGTCGTTCCCGTTCTCGTCCTCACGTCCTCCAAGGAAGAAACCGCGCAGGAACTGTGGGCGGTCTCGCTCGACCTCGTCGGCTAACCGGCCGATCGGTCGATCATGCCGACGCTGGAACAGCACCTGGCCAAGTTCGTCGGCCCGGAGCCCGGTGCGCCCGTTAATGGCCCGGAGCCTCGGAAACGGCCTGGCGCCGCGGCGGTATCATGTGGCCAGCGGCAGACACGCCTGCCCGCTCCGAACTGGGCGCCACCCACGCTGGGCCCGGTGACGAGGACAAGGGTTTTTAACTCGCGTGATTCCGGGCTGCGTCTTCAGTGTCCTGGCGGGGTGCGTGGGGCCCGGCCGGAGGGATACTTCGTGACCAGAGACCGTGCCCGTAAACAGAAGATTCGAGCCCGCATGGCGGCCAGCAGCGAGCCTTACAGCGTCGCGGCCCGCCGTCTGACGCCCGCTGAGCGGGATACCGGTGAACCGGACGCCGCTGAACCGGACGCCGCTGCGGTCACCGCCTGCGTCAACCGGACGCTGGCCGCGCCGAGCGCCAGGGTGGCCTCGCGTTTCGACCTGGAACTGCCCGGCACCACCGAAGCGGACCGGCGGCGGGCCCGCCGCCGGCTGCAGCTCATCCGCCTCGGCCTCGGCAGCCTCTTCAACGTGTTCCAGCACATCGCCCGGGAAGGCTTCGCGGAACCGGCCGCTCAGCGTTACATGATCGCGAACCGTCACGTCGGCGAGGTCTTCGTCGGCGGTCAGCTCTTCCGGGGCCGGGTGGGCCGTCCGCTGCGGACTCTCACCCCGGAGCGGCCGGGCGGGGGCGAAGACGTCGACCACAACCTGCTGTGGCCGTTGTGGGCCCTATCGGGCCTGACCGCGGCCAGCTTCGACGGCACCGACACGGTCCGCGACTCACTCTGCCGGAGATTCATCGTCCAGGCCGACCTGGCCCGGGCAACCACCGGGGACAAGAGCGCTCACCGGGACGAATGGCCCGTCTCCTTGGTCGAGGATCCGCCGCCACCGCACCCGCCGGCCTTCACGGTATGGACCGACGGCCAGCACGTCCGGCGTGTCCGGTTCGCCAAGAGGGCCGGGAACGACATCGGTCCCGACCTGAACGGCTACGGCAGCCTGACCCAGCTGGAGCTGTGGGATTTCGGCGTCCCGGTCGCGTACCTGGACTGGTCACGGTTGCCGGACTTCAGCGTCGCGGGGCCGTAGCCCCGCTGCGTCGTCGCTCCTCCGCCGCGACCACGGGCGGCCCGCGGCGGACCGGTCGGCCCAGCCGCGGCCTCCTACCCGGGAGGCGGGCGGACCAGCCGTGAAACTGGACATCGGGCCGCTCATGGCAGCCCTGCTGCCCGAGTCGCGGTGGTATCTCCTGAGTTCCGGCATCGCGCACAGCGCAGCCTGGGTCCTCCTGAACATCTGTGCGCGCCAGCGATGACTGCCCGGGCGTCGTCCCGGACGAGATAGCCGCTGGCCATGCCGTTGCGCTAAGCCGCCCAAAGGAGCTGGCCAGCCTGCTCGCCAGCCTGCCCAGTGGTGCCGAGCCGGGCTGCGATCTCGGTCCATGAATAACTGATGTTAATGGCCCGCTAATGGCCCGGTCGATGGGGTGCGGGAACCTTCGATTCGCTCATGTGCGGAGTGGGCCCGGCTCAGCCACCTCGCCCTCGAAGCGGCGCTACCGCTCGGACCAGCGCACTGGCGCAGCGCCGTTACTGCTGCGGATGCTTGCGCATTGCGTGGGCCACATTGATGATTCCGACGATGACCCAGATCAGGGCCATGAGCATGATGGCGGCCAGACCCGGGGACCCCTTGAGGACGATCGCGGTCACCGACAGGGCGACCAGCATGGACCCGAGGGCCAGCATGATGGACTGTCGGTCGGCCCGCTCGGCCCGGATCATGCGCTGCTCGGCCCGGATCATGCGCCTGGCCCGTCGCCGCTGGTGCCTGCACCCCGCGTACCTGTCCAGTTGGGTCAGAATGCGGCTGTCCACCTCCGCCGTGACCCGGTTGTCGATCTCGGCCGTGATCCGCTGGTCGATCTCCGCACCGATGCGTTCAACGAGACCCTCGGCCAGTGCCTGGTCATAGCCGGGGCCAAGGTCTTGCAAGGCGGCTGCCGAGGCGGCGATCTCAGCCCGGCGATCTGTGGCCATCACGCCCTCCGAACGTTTCCGTCAACCCTTGCGGAAACGGTACGGACCCAGGTACGCAGGCGGAATGCGGTTAGCCCCCCTTCGCGTCCTGGGGTTTCCCTTACCCTGGTCGCGACCTGGGGCTTTTACCTCGACGTCGCTAACGCTGCAGGGTGCTGAGGTGGCCTGCCAGCCGTAGAACTGGTCATCGAGGGCCTGGACGCAGTCTGCCGAGAGTCACAAATACTCCTACGGCGGGTTCGGGGGAGGACACCCACATTTCCGCCTGCATGCTGGCCTGCATCCACGTCGCGCACCACCAGCTTAGCGGGTGGCGTGTCGCGGGATGGCGCGCGATGCGATGTATCAGGTGCAGCGGGTAACCCCTCTGTGAGGGTGTGGAGCAGAGCGCCCAGTGGCCGCCTACCGGGGTTGCGTGCCCGATGACGGGTCGCCGGCGCGGGGGCTGCCGGTTGCGGGCATGTCGCCGGCCTCCGGGCCCGCGGCGGCCAGGGCCCGCGGTTAACACCGGGCATACGATTGGATGGGGCCGAGTGCCGTGCCGGTGCCCGGGCCTGTATCGAGGTGAGCAGCAGATATGATCCGCAAGTGTGACGTTGCCATTGTCGGTGCGGGCATTGGTGGCCTTACGCTTGCGGTGAGTCTGTTGCAGCAGTCGATATCGGTGCAGATTTTTGAGCAAGATACTAAATTTCGGGAAATTGGGGCCGGGGTCGCGATTGGCGGTAATGCGACTCGTCTGCTGCAGATTCTTGGTGTCGATCTGGCACAGGTCGCGAATATGCCGCCAGCTCTTGAGGTTCGCCGCTGGAAGGATGGGAGGCTCCTCTGGTCCCATCCAATAGGAGAGTGGTACCGGCAGGAGGTGGGCGCGGCATTCCTGACACTTCATCGCGGGACTCTTCAGCGTCTCCTTGCCGCCGCGGTGCCGCCGGAATGTATCCAGCTGAATCACCGCCTGGTCGGCCTGTACGACGAGCCCGCTGGCGTGCGCTTGCACTTCGAAGAAGGCGATGACGTCGTTGCGAGCGTCGCCGCTGGTGTTGACGGCGTACATTCCGCGGCGCGGCGCTACGTCTGCGGAGACGTGACGCCGACCCACTCCGGTGAGATCGGGTTCCGTGGCCTCATCCCGGTCGCGAAGTCGCAGGACCTGCCGGATCCGGCTGCACTCCATATCTGGTGCGGACCCGGTACGCATGTGGTCCATTATGGGCTGGATAGGGGCGAGCTGGTGAATCTGCTAGCCGTGTACAAGCCGGATCGTCTCCCGGAGTGGACTAGGTTTTCAGATCGCGTACCGGCTACAAGGGATGAGGCTCTTAGTATCTTTGAGGCATACTCTTGGGATCGCCGCATTCTCGACCTGGTGCGTAACATTGAGGGAGACATGAGTTTCTGGGCTCTTGTCGAGCTGCCGCGCCTGCCTCGATGGAGCCGCGGCCGGGTGGTGCTTCTCGGCGATGCCGCTCACGCGCCCTTGCCGCACCAGGGACAAGGCGCTGGCTTGGCGATAGAAGATTCATACGCCCTGGGCGCGCTTCTCGTCAAAGGCGGGTTGACGGATTACAGCTCGGCTTTCCAGGCCTTCGAGAACCTTCGCAGGCGGCGGAGCTGGATGGTCCAGGCCTATTCACGAGCCTCCGGGCGGGCAATCAAATTCGGCGGCGGTGCGGCAGCAAGACGAGACGCAAGCTGGTCATCGCTGCCGCGGCGAATCGGATGGATTCATAGGTATCGCGAGGAGGAGATCGTGTCACTGCCATCCCGCAGCGACACAAACTGCCCTTGAAGCTGGGGCTGCCATGGGTTGATCGTGGTCTGTGACGGCGCCGGACCGGAGACCTGCCCTGACCTGGGCTGGAGCAAAAGAGCGGGCGACCGGGATCGAACCGGCATGACCAGCTCGGAAGGTGTACCGCAACAAGCCGTGATGGCCGTTGACCTGGGGGGTGCAGGTGCCCGGTGTCGGCCGTGAGAGACCGGTAATGACTGCGGTTAATGGCACGCTAATGGCATGCCGCCTCGGCGGCTGCGGCGGCGAGCAATGGCCTGGCCGAAGTCCAGGGCAGCGTGAGGCTGAAGAGCCATATCCGCCAGTGCAGCTCGCGCTCGCTGCATGTTCTGCTCGCCGGGCTCGATCACCACATCCGCATCGCCTACCGGGATCGGTTCACCCCGAAGCCACAAGGCAGCGCTGCCGACCAGCACGAACGACACCCCGGTAGTCGCCAGCACGGCGGCCGCCAGTACTCCAGCCGGATAACCGGCAGGATCGCCGTTCGTGCCATCCTCCGCACTGGGTGCTGACCCGGCCATGTGGTTACGCTAGCGCTCCCGAAGAGTCGACCAAGCAGCCTGGTTCTGTCCGTCGTCCTCGCAGGTGTCGATGTCGCGGAGGCCGACAGCTTCTAGGACCCCGGCACGCCTCATGAGCGCCCCGGACAACCTCGGCTTCCCGTCTTCCTCACAGCTGCCAGGCCCTTGTGAGCGGCTGTCGTGTCCGGGGTCGGCGTCAGCCGATCGCGCAGCGACGCGCGAAGCGCGCCCTTGACTCGGCGGCTGCGATTAGGAGAATCGGCGGCGAGGAAGTCGGTCAGGATCAGCCAGCTGACCGCGCTGGTGAAGACCCGGCTCAGGCGGATGCAGTACCGGCCCGGTCTCCCCGGCGGCTTCCTCGCCGGCACCAGGCTCGACCTCACACCCTTCCGTAACCTCCGCAATTGAGATCGTCAGCCGGCCTCGGCGGCGTTCATGATTTCCGCTCCTTTGCCTTGCTGATCACTGCCCGTAGCGCATCCTCGAAGATGTCCGGGTGAGCGCGCGCGAGCAGCATTAGCGGGCTTTCGCCGCCTTTCAGCCCGGACGGGCGAGGCTCCCGGTGGACGACCTGGGTAAGGGCTTCCGGGCCGGAAGACGACTCGATCCTGGCGCGCACGGCGTCGAGATCGATCCCGATAGCGGCCAGCGCGTCCCGGTCCAGGCCGCCGAACAGGACCGCTCCCGGTCCGGCACGACGGGCGATCTCCTCCTCGACGTCTTCCAGCGTGGCACCGTACTTGTGCAGGACGGCGCGCGCCGGTCGCGCGCCGGGTTCTGGGTGAAGAGCGGAGACGAGGACGGCGAGGATGGTCATGAGATACTCACCGCTGACGTAGCGACGGGTGAGCCTGCATGCGCGTCCCAGGACGCGGGCGACAGAGGTGCGGGTGTCCCGGGTCAGGTGCCCGGGCATTACCGGCTCCCGATCCGCTTGCCGTGCTTGCGGTGCACGGTTTGCCTGGTGACGCCGAGCCGCCCGGCGATGTCCTGCCAGGACCACCCGAGCTTCCGCGCGTTCTCGACCTGGACGATCTCCAGCCGCTCGGTGAGCGCTCGCAGGGACGCCACGGCGCGGAGCCCGACATCAGGATCGGTGCTGGCGGCGCTCTGGGCGATATCGAGTGCAGGTTCCATGCACGTCAGCATATGCTGACATCCGTCTTCGTGTCAACATATGCTGACGGTCTTGACCTCGGCGCGGCTTGAACAACCGGCCAGATCCAACCGCTCGCAAGTCGACGGAACTCGCATGGCCGCCCACCGCGTGCCGGTTAGCTAACCGCAGCGCACAAGCCGTCACCAGAGCTGTAACCTCCGCCTTTAAAGATCGTTAGTAGACGAGGCCCGGGAGTATGGGACGTGGGCTGACTGGCTGGGTGTGCCACGTCACGCGTTTTCGGCGGTGTTCGGTGCGGTGATCGCGAAGGGGCTGGATTACCGGGAGACGTTCCAGGTGTTCCGGCCGGGGTTTGATCTGGAGAAGGCGCGGCAGGAGCGGGCCGATGCGGGTCAGCCCGAGTGGTTCGGTGAGGATGATCTGTACCCGGATGTGCGGCCCGCGCTGACCCAGCTTCGGGCCGATGGCCTGTGGGTCGGTATCGCGGGGAACCAGACGGTCCGCGCGGGTGGCATCCTGCGGGAGCTGGACCTGCCAGCGGACTTGATCGCCACGTCCGATGACTGGGGTGTTTCCAAGCCGGACCCGGGATTCTTCCGGCAGATGCTCGAAGTGACCCCGGGCAGCGCGGACGAGATTCTTTACGTGGGGGACCGGCTGGACAATGACATCCGGCCCGCGGCTGGTCTCGGGTTGCGGACGGCGCTGATCCGGCGCGGGCCGTGGGGGATCATCCAGCAGGGTGACCCGGACGCGGAGCGGGTGCCGACGATGCGGATTGACTCGCTCGCCGAGCTGCCCGGCCGGATCGCGGCGTTCAACGCTGCAGAGAGCTGAGGGTGGCCTGCCAGCCGTAGAGCTGGTCATCGAGGGCCTGGACGCAGTCCTGTTCGGCCCAGGGCTGGAGGGCCTTGCGGACTTCGAGGATGCGGTGCATGCCGGTGGCGTACCAGGTGATGGCGAGCTGCTGGAGGGCCTGTTCGGCGTAACCGCAGGCCACCTCGGGGTTGTGCTGGGCGGCTGCGACGGCGGCCAGGTCGCCGAGAATGACGGTGCGCTGCTTGTCGTCGGCGGTGGTCGAGTTGGTGAGCGCGGCGGTCAGGGTCTCGTCGGCCTGGGGGAGGTGCCCCGCCTTGAGCTGGGTGTTGCCTTTGAAGGCGGCCAGGCGCACGGGGGAGAACCAGGTGAACCAGTCCGGTGAGGCGTGCTCGCCGTCCGCGGCCAGGACTGATTCGGCGTGCTCGATCAGGCGCAGGGCCTCGCGGAAGTGGCCGCTGATCGTCTCGCACTCGGCCTCTACGGCGTCCAGCCACGCCAGGAACTCCGCGGAGGCGGGGGCGCGGCGGGCATAGGTCCGGGCGGCGCGCATCTGGTCGGCGTATTCGTCGCCACGTCCGGCCCAGCCGGGGACGAACGCCGCGTGAGCCAGGATCGCCGAACCGAGCAGGGCGTCGTCGGCTTCACCGGCCGCTTGCAAGGCCCGGACGAAGGTGGCGTCGGCGTCGTCGGGCTGGCGCAGGTCGAAGAACTCGATGCGCCCGGCCAGCAGCAGGGCCTCGGCCAGGGCGGTGGCGACGATGGTGTAGCCCACGCCTTCGGTTTCGCCGAGCAGGTGGGCGCCGAGGCGGGTGTGCTCGATAACCGGCGGGTGCAGGTGGGTGGGCAGCACGCTGGCGTAGAGACGGCGATAGGAAACGGTGATGGCCGCGTAGTCACCGGCGACGGTCGATGGCTGGATGACGCCCCGGGACTTGGCGATCGGGAGCGGGGCCCGGCTGCTGTTCCTTGGCATCGGGGCCCGAGCGGCGGCTGCGGCGTCGGGACCAGCCACAGACACGTCCCAGGGTGGGGTGAAGCCGAGTTCTTCGATCGGGAGCTGGAGCACGTGGACCAGGAGCCGTTGATGGTCGGCTCGCGGCCATGGGGGAGTGGCAGACTCCCAGCGCCGTATCTGGCGGTCGCTGATCTCCAGGTGCCCGGGCCCGAGCTGCGGCGCGGCGCGGGTAAGGGCGTCAGCAAGTGCCTGCTGCGATGCGTACCCGGCGTGCTGGCGGGCGGCCTTTAGCCGGACGTTGCCGATGGGCTGAGTCAAAGGGGACCTCCGCGCGTCTTGCGCCCTGATACAACATCGCAGGACTCTAAGAGGACGAATATATCTCTGCTAGAGGTATATATCCTCATAAGGACCTCTTAATGTCCTATACGTGTCCTACCTGAGTCCGGCCTTTCTTGGCATCCTGTAGGTGACGGCAGGGAGGCGACCGTTCTCATGAGGGACAGCGGTGGGGAGTTGCTCCAGTACCGACTGGTGATCGAGCCACGGGCCGCCCGGCGTGCGCGGCACGTCGTCGGGTCGCTGCTGGAGGGCTGGCGGCTCGGCGGCCTGGCCGACGACGTGGTGAGCTGCGTTTCCGAACTGGTGGCCAACGTCTACGAGCACACCGCGAAATCGGCAACCGCCGAGCTATTCGTCTCCTGGGTGCCTGGTAGTTCCCTGACCGTCGAAGTCCGGGATCAGGACTCGCGGATGCCGCGCCGTCACAGGGCCGCCGAGCTGGGGGTGCTGCCGTTCGCCTTAAGCGACTCCGACGCCATTGACTGGCGGATCATGCAACTCGCTGAGGCGGGCCGGGGCCTCGCGCTAGTGGACGCGCTGTGCGATCGCCTCACCTGGCAACCGAACAACGGCGGCGGCAAGGTGGTTCGCTGCCATTGGCGGCTCAAGACCGTCACCGACACCGCTCGTAGTGCCCCACAGCCCGTCGACCATAAAGAGGGCTGACCCCTCACACACGTATCACCGCCTCGGTGCTGGCAGCTTGAACGGCCCTGCCGTGACCTGGAACCAGCCGAGGCGAGTTCATCCGGGCGACCGGCGCTTACGTGCCGGAACCCGGGTTCTGCTTCCCGGCTATCACCCGCCGGGCATCGTTCATCTCTACTCACTTAGCAATGGGTGACCTCTCGCGCTGCTCCATCCATTTCTCTCGAAGGAGATTGAGTTGGACGTGACGCGACGTACCCGGGCTGAACGGCTGGCTATGCCGCTCGCCCGCGATGTCGTCAAGGACCTGGCCATAGAGCACGGCGCCTGCATCCGGCCGGTGCAGCTGCGCCGGACCAGCCTCGACACCGGGACCGTGGACCAGGTGCTCGTGCCCTGCGGGCACACCCTCGCCACCGTCTGCCCAGCCTGCGCCCAGCGGGCCAAGACCCTCCGGGCCGCCCAGTGCCGAGAGGGCTGGCACCTGGAAACCGAACCCGTCATCGACCCGGACCCGGCCACCGAGGACCAGAAGTGGTGGGT
>Ga0182014_10000750_pt1 | contig 44059 bp, 44 predicted proteins | sample 612S2DmetaG_FD_120489 | JGI IMG/M metagenome (GOLD analysis project Ga0182014, IMG submission 120489) | Permafrost microbial communities from Stordalen Mire, Sweden - 612S2D metaG | ecosystem: Environmental > Terrestrial > Soil > Wetlands > Permafrost | place: Sweden: Stordalen | collected... | reverse complement strand
CGCGGCTTCCCCCGAGGCTTGGGCCGAGTACAAGGCACGCTTTATCGATGCCGGTGAGGCGGCTTACCTTGAGGCCGTTGGCGGTGCCGACGCGATTGCTGCCCTGCCGAAACCAATTTACTGAGCGGAGCAGACCTATGAGCGAAACAAATTACTCCCTTGCGGAACTGCTCATCGTGGCCGCCGCCGAGACCTGGCGGCATGATGGCGAGATCATGGGCACCGGCATCGGCCCACTGCCGCGCATTGCGGTGAGCCTGGCGAAAGCCAGCTTCAACCCCCGGCTCGCCACCACGGATGGCGAATGCTGGTACACCACCCAACCGCTGCCGCCGGGGCTGGATGCTGCTCAGGTGTCGGAGATTGAAGGCTGGTCGCCCTATGACCGCGTGTTTTCCGGCCTCTGGGGTGGCAAGCGCCATGCCATGGTCGCCCCCACGCAGTTCGACCGCTTTGGGCAATCAAACATCAGCGTCATCGGCAACCATGCCAAGCCGAAATCGGCGCTACTGGGCGCGCGCGGCTTCCCCGGCAACTCGGTGCACCATCCCAACAGCTTCTTCTTCGCCTCACATAACACGCGCGCCCTGGTGGCCGGCGAGGTCGATTTTGTGTGCACGGCAGGCTATAATCCTGCCCGCTACCTCAACGGAAAGCCGCCGGCGTTCCTCAATCTCGGCCTCATTGTGAGCGATCTGGCGGTGCTCGATTTCGGCGGCAAGGACCACGCCGTCCGCGTGGTTTCACTGCATCCGGGCATCAGCTTCGAGCAGGTGCAGGACAATACCGGCTTCCCGCTGGAGCGTCCGGAGCATATCCCGCTGACCCCGCCCCCCACGGCGGCGCAACTGGCGCTGATCGAGCAACTGGACCCCAAGGGCGTGCGTAAGACCGTGCTCAAGGGCGATCCGGCGGGCGACCGCCGGTAGAGGCGGGTAAGGCTCGGCGGCGATGAAGAGCGTTTGCGCCTTCACCCGCAAGCCGGGCCTGAGCCGCGCCGCCTTCCAGGGCTATTACGAAATGCATCACGCGCTGCTGGCCGTGATGCATTTTCCGTTTCGGGGCTATGCGCGCAACCATGTGCTACCCGGCCAGCGCGCCAGGTTTGAGACCATCAGCGAATTCTGGGCCGATGATCCGGCGCGGCTGACGGACGTGCTGGCGGGGCCTTCGGGCGCCATTATGGCCGCGGACGAAGCGCAGTTCATGGGCCGCGAACGCATCACGCCCGCGGCGGCGGTTGAGACCAGGCTTTCCCCCGGCGCGCAGACGAATGCGGCGGGCCTGCGCTGGCTGGTTTTACTGTCCTGGGCCGGGGAAACCGTCCAGGATGATTTGCACAACTGGGCGCGGGATGTGGCCAGTTTCCAGCCGGGCGTGTCGCTGGATATTTTGCACCTCCTCCCGGGCGCAAAATTTCCCGCCCAGGCGCTGCTCTGGCTGCCGGATTTTACCCTGGCGCCGCCGCCACCGCCGCGCCTGACCTTGCGTGCGTTGCGCGTGCGCCGGGCGGAGACCGCCAAAAAAGATCTTTTGCCACCATAAACAAAACAGGAGACGTCATGAAACGGTTTGCCGGAAAAGTCGCGCTGGTTACTGGTGCTGCCTCCGGCATAGGCCTGGCCACAGCCAAGCGGCTGGCGGCGGAAGGGGCGGCCGTGGCTCTGGCGGACATCAACCTCGCCTGCGCCACGGCAGCCGCCGAGAGCATCGAGGCCGAGCATGGCGTAACGGCGCGGGCCTTCGCCTTTGACGCGGCGGATGAAGCCAAGTGCACGGCGCTGGTGGCGCAGGTCGTGGCGGCGTCGGGCGGGCTGGATGTGCTGGTCAATTGCGCCGGCATTATGGAGTGGTCGCGGGCCGCGGATTATGAGTCCGCGCGCTGGGACCGCGTGCTGAAAATCAATCTCTACGCTGTGTTTTACATCAGCCGCGCGGCGCTGCCGCATCTCCTGGCGGCCAAGGGCAATATCGTCAATATCAGCTCAGCCGCCGGGCTGCAGGGCGTGCCCTATGCCGCTGCTTATTGCGCCAGCAAATCCGGCGTGCTGGGGCTCACACGCTCGCTCGCGGTTGAATATGCCGATCAGGGATTGCGCGTGAACGCCATCTGCCCGGGTGCTGTGGACACGCCGCTGACCCGCGAGGCGGCGCCGATTCCGGACTGGGCGGATCTGGCAAAAATCTACCGCCTTGCGCCCAAAACCGGTAAGGCTTCGGCGCCGGAGGAGATCGCCGCCGCGGTGGCCTACCTGGCCTCGGCCGACGCCTGCAACATCACCGGCACTGTGCTCTCGGTGGATGGGGGGCAGAACGCCGGGTAGGGGGCGTCAAAGCACTCAAAACATCACGTAAAATAATAAACGGAGGAAATAATCGTGCAGACTATGCGTTTTGACGGCCAGGTTGCCATTGTCACCGGTGCGGGAGGCGGGCTCGGCCGCGTCTATGCCGAATTGTTAGCCGCGCGTGGCGCGAAGGTGTTGGTGAATGATCTCGGCGGCAATTTTGAGGGCAACGGAGCCGATGCCGGCTATGCCGCCACGGTGGCAGTGGCGATCAACCAGGCCGGGGGCGTGGCGGCGGCCAATGGCGAGAGCGTGGCGAGCCCGGCGGGGGCACAAGCCATTGTGGCGGATGCCCTGGCGCGTTGGGGGCGGGTGGATATTCTTATCAACAATGCCGGCATCGTCAGCGGTCATGACACCATCGACGAGATCACCGACGAGCAATGGGCGAAGGATATGGGCGTGTCCGCCAGCGGCACCTTCCATATGTGCCGCGCCGTATGGCTGGGGATGCGCGAACGCGGCTATGGCCGCATCATTAACATCGCCTCCGGCTCGTTCTTCGGCATGGGCAGCGGTGTACCCTACCCGGCGGCCAAGGGCGCGGTGTGGGCGATGTCGCGCGGTCTGGCCTCGGCGGCGCGCGTCTCCGGGTTGGACATGAAGGTGAATGTGGTCATGCCGATCGCCGCCAGCCGGATGACGGCGCTGATGGGCGAGGCAATCGAGACGGTGATGAGCCGCGATTTTCCCGCCGCCGCTGTCGCCCCGGTTGTTGCGTTGCTGGCCCATGCCCAGGCCCCGTGCAATGGCGAGATGTTCTCGGTGGGCGGCGGCGGCTTCGCCCGTGTGTTTGCCGGGGTCACAAAAGGCTATCGCGGCACGGACAAAAACTGGTCGATGGAGGACGCGCTGACGCAGTTCGGGATGGCAATGGGCACTGACGGCTTCTTCATCCCGGAGGATTCCATGATCGAGGCGGCCGCCTATGAATCGGACGTGCCGTGGGACGCGTTCCGCGCCTTTATCCGCTAACAAAGCAGGGAGACAACAATGAACCATCGGCTGAATGGAAAAATCGCGCTCGTAACCGGTGCCGGGCGCGGTGGTAATATCGGGCTCGCCATCGTGCGGGCGTTTTTGCGCGAGGGTGCTGCCGGCGTGGTGGCGACGGATAACCGGCTGGTGGAAGAAGCCGCGTTGACCGCCGGCATTGAGGCGGAATTCGGCACCGGGCGCTTCGTGTTGCTGAAGCACGATGTCACCAGCCCTGACTCCTGGGCGGAGGTCTATGCGCAAACGCTGCAACGCTTCGGCGCGCTGGATGTGCTGGTGAACAATGCCGGGGTCTCGAAACATGGCGGCGTCGAGCATGGCGATCTCGAAACCGTGCGCTGGGCTATGGCGGTAAACCATGATGCGCTGTTCATCGGCATGAAGACCTGCCTGCCGGCCTTGCTTGACGCGGTGAACCGCCATCCAGGCGGCGGCTCCATCATCAATAACCTCTCCATGGCCTCGTATATGCCCAATGCCCATAACATCGCCTATCACAGCTCCAAGGCGGCGGGGCGGATGTTGACCATCTGCGCGGCGAAGGAGTTCGGGCCGCGCAAGATCCGCGTCAACTCGGTGCATCTTGGCATGACCATCACGCCGCTGATTTTTGAGGCACTCGAAGAATATAAGGCGATCGGGCTATGGGACACGAACGAGGCGGCGCTTGCCGCGCTTGCCGCTGAGGCGCCGCTTAACATGACCAGCGCGCCCGAGGATGCGGCGCATGCCTTCGTGTATCTGGCCTCGGAAGAAGCGCGCTTCGTCACCGGTGCGTCGATTGAGCATGATGGCGGCATCGGGCTGAAATATTAGACTCGGATCGTTTGAGGGAGGATGTGGCATGCGCGGTGTGATCTGGGATGGGCAGCAGCTTATCGTCACCGATGAATTGACGCTCCGCTCGCTAGGGCCGGGCGAGGTGCGCGTGAAAGTGCTGGCCTCCGGGGTCTGCCACACAGACATCAACATGATGGATGCCGGGCTGGTGGGGGTTCCCGTCATTCTCGGGCACGAGGCCGCCGGCGAGGTGGTGGAGCTTGGCGCGGGCGTGGCGGGTTTCACGCCCGGCGAGGCGGTGATGGTGGGCACGCAGGCACCCTGCGGCACATGCCGTGAGTGTTTGCGCGGCGAGCCGGAGAATTGCGACGTCACCTGGGGCTTCCGCCCGTCCCAGCCCTTTGGCTGGAAGGGCAAGCCCGTCTATTCCTTCGCCAATGTCTCGTCCTTCGCGGGCGAGATTGTGGTGCGCGCCTCGCAGCTCTACCGCACGGCGGGCATTGCCCCCGAGCAGGCCGCGCTCATCGGCTGTGCCGTCTCCACCGGCTATTACGCAGCGCGCAAGCTTGGACGCATCCATGCGGGCGACCGGGTGGTGGTGTTTGGCGTCGGCGGCATCGGGGTGAATGCCATCCAGGCGGCCAAGCTCGCCGGCGCGGAGGTGTTCGCCGCCGATGTCAATCCGGCCAAAGAAGCGGTGGCGAGATCATTCGGCGCGGATGGCTTTCTGCTGGTCCCGGCGGGCGCCACCTCGTGCGCGCTCGCGGATTTGGTGCGCGCGCACGGTCCGATCGACGTAGCGGTTGAATGCAGCGGCGCCCCCGTGGCCGTCGAGGCGGCGATCCACGGCGTCAAGCGGGGCGGCCGTGTCGTGCTGATCGGCATGGCTAAGCCGGGGACGACAGCCAGTTTCAGCCTGGAGGCGGTGACCGGCGGGCGTGAGATCATCTCGGTGATGAACGGTGGCGCCCGGCCAGAGCAGGATTATCCCGAACTCATCCGGATGATCCGGGAGAAACAGCTCGACGTCGCGGGCCAGGTGACGCGGATATGGCCGCTCGCGCAGGTCGCGCAGGCCATCGCCGCGCTGCGCGCCGGGGAGGTGACGCGCGCGGCGCTGGACCACACGATAACGTAACGATAAAACTGGAGGTCTGGGATGAACAATACACTTGATACCAAGGGAGACTTTCTAAAACGCTACGGACCACGCGCGCTTATCCTCGGCGGCTCTGAAGGGATCGGTTCGAGCTTTGCGGAACTACTGGCGGGCCATGGCCTGGACCTGACATTGGTGGCGCGAAACCTTGAGACGCTGGAGCGAACGGCGGCGGATTTACGTGCGCGCTACGGCGTGGCCGTCGATACCTATCGTTTGGACCTGACCGGCCCGAAGATCGAAGATCATGCCGCCACCATCCTGAAGGCGCATGACTACGGACTCGTCATCTACAATGCCGGTGCGACGCACGGCGTTGGTTTGTTCCTCGACGCGCCGGCGGAACGCGCGCTGAACCTTATCCGGCTAAACTGCATTGGGCCGGTGGCCTTCGCGCACCACGCGCTTGGAAAGATGCGTGAGCGCGGACGGGGCGGCCTTATCCTCGTGTCGTCGATGTCGGCAATGGCTGGTGCCGGTTACGTCGCAACCTATGCGGCGGCTAAATCATTCGAGATGATTCTTGCCGAGGGGCTTAACTGGGAACTGGCGCGCGAAGGTGTCGATGTCATGGGCCTGGTCGCAACGCTCACCGATACGCCCGCCATCGCGCGATCCGGCATTGTCGTTGATGCCAATAGCGGCTTCACGCCAATGGATTCGCATGACGTCGCTGCCGGCGCGCTGGCCCATCTCGGCCGCACGCCGGTCTGGTTTGCAGCCGGTGAGGCTACGGCGCAAGCCTTACGCGATACGCCACGGGCGGCTTTAACCGAAGCCATGTCCCGCAACTCCGCTGCGCTATGGGGTATCGACATCTAATACCGGACGGCCTGTACCTTACCGCAAGTCTGCGGCCACAAAGAGGTGCAGGCGATCAAGCGCCAACATCAACAGCGAATCATTGAAAGCGAATAACGCGTGGGAGCGGCTCAATGTTCAAATGTATCGCACTGTTAAAACGAAAACGGGAACTCTCGCGGGAGGCGTTTATTGAATATTACGAAAACAACCATGCGGTGCTAATCCACAGTTTGTTGCCAGATATATTATACTATCGCCGCAATTTTGTGGATTTGAATGAGGCGTTCGTCTTTCCTGTTGCGGCACCTATTGATTTCGATGTGATCACCGAAATCGGGTTCGCTGATCGGGCAGCCTATGACCGGTTCATCGCCATGGCGGCAGCACCGGAGATCGCACGGCGGATCGCGGAGGATGAGGAGAACCTGTTCGATCGCACTGCGACCCGCATGCTGATCGTCGAGGAGCGCGGCGATGTCTCGGCCATTCTCGAAGACGGCGCGCCCGGCCAGAGCAGGATGATCCCGAACTCATCCGAATGATTCGGGAAAAACAGTTCGACGGCGCGGGCGAGGTGACGCGCGCCGCTCAACGCAGCTTGTGCCCGGCGCGGAACTGCTTCGGCGTTAAGCCTGCTGCTTTGCCGAAGGCCACGCAGAAACTGCTGGGCCCGGAAAAGCCAATCCGGTGGGCGATCTCCTTGAGCGGCAGGTCGGTGTTGCAGAGCAGGCTTTTTGCCTTGATCAGCCGCATCTCGGTGACATAGTCGCCGATCGTCCGCCCGGTGGAGATTTTGAAGGCGCGCGAGAGGTGGCGGGGGGCGATGTCGCAAAGCCGGGCCAACTCGTCCACGGCCGGGGAGTGGTCCACCATGCCCTCGACATAGTCGGTGATGCGCCGCATTTGCCAGCCGGCCAGAGTCTGGCGCGTTGGCGCCATAGGAGCGTCCGCCTGACGCAGATAGCGGGCCAGCTCCACCAGCACGATTTGCGCGGTTCCGGCGACCAGCGCCTCGCGGCCGAAGCCGGTTTCGGAGACCTCCTTTAGGATACGGTAGAGGTCGCGCTTGATCTGCGGTGCCCGCACATTGAGCGCAGCCGTCAGTTGCTCGGCGGACCATGAGTCGGGCAACCCTGTGGTCTGCCCAAACAAGTCAGGCGAAAAAAAGCAGTAGAGGCCGCGATATGGCTCCGCCCCGCCCGGCGTGACCACGCGCAGCCTGGTTCCACGCGGCACGAACATGATATCCCCCACTGGTGCCCAGGGGCCGGCTTGGCCTGTCACGTCCAGCAGGCAGCAGCGCGAATACCGGACCTCTGGCGTTAGCGCCATGCTCAGAGTGTGCGCGTCGCCCTCGAACACGCCTTCATATCGTTCCGTCTGGCGGTAGATTTGCGCTTCGACATCAAGCCCTGGCACGGACAGGCGCGCCTCAATCGTATAGGGGATGTCGGAAATTATCATGGGGGCTCCTGGTGGACGCAAGCCAAGCATGTGCTAGCCGCACCCGTCAATCGCGCCACACCGTGCGGATTTGCGAAAAGAAAAGACCGTTCAGAAAAATAAATGCCAAGAGACGCCCTCCGGCCCGGGCGATAATCTCCCTACTGTCCTCCCGCTCCGGCGGGCAAGCATAAAACCAGTGAGGGAAACAACATAGCATGAGCGAACTGAACTATAGCGATTACACCCATGACTTCATGGGCAAGGTTGGTAATCTTGAAGATTTTTCCATGGATTTTCTCGCCGAATTGGCGACCATCTTCGAGGAGACGATCCATTTCCAATATTACGCGCACACCACCGTGTACGGCCGGAAGGTGGGCGTGCATGCCGCTTGGGACGTGGCGGCCGAGATGTCGCGCGGCGTTCTTCGCCAAGCCATGCCGATGGGCCGCTTCCTCGCCCCGCCAGGCTGGGATTGGAAAAACGCCCAGTACCAGGCGCGTCCATTTGACGTGCAGGTTTCCGACCTGAACAAGGACGCGCTGATGCGGCTGATCCACAGCTATTGGGACCAGTATCTGAAGGCCCACAATATGTGGATCGACCTGTGGACCAAGATCATCCCGGACGAGGAAGTGTGGAACGCTCTGCCGGAGCTTTACGAGCACATTGTCGGCTACCAGTATCCAAAGCTGTGTAAGCTCTTCAAAATCGAGCCCGTGCATGTGGTCGATTACCTCAAGCTTGCCTGCCTCAGCATCGACGGAACCATGGGTTATGGCGGCGAGTACATCGTCATCAATCCGGATTACGTGGTGCTGAACCTGAGCCGCTGCGAGGTGATGCAAAAATACATCGACGAAGGGCTGTACCCGCCCAAGCGCGCCTGGAAGAACTGCACCTTTGAGCAGCGCATTTCAGCGCCGTTCTTCCCCACTTGCAAATTAGAAATCAAGCTGCCGCCGGCGGATTTAAAAATACCGCAGGGGCAGCCTTTCTGCGTCTGGATTTACACCAAGGGCGACCAAAGTGCCGCCGGCCATAAGGACCTGGAGCCGCAGCCACAATTCGCGTTCGGCAGCGAAGCGTAACAGCAGAGGCCGGCAATGACGGATCATCGCAGGTCTTTGCTATCGCGCGCGGCGCCGACTGGGCGGCTACGCGCCAAAAAGCCTTCGTGCGGGGTGCATTAACCGGGGCGTGACTCGGCCTCCTTAAACAGAACCGCTTCAGGCTGATGCAGGGACATCACCTGAGGCGGTTCTGTACAGAAACAGGCATAGCAGCCCGGCACAGACGGCCGCCCCCGCCGGGAGCAGGAAGACCGCGGCCTCGCCGTAACGGCCGATGACCAGCCCGGCCAGCGGGCCGGTCGCGCCGAGTGAGACGTCTAGGAAAATGGTGTAGGCGCCCACTGCGGCGCCGCGGTTGGCCGCCGGCACGGTGCGCAGCGCCTCCACCGCCATGGCCGGAAAAATCAGCGACATGCCCAGGCCGGTGAGGGTGGTGCCGAGCAGCGCCAGCCAGGGTGCGTGCGCCAGCCAGAGCAGGATCAGCCCGGTGGCTTCAACCGCCAGCGACACCATGGAGGCGCGGAACCCGCCAAACCGGCGGATGGCGCCGGAGAAAAAAATCCGTACCGCGACAAACGCCAGACCGAACGTGCTTAGCGCATAGGCAGCACCACGCCAGCCATGGCTGGCGTAGAACAGGGTGATGAAAGCGACGATTGTGCCAAAGCCGATGGAGCCGAGCGCCAGGGTCATGCCATAGGGGAACACGCGCAAGAATACCCGGCGGAAACCCAGGCGGGCGCCGAGCGTGAGCGGCGTGGCGGCCCTGAAACAGCACAGCAGCAACGCGCCTGAAGAGAGCAAAAAAGTGGTCAGGCCAATGGCGGGGAGGCCGCCCAGATGGTTCAGCATGACGCCCACCGGCGCTCCGAGCGCGATGCCGCCATAGGAGGCCACACCATTCCAGGAAATAACCTCGGCTGTGTGCGCGTCGCCGGCGCGGCCAATGCCCCAGGCAATGCAGCCCGTGCCGGAGCCGCTCTCCCCCGCGCCCATCCACAACCGGCTGAGGCCCAGCCAGAGCAACAGCCAGACCGGCGCGGCGCCTGTGCCGCCCGTGGCGGCCAGGCAAAGCCCGCTGACAGCGGTACAGCCGAGCCCGCCGAGCACGGCCCATTTCGGCCCGCGCGAGTCCGCAACCTTGCCGACGGCGGAGCGCGAGAGCAGGGCCGCAACATATTGCAGGCTAATGAAAAAACCGGCCAGCGTGGCACTGTAGCCAAGCGTGAAATGCACGTAGCCCGGCAGCACCGCCAAAGGCAGGCCGATGAGAAAATAGACGACGAGGTTGAAAAACACGGTCGTCAGAATTTGCCAGGTTACGCGCAGGTCACGCATGGTCCGCCGCCAAAGGTGTGTAGGAGGCTGGGCATATCATACGCAAGGCGGTGCGGCTCCTGAGTTGGCGGCAGTCTGCGGCACCATGAGCAGCGCCGGCGCTGCGCACAAGCCGCCAGGCGGCTTGTGCGAGCAAAATTACGCGCCCATCTTCACGTTGCCGGGGCCAAAAAAGGCGCGCATCTCGATAATCTTTCCCGCTTCGTTGAAGCGGAACGTGTCGATGACCTCGACATGCCCCATGTCCGGCACCACGGCGTGGAAGGCGAAGGCGGCGTAATCGGCAGCGATCCGCGTGGAGCCCTGCGGCTCCAGCACCGCGCCGGTGGCGATGGATTGCGCGTAGAAGGCACGGACAGCCTGGATGCCTTCATGGCGCGGCGTGCCGACAGGGTCTTCCGCCGTGGCGTCATCGGCGAACAGGGAGATGATGATGTCCAGGTCGTGCTTGCGAAAACCTTCGAAATAGGCTTGCACGGCAGCTTCCATCAGTTTCGGGTCAGGCATGGCGTGTCTCCTTATAAGCGTTCGATGATGGTCACATTCGCCTGGCCGCCGCCTTCGCACATGGTCTGCAGCCCATAGCGAAGCCCCTTGCGCTCCAGCGCGCCGAGCAGCGTGGTCATAAGCCGAGCACCGGTGGCGCCGATCGGGTGGCCGAGCGCGATGGCGCCGCCCTGAACATTCACCTTCTCATACGGAATGCCGAGTTCCTTCATCCAGGCCATGGGAATCGAGGCAAAAGCCTCGTTGCATTCGAACAGATCGATATCCTCAATTCGCATGCCCGCCTTCTTCAGCGCGTATTGCGTAGCCGGAATCGGCCCGGTCAGCATCCAGACCGGGTTGGCGGCGCGGACCGAGAGATGGTGGATGCGCGCTCGCGGCTTCAGGTTATGTTCCCTCACAGCGCGCTCGGAGGCGATCAGCAGCGCCGCCGCGGCATCGCAGTTCTGGCTGGCGATGCCAGCAGTGATGAAACCCCCCTCGCGCACGGGTTTGAGTGCCGCCAGCCCCTCCAGCGTGGAGCCAGGCCGCACGGTCTCGTCCAACGCGAAATCGCCGATGGGCGCGATCTCGTTCTTGAACCAACCATTATCGATGGCGGTCTGCGCGCGGCGATGCGAGGCGAGGGCGAATATCTCCATTGCGTCGCGCGAGATGTTCCACTTGTTGGCGATCATCTCGGCAGATTTGATTTGGTCCACCTCCTCGTCGCCGTAACGGGCGAGCCAGCCCGGCGAGGTGTGGAACGGGCTGTCGAAGCCATATTCCTTGCCCGCGATCATGGCCGCCATGATGGGGATCTGGTTCATCGCCTGGCTGCCGCCGGCCACCACCAGGTCCTGAGTGCCGCTCATCACGCCCTGCGCCGCGAAATGCACCGCCTGCTGCGAGGAGCCGCATTGCCGGTCAACGGTCACGCCGGGCACTTCCTCGGGCATGCCGGCCACCAGCCAGGCGGTGCGGCCGATATCGCCGGCCTGGCCGCCGATCGTCTCGGTGCAGCCCCACACCACGTCCTCGACCGCCGCGGGGTCGATGCCGGTGCGCGCCATCAGCGCCTTGATCGGGTGGGGGGCGAGGTCGGCCGGGTGCATGGAAGCGAGAGTGCCCTTCTTGCGGCCAATCGGGGTGCGGACAGCGTCGATGATGTAAGCTTCAGCCATTGTCTCTCTTTCAAAAATCCATAGAACGGCGCCGGCTCAGAATTTCGCCGTCTGGCCCTTGTTCTGCACGAAAGCGTCGCGTGCCTTCTGGCTGTCCTCGTGCATGTACATCTCCAGAGTGAAACCCTGCTCGATCCGGTACAGCTCAGCGGGGTTCGAAGGTTCGATCAGGTTGAGCGCCTGCTTGGCGATGACCAGGGCGGCGCGGCTCTTGCTGGCAATCACCTCGCAGAAGGCGAAGGCCTCGTCCTTGAGCTTCTCCAGTGGCACGATCTTCTCGATCGAGCCGTGGCGCCACACATCCTCCACTGGGATGCGCCCACCGGTGAAGAAATTCGCCCGCACCTTTTGTACCGGCAGCATGCGCGACATGAAGGCCGCCCCGCCCATAGCGCCGCGGTCGATCTCCGGCAGGGAGAAGAAAGCCCCTTCCGCGGCGATCAGCGCGTCGCATGCACCGGCTATGTTCACCCCGCCACCGATGACGAAGCCGTGGAGCGCACCGACCACGGGCACGGCGCAGTCACGGATCGCCTTGAAAGTCAGGTAGTTATCCTTGTTGAGTTGGACGATACGCTCAGGATGCGCCTGCATCTCCTTGATATCCACCCCGCCGCAGAAGCCGCGCCCCTCTGCGCGGATCAGCACGCAGCGCACATTTTCATCCGCCCCGGCGCGCTGGATCAGCCCGGGCAGAGACGCCCAACCTTCGGTATCGAAAGCGTTGACCGGCGGATGATCGAACAGAATTTCCGCGACGCGGTCATGGGTGGTGTAATGAATTGGCATTGATTTTCTCCCTTTAGGCCGCGTTCGAGGCTTCGCCGCCGCACAGCGCCGCGAGCCGCTCGTGGGCCTCGTTAATAATTCTGTCCACCAACTCCTGGCAGCTCGGGATCTCCTCGATCCGCCCGCCGACCACGCCGGTTGCCATCACGCCATGTTCCAGATCGCCGTGCACCACGGCCTTCTGGATTAGCATCGGCATCGTCGCCGCCATCATTGCCTGCTTCAGCGGCATCTCTCCATGCGCCACCATCTGGCGGGCGGCATGCAGCATGCCGAACCAGCTCTGGCCAGTCTGCTTGCGCATCTCGTTACCCGCCTCCAGAGCACGAAGCCACAGGCCGAGTTGGCTGGAGTGCTCGATCCGGTCCAGTACTTTGGTGCGCACCATGCGCTGAGGAATCCCGTCCAGCCGCGTCGTCACCACGATGTCGCCGGTCCCCGCCTTGAGATATGCGGCCTTGGTCACATCCGGCACTGGGCTCTCCTTAGTGAGCAGGAAGCGCGTGCCCATGGCTATGCCAACGGCGCCATAGGCAAGCGCCGCCGCCAAGCCCCGTCCATCGGCAAAGCCGCCGCTGGCGATTACAGGCAGTTTTACGCTGTCCAGCACCTGCGGTAGCAGCACGGTGGTCGGCACTGCGCCGGTATGCCCGCCGCCCTCGCCGCCCTGCACATTCACCATATCCACGCCGAGCTTTTCCATGGTTTTGGCGTGCTTAACCGCCCCGACGGTCGGCACACAGAGAATCCCCGCCTCCTTGAAGCGGCCGATCATCTTTGCATCCGGCCCGCGGCCAAAACTTACTGCCCGTACCTGCGCCTTGTTGGCGATGATCAGCTCCACGATCTCCGCCGCCCCGGGTTGGAAAGAATGGAAATTCACGCCGAACGGCCGGTCCGTTCCGCGCCGCACCTGCAGGATTTTCTCCCGCGCCTCATCTGGCGTCATCACCGCCGCTCCGAGGAAGCCGAATGCTCCTGCCTCGGACGAGGCGATGACGAGCGACGGCTCCGCCACCCAGCCCATCGCGGTCTGGATGATCGGCCAGCGGGAGCCCAGTCGTTCGACCATCACTGTTTTCAGCGGATCAGCCATCTTACTCAGCCTGCTTCTTGTTCGCCGCTGCCATGGATTTAGCATCCATGCCGCCCAGGCTGTTGGATGAGACCAGGTCGCTCTGCGCATGGGCGAAATGGTGCATGTGGAAATGCGCATCTGTCGCGGTGCGTTTGCCGCGCAAATCCTCAACATGGTTGAGCGCCTGCTTGGTCAGCCAGTTGCCCAGGCGCGGCCTTGTGGAAAGCTCCAGCGCCATCGCCTTCACATCCTTATCCAGTGTTTCCCGCGTGGAAAGCCGGTTGACCATGCCGAAATTATGTGCGCGCGTAGCACTCATGCGCTCGCCGAGCATGATGAACTCCTTGGCCACGCGCGGCGGCAGTTCGAAGCCATGCGCGAAATATTCCACGCCGGGGATGCCCATGCGGTTCACCGGGTCCTGGAAGAACGCATCCTCGGTGGCGACGATGAAATCGCAAATCCAGGCCAGCATCAAACCGCCGGCGACGCATGCACCCTGCACTGCGGCGATGGTCGGTTTTGGGATGTCACGCCAGCGGCGGCACATGCCGATATAAATCTCGTGCTCACGCACATAGAGCAATTCCGCGCCCGGCTTGTTGGTGTGGCCCGGCAGTAGCAGCCTGCGGTCGAATTCCTTGTGCAGATCGCGCCCCGGCGTGCCGATATCGTGCCCCGCGGAGAAATGCTTGCCTGCCCCTTTTAGCACGATGACGGCGATATTATCGTCATCCACCGCCTGCTTGAACGCTGCATCCAGTGCATAGGTCATCTGGCTGTTCTGGGCGTTGTTGAATCTCGGCCTGTCCATGATGACATAGGCGATCGGGCCGTCGGTCTCATAGCGCACCGGCGTATCGGTCTCATAGACGATGTCGACCTGCTTGGGCTCGACGAAACTGTTCAATTCCATATCTTCCTGCCTTGGTTTCCCTGGTGCGCGCCGGCGGCGGAACTTCCCGTGCCGGGCGGCGAAGTTGTGGTCTTCGCGTAATTAGACGACCGTCAATGTCTATACTGTTCTGTCATTTGGTTGTTTACTTGACATTTTGCGTAGTCTTTGGCAATCGAATTTCTGGAAACACCACAAGGGGCGGAACTTTGCCATTGCAATCGCGGCCTGCCGAAGCTCCCGCGCCGGGCCGCTTGGCGCTCGATCATCTTACCGCCGTTGATTCCACGCCCTCTCAGCTTGTCACCCTGGCTGCTACGCTGGGCTGCGCCGGGGTATGCCTGTTCATGGAGCCGATGGATGTGCTGCCGCTGATGCCGCAATTCGCGCTCTACGGCATGACTGACGAAGCCCGCGAGACCAAAGCGCGCATGGAAGCTTTGGGTGTGGAGCTGGACCTCGTTTACCCTTTCACCCTAGCCGGGCGGACGCAGGTGGCAAGCTTTTGCCCAGCGCTGGAAACCGCCGCTTGGCTCGGCGCCGGCACAGTGAACGTTTTGCTGTATGACCGCGATCCGTCGCGCCGTTTCGACATTTTCGCCGCCTTCTGCACCTTGGCCCAGGACTACGGGCTGGATACCGTGGTGGAATTCTACCCGCCCTCGCAATGCCCCTCGCTCGCGGCGGCGCTCGAACTTGTCACGCGCGTCAACCAGCCGGGCCGGGTGGGGGTGAATGTTGATCTGTTGCATCTGATGCGCTCGGGAGGCACTCTGCCAGAGCTGGCGGCCGCCCCGGCGGAATTTCTGCTCTATGGCCAGTATTGCGACGGCGCCGCGATGTGCGATCAGGAGTCGCTTGACATCGAGGCCTCTTCGCAGCGCCGCTTGGCGGGTGAGGGGGTGTTCGACTTGGCCGGCTTTACCGCCGCCCTGCCGCCGGGCCTGAAGGTAAGCGTGGAATTACCGCAGAGCGATGCCGTGCGGGCGGGCATACCGGTTGGCGCGCGCGCCGCGCGCGCTGTGGATGGCGTGCGCCGCCTATGGGCGAAACGCGACTTAAAGCCGAATAACGTAATTTTATAGGAGTGTCCCTCATGTTGCCCAAACTTACCCTGAATAACACCGATCTCGTGGTCAGCGCGCTCTGCTACGGCACGAATGCGCTCGGCACCGCCTATGACCAGGCGGCCTCCAGCGCGCTGCTCGACCATTTTGCCGCCCTGGGCGGCAATTTCATTGACACCGCACGCTCTTATGGCGACTGGGTACCGGGCATTCCCGTTGGAGCTTCCGAGCGCGCCATTGGCACCTGGCTCAAGGGCAAAAACCGCGCCGACTTCGTCATTGCGACCAAAGGCGGGATGGTTGACATGCGCAAAGGCGACTGGCGCCCGCGCGTAACGCCGGAGGATATTGCAAGCGATCTGGCCGAGAGCCTGGAGCACCTCGGCGTCGCCAGCATCGATTTGTACTGGTTGCATTCCGATAACCCGCAGGTTCCCGTGGGCCCGGTCATCGACGCGCTGATCGCGCATCAGAAAGCCGGGAAGATCCGCTATTTCGGCGCCTCCAACTGGAGCCCGGCGCGCATTGAGGAGGCGCAGGCCTATGCCGCCTCCGTCGGCCATAAAGGCTTTGCCGCCATTCAGCCCTTCTGGGGCCTGGCCGTGCCCAACCCTGAAGGTGCCGCCGCCGCCGGCTATGGCTTCTATTATGCCGATGGGTTGCAGAAACTGCATGCCTCCGGGCTGACCATTATCCCTTATTCTGGCCAGAGCCGTGGCTTTTTTAGCAAGCTGGCCGATGGCGAGGACGGGATTCGCGACGACGTGAAGGCTATGTTCCTGAACAATACCAACCGCGCCCGTTTTGTCGTGGTGCAGAAACTGGCGGCGCAGCATGGCGTCTCCATCAATGAGGTGGTGCTGGCCTACCTCACCAGCCAGCCGCTCCAGACCATTCCCATCATCGGTGCCTTCCGCGTGGACCAGTTGGAAGAGACGGTTAAGGCGGTGGCGCTGAAGCTGACGGCGGACGAACTGAAATCACTCGAAGTCACGGCCTGAGGCCGTGGAGGCCTATCTGGCCATCAGCAACCAGCTCGCCCGCTTCGCGCGGGCGCTGGATCACCGCGACTGGGCGGCGGTGCCGGGGATTTTCGCGGCTGATATCAGCTTCGAATATGGTGAAGGCGAGCAGAGCGGGTTGCCCGCTTTGCTCGCCCAGTTTCGCAAATATCTCGATGTTTGCGGGCCAACGCAGCATCTCCTGGGCAGCATACAACTGCACCAAGCCGGGGCGCGGATGGTCAGTCAGGCCTATGTGCAGGCACGCCACCAGGGGGCGGGGGACAAAGCGCAGTTGTTTTTCGATTCCAACGGCGATTACATCGACCAATGGGAGCAGCGCGACGGCACATGGCTGATTATACGGCGCGATGTGCGCTGGCACATGCATATGGGCGACCCCGCCGTGCTCAGCTTTACCCCGCCAGAGTAGCAACCCATTAGGGAGGCGTGTTTCATGGATGGCGACACCTCAGTATTGCTGGCGATTGAGCAGATTAAACTCCTCAAGGCACGCTATTTCCGCTGCATGGATGCCAAGGACTGGGCCGGTTTGCGGGATGTGTTCACCGCCGATCTGGCCGCCGATTTTCGTGACTCGGCGCAACCTCGCAACGAGGCGCTGCTGATCCACGGCGCGGATGCGTATATGGCGATGCTGGCCCCGGCGCTGGCGGATCTCATTACGGTGCATCACGGCCATATGCCGGAGATCAGCCTCACCTCACCCACCACCGCCACCGGAATTTGGGCGATGGAGGATAAGCTTTGGGCCGTTGCAGGGGGTATGCCCTGGCGGCATCTGCACGGCTATGGCCATTATCACGAAACCTACCGCAAAGAGGCGGATGGCTGGCGCATCGCCTCCATCCGCCTCACCCGGCTGCATCTGCACGTTGCATAAGCAACAGTGTTAAACGCGGGTGTTCAGGGGCCCGCCCAACCGGCGTGTTTGGCCAGGAATTGCGCGAATTCAGCCCCTATTTCCCGGTCCTCCGGGGCATTGCCGAAGCCGCCATGCGGCCTCGCCTCCCAGACATGAAGCTCAGCTTCGATCCGCGCTTGCCGCAGCGTCCGGTGCATGCGCACCGAATTGGAGAGAAACAGGTCGCGCGTGCCGGTTTGGATGAAGGTTGGCGGAAACCCCTTGGTGAAATCGCCGAAGAGCGGCGAGAGGTAAGGATCGGCAAGATCGTGGCCGCCGGCGTAAAGCTGGTTCATTTCCGGCAACCCGGTTTTGAGCACCACGTCGATGTCGCGGTTGGTGTTGAACGTGTCGCCGGATTCCGTCAGGTCAACTTCCGGGGTGAACAGCCCAACCGCCGATGGTAGAGGCAGGCCGAGATCGCGCAGTTTGAGCGTCATCGCGGCCGCGAGATTACCGCCGCCCGAGACGCCGGTAATAACGATCTGTCCAGGTGCGTATGTCTGCAGCAGGCCGCGATAGACCGCGACGCAATCCTCCAGCGCGGCAGGGTACGGGTGGTCCAGCGGGTTGCGGTAATCAACGGCGAAGACCTTGCTGCGCCGGGCGGTAGCCTCGAAGCGGGCAAACAGCCCCACGCATTCGCCGCCCAATATGACAAGGCCGCCGCCGTGCAGATAGAGCACCGCCTTATCCTGGTTCTGTGCGGGAATGTTCTGGGGTATCGCGACAAACACCGCCACCCCGGCAATCGTTTCTTCCGTCACTTGCGCCTGCAGAGCCAGCATTGGCGCCCGCATCATAGCCGCAAAGCCTTCGTTCACAGTACGGACATAATCGTGCCAGCCGGCTTTGTCCGCCAGCGGAGGAAAAGGCAGGGCTGGCGGCCGGGGCATGGCCAGGGTGGCCTGCGCTTCAGGGCTGATCGAGCCGGGCACTGGGATCAGGCGGCTGCCAAGAGAAATGCCGGCATTTCCGGCTGTGTTCACAGGGTTAATGTCCACGGCGCGTCTCCTCGAAAAGTTTTTTTATGACAGCGTATCAATGCAAAGTGCTGGATGCAAGCCAGCTTTTTGTAGCAGACCGGATCGTTTACCTACCCGTGACCAGCCTCCGGAGTTTACGCACCGCCTCGTGCGGAGTGGTGAGCACCGGCTCGGTGCGGCTGGCTGCCACCAGCTTTGCCGCGCGGGCCATGGAGAATTGCCCCAGCACCAGCACGTCCAGCCCCGGCATAGCGGCCGCCGCCGCCGCAATCAGCCGGTCATGCCCGGCACCATCGCCCGCCTGCAAGGCCGCCAGCGCGCCCTCGGCCACCGCGCAGATGATCTCGGGTGCGGCATCGCCCCGGCCAGCGGCTAGGGCAAGCATCTCGGCGGAGAGGGGTGCCACGGAGCCTTGGAAGGTGAGCAGCAGCCCGATGCGCCGGGCGCTGCCCGGCGTGCGGCAGATGTCCAGCGCCACCTCAAACGCGCCCTCGTTGGGAGACACCACCGGGATCGGCAGATCGGCCTTTACGGCATCGATGCAGGGGCCAAAGGCCGAGCAGGTGAAGAGAATGCCCTCTGCCCCTTTCGCCCCGCCGGGAAACGCCGCATAGCGCCCCAGTGTGAGGAAGCGCGCCGTTATGGCGGGGGTGATGGCACCGGCAGCGGCCAAGTCGGCGGCGAGGGAATCATCAAGCAAATTATGCGGCAGGGCGGCGGGCCATTCTGCGGCCATTGCCGCCGCCGCCGGTCCGGGGGATTGCGCCAGGGCACTGATCAGCGCGATGCGGGGCTTTGCAGCTTCCATGCGATTCTAAGTCCTCCAGGCGAGGCTTTGGCTTTTTGCCTTGCCGCGCGGTTGCTTGTGCAGCATATGACGGTGCAGCGCGTCTGCGTAAAGAGCGAATAAGGGAGAAGACTCATGCTAAGGCTGGACGGCAAGATTGCCATTGTCACTGGTTGTGGCTCGCAAGGGCTGGGCTGGGGCAATGGCAAGGCCATTGCGGTACTGCTGGCCCGTCAGGGTGCGACGGTCATCGGCATCGACCGCGACCCGGCCGCCGCGGAGGAGACCAGGCGCCTGGCCAAAGCCGAGGGGAATCACCTGTTCACCGCCGAATGCGACGTAACCAAGGCAACCGAGGTCGAACAGTTAGCGGCCTCCACCATCGCCCAGCACGGCCGGATCGATATCCTCATCAACAATGTCGGGCGCTCCGAGCCTGGCACGCCCGCCAGCATGGACGATGCCACCTGGCGCGAGCAGCTTGACCTCAACCTTACCAGCGCCTTTCTGATGACCAAGGCCGTGCTGCCGGTCATGGAGCGGCAGCAAAGCGGCGCCATCGTCAATATTTCCTCTGTTGCCGGCATGCGCTGGGTCGGCAAGGATCAGGTAGGCTACGCTGCTGCCAAAGCAGGGCTCATGCAGCTCAGCAAGGTGACGGCCGTGGCCTATGCCAAGCATAATGTGCGGTTGAATTGCGTGGTGCCGGGGTTGATTTTCACGCCGCTGGTTCGCCGGCTGGCCGACCGTTATGGTGGCGGCGATTACGAGGCCATGGTCGCCAAGCGCCAAGCCCAGGTCCCGATGGGCCGAATGGGTGATGCTTGGGATGTTGCCCATGCCGTTTTGTTCCTGGCCTCGGACGAAGCCAAATACATCACTGGCACTGAGATCGTCGTGGACGGTGGCCTCACCGCCTTCACCGGCTGAGCAAATGCCGTCCATGAAAAACGCCGGAGATGCAAGCATCCCCAGCGTTTTTTTTTGGCGGACCCCTTACGAGAAGGTCAGTGCGTTTTCCTCCGGCTTGCGCATCCAGCTCCAGTAATCGTTGAGCCGGAACGGGCAGGACACGATGTTCCGCCGGTTATGGTTCAAATAATAACTCTCCGCCTTCGGGTGGGTCCAAATCATCTTCGTCATCTGGTGGTCCACCTTGTCGTTCCACTCCTGATACGCCGCAATGGTCGGCTCCACCGCGTGCGCCCCCTTGGCGACCATCAGGTCGAGTGTCTCGATGATGTAGTTGATCTGCGCCTCGATCACCATGTTCACGCCGGCGGCATGGTTAGGCGCACTGTTGGGCCCAAGCGGGAAGAAGAAGTTCGGGTAGCCCGGCGCGATGACGCCGAGATAAGCGCGCGGATCGTCCTCGCCCCATTCGGCGCCGAGGTCGCGCCCGCCTTTGCCGTGGATTTTTAGCGGTCCGATGATCCGGGCGATGTCGAAACCGGTGGCCAGCGCCAGAATATCCGCCTCGATCCGCGTACCGTCCTTTAACACCACGGCATGCTCATCGATATGGTCGATGCCGCGCGTCTCCAGTGTCACGTTCGGGAGCTTCAGCGTGTCGAGCCAGCCGCCGTCAGCGTCAAGCACAATGCGCTTGGCGAAGATCGGATAGTCCGGCACCATCTTCTTCAGCAGGTCGGGCCGGTCATCCAGCTTGCGGTGGATGTAGGCGAGCGCATATTGCCGGGCGCCCTCGTTTTGCGCGGAGATTGACATCGACTTATCGGGCCAGTTGTCGTCCTGGCAGACGTTGCCATACAGCCCGTCGCTGGTGAACCAGTAGACACGGAAGCGGAACCATTCCTTGTAGAGGGGAATATTGCGCATCGCGAATTTGATGCCTTCGGTGACGCCTGTGTTGATGTCTGGGTTGTTCAGCACCCAGTGCTTGGAGCGCTGCATGATCGTCACATGCTTGGCGACCTTTGCAACCTCCGGGGCGATCTGCGCCGCAGAGGCGCCGGTGCCGACCACCACGATGTTCTTGTCGGTCAGCTCCACATTCGGATCCCAGCCGGCGCTGTGCATCGCCTTGCCCTTGAAGTTTTCGAGACCAGGGATCTTCGGCATCGACCAGCGGTTCAGAATCCCGTGCGCGAGGATCACGGCATTCGCCTTGACGATTGTTTCAAGGCCCTGCTTGTCCTGGATTTTCACATGCCAAAGCTGCGCCGCATCTTCCCAGTCGGCGCCAAGCACGCGCGTCTCAAATTGGATGTTCTTGCGGATGCCATGTTTTGCCGCGACGCCGGCGAGATACGCCTCGATCTCGGCGCCCTTCGGGTGGTAATGGCTCCAGTTCGGGTTGATCTCGAAAGAGTAGGAATAGAAGTGGCTCGGCGTATCGACGCCGACGCCGGGATACACGTTCTCATACCAAGTGCCGCCGACCTCGGGATTTTTCTCGTAGATCGTGTAGTTATAACCAGCATCGGCCAACTTAATGGCGGCGGCGATGCCGGTCATTCCGCTGCCGATGATGACCACATTGAAATCAGCCGGTACCTTGGCGCGGTTTGGCAGATCCTTGCGCGGTGTCGGCGTCTCGAAACCCATCTGGTCATACAGTACCGGTACGAATTCTGGTTTTACCTCCTCGCCCACGCTCACGCTCATCATGCGGCACAGTAGGTCCTCGTCCAGCTTCTGCAGCGGTGGCAGGGTGGGCTGGGTCAGCAAGGTGAACAGGCGCCGGCGCAGATCGGCGGCTAGATCTTCGGGGATATTCGTCTGCTCCGCCGCGTAGAGCGAGCGAATGTGCGGCGCGAATTTTTCGAGATAGGCTTCGTCTTTCGTGAAGTTGATATAGACCATAAGCAGGGTCTGCAGATTGGCGTCCTCCAGACTGCGGCGGAGCGCCGCATGGTCTTTCAATTCTTCAGGCGATGTCTTTGTGGCTGTGTCCAGCATCTTAGCGTCCTTTTTTAGTGTGTGTGTATGCAAGCTGTCCGGAAGCGATCCATTAGGGGCCTACCGGGTGAGTTCTGTGCGGGAGAGGATGTGCTGGCTGTGGCCGGGAAGCACATAGTCAAGCTCGAAGACCAGTCCGCCCCCAAGAGGGCCGGTGACGAACAAATCTGTCTCCACGAAGGCCTGAACCCCGTTGCGGCCGTAGGTGTAGCGGGTAATGCCGCGGTAGAGCGGTGAGGCGTCCAGCCGCGCATCGAATTCCGCATTGCCCGGCATGGCCCGGTTGACCAGGAATTGCAGCCGGCCCTTAAATCGCAGATCGGTCTGTTCCAGGTGCTTAAGCGCGGCCATGCGTGCCTCGATCTGGTCAAGTGAGTTCATCAGGAAGCCGACATGGAAATTAGCTTCCGGGTCTTCCGCCTGTGCGGCATGCAGCGCGGCAACACTCGGATGCTCCGCAGTCGTGCCTACGCCGAGCCGCTCATGCACGGCCGCGTAAACCCCGGCCAGAGCGTCCGGCAATTGCCCGAGATAGACAATGCCGTCGCCGCGGTCGAGGTCGTGCCGGTTGACGGTGAAGCGGTAGAACACGCTGCCATTCGGCAGCGTCAACGCCTCGGTCTGCATCAGTCCCAGCACTTCCAGCAGCCGCGCGGCGGCGGGGCCGTCGGTCGCGTTGCGATAATGCAGGTTCACATGGCTGATTGTCTCGATTAGCCCGGAATCAAGGGACGCTTGGTTCGGTTCCATATCCATATTTGTTTTCCTCGAGAAAGTGTCAGGGAGGACTATTCGGCGGCGGCGGTCTGCGGCGCGCCCGGCATGCCCGGGATGGTGTGGATCCCCCGCACCCGGTCCTGGATGGCTTTCGCCCCGGCGCGCGGGTTGTAGAATTGCTTGTACCAAATACGCGCCTTATCGAAGGGACCGTCGCCCCGGACCTGCAGGATGCTGAGCGCTGCGCGCTTGGTTCCCCAAACCTCGAAATCCTGAGCGAAGGCGGCAAGGGCCGCAGCCTGGAAGCCGCGCGCGGCGGCGATGTCGGCGTCGGTCGCCGGCTTACCGCTGGCCGATTGCACCATCAGCGCGTGCCAGGCATGGGTCGTGCCGTCATCCACCGGCGTGTGGCAGATCAGCATGCGGCTGTTATAGCTGCCCTTGAGCTTGCTCTGCAGGATGCCCGGGCCGGTGTACCAGGTATCGGTGGAAAAATCCGCGCCGCTCAGCGTGCGGTGGCCGCCGCCCTGGCGCTGCATGGCGATATGCCCCTCGAACTCATTCTCGAAATAATCCACCCGCGAGCCGTGGATCGGCGCGAGATGCGTCAGGTCGGCGATGTTGTCCACGAGCTCCTGCGGATGGCATGGCAGCGTCCCAAGGTCGTCGATCTTCCAATGCACCCAGGACGGGTCTTCCCAGTCCGCGATCTCCGGCAACTCATAGTCCGGTGGGCCGTTCTCCGGGTCGTTCCAGGTCCACAGGCAGCCATAGCGCTCCGTCACCGTCCAGGATCGCACGCAGGCGGCCTTGGGGATGCTGCCCTGGATATAGGGGATCTCATCGGCTTTGCCATCCGGGCCGAAGCGCCAGGCATGGTAAGGGCAGCGTATCGAATCGCCCTCCACATGCTTGCCGTCGCGGATCACCCAACTCGTCGTGTTCTTCGCCAGATGCGTGCCCATATGCGGACAATACGCATCCAGCAGTACTACCCGTCCGCTATGGCCGCGATAGATTACCATGTCGCGGCCGAAGAAACGGATGGCCTTTGGGGTCGTGCTAAGTGTCTCGGACTCCCCGATCATGAACCAGCCGCGGGGGTAGGTTTGCGGGCCAAGCTTGTAATCAGCTGTTGTCGCCATTTTCCTCACTAGTCCTTTCTTTGGATCGTGTAAGTTTATTGTCGTTGTTTGCGTAGTAAATATTCCAATATATCACGCAAATCGAAAAACATTTGATCTAAATCAAAGCCAATCAGTAATTCTGATGAAATCTTTCAGGTGTGCGGGATGCAACACCGCAAGGCAGGAGACCACATGGACATCAGAGCGCTTTCATACATCGTCGTCGAATCCGCCATGCCGCAGCGTTGGGCGGCGTTTGGCGAGCAGGTGGTGGGACTCTCGGCCCGCCAGTTAGAGGGCGGCGGCATCGCGCTGCAGGCGGATGAACGGCTGGGCCGCATCTTCGTCGACCCCGGTGAGCGCGAGCGTTATCTGGCCTCTGGGTGGGAATTGCCTGATGAAGCCGCCTTTGCCGCGGCGCTGGACGAACTCGGTCAGGCCGGCACAGCCTGCGAGCTGGCGAGCCCGGCGCAGGCGGCGGCTCGCGGTGTGCTGGGGCTGGCGCGCTTCGCCGACCCGGACGGCAACCACCATGAACTCGGGTGGGGCTTCCGCAGCGATTTTAAACGTTTCATCTCGCCCGCCGGGGTGCCGCGCTTTGTCATGGGCAAGCTTGGCATGGGGCATACCGTGCTGCCTGCGCCGCATTTCGACGAAACACGGCGCTTCTTCACTGAGATTATGGGTCTTGGCATGGCGGATTTGATGGTCCACTGCCCGCTCGGCGCGGATGGTCCGGCTATGCGCATCCATTTCATGCATTGCGGCAACCCTCGTCACCATAGCTTGGCTCTGTTCGAGGGCGAAGTGCCCTCGGGCTGTGTCCATTTCATGTTCGAATATGAGAGCATGGACGAGGTTGGCCGGGCACTGGACCGAGCCATTGTGTCCGGCGCGAAGCTGACCGCGACACTGGGGCGCCATGTGAATGACGGCGTCACCTCGTTCTACTGCGCCACACCGGGCGGGTTTTCCGTCGAGCTTGGCTGGGGCGGACAGCTCATCGACTGGGAGCGCCATACCGTATTCGAAAGCACGAGCGCCAGCCTTTGGGGGCATGATTTCAGCCTCGGCTTCAGCAACAAGACCTAAAGAACCCTAAATAACTTAAAGAAGGAAACAAACCATGAGTGCCACCGTCGCGATCGTAGAACCGAAGCCGCAAGATCTGATCGATTTTGCGGCATCCATGGGGCCCCGGCTGCGCGAGCGCGCCCTCCAGGGCGAGCAGGATTGCAAGATCCCCGAAGAAAGCATCGCTGAGATGAAGCGCGCCGGGCTGTTCCGGGTACTGCAACCGCGCCGCTTTGGCGGTTACGAGATGGATGTCTCGGTGTTCTACGACATCCAGATGGAGCTGGCGAAGCACTGCATGTCCACCGCCTGGGTGTACGGCGTGGTCGCCGTGCATAACTGGCAGCTCGCTTTATTTGACCTCAAGGCGCAGCAGGATGTGTGGTCCGCGGATTCGGATATGCTGATCTCCTCCTCCTACATGCCGAAGGCCAAGATCACTACCGTGCCAGGCGGATACCGCATCTCCGGCCGTTGGGGCTTCTCTTCCGGCGTCGATCATTGCGGCTGGGCCTTCCTTGGTGGTCTGCTGGTGCCGCCGGGCGGTGGCGCGCCGGATTTCGTCACCTTCCTGGTGCCAAAATCCGATTATATTGTGCATCACGTATGGGACACTGTGGGGTTGCGCGGCACTGGCAGCCATGACGTCGAAATCGTGGACGCCTTCGTGCCGGAGCACCGGTTGCATTATTCGCGCCACGGCGCGGAGGGCACCAGCCCGGGCCTCTCCATCAATACCAACCCGCTCTACCGCCTGCCCTTCGGCCAGATTTTCGTCCGGGCCGTGTCCACCTCCTCCATAGGCGCGCTCGAAGGTGCGGCGGAGGCGTTCCGTGCCTATGCTTCCAAGCGCGTCAGCAGCAACGACATGAGCCGCGCCGCACTGAACCCGGTCGCACAAACCGTGGCCGCCGATACGATGGTGGAGATCGACGAGATGAAATTGGTGCTGCATCGCAATTTTGCGCGCATGACAGCGCTGGCCGCTTCCGGCGCGGCTCCCTCGCTGGATGAGCGGCTGCTGTTTCGCCTGCAGGCCGCCAAGGTGGTGGACCGCTGCGCGGACCTCATCTCGCGGATGTTCTATAGCTGCGGCGCCTCGGGCGTGTACCGCTCTGGGCCGGTGGCGCGCACTTTTGTGGATATCCACACCGGGCGCACACACGTGGCCAACAACCCGGACAAGTTCGCACGCAATTATGGCGGCGTGTTGCTGGGCGAAGAGAACACGGACACTTTCATCTGACCGCGGTCCGGATGGCGCGCGGCAGCGATGCCGCGATGCCGCCGGCGCATATCAACATGATGGCCGTGAACGGGCTTAGCCTCAGGACCGCTTTCATGCCCTGGAAGAGAAACGGATCGAGTAACTGGCTCGTATAAATCATGCTCGTGAACAGCCCCATGGCCGTGGCGATATGCCTCACCTCGACCCGGTGGATAATCATGGTCACGAGCGAAGGGGCGATCAGCCCACTTGCCATGCCGGTGAACACCAGACCGGCCTCGGTCAACCCAACGGTGCTGGCCAACACGATGATGACGGCAGCGATGAAGAAGAGGGTAAATACCAGGAGAATCTGCCCGTTAAAGTCCAGCAGCCGGGCGACCCAGCCATATAAAGCGGAAGCGCCCGCCGCAATCAGCCCCGTTCCACCCATGACAAGGCCAATAATGGCCGGGTTATCCATGCCCCGCGCCGCCAGCAGGAACGGGCCGGCAATGGAAGGCGCGAACATGACAGCCGACCATAATATGGTGAGCAGAAAGAGCGGCGCCACCGTGAGATAGGGGGCCATGCCCTCCTTCACCTGGGTTTGCACTGGTCCGGGTGCTGCCGCAGGCATGGCAAAAAACGCCGGCAACAGGGGCAACGGCCAGATATAGACAAGGCAGGCGGCCTGCCAGCCGAACTTTCCGGCGAGCCAGCCTGCCGCAATGATGCTGGTGATGGAGGCGAGGGAGGCTAGGGCAGTGCCAAACCCGATGAGCTTGTAGCGGGTTTCGTGCGGCATCCCCCCCGCCTGCGCCAGAGCCAGGGTGGAGATAAGGCTGCTGGCGCCGCCGAGCACCAAGCGGGAGATGATGACCGGCACGAAATCCGGTGTAAAGAGCGGGAATAATCCGGCCAGCACGTAGAGCGCCAGGGCGCCCAGCAGGAGGCGGCGGGGCCCGATCAGGCGGCCGAGCATATTGGCCAGCGGCGAGCCGAGAATGATCGAAAGCGCGGGCGCGACGAGTATGAGCTGCGCCAGGAAAATGCCTTGGCCTCCAGCGGTGAAATGCTGCGCGATGGCGGGCGTGGCCGAAGCCAGCGCGACACCGGCAATGCCGTTGAACGACCCGCTGGCAAGCACGAGGATAATGATGCCGCGATAGGCCAGACCGGTCTGGCGCAGTGGGATGTTCACGCGGATATTCCTCTCGTGCTGCGTCAGACCGGACTTATGCTGCGGACGAAGTCGATGCTGGTGGCAGCCGGGCTGGCCAGGCGGCTGGTGCCGAGCAGCCCCGCCCAATAGCCTTCCGTGCCATCGGCCAGGCGCCATTCATGCAGGCGGCGGGTGTAGAGTTGCAATTTGTATTCCTCGCTGATGCCGATGGCGCCATGCACGGCATGGGCGATACCGGCGATCACCGGCACGGCGGCACTGGCCACCTGCTTGGCGGCAGCGGCGGCATCTTGCCCCGGCGGCAGGCCTGCGGCGCACCCGAGCCGCCCTGCCATGCGCGCCAGCACGGCCTGCTCGGCCATCACCGCCAATTGTTGCTGCACCGCCTGCTGCTTGCCGATGGGTTTGCCGAACTGCATGCGTTCATTGGCATAGGCGATGGTGATGTCCAGCGCCTTGCCCGCAATGCCGGCAATTTCGGCGGCGCGCAGCACGGCGCCCAAAGCGCGCAAAGCGCCGGGGGGCAGGGCCAGTTTCGCCAGTATTTCGGGTGCTTCAGGAAATACCAGGGCGGCGGTGCGGCTGGCATGCAGCCCGGCGGGGTGCCGCATATCCGCGCTGATGCGGATGAGCACGGCCTGCCCCGCCAGCTCGACCAGCGCGTGATCGGCGAGTTCCGCGAAGGGCAAGGGCCCTGTCCGGCCCGCGGCGGCAGTGGCGAGCAAAATAGGGCCGGGCGGAGCTTCAAACCCGGCTTCGGCCAGCAGCGCGCGCGCCGCCATGGTCTGTGCCACGGGGGTGGGCACCAGCCAGGCGCCCAGCGCCTCGATCAGCGGCGCGGCATCGGCAAGTGTGATACCGGCGCCGCCGGCTGCTTCCGGCACCAGCAGATCGAGAAAGCCGGACTCTTCCAGCTTGGCCCAGAGTGCGGCGGCGGACCCGCCCGCCTCGATGGCGCGGACCAACTCTAGTGGGGAGGCGTCTTCCAGCAGACGTTCAAAACTGGGGAGCAGATCAAAATCTTCCATGTCAGCGCAGTCCCAAGCCGCGGGCGATGATGCCGCGCAGAATTTCCCGTGTGCCGCCGCGCAGCGAATAGCTGGGCGCGATGCGGCTGACGAATTGCAGTGTGCGGTAGAAATCGGCATCCACCGCTTCATCCGGATGGCTGCCGAGATCATCGGCGATGAGCGCCGGTACGGATTGCTCGAAACTGGTGCCGAGATCCTTGCTCAGCGAAGCCTCGATCACCGGGCTCTCCCCCGCCGCCAGCCGGGCGGTGACGGCCATTGAGAGGCTACGCAGCACCATGAGCTGGGCGCTGAACTGCCCGGCCAGCGTGGCGGCGGCGCCCTGCAGCCGGCCATGCGCGCGCAGATGCGCCACCCATTCATCGATGAGCACCACGGCGGAATAAATCCGCTCCGGCCCGCTACGCTCGAAGGCCAGCTCGGCCGTGACCTGGTGCCAACCGCCGCCCTCGGTGCCGACCAGCGCATCCTCACCCAGCTCGACATTATCGAAAAAAATCTCGGCGAACTCGGCGGTGCCGGTGAGGTCAATGATCGGCCGCACCGTAACCCCTGGCGCGCGCAGCGGGACCAGAAACTGCGAGAGCCCGGCCTGGCGGTCGGCCATGGTGCCGGAGCTGCGCACGAGCGCGATCATGTAATCGGCATCCAGCGCCGTGGTGGTCCAGATTTTCTGTCCGTTAAGCCGCCAGCCGGTTGCTGTGCGTTCGGCCCGGCTGCGCACGCTGGCAAGGTCCGAGCCGGAGCCGGGCTCGCTCATGCCGATGCAAAAAAACAACTCGCCCTTGGCGATTTTCGGCAGGAAGAACTGGCGCTGCGCCTCGGTGCCGTAATTCAGCAGCAAGGGCGCGCTTTGGCGGTCGGCAATCCAGTGTGCCGCCACGGGCGCGCCCACGGCCAGCAGCTCTTCCACCACCACGAAGCGGGCAAAGGGACCATAGCCGCCGCCGCCATATTCCTTGGGTAGGCTCAGCCCGAGCAGCCCAGCCTGGCCGAGGGCGCGGCTGAAATCGGCATCATACCCGATCCAGGAGCGCACACGCTGCTCGGCGGGGCGGAATTTGCAGGCTTGCGCCGCAAATTCCCGGACGAGGGGGCGCAGCGCCTCGTCCGCGGGTGGGATGCTGGAGAGTTTTAAAGTGTCAAACACGGTGAAATACCATTAGCTCGGGGTTTTTCCGCATAATAGCGTATTTGTTGTGCTTTTGAACTACGAATATATTGAATTTATCTGTCTTTGTAGATTGGTTTGCGCTTTTCCAGCATAGCGGCCACGGCTTCATGGTGGTCTTCGGTGTAATGCGCCAGGCTCTGGAAGGCGGCGGAGAGTTCCAGCAGCGAGTCCAGGCGCATATGCTGGCCTTCGCGCAGCAGCCGCTTGGTCATACGCAGCGCGTGCGACGGGTTGGCGGCGATGCGCGCCGCCATTTTCTGCGTCGCTTCCAGCAGGGCGTCGGGCGCGGTCAGCTCGGCCACCAGCCCCCAGTCCAGCGCTTTGGCAGCGTCGATGGCGTCGCCGGTGAGGGCCATGATGCTGGCGCGCGGCATGCCGACGATGCGCGGCAGCAGCCAGGCCCCGCCATCGCCAGGGACGATGCCGAGCTTTACAAAACTCTCAGCGAAGATGGCGGCGGTGGAGGCGATGCGGATGTCGGCCATGCAGGCGAGGTCCAGCCCGGCACCGATGGCCGGGCCGTTGACGGCGGCGATGACCGGGATGTCGAGATTATACAAAGCTGTGGGGATGGTCTGGATGCCGCTGCGATAGGACTCGCGCAACTCCGCCGGGGCCCCGCCGAAAATGCCGGTGCGGTCGCGCATGTCCTTCACATTGCCGCCGGCGCAGAAGGCCGGGCCGGCGCCGGTGAGGATGAGCACTTTCACATGTGGGTCGCGGGTGAGGTTGGCGCACAGATCGACGAATTCGCGTATATAGGAGGGTTCGGTCAGCGTGTTGCGCTGCTCCGGGCGGTTGAGTGTCGCGGTGACAACCGCGCCGTCGTGCTCGATCTTCAAAAACGGTTCCATCTGTTCCTCCCGGCTGGTTTCCGGTCTTTATGCACGGATTTTATGGTTCCGCAAAATTCTGCGCAAAACGGCACATAGATTGATAATCATCGTTGAAATTATAATAAATCTACTGTCTAGGGTACGCATAACAGCCTCCAATCTCAGGCGGGGGCGGCAAGTGGAGGCGACATGGCCAAGTGGAACGAAGGCAATATTCCCGATCTTAAGGGCAAATACGTGCTGGTGACGGGTGCGGCCAGCGGGATTGGGTTTGAGGCCGCCAGGGCGCTGGCCCAGCATGACGCGGAGGTGCTGGTGGTGGACCGCAACGAGTCGGCCGGGCTGGCGGCGGTGGCGCGGATCCGCGCGTTGCGGCCCGATGCCAAGGTCGCGTTCCGGGCTTTGGATTTGAGCCATCTGCAAGCGGTGCGGGCGTTTGCCGCGGTGCTGCTGGAGGAGGGTAGGCCGGTGGACATCCTGATCAACAACGCCGGCATTCAACCGATCGCCGAGCGGCGTACCAGCGTGGACGGCTTCGAGCTCACCTTCGCCATCGGGCATCTCGGCCATTCCGTGCTTACCGGCTTGATGCTGCCATTGCTCAATGCCGCGCCCGCGCCCCGGGTTGTGACAGTGTCGAGCCTGGTGCATGGCCAGGGCCGGTTTGACTGGGATGATCTGCAGATGCAACATGGTTATGATGCCCAGCGGGCCTATAACCAGACCAAATTGGCCAACCTGCTGTTTGCGCGCGAGCTGCAGCGCCGGGTTGATCGGGCGCGCGGCAAGATCAAAAGCATCGCTGTGCATCCGGGTGTGGCACAAACCGCCATCGGCGCGAATCGCAAGGCTTTGGGCAAGTTTCAGTTCGGTGATTATCTGGTCAGCGCAGTACTGTCCGTGGTGATGCCGCTCCTGGGGCAGCCCGCCGCAGCGGGCGCCTTGCCGACCCTGTACGGCGCCGTAGCACCGCAGGCCGAGGGCGGCGGTTTTTACGGCCCAGACGGGTTTGGCGGAACGAAGGGTGCGCCCGGCCCGGCCGTGATCAAACCGGCTGGGCAGGACATGGCGGCGGCAGAGAAACTCTGGGACGTAACGGAACAGCTCACGGGCGTTCACACCGGACTCTGATGGCCGGGGCGGCCGCCGGCAGAACGGCAAGCGTGAAAAAACGAACGATAATATAAGGGGAACTATCATGGGTAGTCTGGACGGGAAAATTGCGATCATCACCGGCGGCGGCCAGGGGATTGGCCGGGGCACGGCGCTGGAAATGGCTCGCGCCGGGGCGTCGCTGGTGCTCTCGGGCCGAACGGTGGAAAAACTCAACCTGGTGGTGGCCGAGATCGAGGCGCTGGGCGCGCGGGCCGTGGCGGTGCAGGCCGATGTTAACGAGGCTGATGATCTGGCCCGTATCGTTCTGGCCGCGCTGGCGGCCTTCGGCGGCATCGATATCCTCGTCAACAACGCCCAGGAATCCCCGCTCGGCCGGTTGCTGGACGTGACCGACGAGGCGTTTCTGCGCGGCTTCAACAGCGGGCCTCTCGCCAGCTTCCGCATGATGAAGCTGTGCTACCCGCACATGAAGTCACGCGGTGGCGGATCGATCATTAATATGTGCACCTCCGCGGCGGTGCGCTGGGATATGTCCGGCTATGGCGCCTATGGCGCGGTGAAGAACGCCATCCGTGTGCTCAGCCGCGCTGCGGCCTGCGAGTGGGGCAAGGATAATATCCGGGTGAATACCGTGGCGCCGCATGCGCTCTCGCCGGGGCTGAAGGGCTGGATGGCGGCGCGGCCTGAGGAGGCGGCGGAATTCGTGAAAACCATTCCGCTGGGCCGGGTAGGCGATTGCGAGCACGATATTGGCGCGGCCATCACCCAGCTCGTGGGGCCGGGTATGGTGTATCTCAGTGGCGCCACCATTCCGCTGGATGGCGGCCAGGCGAATTTCGATTAGGCCATGACTGCATGACATTGCGACTCACTTCTGATTGCGCTGCGCAGGTTCAGCGGGCAAATATGCCGCATGCTGATACGACCTGCCCGCGCCGCCGATGCCAGAGCCATCTGGACGATTATCGGTCCGACCATTCGAGCCGGCGAAACATACGCGCTCGACCGAAACCTCAATGAGGAAGCAGCGCTGGACTACTGGATGGGGCCTGATCGCGATAGTTTTGTCGCAGAAGAAGACGGGATCATTCTAGGAACCTACTATCTCCGGGCCAATCAGCAGGGCGGGGGCCGGCATGTCTGCAATTGCGGGTACATGACCAGCGCGGCGGCGGTGGGGCGCGGTATCGCGCGGCAGATGTATGAGCATTCGGCCGCTTTCGCGCGATCGAAGGGGTACAGCGCGATGCAGTTCAACTTCGTGGTCAGCGTCAATGAGCGGGCCGTTCGTTTATGGCAGTCTCTCGGTTTCGAGATTGTCGGCCGGCTGCCAGGAGCCTTTCAGCACCCCACGAAGGGCTTCGTGGATGCGCTCGTGATGTTCAAGACACTGTGACCGCACGGTAGGATTCCTTGCGTGCCGCGTCACCATTCCGTTGGACGGTGGCTAGGCAAATTTCGGCTACACCACGGGCCACATGGCGCTGGCCGTGGCATAGCTGCGCCGGGCGGCCTGGTCGAGGGGCATCTGGCGCAGCTCGTCCGATAGGATTTCCACGCTGTAAGGCCCGTCATACCCGGCCTTGTCCAAGGTGGCGATGAAGCTGCGAATATCGAACGCGCCCGCGCCGCAGAATTTGCGGTGGTGCATGCTGTCCGTGGCCAGATCACCGTGCGGCGTGGCGTCGGCGTCGCAGAGTTCGGCGGCCAGCAGGTAGCCGGGCGGTGTGCGGCCGAGTTCAGCCAGCGTGCCGCCGGACCGGGTGAGGTGCCAGATATCAATGAGCAGCCCGCCATTGCGGCAGGCGGCCTGGGTGACCAGAGCGGTAGCGGCGCCCAGCGTGGCGATGTCAGAAAACGGGACCATCTCCAGCGCCACCAGCAGGTCATGCGCCGCCGCCTGCTGGCAGAGCGTGCGGAATTCCAACGCCAGATGCGCCATGCTGTAGCCGGCATTGCCGAAGGGTGGGACGATTTTGAGCTGCCGCGCCCCGAGCTCCGCGGCGGCCGCGAATAAATCGGCGCGCACGCGGTCCGATACCACCCGTTCCGCGCCGGTAGCGAACCAGTTGGCCAGATGCTCGACCTCGATTGTGGTGATGCCATGCGCGGCGAGGCAGGCGGCAACATCCGCCAGGTTCAGCCCCGCCAGATCGCCATGCCACAGCCCGATGCCGGTATAGCCGGCAGCGGCGGCGGCTTTGATGCGATCCTCCAGCCGCCAGGGGCTGACATGGTTTGTCGTGCCGGGGCAGACATTGCCGGCGATGGTCCAGCCGCAGACCATAAGCCTGGGGGGGCTCATGCTTTGTCCTGCTCCAGTTGATTCTGGCCGAGGATCATGGCGGCGGCTTTTTCGGCGGTCATCATCACCGGTACGTTAGTGTTGCCGCCGGGTACGCGCGGCATCACCGAGGCGTCGACCACGCGCAGGCCCTCCAGGCCATGCACGCGCAATTGCGGGTCCACCACGGCTAGCGCATCATGCCCCATGCGGCAGGTGCCGGTGGTGTGGATGTCCGGTATGGCGGTGGCGCGCAGATATTCGTCCAGCTCCGCATCGCTTTGCATGTTCGGGCCGGGCGCCAGCTCCTCGCCGCGCAATTCATCGAATGGGGCTTGCGCGAAAATCTTACGCACGGCGCGGATGGCGGCGCGGCCCAGCGCCATATCGCCTTCGGTGGCCAGGATGTTGGGGTCGATGGCGGGCATCACCAGCGGGTCCGGCGAGGTGAGGCGAATCTGGCCCACGCTCTCGGGCCGTAGCAAATCGATATGCGCGAAAAACCCGTGCTGCATACTCAGCTTGCGGCCCATGGCCTCGTACAGCGCCATGGCGAAATGGATTTTGATGTCGGGATTCTCGGAGCCTGGCAGCACGGGCAGGTAGGCCACCACCTGCATGGGCGGCTGCGCCAGCATGCCGCGGCGCAGCAACAGGAATTTGGCTATCTCGCGCGCGGCGATGAACGGGTTGAAGAAATTATACAGCGAGATGGGCTTGCGCGATTTATGCTTCACCGTCACCGCCACATGGTCGCGGTAATTCTGACCGACGCCAGGGAGGTCGTGCACCACGTCAATCCCCTGCGCCTGGAGCTGTGCCGCCGCGCCCACGCCGGAGAGCATGAGGATATGCGGCGAATGGATGGCGCCGGCGCTGAGGATGATTTCGCGCCGCGCCCGGGCCTGCGTTTTTTGGCCGTCCTTGAGGAATTCCACGCCGCTGGCGCGCTTGCCTTCGAACAGAATGCGCGTGGTGTGGGCGCGCGTGATGATTGTGAGGTTGGGGCGTTTGCGCGCCGGGGCGAGGTAGCTATAGGCCGAGCTGTAGCGGCGCCCGCCGGTGGCGGTGACATCCGTCGGCCCGACACCCTCGCGCGTGGCACCGTTCATGTCTTCGTTATGCGGTACTCCGGCGGCAATCGCGGCCTTATGGAAGGCATGGGCAAGCGGGTGGGTGATGCCGGGGCGGCTGACGCGCACCGGCCCGCCAGTGCCGTGGAACTCATCCGCGCCGCGCCCGTAATCCTCAAGTTTTTTGAAATAGGGCAGCACGTCCTGGTAGGACCAGCCCTCGTTGCCGAGCTGGCGCCAGCCATCGTAATCGGCGCGCGTGCCGCGGTCATACACCATGCCGTTGATGGAGGAGGAGCCGCCCAGCACCTTGCCGCGCGGCGTGTAGGTGACGCGGTTATTGGCATGGGTCTGCGGTGTGGTGGCGTGCAGCCAGCTGAACCAGCCGCGATACATGATGGGCAGCAGCCCGCCGGGGGCGCGGATGAAGATGGAGCTGTCCTCGCCCCCGGCTTCGAGCAGCAGCACGCGGTTTTGCGGGTCCGCCGAGAGCCGGTTGGCCAGCACACAGCCGGCTGAGCCGGCACCGATGATGATGAAATCGTAGCTATCCTGGCCGTTCATGCGGCGTTGTCTCCCCATTTTGGTTTGTTTATGGTTCCGCCCGGCCGCAATTCTGGCGGTATTGGCGCGGTGTAAGCCCGGCCGCACGCTGGAAGGCGGCTGAAAAACTATCGGGCCGGGCGAAGCCGAGACGAGCTGCGATATCTTTCATCGGCAGAGTGGTTTCGCGCAGCAACTGCCGCGCCCGCTCGGCTTGGCCGCGCGCGATGCAGGCGGTGACGGTTTCGCCGGCAAAATCGCGGTACAGGCGCAGCAAATGCCGCGGGCTGAGGCTGCACAGCCCGGCCAGCTCGCTGACCGATGGCGCCGGTCCGGTTGCCATGATGCGCGTGGTGATGCGCCGGTATTGCCAGGGGGTGAGCCGGCCGCCTGGCGTTGCCTCGCGCAGCTTGTGCAACGGCCGCATCGCCTCAATCACCAGCGCCGCCGCATAGGCTTCCACCAGCGCGACGCTGGCCAGGCCCGGATTCACCAGTTCGGCGTGCAGGCGGTGCAGCAAAGCGCGCGGTGCCTCGCCGCGCATATCCAGGCAGGCATGCAGTTCGTCCTCGGTCCATTTGCCATCATGCTGAGTGAGTTCGCTGAAGCGTGCCGTGGTGACGGCGCAGCGCACCACGCGGTTGTGTCCGCCGGAGGCGCGGGCGCGCAGCAATATGCCGGCCGGGCGCAGGAACAGGCTGCCGATGCTGCTATAGCGCAGCGGCGCGATTTCCGGGAAACACCCCCTGCCTTCCGCGGCCAAAGGAGGCAGCGACATTTCCAACATATGCCGGGTTTCGCATATCTCGGTCTCCATGGGTCCCGGCCAGTGAAATTCGAGAAGCTGCACATCGGCCCAAGGCGAATGGATTTCCGCAAGAATTTTTGGTGTGACGGTCATTTCTGCAGCTCACTGTGCATCACATGCCCTGCTTGGGGCAAAGCCCTTTGCGAATGCGGTGGCGGTTTCTGGCTGTTTTGGTGTTGTCCGGCGGGTTTGCCGTTTATCCGCTGGTTGCCTGGCAGCGGGAGGGGCGTCATGGTTCGCGCCATTCGCAGGGCCGGACCAACGGACTGCACTCTGGGAAAGGTTCAACATGTCATACTCCACTGTGATTCCGGCGCATGTGCCGCCGGAACTGGTAAGCAAGTTCAACTTCCGCGAAGATGCGGCGCTGCGCCATGACCCCTGGCCATATATTGCCAGCCTGCATGAGCGGCCGCCGATTTTTTTCTCGCCCGATCTTGGCGGCTATTGGGTGGTGACGCGGGCGGACATGATCGACGATGTGTTCTCGCGGTATGATCTGTTCACCGCGACCTCGCTGGCCATACCCAAGATCGAGAATCCGCCGCCGCTGATCCCCAATTCCATGGACCCGCCGCAGCATACGCCCTATCGCAAATTGCTCGCCAATAATCTGTTTTCGCCGCGTGCGCTGGCCCGGCTGGAGGAGGATTCTCGCCTCGTCTCGCGTGAGTTGTTCGCCGGTTTCAGCCCGGGCGAATGTGAATTTGTGCATGACTATGCCTACAAACTTCCCATCGATATTTTCCTGCGCATGATGGGGGCGGATCTGGGGCTGCGCGATGTGTGCCTGGATTGGGTGAAGCTGGTATTCCGTGGCACCACCGCCGAGGATGCCGGGCGCGGCTTTGCGGCAGCCGACGCGTTTGTGCGGACCTGGCTGGATGAGCAACTGGCTGATCCGGAAGCCAACCAGGGAGGTATGTTCCGCGCCATGGTGGAGAGCCGCATCGAGGGACGGGAACTGACGCGCGATGAAATCCACTGGATCACCATGATGCTGTTCACCGGCGGGCTGGACACCATTACCTCGCAGATGACGCATATCATGCATTTCCTGGCGGGCGGCCCGGAGCATCGCGAGGCGCTGGTGGCGGCGCCTAAGCGCATTCCCGTGGCGCTGGAGGAGTTGCTCCGCCGGTTTGGCATCTCCTTCATCGGCCGGGCGGTGGCGAAGGATGTTGAGTATCATGGCGTGAAACTGCGCCAAGGCGATGCGATTGTGGCGGGCACACCGATTGCCGGGCTCGACCCGCAATGGTTCCCCGAGCCGCTGAAGGTGGATTTTGACCGGGTGCATGGCGCGCGGGTGAAGCATCTAGGTTTTGGTGCCGGGCCGCATCTGTGCATTGGCGCCTTCATGGCGCGTACGCAGATAAGGGTGATGCTGGAAGAGCTGCTGCCGGTAATGCCCGGCCTGCATGTGGCGCCGGGGGCGGTGGTAGAAAACAGCCCAGGTGCCACGATGATGCTAAAATCCCTGCCGCTGCGCTGGGGCGCAGCCAAGTGAAGAGGCGCTTGAGTGTTGCCAGCTAAGTGTGTTGGAGCGCGGCCGGCAGCGGGGGCTGGCGGCCGCGCCGTGTCAGCCGGCCTTCACGGTGAGCTGATGGTAGGCACGGCCATGATAGACCAGGCCGGCACTCGAGCTGCCTAGATGGATGGCCTGGACGGCACAGAAGAACACCGTGTGGGTGCCTACATCGACGGTCTGGCTTACAATGCAATCGAGCCCCGCCGCGGAACTCTCCAGAACCGGGGCGCCGGTGGTCAAGCGCAGCCATTTCGCCAGGGCAAAGCGCTGCGGCATTGGCAAGTCGCCCTTGCCGGCGAAGATGGGGGAGAGTTCTTCATGCTCCGGGGCGAGCACGTTGATGCAGATGATGCCGGCGTTTTTGAAAATATCATATTGCCGGCTGGAGCGGTTGATGCAGACGAGCAATGTGGCCGGGTCGTCCGTGACCGAGCATACGGCGGAGACGGTGATGCCGGTATCGCCGTCTGGGCCGCTTGTGGTGATGATGTTCACGGCGGCGCCCATGCGGGCCATGGCCTCGCGGAAGCGTGTGCGGTCGGCGGTGGTGTCGCTCATGCGGTTGTCCGATTCCTTATGAAATATCGAGATACGCGACGCCGCGGCTATGCGCCCAGTAACTGCCGCGCTTGTTCACCAAGGGTGGGCACGGACTGGGTGCGCAGGAACTCGATGCGCCCGGTGGTGACCATCTCGGTCATCTCCGGCTGCGAGGACACCCAGAATTCGCCAGCCGCCATTTTTTCGAGAAAGATCTTGGTGCCTTCGGCGAGATCCATGCCATAGGCTGCCATCATCTCGCGCATCACCTTGCGGTGGTGGCTGGCGGCGTCCGGCTCGCCGGCACCTGCGGCTTCGTCGAAGATGCTGGTCTTGATCATGCCCGGGATGATGGAGCTGACATGGATCGGCGCGTTCGCCAGCTCCATCTCGAGATAGAGGCATTCGCTGAAGGCCTGCACGGCGTGCTTGGTGATGATGTAGGCTGTTTGCGTCGGCATAACTGATAGGCCGCCGATGGAAGAGAGGTTGCCGATCCAGGCCTCCTTGCCGGATTTCAGCATGTACGGCACGAAGGCGCGTACCCCGTGCACGACGCCGTGAATATTGATGTTGAGCGTGGCCTCCCAGCGCGCCGCGGGAATTTCCCAGGCATAGCCGATGGTCTCGATGCCGGCATTGTTGATCAGCAGCCGCACATCGCCAAAACGCTCATTGACCAGGGCGGCGAAGCGGTCCAGCTCCTCGGGTTTGGAGACATCCACTATTTCAGCCTCGGCGTTGCCGCCCTTGGCGCGGATCTCCTCCGCCACCGCTTTGGCGCGGGTTTCGGAAATATCGCTCACCACCACGGTCATGCCAAGTTCGCCAGCCCGCCGGGCCAGCCCCGCGCCGATGCCGGAACCTGCGCCGGTGATGACGGCGACACCGCCGGAAAAAGCTTCGAAATCCTTGGCCATGTTCAACTCCACTCGCTCGTTTTGGCTGTACCTTCTGCTGCCGCGCCGGGCGGGCCGCAATGGTAAGTGCCCGCGGCCCGTTTCAGGTCCTTATACCTTGTCCGTTGGGCAACGGCTGTACTGCGGGTTCCGGCCGAATACAAGATAAACGCGTTCTATATGACTTACATGTCTACGCAAATAAATATATTTATTACTATTGATTGCCGATATCCTCTGAGAGAAGGTGTCCAAGGACCGGCCGGTCACGCTCAGGCCCGGAGGAAAGGAAATAAGGAATGCCATATCAATGCAGGCGGCTGGAGGGAAAGGTGGCGATCGTCGCTGGCGCCAGTTCGGGGATTGGCCGCATCACAGCTTCACGTCTGGCCGCCGAAGGCGCAGCCCTGGTCATTGCAGCTCCGGCGCGCGAGGCAGCGCGGCTTGAGGCGGTGGCCGCTCAAATCCGTGCGGCTGGCGGCGTTTGTCTCGCACAGGCTTTCGAGGCCACGGATGATGCTTCCGCTGCCGCCCTGGTGCAGCGCGCCGTGGATGAATTTGGCGGGCTCGACGCGGTTAATGCGAATTTCGCCGATCTCGGCGTGATCCATGACGACAGCGATGCGGTCCAGGTCACCGACGAGGTGTTCGACCGGACGATCGATGTAAATCTCAAAGGCATGCTGCGGCTGACCCGCCATGCCATACCCAAGCTGCTGCTGCGCGGCGGCGGCGCGATGATCTACACCTCCTCGACCGCCGCCATTGCCGGCGAGCCGGAGCGCCCTTGTTATGCTATGAGCAAGGCGGGCATCAACGCGCTGGTGCGGCATGTGGCGTCGCGCTGGGGCGTGTCCAACATAAGGGCCAATGGCATCATGCCGGGCTTTATTGTCACCGACGAGAATAAACAGAACATACCGCCCGACTGGCTGGAGGCTGTGCTGCTGCAAAGCCGGGCCCAGCGGCACGGCAGGCCGGAGGATATTGCGGCCATGGTGGCGTTGCTTGCCTCGGCCGACGGCGAGTGGATCAACGGGCAGACGATTGCCGTGGATGGCGGTTCGGTTCTGCATTGAAACGGTCTGGCCGCGCGAGCCTAGCCACAAAGGAAAACACATGACGAAAAAAACCATCTTTCTCACCGGTGCCTCCGGCAATATGGGCCAGGAAGGGTTGCGCCAGCTCCTGGAGCGGCGCGAGCGGTTCCATATTGTTGCCCTTGCGCTGCCGGGGGAGAAGGACCGGCAGATCATGGCGGCCTATGAGGGGCTGCCGGGGCTCAAAATCGTCTGGGGCGATTTGACGTGCTATGAAGATGTGCTGGCGTGCGTGACGGGCGCGGATATTGTGCTGCATGTCGGCGGACTGGTCTCCCCGGCGGCGGACCGCATGCCGGCACTCACCACCAAAGTGAATGTCGGCTCGGTGCAGAACATTATCCGCGCGATCAAGGCGCAGCCGGGGCCGGCGCAGGCGAAGCTGGTTTATATTGGCACCATTGCGCAGACCGGCGACCGTAACCAGCCGGTCCATTGGGGCCGGGTGGGCGACCCGATGCAGATCAGCGTTTACGACAATTACGCCCTGAGCAAGACCATCGCCGAACGCGAGGTGATCGAGTCCGGGCTGCGCAACTGGGTCTCGCTGCGGCAAACCGGCATTGCCCATTGGGCGCTGATGGACACGATGAACGGCCAGGATGCGGCGATTACGTTTCATCAGCCGATCAACGGCGTGTTTGAGTGGGTGACGGTGCGCGACGCCGGACGGCTGTTGGCCAATGCCTGCGAGGATGACGTGCCGGAGGAATTCTGGAACGATATCTATAATATCGGGGGCGGTGAGAGCTGCCGCGTTATCAACCATCAGTTCATGCAGAAGGTCGGCTCGCTCGCGGGTGTGAAGGATTTTCGTGGCATGTTCGAGGCCAACTGGTTCGCCACACGCAATTTCCATGGCCAGTGGTATGAGGATTCGCAAAGGCTGGAGGATTTTCTGCATTTCCGGCGCGAGAGCATCGATGATTACATCGCCGGGATGCGGACGCGCATGCCGCTATGGCGCCGCCTGCTAATGCAGCTGCTGCCGGCCAGCGTGATGAAAGCGGCGATGCGCCGCGTTGCCGAAGGACCAGGCGGTACGCTGAACTGGATGGCAAATAACGACGAAGACCATATTGCCGCGTATTTTGGCTCGAAGGCGGAATGGGGGGCGATTCCGGGCTGGGACAAGTACGAGTTGCAGCAACCCAGCAAGACGCCGTTGCGGCTGGACCATGGCTATGATGAGAGCAAGAAGCGCGAGGAATTGGGCATTGCGGATATGCGTCAGGCGGCGGAATTTCGCGGCGGCGAATGCCTCTCCACGGAGGTGACGGGATTCCTTGAAAAACTAGACTGGCGCTGCGCTTTTGGCCATGACTTCGCGGCCAGCCCGAAGCTGGTGCTGCGCGCCGGGCATTGGTGCCCGGACTGCCTGACCCCGCCTTGGCGCGACGGCGAGATTGCCGCACGCAACCCGTTCTTCGCCCAGGTCTGGCACGCGCATCATGCTGAGGCGGAGCGGCATCTTTATCATTTTAAGGCGGAGTAGAGTGCGATGACTTCAGATTGACCCGCAAAGCCGTTCCGCGTCGAAGGTCTGTTGGGCCCGCACCACGCATCGGCGTGTTCGGCCGCCCAGCGCGCAAGCGCCATGCAGGGTTCCTGAAGTGAACGGCCAAGCGGCGTGATAGCGTATTCGACACCCAATGCCGAGGTTGTGCCTCCTCGTCTGACCACTAAGGCGTTTCAGACTTCTCGAGGTAGTCGTAGGTCGAGGATTGGCTAGCAAGCATGGCGGGCGCGAAGTTAATCAAGTCCTTGAATTTGCCGGCTGCTACCTTGCGCGGCCAATCCGGATCGGCGATCAGTGATCTGCCAACTGCAACCATGTCAAATTCGCCGCGCTCGATCATCTCTATCAGCCGGTCCAGTTCCACAGGGGTGCTGCTCTTTCCCTCCAGCAGGCTCTGCAGCATCTCGATATCCAGCCCCACTGACCCAACCGCGATGGTCGGCTTGCCGGTAAGCTTCTTTACCCATCCCGCGAAATTGAGTGGACTGTCCGCAAACTCCGGTTCCCAGTAACGGCGCTGCGAACAATCGAACAGGTCGATGCCGGCATCGATCAGCGGTTCGAGCCAGTCGGCCAGTTCGTTCGGTGTACGGGCTACTTTGGCATTGTAATCCTGCAGTTTGAATTGCGAGATGCGGATTCCGATCGGGCAGTCAGGACCAACGCGACGGCGAACCTCCGCGATCACTTCCGCCGCAAACCGGGCTCGCTTGCGCATCGTTCCACCGTAGCCGTCGGTACGGTGATTGAGCTTATCCCAGAAGAACTGATCAATCAGGAAACCGTGAGCTCCGTGCAACTCGATCCCGTCGAAACCGGCTCCGCGCGAATCCACGGCGGCACGCGCAAAACTGTCGATGACTTCTTCGATCTGCTTTTCCGTCATCGGCTCGGCGACCTGCAGTCCGGGCATGATATAACCGGAGGGACTTACCATGCCCAGCCGCGCATCGTAGACAAACCGGCCAGCCCGGACATCCTCGTTCTGATAGACCAATCCGACATGCCAAAGCTCTGGTATGATCAACCCACCGGCCGCATGGACCTGACGAACGACTTCCGCCCAACCCGCAACCGAGGCTGGGCTGTTCATCCGGAGGTAGCCCTTACTGTGTCCCGAGACCGGATGATCGATGTAGGTACCCTCGGTCACAATCAGCCCCACGCCACCCTCGGCACGCCGCCGGTAATATTCGGCGACATCGGGGCCAGGAACACCATGTTCGTCCGTATGCAGACCCATCGGCGGCATCACGATGCGGTTAGGCAACGTAAGCTGGCCGATCTGGAGGGGTTTGAATAACGCTGCGATGGACGGGTGCGGAAGAGACGTATCAGCCGGCACCATCGCTATCGTCCGATCTTCTGACTTCATATTTAAGGTTCCCACAATTGAACGGTTGAGTTCTAAAAGTCGATGCGATGGGACCGTGCCCCCGGCCGGCACCATGGTGACGCGGGCGGCGTAGCGCGAAATGGCGGTATTGCCGTGCAGGTCCAGCATCAGGGTGGAGATGCTGTGCTGCATAGTGGCCAGGGCGGTGGTGGTGGTGGTGGTTGATGAAACCGGCCGACGCCGCGGGGCCAGCCACCGGCCCGCCATAGGCGGAGAAGTCGAGGATTGCGTCATCGGTGAAGAGGGCCGCGAAGCCGTCCCAGTCGCGCGCATCGACAATCTGGCAGTATTTTGCCAGGAGGGTCTGGATTTCGAGGTGGTCGGCGAGAGCGTGCGGTTGCAGGGTGTGCCTCCTCCGGGAATTACGTGGGTAGAACTTCCGCTCGCAGGCCGCTTTCAGCCAGCTCGCCATCCAGGATCAGCCGTGGCGTGTGCTGGGTTTTTGACACAAGCCAGCCATCCGGGGTGTGGGTGTATTCATCGTGATAAAACCCGCTCATCACGCGGAATTTGCGCGTGCGCGGGTCGTAGGTGGTAAAGCCCAGGCTCCAGCGCGCACTGGCATGGTCCGCGTCCTGCACCTCGATCTCGCCGTTATGCATCTGGTGCACATCGATGATCGGGCTACCCACCGCGATGGCTGTGAAAATATCGATCAGCCCGTCCACCGAGAATTCGCCCATCGGTGCATAATCAATGCTCGCGTCCGGCGTGAAGCAGGCGCGGATGGCCTCCACGTCTTTCGCGTCGCAGGCGTTGAGGTAGCGGGCCTTGAGCTTGCGGATGTCGCTCTCGGCTTCCAGCCGGGCGATGCGGGCCTCAAAGTCAGTCATT
>Ga0182014_10000749_pt1 | contig 44065 bp, 35 predicted proteins | sample 612S2DmetaG_FD_120489 | JGI IMG/M metagenome (GOLD analysis project Ga0182014, IMG submission 120489) | Permafrost microbial communities from Stordalen Mire, Sweden - 612S2D metaG | ecosystem: Environmental > Terrestrial > Soil > Wetlands > Permafrost | place: Sweden: Stordalen | collected... | reverse complement strand
GAGTGACACTCCGGGCCGCACCGACACCGCTGCGGCCCCACTCCCCCAGTCCACGACCCATCTCTGCGTTCTTCAGCACCCGCCAGCCGACCTACTGGACCCTTGATGAACAATCGAGGTTAGGGTGTGGCAACCGAGTACCCGATAGCGGCGTAGCTGCGGAGTCGCTTCTGGTGCATTCTGGCCAGCATCGGCACAAGAACGTCGACGTAATCGACGATCGTCACCGCGCGCTTGCGATCGTGAAGCCGGTGGAGCCGGCCAGCATACTGCTGAACGGTGCCGCGCCAGGAGACTGGCAGTGCCAGGAACAGGGTGTCGAGCCGGGCGTCGTCGAAGCCCTCGCCGATGTAGCGCCCGGTGGCCAGGAGGACTCGAGGAGCGTCGTCGGGGATCGCCTTGAGCGCGGCGGCCGCCGCCCGGCGCTGACCGGCCCCCATCCCGCCGCGGAGGACGATCAGGTGCTCGACGTGCGATGCCAGGAGCTCCTGCATCTGTTCCAGATGCTCGGTTCTCTCGGTCAGGACAAGCGGCGAGTGGCGCTGGCTGATGGCTTCGAGGACGTCCGCCACAATCCTCTCTGTCCGCGGCCGATCCGCCACCAGGCGCGAGTAGATCTCCTGGATGCCAGGGTCGACCAATTCCGGGGGCAGGGTGAACGACGTCATCCTGGGGACGACCACATGCGCGAATGGACGCGTTTCGGCCTGTTGCCGGGCATCGACGCGATGCCGGATAGGCCCGCATTGCATGACGACGATCGGGTCGTGCCCGTCCTTGCGGGTGGGTGTCGCCGTGAGTCCGGTCACATAGCGCGCCCGGACCTCCCCGAGCACTCGCTCGAAGCTCACCGCCGGGACGTGGTGGCACTCGTCGACGAGAACGTGGCCGTAGTCGGCGACCAGATCCTTGACCTCGCCCCGAGTGCTCAGGCTTTGCAGCATGCCGATGTCGATCGTGCCCCTGCCTTTGTTGCGGCCACCTCCGAACTGACCGATCGAGCGCGGAGGGATGTCGAGGAACGTTGCAAGCCGCTCCCGCCATTGGTCGGCCAGTTGTTGCCGGTGGACCAGCACTAGGGTGTTGACGCCGCGCCGGGCAATGAGCCAGGCACCGATCACCGTCTTGCCAAAGGCGGTCGGTGCGGCCAGCACGCCGACGTCGTGGGCGGCGAGCGCCTCTGCCGCCTCGCGCTGGGCTGGGTTCAGCTCGCCATGAAACGTCAAGGACACGGGCACGCCGAACTGGCGATGGTCGCGAATGTCAACCCGGACGCCATGGCGCTCCAGCAGGCTTCGGACCTCACCGAGCGCACCTCGAGGCAGCGCCAGATGGGCGGGGAAATCCTCAGAGCAGTCGATCACCCTCGGCTTGTTGCCCGCCCACAGACGCATCGCCTGGGCCCGGTAGAACTCGGGGTTGGGAAAGGCTGCCAGGCGCCGCAGACGGCTGACTAGCGCCGGAGGAAGATCGGCTGTGGCGATGAAGACGCGATTGGCGATGACCACCTCGACCGCAGCGGGCAGCGGTCCGGCGATCCGCGCGTCGACTCGGCGCCGGGATGGCGTCAGGGTCCAGGGCTGATTGGCCTCCTCGTCGGTCTCGAACCAGGATGCGTCGACCCCCAGGATCGTCCCGGCGCGGGCAGCCTTGCGCACAATCCGTTCGCAGTCGGCAGCCGAGAGCCGGTTCACCGAAGCCAGGTATCGCCACTGGTCGGGGAAGGGGTGGAAGTCGCGATCCAGGAAAACGGTGTTGTCGTCCCGCCGGGCCAGGCGCTGCAAGGGCAGCGCGATCAGGTTGCCGAATCCGCCCTTGGGCATCGTGTCCTGGCTGGGAAACAGCCGGTCGTAGGAGGCGAGGCCGATCTCGTGGCGGTGGTCGATCGCCTGGGTCAGCAGGGCGCACCCGAGGTTGCGCGCGATCGTGGCGGCCACCGGACGGTCGAAGAAGATCCAGATGTGGCCGCCCCGACCCGACCGCGACCGCTCCACGGCGGCGGGCACGCCGAGGGCGTCGCAGGCCCGCCACACGGCGCCGATGTCGGCCTGCCACGAGGACTTGTCGAAATCGATGGCCAGCAACCAGCAGGTCTCGTCGTCCAGGAGGGGATAGATACCGATGACCTGCCGGCCGAGAAGGTGGCTCTGAACCACCTCGTCATCCAGCGGCAGCAGCACCTCCGGGTCCGGCCGCTGGCCACGCTCCCGCCTCGCTCCAGATCGGAGGGCGGGGGAGTAGCCACTCCGGCCGTCACGCGCCTCCCACCGGTGGGCGTAGACGTCCTCTCGACCTCGGAAGAGGCGGCGGAAGAGGGCGATCTTGTCTCCGTGGGGAGAGTGGGCATCGAAAGCGACGCTGGTGATCGCGGCCGCAGTGGGTGACTTCAGCAGGATTGGCGTGCGCACCGCCACGTCGGCGGCCAGTGCCTTGAGGCGAGCGTTCTCCTGACGCAGCTCGTCGATCGTGGACAGGGCCGACTGAAGCCGGGTCTCAAGGTCGTCGCTCGGCGCGGTACGCCGATCGGCCTCTTCGCTGAACCGCATCGGACCCACCGAAATCGCGATGAGCAAACCGGCGTTCGCCTCGGCGACATCGTATCAGGGGCCGGAGACATCGAAAAGCTGCTTCACCCACATGCCCTACGACGTCGACGGGAGACGGCGGTGGCTGCGTGGCCCAGAGGAGGGGCAACGATGCCGCAAACCTGCTGCAAGACCACCGTGAGACCCTCTCCACCACGTTGGGCTGCACGGGCGTGATCCGGTCCCGCTCTATTCGGGAGGACCCCGCAGCGGCCGCCGCTTTCAGGTTGTCGTGTAGCTCGGTGCCAGGGAGATCGGAGTGCCGGCCGGGTCGGGGATGAGCGCAAGGTCCGTTCCCCAGGGCAACGATCGCTCAGGTGTTCTTCCAGGGGTGGCGGGACTGGAACCGATAGGCTCAGCAAAGGCTCAGTACCGAGCGACTTGCCATATATACCAAGGGAATCTCCGCACTGGACCACAAGTACAAGCGCTGCCACGGAGCCAGCGCCTGAACCTCGGCGGCGCCCCTCGGTTCAGTCCTCTGGGCCGGCCGGGCCCGCCAAGCCGGGGACCGGTGGGCCGAGGTGGAGAGGGATGGCTCGGCTGCGATCTTGAAAACTGAGACCGGCCGGGTGAGGGCCGGTTGGCGGACTGTCCCGTGGTGGCGCTGGTCCGAGAACCCCGGCGGCTCCCGGCCGGGCCCGCGGCAGCCGCGCTGTGACCGCCGAGCCAGGTCGGGGAACGGTTCGCCGGCCAGGGGTAGGGGGCCGGGATCCCCGCCCGCTAGACTCGGGGTGAGATGAACGAGTTGGGAACCCGAGCGGAGCAGCTCTACCGGCGCGCGGCCCAGCTCAAGGAGCACCTTTGACTTCACTGGCAAGGAGGCCCGGGCGGAGCAGCTGGAGCGGGAGCTGGGCCGCCCCGGCGCCTGGGATGATCCCGGCCGGGCCCAGGGGACTTCTCAGGAGCTGAGCCGGCTGAGGGGCGAGCTGGGCGAGCTCTCGTCGCTCTGCGCCCGGGCCCATGACGCCACCGAGCTGGCCGAGCTCCTGGAGGGCGAGGGCGCCGGGTCCGATGAGGTCGCGAGCGAGCTCGACAGCATCGCCACCGAGCTCGATCGGCGGGAGCTGGAGCTGCTCTTCCAGGACCCCTACTCGGACTACCCCGCCCTGCTCGGCGTCCATGCTGGGGCTGGCGGAACCGACGCCCAGGATTGGAGCGAGATGCTGCTGCGGATGTACCTCAGATGGTCCGAGCGCCACCGCATGGGCGCCGAGCTGCTGGACCAGTCCGAGGGGGAGGAGGCCGGCATCAAGAGCGCCACGGTGCGCTTCAGCGGCCGCCACGCCTACGGTCAGCTGCGGGCCGAGCGGGGGGTCCACCGGCTGGTCCGGATCAGTCCCTTCGACGCCGCCCATCGCCGCCACACCGCCTTCGCCCTGGTCGAGGTCTACCCCGAGATCCCCGACGAGGTGGCGGTGGAGATCGACGAGAAGGACGTTCGCGTCGATGTGTACCGGAGCTCGGGCGCGGGCGGGCAGCACGTCAACAAGACCTCGTCGGCGGTGAGAATCACCCACATTCCCACGGGAATTGTGGTGACCTGCCAGAACGAGCGCTCCCAGCAGCAGAATCGCGAGACCGCCTGGCGGGTGCTCCGCTCACGACTGCTCAGCTACCAGCGCGCCCAGCGCGCGGAGCACCTCGCCGACCTCAAGGGGGACCTGATCTCCCCGGAGTGGGGCAACCAGATCCGGTCCTACGTGCTCCAGCCGTACACCCTGGTCAAGGACAACCGGACCGGGATCGAGGTTGGCAACGTGGCCGCGGTGCTGGAGGGAGAGATAGACGGTTTCATCGAGGCCTACCTGCGCCAGGAGGCGACCGAGCGCGAGCGGGGATAGCCGTTCCGGCGGGCAGGGTTCAGCCGCAGGCCGGCGCTGCTCCGGCTGGAATGGGCTCGATGGGGCGCCGGCCCTCCGTTCGGCGCCCTGGCTGGCGCCGAATGCGATCTGTGAGCTGGGCGGCGCCGGATCGGGCCTCGGCGGGTATACTCGGCTGAAAAGCGAGAACGGCCAAGGGCTTCGCCTCTCTCCCTTCTTGGGGGTCCGCCCCTCGGCTGCCAGTCCGCCTGGCACAAGGACCAAGCCTCCCCTGATGTCGATCTCCACCAGCCCCGCTGCACCGATCGTCGAGCCGGCCGAAGTCGGGACCTCCGAGGTGACCCGATACGAGCCGCCGATCATCGTCTTCGAGCAGGTCACCAAGATCTACCCCAACGGGCAGGTGGCGATCAAGGACGCCTCGTTCACGGTGCGACCGCGCGACTTCGTGTTCGTGGTCGGTGCCAGCGGGGCCGGCAAGTCGACGGTGATCAGGCTCCTGATCCGCGAGGAGACGGCGACCAAGGGGCACGTGCTGGTCGAGGGGCAGAACCTGGCCCGCCTGCGCCATCGCCACCTGCCCCGGCTGCGGCGCAAGATGGGGATTGTCTTCCAGGACTACAAACTCCTTCCCGCCCTCACCGTGGAGCAGAACGTCGCCTTCGCCATCCAGGTGACCGACCCGGGGCGGCCTCATCTCAAGGAGAAAGTGGGGGAGACCCTCTACATCGTGGGCCTGGAGGACAAGCTCAACGCCTACCCCACCGAGCTGTCCGGCGGCGAGCAGCAGCGGGTGGCGATCGCCCGGGCCCTGGTCCATCGGCCTCGGATCTTCCTCGCCGACGAGCCCACCGGGAACCTTGACCCCGACGCCGGTTGGGGGATCGTCCAGCTGCTCCAGCAGATCAACCACCGCGGCGCGACCGTGGTCATGGCCACCCACAACCGGGAGGTGGTCGACCTCTGCCGGCGCCGGGTGCTGGCTATCGAGGACGGCCGGATCGTCCGGGACGAGGCCGAGGGCACTTACCTGCGCGAGGGGGACGCCATCCTGTGAACCCCATCCCGGCGCTCAAATTCGTGGTCCGGGTGGCGTTGCAGAACATCGCCCGGAACCGGGGGATCGCCCTGGCCAGCGTCCTCACCATCACCCTCACCCTGTTCGGTGCCGGGGTGGCGGTGGTGGTGGTCCACTCTCTGGACGGGGTGCTCCAAACCGAGGAATCCCAGGCGTCGGTACTCAAGGTCTTCATGGCCGACCACCTCTCCTATGCCAGTGAGATGAACCTGGAGGAGAACCTGGCCAGCCAATCGACGGTGGCCAAGGCCAGCTTTGAGAGCAAGGACCAGGCTGCCACCCAGGCGTCAGGCAGTCTCGGACTCGGCCAGGCGATCAACCTCCTGGAGCACTCCGGGGCCGGCAACCCGCTCCCGGCATCGATCAATCTCCACCTCAAAGACATCAACGCGGTGTCCCAGCTCAACCAGGAGGTGCGGACGTCGGCGCTGATCGACCCCGGGCCCCACCCGACCGACTACAACGCCGACGTGGTCCCCCGCCTGGAGCGGTACATCTTCGTGGCCCAGCTGGGCGGCGGACTGATGGTGTTGGTGGTCGGGGCGGTGGCCCTGGTGATCATCACCATCTCGGTGAGGACCGCCGCCTACGTGCGGCGGCGGGAAATCGAGATCATGAAGCTGGTAGGAGCCACCGATTGGTTCGTGCGCTGGCCATTCATCCTGGAGGGGATCATCGTGGGGGTGACCTCCGCTGTGGTGGCCTCGGTGGCCCTGCTCGGCCTGGGGATCGGGTTCGGGGGAGGGCACAGCCTGGCACTCGGGGTGGGGCTGAGGTTCGCTGTGCTGGTGGTGGCCGTCCTGATCATCGCTGGCGCCCTGCTCGGCTCCCTGGGAAGCTTCGTCGGGGTGCGCCGCTCGCTGGCCACCTGAGCGGGTGGGCCCCGCCTGGGCTGATCCCAGAAGCTCCCCCCCGCGCTAGGATGGCGCAGGTCCCAGCAGGTTGAAGGAGGCGGGCAAGCGATGGCGATGACCGAAGCGGTTCCGGCGGAGGCGACTGGGCTGACCACTGACCGGATGCGGTCGATGTACCGGGACATGCTCCTGGGCCGGCTGCTCGACCGGCGGGTGCTGACGCTCAATCGCCAGGGGCGGGCCCCCTTCGCAATCTCTGGCCAGGGCCACGAGGGGGCGCAGGTCGGGGTCGGGTATGCGCTCCGCCGCGACTACGACTGGATCGTGCCCTACTACCGGGACCTCACCCTGGTGCTGGTCATGGGCATGGAGCCCCGCGACCATCTCCTGTCGGCCCTGGCCAGGGCGGGCGAGCCCAACAGCGGCGGCCGCCAGATGCCGTCCCACTTCGGTTGCCGGAAGCACAACATCGTCACCGGGGGAAGCCCGGTTGCCACCCAGATCCTCCACGCCGTGGGGGTGGCCCAGGCATTCAAGTACCGGGGCGAGGACCGGGTGGTGGTGGCCTCGGTGGGTGAGGGCGGGACCAGCGAGGGCGATTGGCACGAGGGGCTCAACTGGGCCGCCGTCCATCGTCTGCCGGTGATCTTCCTGGTGGAGAACAACTCCTTTGCCATCAGCGTCCCCCAGTCCTTGCAGATGGCGGTCAAGCACGTGGCCCAGCGGGCGGCCGGCTATGGAATGGCGGGACAGTCGGTGGACGGTGGGGATGTGCTGGCGGTCTATCGGGCCGCCAGCGAGGCGGTCGCCCGGGCCCGGAGGGGTGAGGGGCCGACCCTGCTCGAGGCCCACTGCGTCCGGCTGCAGTCGCACAGCAGTGACGACGACCAGCGCCGCTACCGCTCGGCCGAGGACCTGGCGGAGATGCTCCACCACGACCCTCTGGAGCGCTTCCGTCTCGACCTGGAGGCCAGTTCGATCCTCTCCCCGGAGGAGGCCGAACAGATCCGCGCCGAGTGCCAAAGGTTGATCGACGAGGCTCAGGAGGAGGCCGACCACGCTCCGGCCCCGGACCCCGCCACGGCGTTCGACCACGTCTACCAGGACTCCTGACCGGTGCCGGAGATCACCTACGTCGAAGCCGTTCGCAGGGGCCTCCAGGAGGAGATGCGCCGGGATGACCGGGTGATCATCATGGGGGAGGACGTGGGGGTCAAGGGAGGTGTCTTCGGCGCCACCGCCGACCTCCTCCAGGAGTTCGGGCCGGAGCGGGTCATCGACACCCCCCTGGCGGAGGCATCCATCGTCGGGGTGGCCATCGGCTGCGCCATGGCCGGCCTGCGCCCGGTGGCGGAGATCCAGTTCCAGGACTTCATCCTCCCGGCGGTGGACCAGCTGATCAATGAGGCGGCCAAGATCCGCTACCGCTCCAACGACGACTGGTCCTGCCCCATGGTGGTTCGGGCTCCCTGTGGGGGCGGCGTCCACGTCCATGGCGCCCTCTACCACTCCCAGATGCTGGAGGCGCTCTTCGCCCACGTGCCCGGGCTCAAGGTGGTCCTGCCCTCCACTCCCTATGACGCCAAGGGGCTGCTGATCTCCGCCCTCCGCGATCCCGACCCGGTCTGCTTCTTCGAGCACAAGGGTCTCTACCGCTCGTTGCGGCAGGAGGTGCCGGACGAGGAGTACCTGGTCCCTATCGGGAAGGCCAAGATCGTGAGGCCGGGACGGGATATCAGCTGCTTCACCTGGGGCGCCACCGTCCATGAGGTGGTGACCGCCGCCGAGCGGCTGGCGGCGGACGCGGTCGAGGTCGAGGTGGTGGACCTGCGCACGGTCCGGCCCCTGGACCGCGAGATGATCGTGGAGAGCGCCCGCCGCACCGGCAAGGTCCTGGTGGCGCAGGAGGCCAACCTGGCGGTGGGGGTCGGCGCCGAGGTGGCCGCCGTGGTGGCCGAGGAGTGCTTCGAGGCCCTGGACGGTCCGATCATGCGCATCGGTGGGCCGGAGATCCCGGCGATCCCCTTCGCCGAGTCCCTGGCCGAGGTCTACTGCCTCAATCCGGACAAGATCGAGCTGAAGCTGCGGGAGCTGGCCGCCTACTGAGGCCGGCCGATTTGAGGGACACAGAGCCAATGGCAATCACGGTCAGGATGCCCCAGCTGGGCGAGTCGGTCACCGAGGGGACGATAGGGACCTGGCTGGTCCAGCCCGGTCAGCGGGTCGATCGCTTCGAGTCGCTGGTCGAGGTGATCACCGACAAGGTGAATGCCGAGGTCCCCTCGCCGGCCTCGGGAACGGTCGGCGAGATCCTCGCCGCCGAGGGGCAGCGGCTCTCGGTGGGTGAGCCGATCTGCACCCTGGAGGGCGTCACCGAGGCCGGCGACGAGGCGGACGTCCCAGAGATCAGCGCTGCAGCCGAGCCGAGCCCGGCGGCTCCCCCGGAGGAGCCCGAGTCCGTCACCGCGACTCCGGTCACAGGCGAGGTGGAGCCGGCGGAGGCCACCGATTCCACCTCTCCTGCTCTGCCCGCCGTCCAGGTCGCCGCCCCGGGTTTCATCAGCCCGGCGGTGAGGGCGCTGGCCGACGAGCACTCCCTGGACATCTCTCAGGTCAGGGGCACCGGGTTCCAGGGCCGGATTACCAAGCGGGACCTGCTCCTCTTCCTGGAGGGTGGCGGCGCCCAGCCCACCGCCCCGCCCGCACCCCCGGAGCGGCCCCAGCCGGTGGCCTCCGCCCCTCCGCGCCCGGGGGATGTGGTGCCGCACAGCCCGATGCGGCGGTCCATCGCCGAGCACATGGTCCGCAGCCGCCACACCGCGCCCCACGCCTGGACGATGGTCGAGGTCGACATGAGCGGGGTCTCGGCCTCGCGAGCGACCCGGCGGGCCGACTTCCTGGCCGCCACCGGGGTGGAGCTCACCTTCCTCCACTACGCGATGAAGGCCACCTGCCTGGCGCTGCGAGCGGTCCCCACCATGAACGCGGTCTACGGCGAGGACGCCGTGACCCTCCACGCCGACGTCAATCTGGGGCTGGCGGTGGCGATCGCCGACGGGCTGATCGTGCCGGTGGTGCGGGGCGCCGACCGGTACAGCGTGGCCGGGCTGGCGCGGGCCGCAGCCGAGCTCATCGAGAGGGCGCGTCTCGGGAGGGCAACCCTCGACGATGTGGAGGGCGGCACCTTCACGCTCAACAACGCGGGGACGCTGGGCACGATCATGTCCCAGGCCATCATCAACTCGCCCCAGGCGGGGATCCTGGTCATGGACGCGATGGTGCGCCGCCCGGTGGTGATCGGGGACGGCATCGCGATCCGCCCCATCATGAATCTCTGCCTCAGCTTCGACCACCGGGTCAACGACGGCGCCTCCGCGGCCCGGTTCCTCGGCGCTGTCAAGAGCTCTCTCGAGGCGGTCAGCGCCGACACCTCGCTCTTCTAGCAGTCCGGACTCCTCCGGGGCTGGGCGGCCCCAGGTCTTAGGATTGCCAGATGGACAGCCCTTCCTCGGATCGCGTGGTTCGACCCAAGGTGAGCCTGCCGGTCCTGCCGGACCGGCGGCCCGACTTGATCCCGGGCCGGGGGCCGGTGGGGGACGGCCGCCCGATGTGGCAGCAGTTGCTTCCCGCGGGGGTGGAGCGCCGCCCCGGATGGCTCACGGTCAAGATGCCGGTCGGGGGCCGGTACCAGGAGCTGGACCGGATCATGCGCGGCAAGCGACTCAACACCGTCTGCGAGGAGGCCCGCTGCCCCAACATCGGTGAGTGCTGGGGCTATGGCACCGCCACCTTCATGATCCTCGGCGACATCTGCACCAGGGCCTGCGCCTTCTGCGCCGTCACCTCAGGACGCCCCACCGGGCTCGACCTCGAGGAGCCGGAGCGGGTGGCGGAGGCCGTCGCGGAGATGGGCCTGCGCCACGCGGTGATCACCTCTGTGGATCGAGACGACCTCCCCGACGGCGGGGCGGCCATCTTCGCCCGGACCGTCGAGGCCATCCATCGCCGGGTGCCGGGTTGCCAGGTCGAGGTTCTGACGCCGGACTTCCAGGGCTCGGAGGCCAGCATCGCCAGGGTGGTCGGGGCGGCTCCCGAGATCTTCAACCACAACATTGAGACCGTGGCCCGCCTCTACCCCAGGGTCCGTCCCAAGTCGCTCTACCCGCGCTCGCTCTCGGTGCTGCGCCGGGCCGGTGAGCTCCGCCCCGGGTCCCAGACCAAGTCGGGTCTCATGGTGGGGCTGGGCGAGACCATGGAGGAGGCCAAGGAGGTCCTGGTGGACCTGCGCCGGCACGGGGTGGGGCTGGTGACCATCGGCCAGTACCTGCGGCCCTCGCTGAAGCACATCCGCTGCGAGCGGTTCTGGCGTCCCGAGGAGTTCCTCGAGCTCCGCGAGTTCGGGATGTCGCTGGGCTTCGCCCACGTCGAGTCAGGGCCGCTGGTGCGCAGCTCCTACCACGCCCACGAGCAGGCGGGCGCTGGCGCCGCCCGGCCCGGTCGGGTCGGGTCCGGGGCCGAGTAGTCGTGGCCGGGGTCTGGCGCCCAGCGCTGCGGGTGGCCTGGTGTGGCACCGTCCCCTACCAGCTCGCCTGGGACTGCCAGCGGCAGCTGGCCGCGGCCAGGGCGGCAGGCGGGCTGGGGGAGGACGTGCTGCTCCTGATGGAGCACCCACCCGTCTACACCATGGGCCGGGGTGGCAAGCCGGAGCACCTGCTTCAGGGTGAGGCCGGCCTGCGGGCCAGGGGTGCCGAGTACTTCGCCGTGGACCGGGGGGGCTCGGTCACCTACCACGGGCCGGGGCAGCTGGTCGGGTATCCGATCGTCAGCCTGGAGCAGCTGGGGATGGACGCCATCGCATACCTCCGGGCTCTGGAGGACGCCCTGATCGACGCCTGCCAGTTGCTCGGGGTGGAGGCGTTCCGAGACCCTCCCTACACCGGAGTGTGGCATCGGGAGGGGAAGCTGGCGGCGCTGGGGGTCAAGCTGAGTGGGCGCAAGGTCACCTACCACGGCTTCGCACTCAACGGCACCACCGACCTCTCCGCCTTCGACCTGATCGTTCCCTGCGGGATCGAGGGTCGCACCGCCACCTCGCTGGAGGCGGTGGGGGCCCAGGGCGACCTCCGTCCCCAGGCGCTGGCGGAGCTGGTCGCGCCCTTCGTGGCCCACGCCCTGGGGCTGCGCCCCGAGGCCGCCACCCTGGCCGACTTGGGGCTGGCGGAGACCCTGGCCGAGGCGGTGACGGCGGGCTGACTAACTTCAAGGAGACCAGGGTGCGGGAAGGGCTATTTACCTCCAGGCTCGATTGGCGCATATTTCTACGGACCGATTCGTGGCCAAGATCAGAGAGCGGGGACGGACGACGCGGAGCCGGGCGGGACCGGCCCTGACCTGGGAGGGCGAGAGCGGCCCGCAGCGGGCGGACCGCCGCTCGCACCTGGGGCAGCTGGACCGCCTCCTGGAGGTCCTGGAGGAGCTGAACCTGGAGGGGGAGCGGACGGTGCCTCCTGAGGTGCGCCGCCAGCTCGAGCTCTGTGGCATCGCCAGCCTCGTCGACGAGACCCCCTCGGCGGTGCTGGAGCGGGTGCTCACCGGGCAAGAGCTGTACCTGCTCCAGCCGGTGATCGTGGTTCCCTCCAAACTCGAAGGTCGGCATCAGCGCGCCCCCAAGACCGACCTCTGACCACCGCCTCCGCATTGACAGGGGGGGTGGGCCGGGCCGGCTCTGTCATCAACCCGTCACCTGACCGCCGGACGGCTCGTGGGGGCCAGCGGGTACGCTCCGCCGGTGCGCTCATGGGCACGAGAGCGGGACGGCGGGCTTATGGGCCACCGCAAGCCCGTGAATGGCGAGGCCGCGGCCGCGAAGGCCCGACGCGCATCTTCAACCCGAGTGACCAGCTGGCCGTGGCCGCCGGGACCGGTGGGCCGTGAACATTGGGGTGGGCAGGGGGATCGAGCTCCGGAGACCCGGGCCGGGCGTCGCCGCCCTGGCGTTTCCCAGGGCGAATAGCTCAGTGGCAGAGCGCCTCGCTTACACCGAGGATGTCGCAGGTTCGAGTCCTGCTTCGCCCACGCCTCCCGGTCCCGCTGGCTCGTTCAGGTGGAGCTGCGGCGGGCTCGGCGACCTCGCGGCATGACCCTCGCGAGCACGAGGGCAGAGCGGTGACCAAGTCTCTGGCCCAGGGCCCAGCGGCGCCCTGCGACCGGGCCTCGCCGGCCCGCCGCCAGCGTCTGGCGCACCTCGCCCGGCTGCTCCTCGGGCCCCTGGCGGCCTTGGCCCTGATCCCGGTCCTGCTCACCGAGCTGCATCTGTTCTCCGTCCACGATCTGGTCGGGTCCGCCATCCCCGACACCATCTACCTGGAGCACGCGGCCCAGGGACTGGTCCGAGGGCACCAACCCTACGCAGCCGGTTTCCTGACCTGGCCGGATAGCCGCCTGGCCTTCGTCTATCCGCCCCTCAGCCTGCTCCTGGCGGTGCCTCCGCTGCTGGCGGGATCCGACTACTCGTTCGGCCTGGCGCTGGAGTTGCTGCTGCTCACCCTGGCCGGACTGTGGTTGCTCCACCGAGGGTGCCGTTGGGCCGGCATCTCCTTCCCGGTCGCCCTCATCAGCGGGCTCCTGATGGTTGCCGTCGGGCTGACCCTGGTGACCCGACTGGACGGTCTCCAGGGACTGGCCCTGGCCGGCGCCGCCCTGGCCCTGCGAGGCCGGCGCGTGGCCCTGGCGGTGGCGCTGGTGGCCCTGGCGGTCCTGGTCAAGGAGACGGCGGTGGTGGTGGCGCTGCCGGTGCTGGTCTGGGCGCTCTGGCCGGCGGATGGGACCGGCTGGCGAGAGGGGCTGGGGCGGAGGCTGGGGGCGGTGGTGCTGGGGCTGTCCCCGGCGGTGCTCCTCCTCGTGGGGTTCGTGGCCTGGTCGGGAGGCTCGGTGCTCCCCGCCGCCTTCGCCAGCCTCAACCGGGGGGTGGAGGTCGAGAGCGTGCCGGCGACCCTCGCCGGTCTGCTGCGACCCCTCTTCCCGCTCAGATCCTTTGTCGGCAAGCTGGCTTCGACGCAGGTCCACGGCGCCGAGGTGGGCTGGATCGCCGCCGCGGTGGCGGTGGCCGGGGTCTTGGCGCTGATCTGGGGGTCGTTCCACTTCGCCAGGGCCCAGCGCCAGCCAGCTACCGCGATCGCCTTCTCCCTGGCGGCCGGGCTGGCAGCCAGCCCGGTCCTGTCACCCCAGTACCTGCTGGCCCTGATGCCGGTCCTGGTCCTGGCCGCCGGCACTGAGGCGGGCCGGCGTCGGGGCAACCTTCTCTTGCTCAGCGCTCTGGGGATGGCACTGCTCACCCAGGCGGAGTTCCCCTACCTGTTCGGCTCGGTGGCGTCACTGGCGCCTTGGGGGACCGGGCTGGTGGCGGCGCGAAACCTGCTCCTCATCGCCACCGCCGTGAACCTGGTCCGGCCCGACCAGGACCACGCCTCGATCGCCGCGCCGGTGCCGGTGGCTCCGTGAGCCGGGCTCGGGCGGGCGCTCCCGCGCCTCTCAGCCCGGGCGCTCGCGGTCAGGCAGGGGCCGATCGATCGGGGTGCTAGCCTGAAGCGTCCCGGGACCGGGTCCTCCCGGCCGGCCGGGCCAGATCCGAGGTGATCGGGAGCGGCATGACCCCTGGCGACTCCGGCCGTCGCACCGGCCCCCAATGGCGTGTGCCCGTGGTGGTGCTGACGCTGCTCGTGCTGCTGGCGCTGGCCGCGATCTCGGTTCGCGCCCACTACAGCCTGGGCCCGAGCGGGCTCTCCAGTCAGGGCGCCTTGGTGCTGGGCTCGATCGTCCATGCGCTGCTTCTGCTCGGGGTGGCGGTGCTCGAGCTGGCGGTGCTGCTGGGGGTGGTCTTCTTCCCCTGGAGGCGCCTGTGGGAGGCCGGTCGGCACGGTGAGCCCGTGCCCAGGTGGTCCCGGAGGTTTCTGCTCCGGATGGTGGCCATCCCGGTGACCCTCCTCCTCCTCCAGGCCCTGGTCCTGCTGATGGCCCTTCGCAATGGGCTGCGCAAGCGGACCGCCCACGTCGCCCCTGCGGCCGCGACGCCCACCGTCAAGCTGCCGTCCACCCACACGGTCGTGGGGGCGGTCAGCCTCTCCGAGGCCACCCTGCTGGCGCTGGCCATCGGCGTGGCGGTGGTGTTGGCGGCCGCGGTCCTGGCGACCCTGGCCCGCCGCCGGCGTTCGCGGCCGGGACCGGAGCCGTCGCAACTGGGCAGCGAGCTGTCCGCGGGGCTGGACCAGAGCCTGGCGGAGCTGGCGGCCGGCGCCGATCCCCGCCAGGCGGTGATCCTCGCCTACGAGCGGATGGAGGGCGCCCTGGCCAGGGCCGGCCTGGCGCGGAACCGGTTCGAGACCCCTCTGGAGTACCTGGAGCGGGCGCTGGCCCAGCTCCAGGCCAGCCGCCAGGCGCTGGTCCGGCTCACCCACCTCTTCGAGGCCGCCCGCTTCTCCCTGCACCCGGTGGATCAGGGGATGCGGGCTGAGGCCGAGGGGGCCCTGGCAGGGCTGCGCCGGGAGCTCGGCAACTGAGCGGGGTCGCTATCCTCGGGATGCTCTGGAGGCCGCCGGTCGCCAGCGCTCATGAGCCGCCCCGGAGGAGGTAGAGGTGTCGCAAGGGCCCCGGGTCAGCGTCCTGGATCGCTACGGGGTGGTGCTGGTGCTGCTCGGGGCTGGCACCCTGGCGGCGGTGGTGGCGCTGGTCCGCGGCGGGGCCGACCCCAGCCAGGTGGGCAGGATCTACCTCCTCTCCGTGGGCTGTGTCGTGATCTACCTCCTGGTCCAGTGGATCCGCCGGTTCTCGCGACCGCGGCCCTCGGAGGGAAAGCGGTCTCAGCCGGCGTCTGCCGGCCGGCTTCCGGCCGAGCTGGAGAGGCTCCAGGACGCGCTGAGGGCCAGCCGGGCCAGCCGGACCCAGTTCGACCTCCAGGTCCGCCCGCTCCTCCGCCAGGTGGCCGCCGACCGGCTGCGGCTGGTGGGGGTGGCGCTGGAGCGGGACCCCGACCGGGCTGGCGCCATCCTGGGGCCGCGGCTCACCGAGCTGGTGCTGGAGAAGGCGGCCGGTGACTCCGGGAAAGGCCGGCAGGCGCCTTCGAAGCGGGAGATGGCGGAGATCCTCGACGAGCTGGAGAGGGTGGCGGCGTGAGCGAGCTTGACGAGCTTCACCGGGCCACGGGGCGGCTCCTGGAGCAGATGGGCAAGGCGGTGGTGGGCAAGCGCGAGGTCCTCGAGCTGGTGCTGCTGGGGATCCTCGCCGATGGGCACGTGCTGATCGAGGACTACCCCGGGCTGGCCAAGACCCTCATCGCCCGCTCCTTCGCCCGCTGCTGCGGGCTGCGCTTCGCCCGGATTCAGTTCACCCCCGACCTCATGCCCTCGGACATCACCGGCTCCTCGATCTTCAACCAGCGCAGCGGAGACTTCGAGATGCGTCCGGGGCCGATCTTCGCCAACCTGGTCCTGGGCGACGAGATCAACCGCTCCCCGGCCAAGACCCAGGCGGCCCTCCTCGAGGGGATGCAGGAGCGCCAGGTGACCATCGAGGGAGTGACCTGGCCCTTGCCCCGTCCCTTCCTGGTTCTGGCCACCCAGAACCCGATCGAGTACGAGGGCACCTATCCGCTGCCGGAGGCCCAGCTGGACCGATTCCTGCTCCGGGTCGGGGTCGGCTACCCCAGCCGCGACGACGAGCGGCAGATGCTGGACCGGCGCCAGAGTCGGGGCTCCGACGAGGTCGAGCTGGAGGAGGTCATCGACCTTCCCCTCCTGCTTCGGCTGCAGGGGATGCTGGAGCATCTCCACATCGACCCCGACATCCAGTTCTACATCGTCGACCTGGTGGAGGCGACCAGGCGCCACCCGGGGGTCCAGGTGGGGGCCAGCCCCCGGGGCTCGCTGGCCCTTATGAAGCTCTCCCGGGCCCGGGCGGCCGTGGCGGGCCGGGATTTCGTCACTCCGGAGGACGTGAAGTCGGTGGCGGTGCCGGCCCTGGCCCACCGGCTCTCCCTGCGCCCGGAGCTCTGGGTGCAGAGGGTCAGGGCCGACGATGTGATCGCGGAGTGCCTGGCCAGCGTTGCCACCCCGCCCACCCGCGCCCCCGGAAGGCCGGAGGAGAAGGCGCTGAGGTGACCCGGCGGCCCACTCCCAGGCTCGCCGGCTACGCCGCCCTGGTGGCTCTGGGAGTCTTCGGGGCGGTGGCGGTGGACCGGATCGCCGCCATCGCCCTGGTCCTGCCCTTCGCCCTCTGGCTGGCCTGGGGGCTCGCCTCCTTCCGAGCGCCGGTCCTGGAGCTCTCGGGCGGGCTTGACCAGGAAAGGGTTGGCGAGGGGGACGGGGTGCGTTGGCAGGCGGAGCTGCGCTGCCTCGGTGCGGTCGGGTTCGTGGAACTAAGGCTGGCGCTGCCTCGGGAGATCGCCTGTGGGGTCCCCGGGGCCGCCTTCCGGGTGGCCCCCAAAGGTGGGGCGCCGGAGAGCCTCAGCTGGCCGCTCACCCCCGTCCGCTGGGGCTTCTACCGGATCGGGCCGGTGGCCGTCACCGCTGAGGACCGGTTCGGGATCATCCGCTGCACCGGGCGGCTGGGTGGGATTTCGGAGCTCCGCGTCTACCCCTCCTGGGAGCGGCTGCGGCGGCTTGCCAACCCGGCCCGCACCCAGCTCTTCGCCGGCAACCGGATCGCCCGCCAGCACGGTGAGGGGATCGAGTTCGCCGAGGTCCGCCGGTTCGTGCCCGGGGACCGGGTCCGCCGCCTCAATTGGCGGGTCACGGCCCGGAGCGGGACGCCCCACGTCAACGACTTCCACCTGGAGCGCAACGCCGACGTCATCCTGTTCGTGGACAGCTTCGCCGACCTGGGGTCGGGTCAGGACTCGGTGCTGGCGCTGGCGGTGCGCGCCGCTACCGCGCTCGCCGACGGCTACCTCGGCGAGCGGGACCGGGTGGGAGTGGTGGGCTTCGGGGGGGTCTTGCGCTGGCTGCTCCCGGGGATGGGCCCCCGCCACTTCTATCGGGTGGTGGAGTCGCTGCTGGACACCCAGGTGGTGACCAGCTATGCATGGAAGGCGATCGACGTCATTCCGGCCCGGGTCCTGCCCCCCTCGGCTACCGTCATCGCCCTCACCCCCATGCTCGACCTCCGCAGCGTGGGAGCGCTGGTCAACCTCCAGCAGCGGGGCTTCGACCTGGTCGTCCTGGAGATCAGCCCGGAGCGTTTCCTGCCCCGATCCGGCCGCGCCGTCGATCAGAGTGCGCTCCGGCTCTGGCAGCTGGTCCGGGTGGCCCGGCGCCGCTCCCTGCAACGGGCCGGGCTCATCGTGCTGGAGTGGCCGGAGCACGTTTCCCTGGAGGCGGTGCTGGCGCAGGTCAGGGAGTACCGGCGATTCGCCCGCCGCTCCGCCGCCTGATCCCGGCGGCGCTCGCCGTCATCTGCCTGGCCGGGGGCATCCCCGCCACCGGGCTTGGCCAGCTGCGGGCCCCGGTGAGCCTGCTCCTGGGCATCGAGGGCGCCGGGGTCCTGGCCCTGGTGCTGGTGCTGGCGATCGCCCGGCCGGGGCTGGTGATCACGGCGATCGCGGTGGTGGCGCTCCCTGAGGGGGCGGCCCTGGCCCTCGGGGGGCCGGTTGTGCTGAGCCCGATCCTGGGAGCGGGGCTGCTGCTGGCGGCTGAGCTCTCCTTCTGGTCCATCGATGGCGCCGACCCGGCCCGGGAGCTGCCGCGGGTGGAAGTGCTCCGGGCCCTTCGGTTGCTGGGGATGGCGAGCGCGGGCGCGGCGGTCGGCCTGGGGGTTCTGGCGCTCTCCACGGTCCCGATCAGCGGTGGATTCGAGCTGACCGCGCTCGGGGTGGGCGCCGCCGTGGCGCTACTGGTGCTGCTGGGGTGGCTGGGGAAGGCGGCCCTGGCTCGCGAATGACGGTGGGCGCCCGGGGATCAGCCCATGAGCTCGCCGGGGATGGGCGCGGCCGGCCGCCGTCCCGGCAGGCAGGGACCACGACCGCCAGCGCCGCCGGGGTCTCAGGTTCCCCTCGCCCTCCGCCGGGCCACCACTCGGACCGTCGCGACCCGCTGCAGCGACTCCAGAACCTGGCTGGCGTCGCCGACCATGACCGTGGTCAGCGCGGCCGGCGCCAGGTAGCGGGAGGATACCCGGAGCAGATCCGCAGGGCTGACCGCGGCCAGTCCCTTGGCATAGCCCTCGAGGTAGCGGTGGTCCAGCCCGTGGGAGCGGACCTGGGCCAGTGAGCTGGCCAGCCCCGACTGGGTCTGGAGGAAGATCACCCGGGCCCCGGAGAGGTAGCTGCGGGTGGCCCCCAGCTCCTCGGGGGGCACCTCGACGGTGGCCAGCCGGCCCATCTCGTAGGTGAGTTCAACCCAGGCGGCGGCGGTCACCTCGGTGCGGACCTCCATGCTCGCGGCCGCCAGCCCGTCGAGCAGGTGGTTGTCGAGCCGGGCGTGCGGGCTGTAGCTGTAGCCCTTGTCCTCGCGGAGGTTGCTCATCAGCCGGGAGTTGAAGGCGCCCCCCAGGAGCGCCGAGGCGAGCAGCAGGGGGAAGTGGGCGGGGTGCTTCATCGGTGGGACGCTGGAGCCGGTGAGGATCACGGTCTGAACCGATCCGGGCCGGTCGATGAAGGTGACCTCGTCCCGGGAATGGGGCCTCACCTGGGGGATCTTGGGAGCGTGCCCGCGACCTGACCAGCTCCCAAAGGTGCGTTCGAGCCGGGCCAGGGTCCGGCGGGGCACGACGTCGCCGACCACGGTGACCTGGGCTGCGGCCGGCAGGAACGTCTCCCGGTGGAGAGCTTGGAGCTGGCGGCGGCTGGTCCGGCGGATCGACGTGTCGGCCGGCTCGGGCCGGCCGTAGGGGTGGCCGGCGTAGATGAGCTCCTGCAGGCGCTCCGCGGCCGGGAAGTCGGGCGTGGCCCGAGCGGCCCGGAGCCCCTCGATCAGCTTCACCCGCTCCGTCTCCAGCTCCTCGCCGGGGAAGCTGGGACGAGCGGCAATCGTCGCCACCAGCTGGTAGAGCTCCTCCTCCGCTTCGGAAAGGGCCGCTGCCGAGATGTAGACCCGGTCCTGGTCCTGCTGGACCTGGAGGGACCCGCCCAGCCGCTGGATTGCCTCCGAGACCTGCTCTTGGTTAAGCTCCTCGGTCCCCAGCAGGATCCCGGCCCGCAGCAGCTCGCTGACGGCGGCGCTCTCGCCCATCGCCGCCCCGGCGGGCACGGTCAGGCGCAGCTCCACGCGGGGCACGCTGGGGCGGGGGACCACCATGACCTCGATCCCGTTGGGCAGGGTGGACTGGGTGGTGCGGCCGATCTTGAGCGGCGGCAGCGCACCTGGCCGGGGGACGAGGGGGGGCCACTCCGCGGCGCGGCCGGCGGCGCTCATAAGGTGGCTCCCTTGGTCCCCGGCATCCAGTGCAGGACGGTGGAGCGCTCCGGGCGGAGCCAGTCCGCGACCGCCTGCCGAACCTGCTGCTCGGTGACCCTCTGGTACTGGGCCGGGAGCTGGTCCACCAGCTCCGGCTGGTCGTGGCACGCGGCCAGCACCCCCAGCTCCTGCATCCGGCCCAGCCTGCTGTCGCAGTTGGCGTGGTAAGACCCCAGCTCTCGCCGCTTGGCTCGGAGCAGCTCGTCGGCGGTCGGGCCGGCCTCGGCGAGGCGGGCCACCTCCTCGTCGATGGCGGCGACCGCGATCTCGGTGGTGACCCCGGGGCGGGGTGAGGCCTCGAGCACGAAGAGAGCCGGACCGTTGAACTCGAAGGAGTCTCCAATGGGGTAGTGGGGCCCTCCGGCGATCTGAACCAGCAGCTCGCGCTCCCTGATGAGACGACGCTGGAGACGGGAGGAGCGGCCGTCGGTGAGGATCCGCGCCGCCAGCGCCAGGGGGAGGTGATCGGGGGACCCGAAGGGTGCCGTCCGGTAGCCGACCGCCACCCGCGGAGTGGGTGCCAGCGGATCGCGGCGGCGGTGCTCGGCCCGCGCCTGCGGGACCGGCTCATCGACCGATGGGCTGGGTGGGGCCGGCCGGGCGGGTACCGGGCCGAAGTGGTGCTCCACCAACTCCAGCGCCTCCTCCTCCTCGAAATCGCCGACCAGGATCAAGCTGGCATTCCCCGGCCCGTACCAGGTTTCGTAGAAGGACCGGGCGTCGGCCACGGTGGCTGCCTCCAGGTCGGCGAACTCGCCATAGAAGTTGTGGGCGTTGGGGTAGGTCGAGAAGGCGTACTGGGAGAGCCAGAGCCAGGAGAAGCCCCCGTAGGGCTGATTCAGGACGTTGACCCTGACCTCCTCCTTGACCACGTCGACCTGGTTCCGGAGGTTGTCCCAGTTGAGGTCAAGGCTGCCCATCCGGTCGGCCTCGATGTAGCAAGCCATCTCCAGGGCGGAGGCCGGGAGCACTTCAAAGTAGGTGGTGTAGTCGTGCCGGGTCGTGCCGTTGAGCAGCCCGCCCGCACCGTTGACCAGCCGGCCGAAGTCGGCTTTGGGAACGTTGGTGGTTCCCTGGAACATGAGGTGCTCGAAGAGGTGGGCGAAGCCGGTCCTGCCTTCGGGCTCCAGCCGGAACCCGGCCCGGTAGTACATCCCCACCGCAATCGTCGGCGAGCTGCGCTCCGAGCTCAGCACCACGTCCAGCCCGTTCGCCAGCCTCTGGCGGCGAACTGCGGGTTTGGATGTGGGAGCTGGCCCGGCCATGGCGGCTGATGCTACCAGTCTCAATCGCAGCGGAGATCGGGCCGATGGCAGGCCGATCCCTGACCCTGGGGTGGTCGGAAGGTGGCGATGAACTCGAGTTGCCCCGCCCGCCTCCCGCCACCGGGGTCCGGCGTCAGGTCGGGGGTGGAAAGGCCCGCGGCTGCCAGGTGACCAGGGTCCCCGGGCGTCCGAAGCTTCTCCCTGCGGACCCCGGCGATGCGGCCCCCCGCCGCGGCCGTTAGGTAGGCCTGATCTCGGCCCCTCACTTTCCTGCAACGGCCTGGTTACGGTCCGTTAAGGTCCGGTGCGCTTTCCTACAGGGCTTGTGACGAATGTGATTGAATGGCCTTGGAGAACGTGGGGGCCGGCGAGAGTCCCGCGGACCGGGACAGGCCGGCGACGAGCTTGGGAGACGATGATTGGCAGCTTCCCTGGAGGGGGGATGCGGCCGGGTTGGGCAGGGACGGTTTCCGAGGTACCGGTGTGCCCGTCTTCGTCGCCGGGCGGGCGCCTCGAGAGGGTGGTTCCGTGTCGTTTCGGATTGACCCATGGTTCGGAGTCATCGGATTCATTCCGTGATGAGGACGTGGAGGAGGTGTCGCGTGAATCGAACTAGGAATTGGCAGCACTGGCTGGACCGACTAGGGAAAGGCATGGCCCTGACCGGGGCGGCTGGTCTTGTGGTCATGGCCGCGTCGCTGTCGGCCACCACGGTTCTCGCGTGGAGTTTGAGTGACTATTCCTTGAGCACCACTTCCTTCACGTCGCCGGGAGCGTCTGGCTCGCCGAGCACCCAGGCGTCGCCCGGCCAGTACATCTACGACACGGCCACGCTCACCAGCACCTACCCAAGTGCATCCCCATATGTTGAGAGAGGCACGGTGGAGTTCTACCTCTATCAGGGGTCGGTGCCGGCGAGCTGCGCGGGCTTCAGCCTCTCCGGCGCGGGTGCGCTGACGAGCTATTTGGTTCCGGTTGCCGGTACCAGCAGCCAGAGCGGCAGCGGCGCGAATGTCGAACAGCTCTCATCCCTGAACACGGCTCAGCCCAACTCGGGCTATCAGATTCCCAGCACCGCCACGAGTGGCTCCGGCTATTACTGGGTCGCTGTCTACAGCGACGGTGTGGAGAATCTTCAGCAGATCAGCCCCTGCAGCAGCGAACCGGTGACGGTCAGGGTGCCGCTGCCGTCGCTGGGCGTGACGACTTACGCCTTGCCGTCCTCGATCGTCCTGGGCGGCAGCGTGGGGGACTCGGCCCTGGTGAGCGGCTACCAGACCCTGCTCCAGGATGACTCCGCGGCCTCGGGTTCGGTGGTCTTCTCGCTGTTCCAGGGCGACAGCTGCACCGGCACGCCGGTGTACACCAGCTCGTCCATCCCCCTGAGCGGCTGGGGCAACGCTGCGACTCCGTCGGGCGCTTTCAAGCCCGCTGCGGCCGGTCCCTTCGAGTGGCAGGCCACGGTGAGCATCGCCACCGGATCGGGCTGGCCCTTGATCGCGCCCTTCAGCAGCACCTGCAGCAGTGAGCTGCTGAGCGTGCAGGCCCAGACCGGCCTCACCACCACGACCTCGGCGGACCCCGCCGAGGAGGGCACGGCGGTCCAGTTTGGGGCCGAGGTCTCGGACTCCGCCACGGTCACCGGGGGCTACAGCCCGACCGGGTCCGTGATCTTCAACCTCTTCAACAGCTCGTCCTGCTCCCAGGGATCGCTGGTCTACACCAGTGACCCGATTGCCCTCAGTGACGGCCAGGCCCAGTCTGGCTCCTTCGTCGTGAACCGTGCGGGCACCTGGGAGTGGACCGCGACCTACTCCGGGGATCAGTACAACACCACTTCCAGCTCCGCCTGTGGTGCTGAGCCGGTGGTCGTGGGGCAGGCGACTCCGTCGGTGACGACGGTGACCTCCACCCACGGCATCACGGCGGTGCCGGCGGGGACCGAGATTGGGGACACCGCCGACGTCACCAACTCCACCAACGGGACGGCGAACTCCGCCACCGGCGATGTGAACTTCAACCTCTTCGACCCGACCGAGCGCAGCTGCGCCGGCGAGCCCGTGTTCAGCAACGAGCAAGTGCTGGAGTTGGGGCAGCCCTACTCCACCGCGACCTCGGACGGATACGTGGTCGATGAGCTGGGGCACTACAGCTGGACCGCCGAATACCTCGGCGACAGCAACGACATCTCAGCCAACAGCGCTTGCGGATCCGAGTTGGTCGACGTGGTCCAGGCGACCCCCTCGATCAGCACCACCACTGCCAGCACCGCCCTGGAGGGCAGCTCGATCACCGACGAGGCGGAGATCACCGGTGGTTACCACGCCTACCGCGACGCCACTGTGACCTTCGGGCTCTACTCCAACTGGAGCTGCACCGACCTGGTCGGGCAGACCTCCACCCAGAGCATCGACAGCAACGGCGACGCATTCTCGGCCCCGGTCCTGGTGAGCAGGCCCGGTCGGTACTTCTGGGAGGACACCTACTCCGGCAACACCCTCAACCAGTCGGTGACCAGTCGCTGCACCTCTGAGCCGGTCTGGGTCACCAAGTACTCCCCCACGCTTGCCACCGTGCAGGTCACTCCGGTGACCACCGGGCAGACGACCGTGGTCAGCGACATCGCGACCCTCTCGAACTTCTATCCCAACCCTGCCAGCTCCAGCGCGGACTCGGATGGCAGTAATTGGGCGGGATCCAACGGAACCGTGAAATTCAAGCTCTTCGGCCCGGTGACCGGCGACGCCCCGGTTTGCCAGTGCGGCGAGGGCGGCAATCTGGTCGAGTTCGGGTCGGCAACTGTCACCGAGGTGAGCGGCCAGTACCAGGCCAGCTTCACCGGAACCATCGACACCGCGCTGCTTCCCGGCAACTACTACTGGGAGGCGCAGTACAGCGGTGACGCCTACGACACTCCCGCGTCGGCCGGCTGCGGTGAGCTCACCGTGGTCCAGCCCAACACCCCGACGGTCACAACGACGCCGTCATCGGGTGGCGTCATCGGAACCACTCTCACCGACACCGCGGCGGTGACCCCGGTGGTCACTCCCGCCGCCAACGACGATGCGGCCGTCACCGCTTCCACCGTGACCAATGGCACTGCCGACTCGGTCCACTTCGAGCTCTTCCTCAACGACCCGACCTGCTCGGTGGCCTCGGACCTGGTGGATGACTTCGGCTCCTTCTACGTGCCGCCAACCACCAACAGCGACGGCAGCCTGACCTACACGGTCTCGGTACCCACCAGCGGCTACAAGTCGGTGGCCGACGGGACCTACTACTGGGACGTGACCTTCGCCGGCGACGCCTACAACAACACGGCCTCGGAATGTGGGGAGCCGGTCAGCATCAGCACTCCGACCGCGGGCGGCGTGCTCGGCGCCAGCACTTCCACTCCTAACACTGGCGCGGACCTCTTCGGACCGGGCCTGGCCGGCGCGCTGGCCATGCTCTTCGGCGGCCTGCTGCTTGTGGTCGGGCGGCGGGTGCTGCGTCTGCGGACTCGCTGACGCACTAGCGACAGACCAGATCCAGAACCCCGGGTACCAGGGCCCTCGGGCCCTCGGTGCCCGGGGTCATCTGTGCCCGGGAGCAAGTGCGGGTAGACTCCTAGGGGTCGGCGGCAGCCTCGCTCGGGGCCCTGCCGGCCCAACCTGGTCAGCGGCGATCAAGGGCGGCCGGGGAGCCGCGGAGGAACGATGTCGGAAGTCGACCTTGATTTTCTACGGCTCCCGCTCGGCCCCCTGACGGATGCCGCCCTCGAGGCCATGGCCGCAACCAAGGGGGTTGGGTACGGCGACATCCGGGTCCACCGGGATCGGGTCCAGGGCATCCATGTCCGTGAGCACGACCTGATCTCGCTGAGCGAGTCTCAGCCTCTCGGCTTCGGGGTCAGGCTGGTGGTTGACGGCTCCTGGGGCTTCGCCGCCTCCAGCGACCTGAGCCAGGACGGGGTGCGCCGGGCGGTCGGCGCGGCCGCTGAGATGGCCCGGCTGCTCCGGCCTCTGCTGGAGGAGCGGGTCGAGCTGGCTCCTGAGCCCGCCCATCGGGAGACCTGGGTCGGGGAGGTGGAGCTCAACCCCTTTGACGTCGCGGCCGACGCCAAGGTCAGCTTCATGCTGGAGGCCACCGACCGCTGCCTGCGGGCGGGTGCCAAGTTCGCTGAGTTCTACTGCCTGCAGGTCCAGGAGAACCGCTTCTTCGTGAGCACCGAGGGTTCCCGAATCACCCAGCAGAGGGTGCGGCTGCACCCGGCCCTGGAGGCGGGGCTGGTCGACGAGCAGGGCTCAGGGCTGATCGAGACCATGCGTTCCACCGCCCGGCCGGTGGGGCGGGGCTGGGAGTACGTGGAGTCGCACGGCTTCCCGGATGAGGCGGAACGGATGGTGAGCTGGCTTCAGGAGAAGCTGGCCGCCCCGGCGGTGCGGCCGGGGGCCTACGACCTGGTCATCGATCCCTCCAATCTCTGGCTCACCATCCACGAGTCGGTGGCCCATGGCACCGAGCTGGACCGGGCCCTCGGCTACGAGGCCAACTTCGCGGGTACGACCTTCGCCACCCCCGACCAGATCGGCTCGCTGCACTACGGATCTCCCCGGATGCACATCACCGGGGACCGGGTGGAGCCCAGCGGGCTGGCCACGGTCGGCTTCGACGACGAGGGGGTGGCGGCCCAGCGCTGGGACATCATCAGGGACGGGATCCTGGTGGGCTACCAGCTCAACCGCCAGATGGCCCACAAGTTCCAGCTGGCGCGCTCCAACGGCTGCGCCTACTCGGACAGCTGGAGCCACCTGCCCCTGCAGCGGATGCCCAACGTCTCGCTGCAGCCGGACCCGGATCGCGACACCAGCCTGGAGGAGCTCTTCGGCGAGGTGGAGGAGGGGATCTACATCCTCGGCGACAAGTCCTGGTCGATCGACCAGCAGCGCTACAACTTCCAGTTCACCGGCCAGCGCTTCTATCGGATCCACAAAGGACGCCTTAGCGGCCAGCTCCGCGACGTTGCCTACCAGTCCCGCACCCCGGACTTCTGGGGTCGGCTGGAGGCGGTGGGAGGGCGCTCCTCCTGGGAGCTCCAGGGCGCCTTCAACTGCGGCAAGGGAGAGCCGCAGCAGGTTGCCCCGGTCTCCCACGGCTGCCCCCCCGGTCTCTTCCGCCAGATCAAGGTGCTCAACGCCCGCGAGGAGGGTCGGAAGTGAGGCTGGACGAGATCCTCGACGCCGGGCTGAGTGAGGGGGCGGCGGTGGTGCTGGGCACCCGCTCCACGGTGGTCAACTTCCGCATCGCCAACAGCACCGTCACCACCAACGGCCGTGAGGAGTCCAACTCCGCGGGGGTGATCGCCATCGAGAACGATCAGGTGGGTGTCCAGAGTGCCGATGTCCACCTGCCCTCCCAGGTGCGGGAGCTGGCTTCGCAGGCCAGGGGGAGGGCGCTCCAGAGCCTGACCGCCCCCGACGCCATGCCCCTGCTGCTCCCCGAGGAGGTGCGGGACGGGCGGCCGGACGCCCTCGCCTCCGGGCCGGAATCCGCCCCCTCGGATCTGGAACCGATCCTGGACTCGACTCTCGCGGTCCTGGAGCGGACCCGTCAGGACGGACTGCGCTGCTACGGCTACGCTCAGGCCGCGACCGCCCGGGAGCAGCTGGGGACCCGCACCGGGGTCCGGCTGCGGGGCCTGCGCCAGGCCGCCTCCCTGTCGCTCACCCTCAAGACCTCAGACCTGGCGCGAAGCGTCTGGACCGGAGCCACGGCCCAGCGGCTCTCCCAGATCGACCCCCAAACCATGTACCGAAAGGCGCGCCAGCGGCTCACGTGGACCAAGCGGTCGGTGCAGTTGCCGGCCGGCCATTACCAGGTCATCCTGGAGCCTTCGGCCACCTCCGATCTGGTCCTCCGGCTGCTCTGGGAGATGCACGCCCGGGGTGCCGACGAGGGCCGCACCGTCTTCACCGGCCCCTCCGGCTCCCGGGTGGGCGAGGCGATGTACGCGTCCTCGGTCACCCTGGAGAGCGACCCCCTGGCCCCCAACATGGCGGTCCCCAACTTCGTTCGGGCCCTGGGGTCCAGCGAGTACAGCTCGGTCTTCGACAACGGTCTCTCCACGCCCGCAACGATCTGGGTCGATGGTGGGGTCCAGCAGGAGCTGATCTGCCCTCGGCGCTGGGCCAAAGATCACGGGCACCCGGCCCGGCCCTACGTAGACAACCTCCGGATGCGGGGCACCGACACCACGGTCGAGCAGATGGTCGCCTCCACTGACCGGGCCCTGCTGGTGACCTCGCTCTGGTACATCCGGGACGTGGACCCCTCCACCCTGTTGCTCACCGGTCTCACCCGGGACGGGGTCTTCCTCGTCGAGCGTGGTGAGGTGGTTGGAGCGGTCAACAACTTCCGCTTCAACGAGAGCCCTGTGGGCGTACTCGAGCGCACCGTCGAAGTTGGGCGCACTGAGCTGGCGCTCTCCCGCGAGATCGGTGATGAGATGCTCATCGAGGCACCTCCGATCCGCGTCGACGGCTTCTTCATGTCCTCGGTCTCCGACGCCATCTGACTCCTGCCCCTGAGTGCGCTGCCCCGGGAGGGGCTCGGTCAGGTGGTGACCAGGAGCGGGGCCGGGGCGGGCCGATGGGCGTCTTGGCTGGGCCGCTGGAATGGGCCGCTGGTTGAACCCGAGCCGAAGCTTCTCGGGCCCGCCCAATCGGGGCTCGACCAGTTCCCCCGGTCTTATCGCCGGCGGGCTGGGTGATCCCACCTGACGGCTTGGTCCGGGTACCGGGTGGGCGGCCCGGGCGGGTTGGCCGTGACCGGCCGCCGCGCAGCTGGGATGGTGGCCTGATCCCGCCAGGCGCGCCCCCGTCAACCCAGGGTAGAGAATTGCCGGCAGAGCATGGAAGCCCGATTTAGGCCTGGTCCCACGGATGCGGTGACGCGACGTCGCCGCCAGTCGGCAGTGTCGGCACGCACCTCGCACCGCCGCCGCTGGATCTTCCTTGGGGTGGCCGCCCTGGTGGTGGCCGCCGCGGTCGACCTCCCTCTGGCCTACGTCAGCTCCGCGCAGGTGACGCACCAGGCCAAGAGCCTCAGTGCCACCTGGGCCCGCGACCAGAGTGAGGGCATCACCGCAACTGCCCTGGTGTCACTGCGGCGGGAGCTGAAATTGGCCCACGACCAGTCCTGGTGGTTCCCCGGCTACTGGTTCGCGTCCCCGCAGGCGACCCTGAGCAGGCTGCGCGCCTCGACCGCCGAGACCTGGTCCCGGGCCATGAGCCAGGGCCGCCGGTCAGCCGGGACCTACCTCACCGAGTACCGGCGGTTCGTCGGCCAGAACCCGGCCTGGCTCAGCCTGACCCAGGATCAGGTCGACTCCAGTTGGCCTGCCGAGCTGGCCAAGGCCAGGACCCCGGGCGCTCTGGCGCTGCTCTCGGCGAGGTGGGAGCGGGACCTGAGCCGGGTCACGAGCGCGGTCAGCTCCTCGGAGGCCGGCCTGGTCGCCACCGTCCCGGTCAGCAAGTCGGGTGGGGTCGTCGCCGAGGCCGCGGCGGTGGAGCAGCTCGCCAGCGCCGACGGGCTCTCGGAGCTGCATGTGCCCCAGGACGCCGCCGCCCTGCAGGAGGCGCTCAGCTCAGGCAAGCCCAGCAGCGCCGCGAGTGCGGCGCTGGCCGGGCAGATCTACGACCTCCAGGCTGAGATCGGGCTCGATCAGCAGGTCACCAACCTGGGTCACACCGTGATGGGACTGGTGGATCAGGCGACGTTCGAGGGGATCCCCACCTCGGCGGCCTTGCTGAGCCAGTACAACTCCGCCCATGGTGCCCTTGGCTCGGCTCAGACCGTAGCTCAGCTGGCCGAGGTCCAGACCAGGCTGGAGCAGATCCAGCAGGGCGTCCAGCCGATCCTCACGGCCCACCAGTGCGGGCACAGCTCCTACTCCGGCAAGTCGATCTACATCTCGATCTCACTGGAGGAGATGATCTTCTACGACAACGGTTGCGCGGTCAACGCCACCCCCGTCACCACCGGCCGGCCCCAGCTTCCGACCCCTGCCGGGACCTTCTCCATCTTCCTCAAGCAGAGCCCGGTTGAATTCATCTCGCCCTGGCCGCCCAGCTCGCCCTACTACTACTCGCCGGTCCTGATCCAGTACGCGATGGAATTCCTCACCGGGGGCTACTACATCCACAGCGCCCAGTGGGAGACCACTGACGACTTCGGCCCTGGGAGCCAGTACATTCCAGCCGACGCCAGCCACGGCTGCGTCCACACTCCGACCTCGGTGATGGCCTGGGCCTACGGCTGGACCCCGCTGGGCACCCCCGTCGTGATCAGCTCTTGAGCCGCTTGCCCCAGCTCGGCCCGTCATCCGCAGCGCCGTCCGCACCTCCTGCGGTCAGCCCCGAGCTGGTCGAGCAGCTGGCCTTTCGCAGCCAGCTGCGCTACATATTCCGGCGAGCTTTGAACATGCTCGACGCCGCCGCGTCCGAGGCCGGGCTCACCCCCCTGGGGTACCACGCTGTGCTGGTGCTCGGAGGAGCCGGAGTGGCGGGCGTCCCGGAGCACGAGCTGGTGGAGCAGCTGGCCTCGAGCCGGGCCCACATCTCGGTGCTGAGCCGCTCCCTGCTCGAGGCGGGTCTGGTCCGCCGCAGCCAGCTTCCCGAGGACCGGCGCCGGATCATGCTCAGCCTCACCGAGGAGGGGTGGAAGGTGGTTGCCGAGATCGCTAAGCGCCACCGGGAGCGGATGCGCGAACTGGTCCAGGGCTGGGAGCCCAGCGCCTTCGAGCAGGTGCTGGAGCGGATCATGCAGGTGTACCTGGGACTTGAGGGGAGAGTGAGGGTGGAGCGGCTGGAGCCGGCGCCTCCCCCCGGCTGACCCCAGGCCTGGCCAACGACGCCCAGGGATGGCCGGATGGCACCCGGAGCCCCAGCCTGATGTGGCATGGCTGGCTGGGGGAGCCCCCACCGCAGCGGCCGGCCAGACCGGGAACTCGGCGTGCGGGTGGGGGCATGCCTTCGCCGAGCCTTGGCCTGGTGGCGCCCGCCGATGAGCGGTCAGGCGCAGGCGACTGGGCGCAGGCGCCGCCGCTCTCCGGAGCTGTGGGACCTAGCGCCGCGCGGGCTTATACGGCTACCAGACTGAGGCGCCAGCGGCCGTCAGGAATGCGGGGGGAGGGGCTATCACCGCGCCGCGCACCTGCGCGGCCTCGGCCCCGGCGCGTCGGTGATGTTCTCCCACTCCTCCGGACTCCCCATCCTTCCCGGCAGACTCGATCAGGGGGCTGCTCCCGCTCTGCTCAGGGACGTGCCGCCCACCCGAGGGCATGACCTCTTCCCCGCGATCCAGCACCCTCAGCGACGGATGCGGGCGATCAGCGGCTCGAGCACCGTCGTGAGCGTCGGCTCGCCGATCTCCTGCAGCTCGTAGCCCACGTGGCGGAGCGGGTGGTGGGAGTGGATCAGACGGCCGAGGTCAAACGGGGTCCCCGTCACCACCACGTCGCACTCGGCGGCGTTGATGGTAGCCTCCAGCTCGCGCAGCTGGGCGTCTGAGTACCCCATCGCCGGCAGCACTCGGTCGAGCTGGGCAAAGCGGCGGAACACCTCGGCGATCGTCCCCACCGCGTATGGCCGGGGATCGATGCACTCGGCGACGCCCGCCTGCTGGGCGGCCACCGTGGCCGCGCCGAAGCTCATGCCGCCGTGGGTGAGCGTCGGCCCGTCCTCGACCACCAGCGCCCGCAGCCCACGCAGCGAGGGCCCATCCTGAAGGGTCAGCGGCGAGGCGGCCCGGATCACCGTGGCCGACGGGTTGACGGCCGCGATGTTGGTCAGCACCCTCCCGGTCGCCTCCAGCCCGGCGCTGTCGACCTTGTTGACGACGATGACATCGGCCATGCGCAGGTTGGCCTCCCCGGGGTGGTAGGCGAGCTCATCACCCGCCCGCAGGGGATCGACGATCACGATGTGCAGTTGGGGCCGGTAGAAGGGCAGGTCGTTGTTGCCGCCGTCCCAGACGATGACGTCGGCCTCGGCCTGGGCCTGAGCCAGGATCTCGCCGTAATCGACCCCGGCATACATGACCATTCCCAGCTCGACTGGGCGTTCGTACTCCTCGCGCTCCTCCACCGTCGGGTGCGAGGCATCGATGTCGGCCAGGGAAGCGAAGCGCTGGACGCGCATCGAGGTCAGGTCCCCGTAGGGCATGGGGTGGCGCACCAGCGCAACGCGCAGGCCGCGGTCGAGCAGGATCTGCCCGACCCGACGGGTGGTCTGGCTCTTGCCGGCCCCGGTGCGCACCGCGCAGACCGCGACCACCGGCCGCTCGCTCCTGAGCATGGTCGACCGCGCGCCGAGGAGGCTGAAGTCGGCGCCGGCCGCGAGCACCATCGAGCCTCGGTGCATGACGTCGACGTGGGCGACGTCCGAGTACGCGAAGACCACTTCGTCCGCGCGAGTCTCCTCGATCAGCCGTGCCAGATCCTCCTCCGGTCGGATCTGAATGCCGGCGGGATAGCGGGGCCCGGCGAGCTCGGGCGGGTACCTCCGGTCCGCGATCCCGGGGATCTGAGTGGCGGTGAAGGCCACGACCTCGGCGTCAGGGTTGTCGCGATAGACCACGTTGAAGTTGTGGAAATCGCGCCCGCCGGCTCCCATGATGATGACCCGCCGCATGGAGTTCCTCCTCAGTCTGGACTGGTGCTGCCAACTGGACGCAGAGCATCCGTCAGCAGGGCCCACAGGATGGCCTGCTCGGTGGGCAGGCGGTTGGCAGCCTGCTGGAAGACGCGTGACTGGGGCCCGTCGATGACCGCGGCGGTGACCTCCTCGCCGCGGTGCGCGGGCAGACAGTGCAGGAAGAGGGCGTCGGGATGCGCGCGCCGCAACAGCTCGACGTTGACCTGGTAGGGCGCCAACGCCTGGCGACGCACCTCTTCGTCTGCCTCCGGTTTTCCCATCGAGGTCCAGACGTCGGTGTAGACCGCGTCGGCGCCGCCAACCGCCTCGGCGGGGTCGCAGGTGACGACCACGGTGGAGCCGCTCGCCTGCGCCGCCCGGCGCGCGTCATCGACGATCTTCGGGTCGGGCTCGTACCCCGGTGGAGTTGCCACGGTGATGTCGATGCCGAGCAGGGCACACCCCTCGATCAGGCTGTGGGTGACGTTGGCCCCGTCGCCCACGTAGGCGACCCGTCGGCCCGTGAGGCTGGGCCAGCACTCGACCAGGGTCAGGAGGTCGGCGATGCTCTGGCAGGGGTGGTGGCCGTCGGTCAGGGCGTTGATGACGGGGATGGTCGCGGCCCGTGCGAAACGGTGGACGTCGTCGTCCCGATAGGTGCGGGTCACGTAGGCGCGCGAATAGGCGCTGATCACGCGCGCGGTGTCCTCTATGGTCTCGCCGCGGTCGAGCTGGAGGTCGTGGGGGCCCACTGAAAGTGGGATTCCGCCCAGGTGCGCGATGGCGGTCTCGAACGAGATGCGGGTGCGGGTCGAGAACTTGGTGAAGTGGAGGACGACGGTGTCCCCCCGCAGGCAGGCATCGGCCGAGTAAGGCTCACGCTTGAATCGGGCCGACGCCTCAAGGAGAAAACGCAGGTTTTCGGATCCCAGGTCGAGGGTACGGAGAAGGTCCTTGGGCCCCCGCCGGGGTGGTGCGACCGCGTCGATGCCACCGGCCTCCATCCGCTAGCGCACCCCTGACACGGCGTGGCGGTGGCGGCCGGGAGCCGGCGCGAGGTCGTGGAGGGGACAGCTCCCGGGGTCGGGCATGCCCCAAGGCTACCAGCCTGCACCACCTCGGTTCTGGGCCCGAGTGCCCCGCTGCCGGCCCGAGGTACCTTAGCGGGGTCATCGCAGCGGGCGTCAGGAGGCAGGAGTGCAGCTAGATCGGGCGAGGTCCCCCACGTGAGACCGGCAGCGAATCCACCTCTCGCGGCCCTTGAGTTCCTGGAGCGCCCGCCGGAGGGGGTCGATCACCTCCAGTTTGTAATCGGCAGCATCCGCCAGGTTGCCGATCCCGGTCGGCCTCGCTTCGGCTTGCGTCAGGTCGCGCCCGCGGGGCTGGGTCCTCCCTGCCGATGAGCCTCTCCCCTGGCCGGAGGGCACCGGTCTCGGTCGAGGTGGCCCGGCGGGAGGTCCTGGCGGCGATGCCGCGGCTGCCGGTGGAGTTCCGGCCGGTGGACGGGCGCCTGGCCGGACGGGTTCTGGCCGCCGACGTGGTGGCCCGGTTCACCCTTCCACCGTTTGACAACAGCGCCATGGACGGGTACGCGGTGCTGGCCGCCGATGTCTCCGAGGTTCCGATCCGGCTCCCGGTGGTGGGGGAGATGGCTGCCGGGATGGCGCCCGGGGCGGTCGCGATCGGCCCTGGAACCTGCGCCAAGGTGATGACCGGGGCACCTATGCCGAGCGGGGCGGACACCGTGGTGCCTTACGAGTGGACCGACCGAGGGGATCGGGAGGTCCTGATCCGCGAGCGCCCCCGGTTGGGGGAGTGGGTCCGGAGAGCCGGGGAGGATCTCCGGCCCGGAGAGCTGGCCATCCCCGCCGGCACGCGGCTGCGACCCACCGACCTGGCCCCGCTCGCCGCCTCCGGCCTGGCCGAGGTGGCGGTGGCGAGGCCACCTCGGGTGGCGCTGCTGACCACCGGAGATGAGATCCGGCCGCCCGGGACCGAGCTGGGGCCGGGGGCGATCTACGACACTGCCGGACCGGCCCTGGAGGCGCAAATCCTGGCCGCCGGTGGTGACCTGGTGGCACGACTCCGGCTCGGGGACGAGCCCGAGGCGCTCGAGCGGGAGATGCGCTCGGCGGCGGCAAGCGCCGACCTGCTGGTAACCGTGGGCGGGGTCAGCGTGGGTGACCGAGACTACGTGCGGGCCACCGTCGAGCGGGTGGGGAACCTCCAGCTCTGGCGGGTGGCGATGCGGCCGGGGCGCCCGATAGCTCTCGGCCAGCTGGAGGGGGCGGTCTTCCTGGGCCTGCCCGGGAACCCGGTCTCGGCCAACGTGACCTTCATCCTCTTCGGAGCTCCCGGGATCCTCGCGATGCAGGGCGCCACTCACCCGGGGCCGGTGTCCACGCCGGCCCAGTTGCTGGAGCGGGTGGACAAGCCCGAGGGGCTGGAGACGTTCCATCGGGGCATCCTGGAACGCCGCCCAGGCGCGCTGCCGGGCGTGCGGGTTGCCGGCAACCAGAGCAGTGGTGCCACCCTCTCCTTGGCTCGCGCCGACGTCATCATGGTTCTGCCTCGCGAGGGGGACAGCGTCGCCGCGGGCAGCGTGGTCGAGGTCATCAGGCTCTGAGGCGGTGTGCGGTACCGGGAGGGCTGGGGTTGCGGTGGGTACCGCTCGGACGCAATCGGCTCTGAGCCGCGTCCCGGAGCCGGCGACCTCGTGGACGCCCGAGGCCAGCAGGGGAATCCGGAAAGGCAGTGTCATGGCGGCGAGGCGGTCGCCCGCTCCGGCCGCCGGGGCAGCGTCCTGCGCCGGACTCGCTCTCGGCTGGGACTGTCGGAAAGTGGGCCAGAAGCACTGCCCAGAGATGTCCGGGCCGCGCCTGTGGATCAGGGTCGGAGGTCCAGCCCCAGCGCTCCGCCGGCCGGGCCGGCGGTCGTGGCCACCTTGACCGTCACCTCCAGCAGCCGGATTGGTCCCTCGCGGGATTGACCCGCCGCCGCCCGTCCGTTGAGACAGGTGGCCAGCGGCGCGCACTGCCGGGTCCCCGTCAGGGGGGCGGGCTCGGGCGCCAGCCTCCAGACCACCGGGGCCTCGTCCTGCCCGAGGACGGCATCGCCGGCCCCGAGGTCCCTGGGGTGGCGATCGGACCATGTGTTCACGACTTCCTTCTCACCCTGCTGCCCCGTCCCTCTCGGACGGGATTCCGATTGACCGTCCGAGAGTGACGGGTGCCACCCCACCCGAACCGCGGGACCGATTCGACAGCCACCCCGACGGCGACTCCTGGCTCCCACGCCCAGTTGGACCAGGTCCCGCCGCTGCCGCCTCCGATCCGCCCGGGCACCGAGGGACGTGCTACCGACCGGAATTGAGGGTGCGGCGCCGTGCCAGCAGACGCTGAGCGCGGCACTGGCCGGGGCGCGCTCTCCAGCCTGGGCCAGGTGCGAATCGCAGCCGCCGGCGCCGGATCGGGGATTCCCAGCTCCACCCCGATGCTGGAACCGTGGCCGGACCCCGTCGAGCTGGACAATGGCCCGGTCCGGGGCTTGGATCCGTTCGTGGACGGCCGCGGTCCCTCCCAGTGCCCCGCGCCGGGCGGTCCCCGTGGTCCAAACCTTGCTCACCCGCCCGGCCCAACTTCGACCTGCGGATCGGTTCGGACCGACCTCTCTTCAGCTGCCCGTTAGGCCTTCCGGTAGCGGCACCGGAACGTCACCGGAGAGTCATATGAAGTCAGGCGGAGCCCACCTATACTCTGCCTGCCATGGCTAGGTCTGGGAGCAGCAGCTCCCAGTCGAAATACCAATCTGGGATGTGAGGCGCCTATGGTCCGATTCTGGCGCGTGCGACTTCGTGACCGTCCCGCGGAGGGAGTTTCGTCCTCGGACTCCGAGGAGCAGGGCCAAGGGATGGTCGAGTACGCGCTGATCCTGGTGCTGATCGCGATCGTTGTCATCGTCATCCTCACGGTTGTAGGGCACCACGTCAGCAGCGTCTTCTCGAACATCAGCAACGGCCTCAATGGCTGACCTGATCCGGCTCCCAACCGGGCGATAACCCGGCGCTGCGCGGCCCCGGCGGGCCGTGCGGTCGGGCGCGCCAGGTTATCGGAAGCTCAACTCGGCCGGGGCACTCGAAGGTCAGTTTGGTTGCCCGGCTGTTGATCATCTGCTAGGCCGGATTGAGTCGCGTATGACTTCGCGGCGACCGGGCTCCAGAGGAGCTCTTCGGGGCACCGAGGGGGACGTTGTGTTCCTGCTCTCAGTCCGTAGTGGGTCCGGGCGCAGTTCTCGCCCAACTGGCTTCCAGCGCTGGTGAGCCACCCAGCACGCCGTGATCTCCTTCGCGCGGCGATGGGCGGCTTGGCACTCGCCGGATTTTCGGTCTCGCCTGCGGGCTCAGCCCTGGAGGGGATCGTCGTGGGGACAGTGGCCCCCGGGCTCTCCGTGGTGGCAGCCGCAGCTGTCGATGGTCTGCTCCAGGATGAGGTCCCCGTCCGGGTAATGGATCCGGGGCCCGGGAGAGCGGTCGCCAGCGGCGACCCTGCCGACCCGGATCACGTAGCAGAGCCTGCCTCCGCACAGGGTGGAGGCCAGCATGTTGGGATTGCCGGCGCGCACCAGTCTCTCCGCCAGGGTCGCCGACTCCACCTGGTCGATTCGACGGTGGCCCACCGAGCTGAAGTACGAGCCGTGGCTGAGCTCGAGCGGGGTCCCGGGGTCCCCGGCGAGCGCCATCTCCAGGACCGCGGAGATGGCCTCCGCCCCCAGCTCGGTCAGCCGCCGGGTCAAGGTGCCAGCATCGTCGTCGGGTCGGATCGGCCCAGCCCGCTGCGCCAGCAAGGGGCCGGCATCGATGCCCCGCTCTACCCGCTGGAAGCTGATCCCCGATACCGGCTCGCCGTTGACGATCGCCCAGTAGACGGGCTCCGGGCCCCGGTACTTGGGAAGGAGCGAAGGGTGGACGTTGACCCAGCCCAGCCTGGGGATCCCCAGGGCCCGGTCGCGGAGGATCTGGTCAAAGCTGGCCACCAGGATGAGGTCTGCTCGAAGCCTGCGCAGCGCCACCAGAGAGTCATAGTCGTTGACTCGAGCCAGCCGCAGGAGCGGCACCGCCATGTGTTCGGCCACCTGGCTGAGCGCGTTCTCACCGGCGATCATCGGGTTGGCACCCAGGCTGGTGACGATCCCGGCCAGGTCGACCCCGGTTCCGATCAGGGCCAGCAGGAGGGCCACGCTGTAGTCGGAGGGGAAGCCCGCGAAGGCGAGATGAGGGGCCCCGGCAAGGGCCGGCTCGGGCCGGCCGGTGGGCGGCAGGGGGAGCTTCAGGTCGGGAACCATCCGGAACGACGCCCGCCGCCACAGCCACCGGTCAACGGCCGCCAGCCAGGGGCTGCGCTGAGGTCGCGTGCTGATGACGTCTGTGGGGGCCAACGAGTTCAATCGTAGTTCCCGGGGACGGGCAGACGACGGCGCAAGCGTCACCGCATCGTTGAGCCGGCGCTACGCCGGCGGTCCTTCCTCGGTGGCAAACTTCGCAGCGGGATGGTCGAGCAACCTAGTGGCCCGGCCCCGGACCAGGGGCTGGCGGATCTCCGGCAGACCTGGGAGCATCTCGCGCGCGAGTTCGCGGCCGGGGTTCCTGAGCTTCCTGGTGTGATAGACCAAGAGCTTACCGGGCTGACCCTGCCCGATCTCAACGAGCAGAACCTGATCAAGGTGGCCGAGGCAGTCGTGGCCAGGGTCGCCGCGGCGGGGTTCCCGGCCGAGGCGGCGGTCCTCTTCCGCCGGATGGGCCGGGCCATGTACGAACTGCTGCTGCTGCTGGCCACCCAAGAGGAGCTTCGCGAGCTGGGGATGAGCACGCCCACAAGGGCGGAAACCACCGTCTCTGGGGAGCCGGTACCAGCTGTGCTGACGGATGGAGTGGATGTGCCAGCCCCTCTCCTCGCTTCGAACCCGCCCCGGGCGGCGCCACCCGGGCAGGTGGTGCCCGACACGGGAGAGTCCTCCGACGCGGTCGCCGAGAGCCTCCCCCAGGTTGTCGCCCAGGCCGCCCCCAGGGCGCCGGTGCGTCCGGCGTCCGGCGGTGGCAGGCCCGCTCCCGACCAAGCGGGCAAGGCTGGTCCGCCAGCAGTTCCTGTCCCCGCCGGGCCGCTCGTCGCTTCACCGACCCCGACAGCGTCGGTCACCGGCGTAGCCACACCGAGAGCTCCGGTCGTCACTCCACCGGCCGCGACAGGACCGGTCACTGGCGTACCCGCGCCGAGCGTTCCAGTCGTCGCTCCACCGGCCCCGACACGGCCGGTCACCGGCGTACCGGCACCGAGCGTTCCAGTTGTCGCTCGACCGGTCCCGGCAGGGCCGGTCACTGGCGTACCCGCACCGAGCGTTCCAGTTGTCGCTCCACCGGCCCCGGCAGGGCCGGTCACCGGCGTACCCGCACCGAGCGTTCCAGTCGTCGCTCCACCGCCCCCGGCAGGGCCGGTCGCCGGCGTGCCCACTCCGTCAGCGTCGGTCGTAACTCCACCGGCCCCGGCAGGGCCGGTCACCGGCGTGCCCACTCCGACAGAGCCGGTCGCAACTCCACAGGCCCCGACACGGCCGGTCGCCGGCGTGCCCACTCCGTCAGAGTCGGTCGTAACCCCACCGTCCCCGAGAAGGCCGGGCACCGTCGCACCGACGCGGATGGGTCCGAGGCCACCGGCGCCCATCCCTCGCGACACCGTCCTCCCGACCCGCGTCCAGGAGCCACCTCCGGTGCTCGGGGCGCCCCCGGCGGCAAAGACCACACCCCCGTCCCCTCCTCCGGCTCCATCCCCGGCCATTGCGCCGGCTCGGCCGGCGCAATGGCCTCTCCCGCCTTCCCTTCCGACTCCGACTCCGGCCTCAACTCCGACGGCATTTCTCCCCACTTCCCACCAGGAGGCCGCCCCGGACGGCGCTTCTCTGTGGGGTTTCGACCCCGCGACGCGGGAAGTGGAGGTTGATCCTGAGCCCGTTCTCGAATCCTCGACGCCGGCGCCAGTGCCGAGCCCTGTCGCTCCCCGCCGCCCTTCTGTCGACCCGGCGCAATGGGCCAAGCAGCCCGCTCGCTCCGGCTGGGCTGTACGGCTCTCCCCCCGCACCATGACCGAGCGGGAGAAGAAGTTGCTGGCCCGCCAGGCCCAGTTGCCCCCGCTCGTGGAGGAGATCGTGGCGGCCGTCAAGAGCCAACGGAAGGCGCTTCCGTCGAAGGGCAAGGTGGGACAGGTGCTGGCCGCGGTTCAGGGGCGGTCTCAGTTCGCGCCGGACGCCGATGCCTCCGAACAGATCCGCTCCGCCCTTGAGGCGGGGGAACTGGAGCAGGCCGCGACCATGGCCATCCAGTTGGCCGAGGCGGCCCCAGGTGAGGCCTCTGCCGCGGTGGTCTGTGCGGTGGGGGAGGCCGTCAAGCAGTCGAGGGACGCGGGGCTGGCGACGCTCTGCTTCACCACGGCGGTGGTCTGCGACCCGCCCTGCGACCGAGCCTGCTGGCAGCTCTGCAATATTTCAGTGGAGCGTCGCGACATCGCCCTGGCGCCGGTCTGGCTGGAGTTCATCGCCCGTTTGCTCCGGGCCAGGGGAGCTGACGCCGAATCGATCGTGGTCTACCGGCAGCTCCTCAACCTCGCGCCGCGGCGAAGGGATGTCCGGGAGCTGCTCCGGACCTCCTCGCTCACCGGGACCCTTCCCGACTGAACCAGCTCCGATTTGGGGGCGCCCTCAGCCTCTCAGCCGCCCAACGTGCCGCCGCGTGCAGATGAGGTGGTGTTGCGGGTGGGCATCCGGCTGGACAGGTTGCAAGGTCGGTCGGGTGGCCCTCAACCCACAGCCAACCACCCCGGCGGCGCCCAGGTCCCGTTGGGGTCCCAGGCGCGCGTCGGCGGGCGAGCGTGCCGTCGGCCCACCAGCTCCGGTCGGCGACTACTCCCACGAGCGCGTCCTGCCCGACTGGGGTGGTGATTCCCGGAGCCGAGGCAGGTGGTGGTCGCCTTGCCTCGGCACGGGAGGAACATGCAGTACTGGGCACTGGCCACCAGCCAGATGGTGGCTGGCCAACGCGATCGCGAGCGCACCTCGGCCCGGCGCGGGTCGATGAATCCCACCGGTGGGCGCTTCTGCCCACGGCGTCGCTGGCCGAGTCGCCGACTCCGGTTAGGTTGGCCCGCGACTGGTTGGCCTTGGGGTTGAGGATTCCTGAGGCTCTCAGCCGGGGCACGCTGTGAGAGTCGGGCTGGCTGGGGCCAGTGCGGGCCGTTGGCTCGAGGGGACCAACTCCACCTCTTCGCGTTAGGGCAGGGGGTAGACAGATTCCCGATCGAGGCCGATGGCTGCCCGACCCCGGGGCAGCCGGGCCGCCGCTCGGCGACAATGGCCGGGTGGAGTTTGGGTTCAGCGTCGACCCCGCCCAGGGCCTCAGCCCCGAGGATGAGCTGGCGTCGGTGCGGTTCGGCGCTCAGCTGGGGTACCGGTCGGCCTGGACCCCCTCGGGCGGGGATGCAGCGACGTTCGACCGGTGTACGGCCTGGAACGGCGCTTCGGGATTGTCCACGGGGATCTCGGTGGTGCCCGCGTCCGCCCAGCCGGCCGCGTTCTACGCGGAGCATGCCAGCCGGGTCTGGGAGGCGACCGGGGGAGCCTTCGTCCTCGGCGTAGGCAGTGGCCGGCTGGTCCACCCCGCCACCGAGATGCGCCCGTACCTCGCTGAGCTGCGGCGGCTGACGCCATCGGCACTTCATCTCTACGTCGCGGCTCTGGGGCCTCGGATGCTGGGGCTGGCGGCGGAGCTTGCCGACGGCGTTCTTCTCAACTGGTGCACGGCAGAGCAGGTTCGGTGGTCCCGGGCCGAGGTGGAGCGGGTAGCCGAAAGCACGGGGCGAGCCGTCCCCGTCATCGCCGAGTACATAAGGACTGCGGTCGACTCCGACCCCGACCGTGCTCGGCGGGCGCTGGCGACGGCCGCCCAGGGCTATGCCCTTGGCCCTAGCGCCTACCGTCGCCACTTCGAACGGATGGGTTTCAGCGAGGACCTCCAGCGGTGGCGCAGCGCCGGGGCGGAGCTCCCTCCCGAGCGGCTCTCGTCGGTGGGGGCGTGGGGAGCTCCAGGGTCAGTTGGCGGCCAGGTGCTCCGGCTGGCCGCCGGCTTAGACCTCGCCATCATCAGGGTGCTGGTGGCGGTCCCCGGAGATGCGACCTCGGCCAGGCTGGCACTGGCCGAGTGCCAGCCTGCCTGACGCCCATCGGCTGGCCGCGGCCGCGCTTCGTCGAGTCGCCTGGCGGCGATGTGCCCGGCAGGGCAGCTGCCCGGGATGAGCAGGAGATCGGGCGGTGTGCCCGAGCGCCCGCGTCATCTCCCATCGTGGTCGGATCTCCCCCCATCGCCGAAGCTACACCGGTCGCTGCCCTGCGCCCGGCGGGAGCTGCGCCGCCTCGAGTCGAGCGGAGTTCCAGGGGCTCTCACTGCCCGGTGGCTGCATGCTATCGTTTGCCAGGATCGCCCGGGGGTTCCGCCCATGCGGGCGGTCAATGGCACCGGCCGACTGGCTGAGAGGGAGTGGCAGCCTGTGGAGCGCTTCGGGACGGCGAAGCGGGCCTTGACGGAAGCGGTCGACGCGAGACAGCCGCGGCCTCGCCTTAGGGGGAGCCGGGAGGTGCCTTGGTGAATCAGCCACCACCCTACCTGCACTGGGCCTTCATCCAGATCTCGCTGCCCAATCTGGTGTTGATCCTGGTCATGCTCGGACTCTTCGCCGTGGGCCTGGTGCTTCCGCTGCCGGGTCGCCGGCACCGCCGTCGGGCCTACCAGGAGCCAGTCGCTGACCTTGACCTGGATCCCCCGCCGTCTCCGCGGGATCAGGCGCCGGAGCCGCCGGCGCCAGGGGAGCGGAGCTGGACAAGTGCGGTGAGCCGACTGCTGGTGCGGGAGTTGCCTCTGAAGCACCTGCTTGCCGACCGGGAGCCGGCATACGTCGGATCTTGGATGTACGTGTTCGGAGTCGTAACCATCGCGGCCTTGGTCTGGGTGGTGGCGAGCGGCGTCGTCCTCGTCATCTTTGGGCCGCAGTGGTGGCAGGTCTCGCCCCAAGGGCACTTCGTCAACAGCATCCACTTCTGGAGCGTCCAGATGTTCTTCATCTTCATGGTGCTCCACCTCTGGGGCCAGTACTTCGCCGCTGGCTGGCGCGAGGGCCGCGCGGGCACGTGGATGATCGGGCTGGTCGTCTTCCTGGTCAGTGTGGTGACTGCTTTCACCGGCTATCTGGTTCAGCAGAATTTCGACTCGCAGTGGATTGCCCTGAACGCCAAGGACTCGGTCAACGCCACCGGCGTTGGCGCCTTCTTCAACGTGCTCAACTTCGGCCAGATGTACGGGTTGCACGTGTTGCTCTTCCCGATCGTGGTCACTCTCCTGATCGTGGTTCACGTAGTTCAGGTGAGGCGGCGCGGAGTGGTGAAGCCGATTGAGAGGCGGGCGGGATCATGACCCGGCGGAAGTGGGACCAAGCGGAGTACTTCCGGGGGGTGCCGACCGCACCGTACGACCTGGTCAAGGAGATCACCGTCGCCTTGGGGGTGATGTTGGCGGTGGTGCTGATCCTGGCTACGCTGCTCTCCTCGCCGGATGTGGCACCGGTGACGCTCCGGAGTTGGGCCAGACAGGATCCGATCGACTTTCTTACCACCGCGACCGGAGAACTCCAGGGAACCACGATCAGCAGTTCGTACGGGCCTCCGTACAACAACGGATCCGGATCGGTCCAGACCCTGGGGCCGCTCGCGCCCCAGCTCTGGGCTGGCGTGCACCAACCCGTGGATGCAGCGGTGGTCGACGTGCTGGCACCACTGGGCGTGGCCAGTGGCGGCCATCCGGTCCTGGAGAGGGCCCTGGTGCGCTTTGAGGGCGCCACGAACCAGCAGCAGCAGGTGTGGCTCGACAGGTACATCAGGGCGGTTGGCCACGCGCGGGTACTGGGGGCCCGGGTGGTCGTTCCCGGGGCTGCCTATGGCCCGGTGGGGACGCTGATGGGGACTCTGCTGACCGTCGCCCGCAGCGGGGGGTTGGATGCCCTGCTCACGGCCAACGGCCGTTTCTACCAGACCGACTACACCCGAACCCTGCTCTTCCTGGGCGACGGCAACTACGTGAACGAGTTGGCGGCGCAGCGACACCTCCTGGGGACGCAGTGGGGGGTGATGAACGAGACCGGCCGGTATCCGGGACAGGCCTGGCTGTGGCTGTACACGCTCTGGTACCAGATACCTCCCTACAGCACCGCGGCCAACGCCGACCTGTTGGTGGTGCTGACGATGGGCTTCCTCACCACCCTGCTCTTGTTGACGCCTTTCCTCCCGGGCCTGCGAGACATTCCCCGATGGATTCCCGTCTACAAGCTCATCTGGCGCGAGCACTACCGTTTCACGGGCGCCGCGGAGCCAGAGCGACCAGACCGGATCTAGCGGGGTGTTGAACTAGGCGCGAAGTCGGCCGATCGGTGCCGGGCGATGGTCGGTTGGGGCCGGTGAAGGGCAGTCATGTCCTCCGACCCGCCAAGAGTGGCCCGGGCCTACTGCGGCGGGAGCCCCTCGCGGCCATCCTTCTCGGAACTCAAGCGGGTATCGGCACCAGCTTGCTCATCCGAACCAAGTTGTAGGCCGCCGCCGTCACCTCGGCCCAGAAGCCGGTTCCGTTCCACTCCCAGATACCGCAGCTTTCTTTCCCCTCCCACGGTCTTGGTCCAACCGAAGATCTCCTCGACCCGCTTGCGTTTCCGTTGGCTGACCTGGTACCCAGGGGTCTGGGCGACCTTGGCGAGGGCGGTGCTGCCCCAGTCGCTGTGCTTGCGGGCAATGCGGGGCGCGACACGGAGCTCCTGGCAGGAGGAGATGAAGTCGCGGAGGTCGTAGCCTTTGTCCGCGCCCAGGGTGCAGCGGTGTCGATGCACCCGCTGGCGCATTCGCCGCAACATCACCAGGGCCGCGTCCCGCTAGCTGGTCTCGGTAGCCGGGGTGAGTTCCACGTCCACCGCCAGCCCGTGCCGATTCTCTCGCAGGACGTGGCCGGTGAGGCAAAATCGCGTCTCTTTGGCCTGTCCCTTGCGAGCCGTCCGGGCGAGGGGATCGGTGCCAGAGAGGTGAGTGTCGTTGCTCCGGCGCTGGCCCCGGAAGTCGATGTCAGGATTGCTGGGACCGGAGCCAGAGCTAGCCTCGATTGTTCATCAAGGGTCCAGTAGGTCGGCTGGCGGGTGCTGAAGAACGCAGAGATGGGTCGTGGACTGGGGGAGTGGGGCCGCAGCGGTGTCGGTGCGGCCCGGAGTGTCACTC
>Ga0182014_10000748_pt1 | contig 44076 bp, 36 predicted proteins | sample 612S2DmetaG_FD_120489 | JGI IMG/M metagenome (GOLD analysis project Ga0182014, IMG submission 120489) | Permafrost microbial communities from Stordalen Mire, Sweden - 612S2D metaG | ecosystem: Environmental > Terrestrial > Soil > Wetlands > Permafrost | place: Sweden: Stordalen | collected... | reverse complement strand
GAAGTGTTTGATCGCCTGGATCAGCCCCATTTCCTTCGGCTGGCCGTTGACCACGGCCAGCAGAATCATGCTGAAGCCTTCCTGCATCGAGGTGTGCTTGAAGAGCTGGTTGAGCACGATCTGAGGTTCGGCCCCGCGCTTGAGCTCGATCACGATGCGCATGCCGTCGCGGTCGCTTTCGTCGCGAACGTCGGAGATGTCGTCGATCGTCTTCTCGTTGACCAGGTCGGCGATGCGTTCGATGAGGCGCGACTTATTCACCTGGTATGGAATCTCGGTGACGATGATCGCCTGCTTTTCCTTAGTGACGTTTTCGATGGCGGCGCGCGCCCGCATCATGAAACGCCCTCGGCCCGTGCGATACGCCTCAAAAATTCCGGCGCGGCCGTGAATGATGGCCGCAGTCGGAAAGTCCGGTCCCTGCACGAATTTCAGAATCTCCGGCAACTGCGCGGCGGGATTATTCACCAGCGTAATCGTGGCGTCGACGATCTCGGTCAGGTTGTGCGGCGGAATCTTAGTGGCCATGCCGACGGCGATTCCGTCGGAACCGTTGACCAGCAAATTGGGAAAACGCGCGGGCAGAACCGCGGGCTGCGTCTCCGTGCCGTCGTAGTTCGGATAAAAATCGACCGCTTCCTTGTCGAGATCCTCGAGCAGCGCGGTAGAGACGCGCGTCAAACGCGCTTCGGTGTATCGATCGGCCGCCGGCGGGTCGCCATCGACCGAGCCGAAATTGCCTTGACCATCGACCAGAGGCGCGCGCATGGCGAACGGCTGTGCCAGTCGCACCAACGCATCATAGACGGCCAGGTTTCCGTGCGGATGGTACTTGCCCATCACTTCGCCGACGATGCGGGCGCACTTGCGAGTGGCGCGTCCCGGAGCCAGCCCCATCTGCTGCATCGTGTACAGAATGCGGCGATGCACGGGCTTCAGTCCGTCGCGTACGTCGGGCAGGGCGCGGCCAATAATCACCGACAACGAGTAGTCGAGATACGACCGCTTCATCTCGTCTTCAATGTTGACGGGCTGCATGTTGAGGGCGCCCGGTCCGGTCGGACCGTCGCCTCCAGGAGGAGGAGTTAAGGGAAGCTCAGGATTCTGATCGTCAGCCATGGAAGTCAGTTCTCAGTAAAAGCTTGCGTGGGGACGGGCGCCTCGCCCGTCCAAGCGGAGCGAAGCTCCGCCCGCCCTGTCTCGCCACAAATGTCGCTAAGTTCTTGCATCTACAGGCATTATCTGGGCGGATTTACTCAAGAATTATACCATGTTTGGAGACGCTCGGGGGCGGGCGAGCAGTGTCTTTCCAGGCTCTTTTTCAGGCTCGGCGCAGGGTCAGCAGCGTAATCTCCGGAGGCACGCCAATCCGCACCGGGAAGCCGATCGTTCCCAAGCCTCGGTTCACATAAAGGGCGGCCTTCTGCGGGCCGCTGCTCCCGGTTGCCGTTCCACCATGGCCGTTCATCGGCAGGTGATAAAGTCCGGCGACAAAAGGGGTCATCAATCGAGCCGGACTGACGTTGTGATCCACGATTTCAACTTTCACCTGCCCGCCGTGAGTGTGGCCGGCAAGGCTGAGTTCGATGCCGAGTTCGGCGGCGCGATGGAACGAGTTCGGATTGTGGGAAAGCAGGATGTTTGGCATATCGCGGCGAACCAGAGGCCCAATCTCGCGCAACATTGATTGTGGGCCGGAATCTTCGCCGCTGGTCATGTGATCGCGCTGGTAGTCGACGCCCAGCAGATTGAAGCGGCCTCCATTGTGCTCGACGACCGCGCTCTGGGCGCGCAGCAGCCGCATTCCCTTTTCGCGGAAGAGCCGTTCCGCATCCTCTTCCACTCCGGCATAAATTTCGTGGTTGCCATTACATCCCCAAACCCCTAGCGGAGCGCGCAGCCGGCTCAACTCGGTAATGCAGACGTCCAGCGGATCGCCTGCGCTCGAAACAAAGTCTCCCGTAACAAAAGCAATGTCGGGCTGCAGATCGTTCGCCATGTCAACCGCGCGCGCAATTTCGTGCGGCGGCATGTAGTCGCCAATGTGTATGTCGCTAAGCTGAGCAATGCGCAGTCCATCCAGCTCCGGAGGAAGATTGGCGACGGGCACATCGACGCGCTCAATCGTGTAACGCAAGCGTCCGGCGGCAAACCCATAGGTAGCGGCGAGGAACGGAAAGCCTCCAGCAAGAACAGCGGCGTATTGGAAGAATGTCCGGCGCGAGGGATTGAACTCACCGGCTACCGCTCCGGGACGTAGCCGCGCCAAGCCATTCGTGATCCACTCGATCGCGCCCACCGATTTGACCGCGACGAAAGCGAAGACTGAAGCGACCAACCACAGGCGGCCAAACGTGACCAGCGTTTTGCCGAGATTCAAACTGTCAAAGTTGAAGCCGCCCAAGCTGAGGCGCGAGATTCCGTGGCCCAGCAGCGGATCGAGCAGCGTCGCCAGCAGCGCAGCCGCCAGCGCGATCAGTCCGGCATGAAGTCCGAAACGCCAGTTGGAGTTCGAGAACGAAGCAATCCACGACCACGCCCGCATGAACCAGAATCGCTGGACGGCGTAGATCGCTAGAAGAAACAGGGCTAAGAAAAGGACTCGGCTAAGAATCAGGGCAATACTCCGTTAAAGAAATTCTTTTTCGTTAGATGCATTGCAGGCGAGGAAGGCTCGACAGGCGCCCCCACTCATTCGCGCCCTTTGCGATGGGTTGGCTTCTACCCAATCAGCCCCGCAGCGGGTTCACCACCTCAACCGCCCCATAACGCTGGCCGTGTGCCAAGTCCTCGGAGTAGAGAACCGCGGCTCCGCAACTCTCGGCGGCGTGCAGGATCAGGGCGTCCCAGTACGAGACTTTGTACCGCTCTTCGATCCCAAGGGCTGCGACGATCGCTTGCGGCGTATTGATGACCACCTCCCAGCTCAAGTAGTCCTCAATCAGCTTTGCGATCTCATCGCTGGGCAGCGGATGCGCAACTCGGCGGCGGAGATTCACGCAGAGCTCCTGCAGAACCTGCGTGCTCAAAGCGCCTTGCCCCGTGGTCCACAAATGCTCGATCAGTTGGCGGGCGCGTTCGTGCTTCGGGCCAGCCTCGCGGTCGTGGGCATAGATCAGGATGTTGGTGTCGACGAAATACTTGGGATTTGCCGCGCTTATCGCTCTTTGCTTCATCGCTGGTAAAGCTCATCGCGAGTCCGAGGCGGAGTCCAGTCCAAGCTCATCCCCTCACGCAGCCGTGCCAAGGCGCGTCGGCGTGAACGATCATAGCTCTTGCGCTCGCGCAAGATTTGTTCCAGACGAGCCGCCAGCATCGCGCTGATGGAGGTGCCTTCCTCGGCCGCCAGGATGCGAATCTCGCGCAGGAGGGAAGTATCAAGCTTCAAAGTGATATTGGATTTCATTCGCAGCACGTATTTATGTGCAATACGAGTCTACGTGCTGGCCGGACCGACGTCAACCTCGGATGACCCTAACCCGGCAATCAGCTGTTTCCGGCTCCCAGGCTCGGCGCGCAGACTCGAGCCGTGCTGGCGAGGCCCCTGGTCGAGGCCGTTTCCGGTTAGCAGCGTAAATGCATATCGACTGATGCTCTTCCAAGTCGCTCTTGGCCCGCTCCATGTCGACGTTCTTGCAGGCCGCAAGCTCCGTGGTGACGCGATAATACGCAGCGGAAAGGGCCTCGGTGTACTGGCTGCGCCGGGATACAAAAGTCCGTTCCAAATCCTTACAGATTAAGCAATTCACGGTGATCCCTCCAGCCGTCCAACGGACCCACGGGCGGCGGTGGAATGGGGAGGCCTTCTACCGCTCCCGTTTAAGGATCTCCCGCTCGGCGCGGAGCCAGTCTTGCTCGTCTTGGCCGGGTTCTCGACCGCGTCCTTGGTACAGTTCGTAGGCCCGCGCTCTTATCTTCTCGTGCGATGGGACGCTCTCTGGCATCAAAGCCACGTTGCCAGTAGAGCTTTTCGGACCAACGAAAACCTTTGGCTTCGGCTGTTTCTGAGCCTTATGATCGACCATATAGGGAACCTCCTGGGGTAATAAAGACTAAGGGGAAAAGGTACTTCAGATGAGCTGACTTAGTTCAGGGAACCTGAAAGAGGAGAGGAACTGCTCGCTCAGTCTTAAGACTATGCTAAATCCTTACGTTTGTCCAATTTCGAGACAAACCGGTGGCGGCAGCCCTAGCGGGCGGCGAGTGGTTCCTGTGAGCGCAAAGCCGCAACGCGTTCGCGGGCGTTCTGCAGGGCGCGCTTGACGTGACGTGGCGCGGTTCCTCCTGGGACATCGTGCAACTCGAGGACCTCGGGAAGTCCGAGATGGGAGTGGAACGCCGCGTCAAAACTGGCATGGATCGCTTGCAGGTCGGAGAGGGGCAGTTTTTGCAGATCACATCCGCGTTCCACGGCTAACTGCACAGCCTTGCCTACGGCTTCGTGGGCGAGGCGTGAGGGTACTCCGCGTTCGACGAGGTATGCGGCCGCGGCCCAGGCGTTCATGAAGCCCGATTGCGCCGACTGATTCATCTTGGCGGCATTGAATTCGACCGCGTTCATGAATCCAGTCACGAGCGGCAACATGCCGATGATAGTGTCGGAGGCATTGAAAACGGGTTCCTGTGTCTCCTGCAGGTCTTTGTTGTACGCGAGAGGCAGCCCCTTCACCAAAGTTTGCAGCGTGGTGGCGCATCCCATGACGCGCGCCGCCTTGCCGCGCACCAGTTCCAGCAAGTCGGGATTTTTTTTCTGCGGCATGGCGCTGCTGCCAGTGGAGTACGGCTCGGGCAAGTCAACGAATCCGTAAGCAGACGTCGAGAACAAAATCATTTCTTCTGCCCAGCGGCTGAGGTGAAGCGCGAGCAACGAAAGCGCGTCGACGAATTCGATGGCGAAATCGCGGTCGCTGGTGGCGTCGATGCTGTTCGCGGTAGGGCCATCGAAGCCCAGCTCCGCGGCCATGGCTTGACGATTGATGGTGAGCGTGGCGCCGGCGACAGCGCCTGAGCCCAGCGGGCATAGGTTAGCGCGCTTGCGGCAGTCGGCGAGGCGAGCGGCATCGCGCAGAAACATTTCGACATAGGCCAGCAACCAGTGGGCGACCAAAACGGGCTCTGCCGGCTGTAGGTGCGTATACGCGGGCATAGCTGATGGCGAAGCCGTGCTGCCTGCGGCCTCGGCGCGCGCCAGGATCGCCTCGATCCAATCGGCGATCAGCGCTTGCAGGGTGTCGACGCTCTGGCGCACGAAGAGGCGCAGATCGGTTGCGATCTGCTCGTTGCGACTGCGTCCGGTGTGCAACTTGTAGCCGGTGGGGCCGATCAGAGCAGCGAGTTGCTTTTCCACGAAGTGGTGGACGTCTTCCGCTTCAGGATCGTTGAGAAACTCTGGATCGGACTGGGCGCGACGGGCAATGTCCCCTAGCGCTTTCGCGATTTCAAAAAGTTCATCGGACGACAGCACGCCGGCCTGTTGGAGAGCGTTGGCGTGGGCGCGGCTGGCGGCGAGTTCAAAGGGCAACAGCCGTTGGTCATAGGGAAACGACCGCTGCCATTTTTCAAATTCGGCGTCCAGCGGTTGCCGGAAGCGGCCGGACCACATCTTCACAGTGCGACCTCAGGGGCTAAAGCCCTCGTCGAACCGACGTCGCTACCGCAGCGCTGAAGCGCTGCGCCACCCAAAGACGCGCCATCCGAAATGAACATCTTCATTACGCAACCTCTACCTTCCCTTTCACCTGCGTCTGGGCGCGGCAACGCGATGGCAATCCCAAAATGCGGATGAACCCTTCAGCGTCTTTCTGATCATAACTTGCGCCCATGGTGAATGAGGAGAGGTCGGTGCGGTAGAGCGAGTAATCCGATTTTCGGCTGACGATGTCGACGTTGCCTTTGTACAGCGACAGCGTGACCGCGCCGGTTATGTTCTGTTGCGTGGTTTCGACGAAGGCGTCCAGAGATTCGCGCAGCGGCGTGAACCACAGGCCAAAGTAAACCAGCTCGGCATACTTCAGCGCTACGTGTTGCTTGAAGTGCAGCAGGTCGCGATCGAGGCAGAGGGCTTCGAGTTCGCCGTGAGCAGCGAGCAGCAGGGTGCCCCCGGGAGTCTCGTAGCAGCCCCGCGACTTGATGCCGACGAAGCGGTTTTCGACCAGATCGATGCGTCCCACCGCGTTGCGTCCGCCGATTTCGTTCAGCAGCTCAACCAGCGACACCGGATCGAGATTCATGCCATTCACCGAGACGGGCACGCCTTTTTCGAATCCGATTTCGACTTGTTCCTCCTGATCGGGAGCCTCTTGCGGCGACTTCGTCATTTGCCAGGTGCTCGCGAAGGGCGCGTTGGCGGCGTCCTCCAGTTCCCCGCCTTCGTGGCTGACGTGCCAGAGATTGCGATCTCGGCTGTGAATCTTCTCGCGGCTCGCGGTTACGGAAATACCGCGCTTCTCGGCATAGTCGAGACAATCTTCGCGCGATTTCAGATCCCACTCGCGCCACGGCGCCACGACTTTTAACTCGGGAGCGAGCGCCTGGTAGGCCATCTCGAAGCGGACCTGGTCGTTGCCTTTGCCAGTGCATCCGTGGCCGACGGCCGAGGCGCCTTCGCGCAGCGCGACCTCCACCTGATGTTTCGCGATCACGGGACGGGCAAGCGAGGTGCCGAGCAGATACTTGTTCTCGTATACGGCTCCCGCTTTCAGCGCGGGCCAGACGTAGCCGGTGAGAAATTCTTCGCGCAAATCTTCGACCACGACCTTGCTGGCTCCGGTCTTGTAGGCCTTTTCGACCACCGCCTCGACGTCATCTCCCTGGCCCACGTCGGCGACCATGGCGATCACGTCATAGGCATAGTTTTCCTTGAGCCACGGAATGATGATGGAGGTATCGAGCCCACCGGAGTAGGCGAGAACAATTTTCTCTTTCTTAGGCATGTGCGCTCCTTGCGGGAAAGCGGCCTACGCCGCCGCCCAATAGCCATACGAGAATGGCTTTTTGAATGTGCAGACGATTTTCCGCCTGATCGAACACGACCGAGTTCAGCGAGTCGATGACCTGGTCGGTCACCTCGCAGCCGCGATGTGCGGGCAGACAGTGCATGAATAGCGCACTGGGCTTGGCGAGCTGCATGAGCGCGGCATTCACCTGGTAGGGCGCGAAAATGGCGGCGCGTTCTTCCGCCTCTTGTTCGTGTCCCATGCTGGCCCAGGCATCGGTGTAAACAGCATCGGCTCCGGCAACGGCCTTGCGCGGATCGGTCATTATGCGCAGCGAAGCCTTGGTTTTGTCCGCGATGGCCTCGGCCATGGTGACGATGACGGGATTGAGCCCGTAGCGCTCCGGCGTGGCGATGGAAACTTTCGCGCCTACCGAAGCGCCTGCCAACAGAAGCGAGTGCGCCATGTTGTTGCCATCGCCAACATAGGCGAAGTGAATTTTCGAGAGATCGCCGAAATGCTCCTGCAGAGTGAAGAAGTCGGCGAGCGCCTGGCAGGGATGTTCGAGTTCGCTAAGGGCGTTGATCACGGGAACGGCAGCATAGGTCGCCATCTCTTCGACCGTGGCGTGGCTAAACGTGCGCAATACGATGAGATCGATCCAGCGTTCGAGATTGTGGGCGATGTCGTAGAGAGACTCGCGGGCATTGAGCCGGCTGGCCGTCTGATCGACAAAGAATGTGCTGCCGCCTAGGCTGTCCATGCCGGCTTCGAAGGTGAGGCGGGTACGCAGCGAAGGTTTCTCAAAGAACATGACCATCTGCTTGCCGGAGAGAACGCCGCGATAGTCCGCAGGACGCTGCTTGAGCATGGAGGTGAGGTTAAAGAGCGCAAGGATCTCGGCGGGCGTGAGGTCCTGGATGGAAATGAGATCGCGCGGCGCGGCTGTTTCCGGCAGCAAACTCGTTTTCGGCGGATCCATCAGTGCCACGGTTTCGTTTCTCATATGCATTTCGTAACACTCCATTAAAGGTGTCAGGTCCTATGGTCTTAGTTCTCAGAACTCGTTTTTCCTGACACCTGAGACCTAAGACCTGACACCTGATTTTCTACGACAGCTCGCGAATACGCCGGGCGAGCGCTTGTGCTTTCTGATTGTCGCTAGCGATCACCAGCACGGTATCGTCGCCGGCGACGGTTCCGACCACCTCGGGCCAGTGCGAGGCGTCGAGCGCGGCAGCGACGGGCTGCGCGCTGCCCACCGTGGTCTTCACCACCAGCAGGTTCTGGGCCTGGCGAATTTCGACCACAAACTCACGCGCCAGATGCATCACCGAGGGCAAAGCACCTTCCGTGCCCAGGTTCTTACCAGCCCGCCGATAGCCCTCGGGGCCTTTGACGAGTTTCAGTTCGTGAATGTCGCGGGAAAGCGTAGCCTGGCCCACGTCGAAGCCCTTGCGCTCCAGCCGGTGCTGAAGCAAGTCCTGGCTTTCGACAGGTCCGTCGTCGAGCAGATCGAGAATCGCTTGGTGGCGCGCTGTTTTCGACATGAATAAAAATGCAATGTAATGCATAAGTATCCATGTGGGCGGATGGCTGTGTCAAGCGGGAAATGCGCCGGGGCATGCTCCAAGTGACGGGGAGTTGCGGCACTCCGCTCCCGTCGCTCAGTCGTCGCCGAGTTCTTTATTGCCGCGCCGTGCTGGCCGGGATCTGGAAGTCCACGCCGCGCTCGTCGTTGGCTTTGCGGGTGGCGGGGAGATCGAGGTCGGCGAGCACGATCTTGTGGGTGCGTCCTGCGGCCAGGTCAAAGTCGAAAAGCGTGTTGCCCACGATGGCATAGTTGAGCACTTCGGAGCGGTGGCCGTCTTTGAAGACGAGGACGGTCGAGGGCTGGGCAGCCACGGAATCTTCCGTTTCATCCGGAGTTGGCTTGGCGGAAGCGTCCGCCTTCGAGGCCGACTGACGATCCTCGGCTGGTTTCGTGGCAGTATCCTGGGTTGGCGGGTCAGGTGCCTGGACGCCGTCGACATCGGAAGAATCAATATCGGGCGAATCGGCGTCGGGCGAATCATCGGCGGCTTCCGGAGCATAGGGAACAGCGTATGGAATATAGACCGGTTCGATGACGCCGACCAGAAAAGCGGCGTGATCCTCTCGGTGGTGGCGCTCGGAGCGCAGCGGCGGCTTCGGCCTCGCCGGCAGAAAAAAGTTGGCACAGCAGTTTCCAAAAACAGGCCAGTTGTTGCTGTAACTGGTTGGCCCGGAGGGCGTCACGCTGGGCCGGACACCACGAGTGTTACTTGCTCCGGAACCAATTGAAGTCGCCGAGGGGGACACACCGTTAACCTGAGCATGAACGGCCAAACCGGCAGCCAGGGAGAACACCAGCAGGAAGGAAAGTAGGAAACAAAACCGCACACGGGCCAGCATGGGAGGCCTCCCCCCGCCTAGGGTACAACAGTTTGACGCTTAACCAATTAGAACTCACGCTGCGGGAGAAGTTGCGCGAAAAATTCGCACGGGCGACCCAATCTGCTGGTTGCGCGGCCGGTTACGCCGCAGTCAGGGGCGCACGGGAAGTCATCCGGCGCAATTCGAGCATGCGGTGGCGGACGTAGCCGTCCTCGGTCAAATGGGCGGAAGCAATGGCTTTGCGACTGATGGCCACCATTTGGTCGAGCGGGCGGCGCTCAGGGAAATGTGGGTCGAGTTCCCGGCAGAATTCACAAGGCCGGCTGGAGCGCGTGTCGAAGCGATAGATGACAGAGGGATTAATGTGTTCCACGAGAGACGGCTCCTGGGTGGGCGACTGCGAACTCGCCCGGTTTGTGAAGCAGAGTCACATTACTACGCTGCCCCGGCTGATTCATTCACTGTCTTGGGTGACGCCCTTTTTACTACAAGGGACCGCGCCGAGACAAGCCCTTCGTGGCGGGCGCAAATCTACTGCTTTCGCGATACCTCAAGTGTACAGGAAGCGCCGGAACCCGGCTCTAACGTGCGGCGACGCTAGGCTTTCATTTCTGGCATGATAAGGCCACGTCTTGTTTTCGAGATTATGCGGGATAACATTGCGGAGACCGTGTGACTCACATTGATGCCAATCCGAGCACTCTGTTCTTTTTCGATGTGGACGATACGCTGCTCGACAACGATCGCGTGGCCGACGATCTGAAACGGTACCTCGCGAATCAGGTGGGCGGGGGCAGCGCCGCGCGCTATTGGGAAATTTTCGAGCAGTTGCGCACGGAACTGGGATACGCGGACTATCTGGGTGCGCTGCAACGCTATCGTGTCGAGCGGCCGCGCGATCCGAAGCTGCTGGCCGTCTCGCACTTCATGATCAATTATCCCTTTGCGAACCGGCTGTTTCCCGAGTCGCTGGATGCGGTGGAGTACGCGCGGCGGTTGGGACGGGCGGTGATCCTGACCGACGGCGACGTGGTCTTCCAGCCGCTCAAGATCGACCGGTCGGGCCTGTATGAAGCCTTCGACGGGCAAGTCCTGATCTGCATCCATAAAGAACTGGAACTGGACGATGTGGAAGCGAGGTATCCGGCGGCGCACTACGTGATGGTGGACGACAAGGTGCGCATTCTGGCGGCGATCAAGGAGCATTGGGGCGAGCGGGTGACTACAGTGTTTCCGCGCCAGGGACACTACGCGCACGATGCGGCGCTGGTGGCCAGGTATCCGAAGCCGGACATTACCCTGGAGCGGATTGGAGAGTTGCAGAACTACTCGCTGGAACAGATTCTGGTGGCGGCTGGAAAGTGAGCGTCTACTCGGCTTCTTCCTCTTCTTGAGACGCGCCGGCTTGGACCAGACTTTCCAATTCCCGGCTCAGCTTGGCGCGGCTGGTTTCGGGCAGTTCCAGGAAGCGGAAAGGTTGCAGGCATCCCTGCGTGGCCCACATGGGAAATAACATTTGCGCGCGGCAGCGGATGCTGGTGATGCCGAGGTGGAACAGGACTGTCACCCGGATGCCTTCGTCGAGCGGATGTTCGAGCGAGACCAACCCGCCGTTCACGGAAAGCTGACTCATCCGGCCGCGAATCTGGCGCCCGTTTTCAAGCACGACCAGAGCAAGGATGGAGCCGCCGAGTTTGACGCGCAAGCCCCGTTTTCCCTTTTGGATGGCGGCTGTAGAGGACATTCTCCGTCAGTATGGCTCAGGCGGCGGCAGCAGGGCAGATTACTAAAGTTAGGCCCCTACTTTAGCCTTCTCTTTCCGGTTGGCGCGGCTGCACCGCGCGTGCGAGAATGCTCCACGGTTTGGAGGTGAAGATGACGAAACGACTGGTGATGCTGGCTTTGGCGGCTTCCATGACGATTTGCGGTCTTGCGCAATACGGCTTTGCGCAAAAGCGAACGAAAGTCTCTGCTGCTAGCGGAGCGGTCGATAAAGCCTACCTGCAGAGGATTTGGGATGGCTGGGCGACGCTCGATGCAGCGGGGCAGAAACAGTACTACGCGCAGGGACCGCACGTGTTCTTCGACGTTTCCCCGCTCAAGTATGGCAGTTGGGACGAATATCAGTCCACGGTGAGCAAAGAGCTGGCGGAATACAAAGCGGCCCGCTTCACGGTGAATGACGACGCGCAGATTCACAAGAGCGGCGATGCGTACTGGGTCACGGCCACGGTGGCGTCGGACATGACGCAGAAGTCGGGCAAGCGTGAGATGGCCACATTCCGTTGGACGGCCGTCTTCGAATCGCAGGATGGGAAGTGGCTGATCGTGCACGAACACGTGTCGGAGGCGCAGCCCTAATAGGCTGCAGGTGTCCACGCTGCAGTTTCACCGCAGCGGATACAACCAGTCAGTGGTAGCCCTTCCAGAAAAAGTACGCGGTCATTGCTGTTCCCACCGCAATGACGAAGCCGCGGATCCACGACCCAGGGAGTTTCTGGGCGTAGTGCGCGCCGAGGTATCCGCCGAGGACCGCGCCTACGATCATGACACTGCCCTGCTTCCAGACCACCGCGCCGGCCACGACGAAAGTGATGACCGCGATGCCGTTGATGATCCCGCCCAGCACGACTTTCAATGCGTTCATGGCGTGAATGTCGGTCATGCCGAGCGCGGCGAGCATGGCGAGGTTCAGAATCCCAACCCCGCCGCCGAAATAGCCTCCGTAAACCGCGACCACCAACTCGAACACTGCCGCTACCGCCAGAGCCGAGGTGGAAGCATCGCTGGCGATGGAGCCTCCAGAGCCGTGTGCCAGGCGTCCACCGAACGTAAACAGCAGCGTGGCTCCCAGCATGAGCCAGGGCAGAACGCGCAGGAAGGTTTGCGCGGGCGTGTGCAGTAAGAGGTACGCGCCAGCGATGCCTCCAATCACGCTGGTGACGGCGAGCGGGATCATGACGCGGCGCGAAACGTCGAGATGCTTGCGATACGCTCCGCCGCTGGCCGTCGTTCCCACCCAGAGCGCTACGGTATTGGTGGCGTTGGCCGCGATGGGAGCGACTCCGCTAAACATCAAGGCCGGAAAGGCGACGAAGCTGCCGCCGCCCGCGACCGCGTTCAGCGCGCCGCCGAGAGCACCGGCAAAAAACAGAAAGATTGCGGTGTGCAGGCCCAAGTACAAGATGTATCACGGGCGAGGCTGTGAGTAGAAGCCTTCGACCTCTTTCACTCCTCTTTCACGGGGTGAGGCCCTTGTCGTACATCGCGCCGTAGTCGAGGTATTGTGCGACGGGGTTGTCCCAATAGCTGATTTCCACTTTTCCGACCTCGCCGTTCTTGCCAAAGCTGGCCGTCAAGTGAGCGTTCACGCCGGCAAAATATGTGGGCAGGTTGAGTTTCCGATAACGCGCCAGCATCTGGTCGCGCAGCGCCGGATCGAAATGGACTCCGTATTTATCGACCAGCGCCTTGATGGCGTCGTAATCCCCTTCCGCCTTGATGCGCATAAGTTCCGCCAGAAGCATGCCTACGCCCTGACGCATCTTCTGATAGTCGGCCACGCGAACGTAGGTCTTGCCGTCGCGTGTGAACTGTTCGATGGCGCCGGGAACCTTGTCGGCGATGTAATGCGCGATCAACTGTCGGTCGCGCTCGTGGTCTTCTTCAATCGTGTCGCCGTGCGGAATGCGCCGCAGTTGGCTCAAAGCGACCAACGCCGCGCTGTCATACATGGCCTTCGCGACTTCTTCCTGGTTGGCAATCAGCCCAAGTTCTTTCAGCTTGGGATCCCACACGTTCCACAAAGCCATCAAGTCGGCGCGCCCTTCCTCAAGCGTGGAAAAATATTCCTTCAGGAAGGGTTCCGCTCCGCCACTCACGCGTTCGCTCAGCTTACCGGAGCCATGGCCGATGACTTCGTGCAATGCCGTCATCAGGTCCTTGGCTTCCGTGCCGTACTTCGCAGCGCGTTCGATCTCGGCGGGTCCGGCGGCGAACTCCGCGATCGCCGTCTTGCCGGTGGCTTTGTCCAGGGCGCGGCTGCTTCCGGTAAACAGAAAATTCTTCGAGCCGTATTTCTCGTGGATTTCATTTTCGTTGGGCAGATTGTCGCCAATCGTGCTCACGGCGAAATCACCACTTTCGATCAGAGTTTCAACTGCTTTTACCACCGGAAGTTTGAACGACTCGCGCTTGTACTTCGCGTCCCAGGGGGCCTTCGCTTCAAAATAGGCGGCGTTCTCCGCGAGTTTCTTCATGGCGGTCGTGACGGGCTTATCGGTGATGGTGACAAAACTCTGCGAGCTTCCTTTCGCGCCGCGGGCGTCGCGATAGAACTCGATGAAGCCGTTGTCAAAGTCGACCGTGGCATCGTTCTGCACCCAGGCGGTGCCAAACGCCACCCAGTCCGCGTAATCGCCGGTCTGGTAGAAGCGGATGAGATGGCTAATCGCCTCGGCTTGCGCAGGCTCGGCGTAGGCGCGCGCTTTCTCGAAGCATTCGTTAGCCTTTTTCAAGAACGTGGCGTACAGTCCGGGAGGAAACTTGCCGTCGGGCGTGCCGGCGCGATAGACGAGTTCGCTAAGCTTGCCGTCCGCCGCTTTGACCACCCGCGAATTCAGCGGATACTTTTCTTGAAACCCCTTCAAATCGTCCAGACTCAGGCCCGGATAAAAAGTATTGGAGCTCGCCTGGATCGTGTCTTTTCCGCCCGACGGACTTTTCGCCGTAATCATCGGCTCAAACGCGGGGTCAAAAAACGAAGCTCGCAATGACTCCACTTCCCGCGTCACGGATGCTGGTTGGTTCAGCGGCGGGAGATCGGCGTAGGGCGTCCGAAAAGCCCCGTTCTGCTGCGCGATCAGCGCGGCCTTTTCCAGCTGCTCAAAAGTAAAAGTGGGCAGAAATTTCTGGGACGTCAGCTCGTTGTGATTGCCGCGATTGGCCCAGAAAAACTTCGCGAATTCGGCGATCTTCGCCATTGCCACCGGATCGATCCCCTTCGGATGCGCCATGATTTCTTCGAGCAGACGCTTCTGCTGCAGACCGTAGGCGGATAGCTGATCGTAGATAATCGGGTCGGTAGCGATCGAAGCCTGCGTCAGCCAGTACGCCAGGGCCTACTGCCGGGGCGTCAGCGCCTGGAAGCTGGGAGCGCGCAGTTGAATGAATGCGGTGTCGCCGACGCGCTCGACGAGGACGCTGCTGGCTTTGTCTTGCTGGCACTGCGCGCGGGTGGCGATGGCGAACGTGATGAGCAGGGAAAAAAGCGCGGGATTAAGCGGCTTCAAGGATAGCCTCCATGCGGTTCCGGTCTGAACCGGACCAAACTCCGCAGGCTACCACAAACTGGCTGGGCAGCGGTGGGAGAGTCGCTCCGGCAAGCGGCCTATTTACTCTGAGGACCTTCCCAGTGAACAGACCTGGCCCTGGTTTTATCCGCGCAGAAAATTCGCCACCAGTTTCTTCCCTTCGTTCGTCAGCACGCTCTCCGGATGAAACTGCACACCTTCGACTGGAAATTTCTTATGTCGCAGGCCCATGATGACGCGGGTACCATCCTGGTCGCGGGTCCATGCGCTGACTTCGAGATCGCTGGGCAGGCCTTCTTCGGCGACGATCAGCGAGTGATAGCGAGTCGCGGTCATCGGCGAAGATAAACCGCGGAAGATGGTCTTGCCATCATGCTCCACTTGGCTGGTTTTGCCGTGCATCAGGTTCTTCGCGCGAACCACCTGGCCGCCGAAAGCCGCGCCAATCGCCTGGTGTCCGAGGCAGACGCCAAGCAGCGGCAACTTGCCCGCGAAATGGCGGATCAGTTCGATGCTGATGCCCGCTTCCTGCGGAGTGCAGGGTCCGGGAGAAATCACGATGCGCTCGGGATGCATCGCCTCGATCTCTCCGACGGTCACCTCGTCGTTGCGGCGAACCTCAACCTGTGCGCCCAGTTCGCCAAGGTACTGGACCAGGTTGTAAGTGAACGAATCGTAGTTATCGAGGACGAAGACCACAGGTTTATTGTAGCCGTGAAAGACAGGTTTCAAGATTTCAAAGTTTCAAGGTTTCAAAGAAAAGAGCAGCAGATCGTGACGTCCAAGCCCTGGCGAAACCTTGAAACTTCGAAACCTGGCTTTTGCGACCTTCCTCCTTGACAGACGTGCCACTAGTTGCCATGCTTACAGGCGATTCGCGACAAGTCTTTGAAACCTTGAAACTCTGAGACTTTGAAACCTTGCTTTTGGAGCGTTCCATGGCCGAGACGCAGCAGGACAATGATAATGACAAGCGGGCCACGCGGCGCTTCGCGCTTCGTCTGCCTGTAAGTGTCCGTTACGGCGAAAATGAGGAGCAGCACGCGGCGCACACCCGCGACGTCAGCGCCCGTGGAATCTGCTTCTATGTCGATTCTGCCATCCAGGCCGGCTCCGCGATCGATTTCACGCTGACCCTGCCGCCCGAGATCACGCTGACGGAAAGCATCCGTGTGCATTGCAAGGGCCACGTGGTGCGAGTCGAGGGGGGCAGTGCCTCCGACAAGTTGGCGGTGGCCGCCATCATTGACGAGTACGAATTCCTCGCCGACACCTAATACCTCGCGCGCTATTCTCATGTGTCTTTCTCCATGCAACTCCCGAGTGGTATGGTTTCTCTAACACTTGAGTGCTTGCGTGAGCAACTTTCCGCCAAATTTTGCGTTCCGCCAGCGGCCGTTCCGCTGCAGCTTGCGCGCGGATTTGTGCGCGGTTCTAGCGCTGGGAGTGCTCCTGCTCGCAGCCCCGTGCCTTCGTTCCCAGACAACGGTCAAGCCTGGCTCCAAGTCTGCCGCGCGTTCCGCGAGCAAGATTGCCGCCATCAAGAGCTTCCGGATTGTGCAGGAAAAAGATGGCCCCGCCGTTGAAATACTTTCGACGCAACCTTTGATTCCTTCGATTCAGGCGATCAGCGACCCCGCGCGGCTGGTGATCGATCTGCCCAACGCGCGGCTCGCGACTCAACAGAAGCGCATCAGCATACAAGCCGATCAGATCAGCTCGATACGCGCCGACCAGTTTCAAGAGAGTCCTCCAGTGGCGCGCGTGGTCGTAGATCTGCTCGCGCCTCGCTCCTACACCTGGGACGCCGCAGGAAATCGCCTGGTCGTGCATCTCGGCAAGAATCCTGACCAGACGAGGAGTTCGCCATTTGAGCCACCGACGGTTCCCAGCCTGACGCCTGGGCCAAAACCGGTCATAACGGCGGTGCGCGCCGCCGGCCCGCTGGCGCTCAGTGGAAACGACGGCAGCTCCGGTTCTTCGATTACCGCTGGCCCCGATACCGCCGTTCTCCGCCTCTCGAGCGGTGGCGAGGTGCGTGTTTGTCCGGGAACGACGGTGTCGGTGACTCCATCGCAGAACCGGCACAACCTGATGCTCAGCATGAACACGGGCGCGCTGGAGGCGCATTTCGCTCTCGACGCATCTTCCGATTCCGTGATGACGCCGGACTTCCGCATCATGCTGGTGGGACCGGGAGAATTTCACTATGCCATCAGTGCCGACAATCAGGGCAACACCTGCGTGCGCGCGCTGCCCGGCAACACGGCAGCGGCGATTGTGAACGAACTCCTCGGCGACCGCACTTACCAGGTCAAGGCCACCGACCAGCTCGTATTTCGTTCCGGGCAACTCGATCGCGTGGATATGGCTGTACCCCTCGAGTGCGGATGTCCGCCACTGCGGGACCCTCCGCTGCGGGCAATCGACAATTTGCCCACGCAGAACCAAGCACCGGCCGAAGCAGCAAGCAAAGCCGTGCCGCCCATGAACGCAAGTTCCGCGCCGGTTGCCGAGATCGCGCACGCGGAAAACGCGCCCTCGACCGGAGCACAGTCCGCCCCACTTGGCGTCTCGCTCGCGCCTAACGAACTTCATGTGGAGGTAACGGCGCCGCTCGTGTTTCACGCAGCCGGCCCTCCGCCGGCGCCAGTTGAAGACGTGCGCGCCCTGCCCTTGGATTCGCGCCCACGGGCAGCGCCGGCTTTGGCCGCTCCGCTTCCTCCAGCCGCGACCGAAACGCAGAAACCCGTTGGCCCTGAAACGCCATCGCCAAATCACGCGCCGGTGCGCGGCTTCTTCAAAAAACTCGGCGGATTTTTCGCCGCGCTATTCCGCTGATCTGCCCAAGTGTGTGGCGTGAGCAAGCAAATTTTTCTGCCGCGCTTGCATCTATATTTTTTCAGAATGCAAATTTCAACCCGCAGCTGAAGTCGCATCCAAGGAGAACGATTGTGCGAAGAGGATGGATCTCTGTCTTGTTGTTGACGATGCTCGCCAGCGCCGCCTGGGCGCAGATTCCGACGCGGGGAAACGTGTTTTTCGGCTATTCCTATGACCGCACTCCTATCGTCTCGAACGACACCAGCAATCTGAATGGATGGGAGGCAACGCTGGAAGGGAAGTTCCTGCCGTGGATTGGCCTGGTGGCCGATGTCGACGCGCATTATGGCAGTCACAATTTCAACGGCACCAGCGCCGATGTCACCGCGCACAACATTCTGTTCGGGCCGAGAGTCTCGGTGTCATACCACCGCTTCCGCCCGTTCGCGGAGTTCTTGGCTGGCGCGGGGCATATCAGCCGGAGCAACGGAATTTCGGACTCGAATACTTCGTTCGTCAATGCGGTTGGCGGAGGTCTGGATTATCGAATCTTCGGCCCGCTAACCCTTCGCGGACAACTCGATTGGATCAACACTCGCTTCTACGGCGAGGGCCAAAACGGAGTGCGCTTTTCAACCGGAGTCGCGGTGCACTTCTAGAAGTCATGACTCGGCGAACGTCTCTCTGACTTAACATGGGAAAATGACTTCGCTGAATCTGCCGTTCACGCGGCTCAATATGGGCCGCCGCTACGAGTCGTGGTTCCTGCGCTTCGGCTTGGCCGACAACTCGGGCGCATGGTGGTTGCGCTATCTCCTCGCGAATCCAGGACGCCAAGGCTGTCCCAGCCTTCCCGGCGCGGCCCCGGTGCAAATCTGGGCAACCTGGTTCCCGCGTGACGGCCAGCCTGAGACTTTTATCCAGGAGTTCCCTCTCGAAGCGCTGCGGGTTAGTGGTCGACGGTCTCCGTTTTTTCTGGAAGCCGGTCCCAACCGCATCGAAGATGCCTCCTGCCGCGGCGCGCTGGAAGTCCGCGGACACCGCCTCTCCTGGAATCTGCATTACAGTTCCAATTTCGGCATCACGCTGAGCAACAAAGGTTGGATTGGTTTTTCGCGCACACCTCATTCCGACGCAGTTTTCTCGGGAGAGATTCGTCTCGACGATCAAGTTTTCCGCGGCGATCCTCTCGGCTTCGGCGTGCAGGGCCACAATTGCGGCTTCCGCCATCGGCATTTCTGGACATGGACGCACGCCTGCTTCCCGCAGTCCGATGGCCGTCTCAGCACGTTCGAAGCTCTGGTTTATGAAATGCCGTTCGGACTGGTGTTTCGCACGGCGATCCTGTGGCACGAAGGCCGCGCCTACGTTTTTCGCAAGCTGCGCGAGTCTTGCCGCGATCCCAAAGCGATGCGCTGGATTTTTCGAACGATCTCCAAGGCGGGATCGATCGAAGTGGAAATCGAGGGCGGCGGCCCGTCCTTGCACCACATGCCCTACGCCAAGACCGACTGCTCCGGCACTTTCGAAGTGGCCAACAACAGCCTGGCGAGGGCGCGGCTCAAGCTGCGCCTGGGAAATTCAGCACAAAACCCAGCCCCAGAAGAAGAGTTCGTAACCGACGGCGGCGCGGTCCTGGAAATGACCGGAGAGTATTGATGCCTAGACAGCAGCCCGAGATTGAGTTGCAACCGCCGTGCGCGGCGCGCATTGTTCCAGGATGATCGGAACTTCAAACAGCGCTCGATTCGAGTACTCATTGGCCTTCCGCCGGAACTCATCGAAAGTCGCGTTCTCGAGCAAGCGTTGAACGGCGGGCGCGATTCTCTTGAAGCTGGGCACAACGATCCCGTAGCCTTTCTCCGTCACCCATTCCGCGTTGTATCGCTCTTGCGGCAAGGTTCTGGAATTGCATTCCACGATGACAGGCAAGTGAAACTGCAGCGCTTCGCTGATCGAGCCCGGGCCTGGCTTCCCAATAAAGAAGTCGGCCAACGCCATGTAGTACTCGACGTTCTGAGCAAATCCGACGACGAGGTTTGGCTTTCTGGCCGGCAGGTTCTTGAGCTCGGCGGCGAGCTTCTCGTTGTGTCCGCATATCAGAATTAGCTGGACGCCGCCGCCGCTTTCGTTGAGTTGCCTGGCGATGTCGACCATCACCTGCGAACCATAGCCTCCGAACAGGACAATCCCAGTCGGGCAATCCGCTTCCAACCCGAGCCGCTTCCTTTCAGCAACGCGATCAACCGTAGTTTTCTCGTAGAACTTTGGCTTCAAGATCATTCCCGATGTCTGGAAGATATGGTCAGCAGGTAGGCCGATGGTTAAGGCTTGTTGCCGGGCGCGTTCCGTCCCAGCGATGATGTATTCCGACTCGCGCTCAATCCAGAAGTGCGGCGGGTAATCCGCAAGATCCGTTATGAGAGTGACAAATGCCGGGGTGCCCCACGCATTCGCGTTCTCTGCAAATGCGTGGGTGTGCGCCGTTTTTGTCCCGTCGCGGCGCAGGCTATCAGCGATCGCGCGGTTGAAGTGTGGAATTACGGAAAGCACCAGATCCGTCGGATGCTGCGCCCAGTAAGCTCGTAGCAGTTTCACGATCGGAGAATGGTAGAGACGTATGGTCCCTTCCAGAAGCACCAGCAGTTGCGGCGTGAAGCGCGTCCAGCCTTTGCGCAAAATCAAATTGTAGGTGTCCTGAATGCGCAGGCCAGTGAAGCGGCGAACCACGTCGAGGGGATCGAGCAACTCCTGAATGTCGAGAACCGTGACGTCCCAGGGATGTTCCTGCGCGGCAAGAGCGGCTTTGAGAGCGTCCGCCGCGCTCTGGTGTCCTCCGCCAGCGTGATGAAAAACGATGGTCAGTTTGCGCAAGAGTCACCCGGCTGGCGTCTTCGAGAATGAGATTTTCGCACGCCGGTGGAGTTGGCGTCAGTAAACCACGTCCTCGTATTCGCTATCTTCGAGGAGTCCCGCCTCGGCAGCGAATTCAGCAGGGTCGGAATCAATTCGCTCTGCGTCGGGATGGGGATGAAGATCGTCGGCTCGCTCGACATATTCATGGATATGGACTCCGTCTTGACCAACGGTGATGTAGGTAGGATGTTCGTCAATCCAAGCTCCGCAATTGTAATAGTCGACTCCGTGCTCGTGTTTGTGCAACGCGGCATGGGTGTGACCGCAGAAAATGCGCGCCGTTTGACGGTGGCGGGCATAGACCAGAGCGCCCTCGGCAACCTTTGAGGACAAGCGCAGCCAGCGCGTGTTGAGCCGGTCGAGGAAACGGGTCAGCGTTTTATTTTTCGAATCCCATTTCTGCAGTTGCAGGTAGAGCAGTGTTCCGATCAGATAGCTGACGCGAACATTGCTCACCACGAAGCCGTCGAACTGGTGTCCATGCACGGCGATGTGGCGCAAACCCTGATACTCCCATTGATATTCCTGGTACACGCGGACGCCCACCAAATGCGACATGATTGGGGCCAGGCCGTGGTCGTGGTTGCCTTCCACCCAGACCACTTCGACGTTGCGCTTGGGATTGGAGAGCTTGCGAATGAAGCCGAGAAATTTCCAGTGTTCTTTCTTCAGACGTCCGAAATTGAGGTCGGCAAAAATATCGCCGAGCAGAATAAGGCGGCGGTATTTATTTTCCCGGAGTACGCACAAGGCCTCGCGCGCGCGGCTCATGTCCGCGCCCAGGTGCAGATCCGAAAGGATCAGCGTGTCACAGATCTGCGCTGTGACGACCTCCGGTGCTGTGACCTGCTGCGCCACAGCTTCCATTGTCGCCGCGCAGTGTTACGAGGTGATGAATTGGGAAACGCCGAGAGGCCAGAGGTAATCTATCAGTAAACTGCCCCAGGCTGCCGCGAGACCGCGCAACCGCCGCAAATGGCGCGCCCCGCGCCTCTTTCACCTTCAACTCGGGCTCTGCCTGAGTCTGAGCGCGCTCAGTGCGCGGGCGGAACATATTCGGCGGGACGCGACGATCCCTCGCCGAAGAAAAACTGCTCCATCTGCTTCACGATGACTTCCTGATCCTGCTTGCGCGCCGGGTTCAGGCGATATTCGTTCAGCAACATTTTGCAGTGTTCCATCCACTGGCCCCACGCTTGTTGGGAGATGTGCTCGTAAATCTTTTTTCCCAATTCGCCGTCGAATGGAGGCTCGGGGAGCCCAGGTAATTCCTGATTCAATTTTGCGCAGAAAACTTTGTGATCGGCCATAAATTTCTTCTGAAATTATCGCACAGGCACCCCAGTCTCACCGGCTTCTGAACCCAAAGGTTGCCGCGATGGGCGAGATTCTGCCTGAGTTCGTCCCGGCAAGCCAAGCACGTACTTCACCAAAATCGTTCGGCGAAGCAATATTTTCATTGACAAATTACATACAAGTGGCAATATCTTGTGGTAGGACAGCTACTCATACCACAACTTGAGTAGTCCGGGCATCAAGGTGCCCTGTCGAGAACCTTGGGAGAACAAATCGTTCAAACGGAGGAAAACACTTCATGGCAACCAAGAAGAAAGCCGCCAAGAAAAAGAAACACTAAGCGGGCAGATGCTCGTCTAGAAATTCCCCAAAGCCTCTCCGGAGAAGCACCTCTTGAGAGGCTTTTCCATCGGTGGCATCGCTGGTCGTCGGTCGTTAGTCGTTCGCGCGGTGTTGCCGATTGTGGCTTCCGGCGACACCTCGAAATTCCAGAATGCCAACGACCAACGACCAGCGACCAGCGACCAACGACGAATCCACCATGCGTACTTTTGGGGGTTGTCCAGCGGCGCGGCTCGTGCTAGAAACGCATACAGGAGTACGGCAGCCGCCTCCATGAGCCTCCGCAAGAAAGCGTCGAAGAAAGCGGCCCGCAGCGCCGAAATCGTTATTCCGGACAAGCTCTATTTCCGCATCGGCGAAGTCGCCAGTCTGTGCCGTCTGCCTGCCTACGTCCTCCGCTTCTGGGAGACTGAATTTCCGCAGCTCAAGCCCGTAAAAAGCAGCACCGGGCAACGCATGTATCGCAAGCGCGACGTCGAGTCCGTAGTGCGCATCAAGAAATTGCTGTACCACGACGGCTTCACCATCGCGGGTGCGCGCGTGCAATTGCGCGAAGAGACCAAGTCCGATCGCAGCCAGACCACGCTTGCGTTTCCCATGAGTCCTTCCGTGAACGTGTCGCATTTTCGGAATGAACTGCAGCAGATTCTGCACATTCTTTCCCCACGCCGCCAGCAATAACAATCACAGAGCCGCGGGCACCCGCGTCGTACGAGACTCTGCGCTATCCTAATAACATGCACGCCCACGGCGGACACGGACATTCTCATGGGACAGGGCGCGTGCTTCGCATTTCGCTGGCCGTGACCGTGCTCTACGTCGTCCTGCTGGTGGTCGCCGGCATCCGCGCACACTCGCTGGCATTGCTCTCCGAGGCGGGACATAACTTCTCCGACTTTCTGGCGCTTCTGTTGTCGCTGGCAGCGGTATTTCTGGAAGGCCGCCCGCCGAGCGCGACCAAAACCTATGGATACCGGCGCGCCGGAGTGCTGGCGGCGCTGGTAAATTCGCTGTCGCTGGTGCTGGTATCGTTTTTCATTTTCTACGAGGCGTTCCGGCGCTTGCAGCATCCCGAGCAGGTGCGTGCCGGAGTGATGATTTGGGTGGCGGCAGCGGGCGTGGCAATGAACGGCGCCATTGCGCTGCTGCTGTGGCGTTCGGGGCGGGATGTGGGCGTAGACGTCAATGTGCGCAGCGCGTTGCTGCATGAACTGGGCGACACGCTCTCGACTGCGGCGGTAATTGTGGGAGGCTTCGCGATCCTGTGGACGGGGCAGTACTGGATCGACGCGGCCCTGTCGTTTGGCATCGGCGCCTTGATTTTGTGGTCGAGCTTCGGCATCGTGCGCGAGACGCTCAACATTCTGCTGGAAGGCACGCCGCGCGGCATGAGCCTGGAGGCGGTGGAATCCGCGATGCGGGAGATCGCCGGCGTGAGCGATGTGCACGATCTGCATCTGTGGAGCATCGGGTCGGAAAACCACGCGCTCTCGGCGCACGTGAAGATCGCGGATATGGCCACATCGGAGAGCGACACGATTCTGCGCGAGATCAACGAGAAACTAGGGCACGGGTTTGGCATCCACCATACAACGATCCAGTTGGAACACGTAGTCTGCGAGACGGCGCATAGCTGCGTGATCGCGGTGCGGGAGGAAGAACACGAGCACGAGCATGATCATTCCCGGCACGACCACCACGGGCACGCTCATTGAGAGTAAGCGAGGCGCGAGCGCAATCGCTGATGGCAACAGTTGACTGGTGATGGTCCCCGTACCGCGAACATCAACGAGAGAGCGACTCCGGTTTTGCACACGGTTCTAAGCCACCGTGCTGGCGTAGTAACTCCTCGATTCGCTCGTGTCCCCTTGTCCGCGCCCAGTATAGGGCCGTACAGCCATTGATGTCTGCGTCGTTAACGTTGGCCCCGTTGTCGATCAGCAACCGCGCGATATCCTCACGTCCGTCAGAAGCTGCCACGCTCAGTGCCGTATCACCGCGAAGAGTTCTTGCATTGACATCGGCTTTGGCGGCCAGAAGTATCTCGACCTCTTCGATCTGACCGTTTGCCGCGGCGTCATACAAAGGCGTGCGTCCGATTCCGTCCCGGACATCTACGTCGGCCTTGTTCGACAGTAGGAGTTGCACAGTTTCCTTGTGGCCATACCACACAGCATAGTGTAGAGGGGTATCGCCTTTGCCAGCCTTTGCATTCACATCTGCTCTCTCGGCTAGTAGCAATTTGGCGATTTCCACGTAGCCATGGCGCGCTGCGTAGTGGAGAGCGGTGAAACCTTCCCTGCTCTTAGCGAATACCAGGTTAGGATTGTGCTTGAGCAATAGCTGGGTCGTCTCTAAATCGCCGTTGTCTGCCGCTCGAAAAATTTCGGCGACCGAGTCAGGCCGCACGAACATGTCCATATGCGCGAAGACGAATATGGGCAAAACCAGAATGATATAGCGAAAGTTAACCTCACGGTAGGTCGGTGGAATAGCCGATCTGAGGGTTGTTACTAGACAAGTCAAAGATAGAAAGACCTGGGCGGCCAGAACGACAAGCCAGAATGGTTGGGAAAAACCATGCCTTCGCACCTCCAGAATTAGAAAAAAAAGACCTGCGACGGCACACATGCTGTACTCCAGAAGCGGCCATCGACGATTCACCGTTCGATCAAGAGGGTCGCCTATGGTCTCAAACATATTCTCTCCTGCGGCACATTAAGAATTCCCAAATGTGATCGCAGCGGGAGGACGCGACGGGGAATCATGTATTTTGGGGTGTTGTGCCGTTCCAATTGTACGGCCTATGTTAGCCACAGCTCGCGTAACTGTCGTAACATCCCCACAGCGCTCGTTGACCTAGCTCGCACGATCCGTATCTCAATGAAAATATGAGTGTTGCCGGATTTTTTGGCGATTGATCCCGCGTTTCTGTGGTATCCTGTCGATTGGAGTCATTCCTCCCTGAGTAGCATCCAATGAACATGCGTTGGCGGCAAATGTTGCGATTTTTGGCGGCGGTGCAGTTGCTCCCAGCTCTGGAGAGCGGCGAGGAAACCCTCGTCGGCGGGCAGGCGGTGCTGGAGGGCGTAATGATGCGTTCGCCGCACGCCTGGGGCATCGCTGTACGCAAGCCGTCGGGCGAGATTGTGACCCACAGCGAGCCGCTGGAGCGGCCTTCCGAACAGCATAAGTGGGTGGGCTGGCCGGTGGTGCGTGGCGTCATGACGCTGGGGCACGCGATGTCGCTGGGATTCCGGGCGCTGAAGTTTTCCGCCAATGCGGCGCTGGAAGAGATATCCCCCGATCCGGGCAACGACGATCATAGCAACGACGATCACGGCGATAAAGATCCTGCGAAGAAGCTGGAGATCCCCGGCTGGATGGTGGGAGTGAACATTGCTTTCTCCGTCGCGTTCTTCATCTTCATGTACAAATATCTGCCGCTTCTGGCCACGACGGAGCTGAAGAAAGTGAATCCGATTTTCGGGCAGCAGATCGTGTTTAACCTGGTGGATGGTCTGATCCGCATCGCGATGTTTCTGCTGTTTGTGTGGGGCGTTTCGCTGTGGAAAGACATTCGGCGGGTGTACGAATACCACGGGGCCGAGCACAAGACGGTATTTGCGTTCGAGCATGGCGATCCGCTGGAAACCGCAGCGGTGCAGAAATATTCGACCTATCATCCGCGCTGCGGAACCAGCTTCCTGATGACGGTGATGATCATCTCGATGGTCGTGTATATGGCGATTCCGGTGCATACTTTCTGGGCCCGATTCGCCATTCGAATTGCGTTGTTGCCGCTGATTGCTGGAGTTTCCTACGAGATCATTCGCTTCGCCGCCAAACATCGCGGCTCGCTCTTCGCGCTGATGACCGCGCCGGGTCTGTGGCTGCAGCGAATCACGACCCAGCCGCCGGATGACAGCGAAGTCGAGTGCGCCATCGCCGCCCTGAATGAATCCATGAAGCTGGAAAAGCAGCACGGCGGCGAACTGGTAATTGCCTAGCGGTCGTTAGTCGATGGTCGTTAGTCGTTCGCGCTGCTCTTAAGGACTTGCAGTAATTTCTCTGCGGCGCCTCTTGTAAACGTCACAATTTCCATGGTTGATGGTCACAGGCACACGTCGGCCCCGCAGGTTAGCTTGTGTGGCAGAGGTGGCGAATGACGACAGATTCAACCTTTCAGGACCTACGTATCTGGCAGGAAGCGATGGACCTCACGTTGGACATTTACCGGGTTACTGGCAGCTTTCCAAAACATGAGACCTATGGTTTGACGTCGCAGATGCGGCGTGCTGCGGTTTCGGTGCCGAGTAATATCGCCGAAGGGAAAGGACATCGTTCCGATTCTGAGTTCGTGCGCTTTCTTCTTCATGCCAGAGGCTCTCTCTTGGAGCTCCAGACCCAGATTCTGATAGCTCGGCGGTTACAATACTTGTCAGAGGAAAAGGCGGGTGAGCTTTGTCGCAGCAGCGACGGCATCGGCCGAGGATTAAATGCCCTCATCAACAAATTCCGCGAAAACGCTGCCTAACGACCAACGACCAGCGACCAACGACTGATGTTCGAGAGACTTGACCAAATCGAAGTGCGCTACGAGGAACTGACGCGAGCGCTGTTGTCGCCGGATATCACCAACGATTCGGCGAAATACCAGAAGACTGCCAAGGCGCACAGCGAAGTCGCCGGGATCGTCGAGAGGTATCGCGAGTACAAGGATCTGAAGCGCGGCATCGCCGAGAGCCGCGCCGTGCTTGTGGATGAGCCCGATCCGGACATGCGCGCCTACGCCGAAGAGGAACTGACGAAGCTCGAAGCCCGCATCGTGACCGTTGAGGAAGAACTCAAGGTTCTGCTGCTGCCCAAGGATCCGAACGACGAGAAGAACGTGGTCCTCGAAATTCGCGCTGGGACGGGCGGCGATGAAGCCACGCTGTTCGTGGCGGAAGTCTTCCGCATGTACAACCGCTATGCCGAGACGCAGAAGTGGAAGGTGGAAGTGCTCTCCACGTCGGAGTCGGGCGTCGGCGGACTAAAAGAAGTGATCGCGCTGATCGAGGGCGAGCGCGTCTATTCGCGCCTGAAATATGAGAGCGGAGTGCATCGCGTGCAGCGTGTGCCGGCGACCGAGCAGCAAGGACGAGTGCATACCTCCGCAATCACGGTAGCGGTGCTGCCGGAAGCAGAAGAAGTGGACGTCAAGATCGAAGCGAAAGACCTGCGCATCGATACTTTCTGTTCTTCGGGACCGGGCGGGCAGTCGGTGAATACGACGTATTCGGCGGTGCGGATCACACACATCCCCACGAATACGGTGGTGAGCTGTCAAGACGAAAAGTCGCAAATCAAGAACCGCGAAAAAGGCATGCGTGTGCTGCGCTCGCGGCTCTACGAAGTCGAGATGCAGAAGCAGCAGGACGCGCTGGCAAAAGAGCGCAAACAGATGGTGGGATCGGGCGACCGCTCCGAGAAGATCCGCACTTACAATTTTCCGCAGAACCGGCTCACCGATCATCGCATCGGCTTCACCATCCACCAGCTAGAGCAGGTGATGGACGGCAAACTCCAGCCAATCATCGACGCCCTCATCACGCACTATCAGGCGGAGAAGTTGAAGGGCGAGAACGAGGCAGGCGCGGTGGCCGTGGTGTGACGCTCGCGTGGGGACGGGCGTCCCCGTGAGCCTGCCCTGAGCGAAGTCGAGGGGGCCAAGCCGAGCGCAGCTCGGCAGCCGCTCGCGCTCACGGTAACTTTTGGTTCGCTCTGGAAATTCGTACCCTCCGCAAGTTTCACTCTCGTTTGTTTTTCTCCGCGTCTCCGTGTCTCCGTGATGAAATAGACTCGTGCAACTTCGCCAGGCTTTGAATTCAGCAGTCGAGCGGCTCACGGCTGCGCAAGTCCCCTCCTCGCGCATGAATGCGGAACTGCTGATCATGTTCACCCTCGATTGCGACCGTGCGTATCTCTATGCTCATCCCGAGCGAGAGCTCACCCGCGCCGAGATGCAGCGCTATGACGAAGCTCTCGCGCGGCGTGCCACTGGAGTTCCCGCGCAGTACATCACCGGGCATCAGGAATTCTGGGGCCTGGATCTGATCGTGTCGCCGGCGGTGTTGATTCCTCGTCCGGAGACGGAGCACGTGGTGGAGGCGGTGCTGGAACGGGCCAAAGCTCAGCTCGTGGAGCGACGGGCGTCCTCGCCTGTCCGCCCAGAGCAAAGTCGAAGCGCCCGCATCGTCGATGTAGGCACCGGCTCGGGAGCGATTGCGATTGCACTAGCGAACGAACTGCCGACGGCAGAGATCCACGCTACCGATATTTCTCCCGAGGCCCTGGAAGTCGCTCGCGCCAACGCGGCCCGGCACCAACTCTCTTCGCGCATCGAGTTTCACCGCGGCGATTTGCTCGCTGGATTCTCGCCGGCTTCCTTCGACTTCGTGGTTTCAAATCCTCCCTACGTCGGCGAGTCGGAGGAAGATTCAGTGCAGCTCGAAGTCCGCAAGTTCGAGCCGCGCCATGCGGTCTTCGCAGGAGCAACAGGGCTGGAGGTAATCGAGCGGCTTATTCCCCAGGCGCAGACCGTACTACGACCCGGCGGCTGGCTGGTATTCGAGATCAGCGGGACGATTGCCGATCGCGTGCGGAGATTGCTATCGGGTTGGGAGGAGGTCGCAATCAGGAACGACTTGCAGGGGATCGCGCGGGTGGCCGTGGCGAGAAAAGTCAATCCGTAGAAAATTGCTCGTGGAGAGCCGGGCGTCCCCGCCCGGCGGACAGGAGAGACGCCCGTCCCTCCGTCGACCGAATCCTAGAACGTCAGCCGCACTCCAAGCTGCGCGGCGAACGGAATCCCTACCGTCGTACCAGGGCCAAAAAAATCTCCGAGAGCGCCCTCGGGTATCTCGAGTTGCTTCAGGCTGGTAAGGGGCACGGAGTTTGCATCCGTGCAATTGCTCACGTTGGCACCCGTACAAACACTGGTGACGTTGCCGCTCGCCTGCTGGTCGGGAGGCACCGGGAGTTGGGCGACGTTGACCGCGAAGTTCGCGCCGGGATTGTTGCGGTTGAAGATGTTGAAGAACTCTGCGAACGGATTTATCTCCCAGCGCTCGCCAATCTTGAACGGGCGGGTGACACGCAGGTCCGCCTGGATGTAAGGCGTGCCACGGAATTCGTCGAGGCTGGTCGGCTTGTTGTTGACGTAAATGCGGTCGGTGTTGTCCAGGTTCGTGATGGTAATGGGGCGAGCGCTCTCGACTTGGGCGATGCTGCTCAATTCGAAACCGCCGGGAATATGCACTGTACCGGCGAGCACAAGACGATGTCGAACGTCTTCGCCGGACGGACCGTAGTCGCCGCGCCGGAAGGCATTCAGCGGATCGCAGACGCCATTCACATAATCGAAGAGCTCGCCGAGTAGGCATCCCCATGTCTCCGCCTTGGAGAGCGTGTAGTTCGCAACCAGATTGAAGCGGCGCATGTTGCCCTGCACATGCACCATCAGCGCGTTGTAACTGGAGCGGTTGTCAGAGTGGAAAACGGTAGCAGTAGGATAGGGATAGGCGCGATAGCCGTGGTTTCCCTGCTCATGGGTGTAGTCGGCGCTAACCGTCCAGTGCTCGTTAAAAGCGTGTTGCACTCCGCCCGTAGCGTGGATGGCGTAAGGCGTCTTGTAGTTGGGATCGATGAGCGAAGGAGGCGCGACGGAACTCGGATTGACCGACTGAAATGCGGCGGCCCAGCCGTTTTGGGCGAGGTCGTTGTAGTACACGCCGAAGCCGGCGCGAATGACAGTTTTCTCGCTGTCCCCGGGGGAGTACGCAATTCCGAGGCGAGGCGCAATCTGCTTGCGGTCGTCATGCGGCACTGCTTCCGGATAACCCAACGATGGCAGCAGTGAAAAGCTGGCATTGGCGGCTTGGCTTTGTCCGGAAGCCGTGAAGAGTCCGAAGGTGGTCTGATAACGCAATCCGTAGTTGACCGTGAGGTGATGCGAAACGCGCCACGAGTCTTCGGCGTAGAGTCCAAGTCTTTGAACGTTCTGCGCGAAGCTGCCATTGCCCGCGGGAGTGAATGTGCAAGTGATGCCGGACGCCGGGTCGGGCATCGGATCGCACTGCGAGGCGGGCGGAGTGTAATAAAAGGGCAACGCACTCGTGATTCCGCCGCAGTCGGGGCCAGGCGGATTGATGTAGCAATCGGGATTGGACGGATAAGTCGTGAACTGCTCCGCCGTCGCGGCAAACGCGCCGCCGAGCACCGGCTCGTGAATAAAATCGACTCCGAACTTGAGCGCGTGGCTGCCCGCAACGTGGCTCAGATCGTAGCGCACCTGGTATTTGTCCTGATTGCGCAAGTCTGGGAAAAGAGTGATGGGAGTAGCGAATTGGTTGTCGCCGAAGGTCTCGAAGCCGGAGACGGTCAGCGCCGTCACGCTGAAAGGAAATTGCAGGGCGAATCCGAGATCGGAGTTACGCGTCTGCGTAAGGTGCAACAGGCTCGCGCCCAGAACCAGATTGCCCAGCCATGTCGGACTGAAAGTGTAGGCATTGCTGATCACGGTGTTCCAGTAGTTGTTGTGCGTGATCAAACCGGTAGAAGGCAGAGTTGCTTGTTGCACCAGCGCATTGCGCGTCAGATAGCTGTCTTCGGAGGTGCGCAGAAACCATTGCGACTTCGAAGACTCGGCCCAGTCAAACCGCATCGAGCCCAGGTAATCGCGGAAGGGGATGGGGACGTTTGCGGGAACGGCAATCGATGAAACGCCCGGAATCAAGCCATCCGCAGCCAACTGCGCCAGCGCATCGAATTGCGCGGTGCTGGCCGGGCTGTAGGCGATGCTGGCATCTTCATGCACATGCTCGAAAGAAGTGAAGAGCCACACTTTGTTTTTTGCGATCGGCCCACCCAGCGTGCCGACGTAATTCTGCCGCGAGAACGGCTGCTTGGGATTGGGCGCCGGATTCTCGATCGGGAAGCGGGCGTTAAGCTGTGCCGCGCGCTCGTAGAAAGCGCCGTCGCCATGCCACTCGTTGGTGCCGTGCGTGGTGGTGATCACGACCGACCCGGCGGTGGTCCAGCCCGTGTCCGCGTCTTCATTCGAGGTTTGCACGGCAAATTCCTGAATGCCATCGGGGGAGAAGTTTTGCAGGAACCCGCCAATCCAGTCGTCGGAATTGTCGGCGCCGTCCACCGCCAGTTCGTTATTCAAACCCGAGCTTCCGCCGGTGGAGACCGCGGTGATCCGCGCCTTGGTGGGATCGGAAGGCTCGACGGGTTCGGTTCCGGGCACCAGGTAAGCGATGTTGGCGAAGCTGCGTGCCGCGAGCGGAAGCGTTTCCAGGTCCCGGCTGCCGACTACGCCCTCGCGAACCGCACTCGCCGTGTCAATCGACTGGGTCGTGATCGAGGAAGAATTCGCCTGCACGTTGACCGTCTCGCGCGCGTTTTCCGGTTTGAGCGTGACCGCGATATCGCGCACCAGGCTGACGGCGACGTCGACATCGGCCGTGGCCTCGGCAAAACCTTTGGCCGTCACAGTCACGCGATAGGAGCCCGGCAGCAGGCCCTCAATGCGGAATTCTCCGCGGTCATTTGCCATTGCCTCGCGGGAGATGGAAGATCCGTTTGACCGCACGACGACGCGAGCTCCCGCCACTCGCGCAGCGCTCGCGTCCTGAACCTCGCCGCGAAGCGCCCCGTTGGAATTTTGCGCGGGCAGGGGCGCAGGAACGAAAACGAACATCAGGAGGAGAGTCGAGAGGAGGACGGCGCAGTTCAGCGAACTCGATCTGCGCTTTTCAGAAAATGAAATCCTGGCGATCATGAAAGGGCCCATTCGGCAAACGATAAGGATTACCGCTGTTCAGAATTGCTGAAAAATGCCTGCGCGGTAAAGCAGTCTGGTTCAATCAGACTAACGGCGCGCGCCAATTACTACCAGCAATAGTGGAATCGAAGCAGTGGTCAGAAGGCTGGCGCGCCTTGCACCCATCAAATGACCCGAAGTGAGCTCCGGTTATCGCGAGGCAACGACCGGCAGTATCTCTTCCACGTCAACCTTGGTGGGATAGTTTCCCGTATAGCAGGCGGAACAGTAAGTGGTCTTTTCCCCGTCCGCGCAAGCTTTCTTAAGACCATCCAACGAGAGATAGGCAAGTGAGTCGGCGACGATGTATTCGCGAATCTCTTCGATCGACTTATTCGCACCAATGAGTTCTTTCTTTGACGGCGTGTCCACTCCGTAGAAACAGGGCGAGATCGTCGGCGGGCAGGAAATCCGCATGTGGACTTCCTTCGCGCCCGCGTTACGAATCATGCGGACGATCTTCTTGCTGGTAGTGCCGCGCACAATGGAGTCGTCCACCAGAATCACTCGCTTGCCCTCGATCAGACTGTGAACGGCGTTCAGTTTCAGCTTCACGCCAAAATCGCGGACCGATTGTTGCGGCTCGATGAATGTGCGTCCGATGTAGTGGTTGCGGATGAGGCCAAGGCGAAAAGGAATGCCACTCTCGGCGGCGTATCCGATGGCTGCGGTGTTGCCCGAATCAGGGACGGGAACGACGATATCCGCATCCACCGGAGCCTCGCGTGCGAGCTGGCGTCCCATGGCATCGCGGCTTTGATCGACCGACCGGCCGAACACCAGGCTATCTGGACGGGAAAAATAAACGTGCTCAAAAATGCAGCTCGACAGCGCCGGAGACGGCGAATAAAAACGCGAGCTGACGCCTTCCGGCCCAACGATGACCAACTCCCCGGGTTTGACGTCGCGTTCATAGGTAGCGCCCAGCAAATCAAAAGCGCAGGTTTCGGAGGCAAAGACGACCGTGTCCTTTTTTTCCGTGGTCAGAGCCGGAATGCGGCCCATGGCCAGCGGGCGAAAACCGCGCGGATCACGGGCGGCGAAGATACGGTCGCGGCTGAGCATGACCAGCGAAAAGGCGCCTTCCACGCGGCGCAGCGCGTCGGCGATAGCATCCGGCAGCGTATGCTCGCGGGAGAGCGCAATCAAGTGAACCAAAACTTCCGTGTCGCTGTTGGTTTGGAAGATCGAGCCTTGGCCCTCCAGCTTGGCGCGAATCGCGTGAGCGTTGACCAGGTTGCCATTATGAGCAATGGCGATCGTGCCCTTATTCGACTGCACCATGATGGGCTGCGCGTTCAGCAAAGCCGAATCGCCAGCCGTCGAATATCGGGTGTGGCCGATGGCAAGAACGCCGCGCAGCGAAGCCAGCACTTGATGGCCGAAGATATCGGCGACCAAGCCCATCGACTTGTGCTGGCGCAAGCGCTCGCCGTCGGAGGTAACAATGCCCGCCGATTCCTGCCCGCGATGCTGGAGCGCGTGCAGTCCTAAATAGGCAAGCTTCTCCGCCTCGGGATGGGCATGGATGGCGACCACGCCGCATTCATCGCGAAATTTATCAGAAGTCAGCATTTAGCAGTTACCTAACTCACGTAGGGACGGCCGCCCTCGGCCGTCCAACCGGGCAAGGCCCGGCTACTCAGTCCGCAACGCTCTCTCCAGCGCGCCTTCGTAAGCCTCGCGCAATTCCTGCACGCTCGCGGAGATCACTAACTGACCATCCACCGCGATCTCAACTTTGTCCGAGCCAGTTTCGCCCAACACATCCGCGATGACTTCGTACTCCTCCGCCACTTGTTGGATTCGCGGCAAGTGGATCGGGTCGCAGCTTACCACGACCCGGCTGGCGTCTTCTCCAAAGAGCAGAAACTCAAGCGCCAGCTCCTGCCTGGGCAATCTGACGTTAAGCCCGACTCCGCCCGGCAGCGCCGACTCCACCAGCGCCACCGCTAGCCCGCCATCGGCACAGTCATGCGCCGATTCGATCAGTCCCGTTTGAATGATGGCCACCAAAGCGCGTTGCAGCGTGGCTTCTTTCTCGAGATCCAGTTCGGGCGGATAGCCCCACACCGCTCCCAGAATCTCCTTCGCGTACTCGGACGACCCAAATTCCAACTCGGCGTCGACAGCGTCACCAGCTTCATTCGCGCGCAGCAAGATAATTTTCTTGCCCGCTTGCGCGAAGTGCATTTTCGCCGTCTTATGAACGTCTTCGAGAATGCCCACCACTCCGATCACCGGAGTCGGATAAATTCCCTCGCCGAGAGTTTCGTTGTAGAAGCTGACATTGCCGCCGGTAATCGGCGTATCCAGCTCTTCGCAAGCCTTGGTGATGCCGTCAATCACCTGCGAAAACTGCCACATGATGTGCGGCTTTTCGGGATTGCCGAAGTTGAGGCAATTGGTAGCGCCGATCGGAGTCGCTCCGGCGCAAGCCACTTTGCGGGCAGCCTCGGCGACGGCATGCATCGCGCCCAGACGAGGATCGAGATAGCACCAGCGCCCGTTGCCGTCGAGCGCCATGGCCAGTCCGCGCTTGGAACCCTTGATCCGAATAACGCCGGCATCGCCCGCTCCAGGCGCGTCGACAGTGTTTGTCTGCACCATGTGGTCGTACTGCTGCCACACCCAGCGCTTCGAGCATATGTTTGGGCTCGCGAGAAGCTGCTTGAGCTGGCGCGAAACGTCTCCGCTTTCGGAGAGCCTGATATGCTCCGGCATCTCCCGTTCGATCGCCGGTTCCCAGCGCTCGAGAGGACGCTTGTACAGCGGCGCCTCATCGGTGAGAGCGGCGTTTGGAATTTCCGCGACAACCTCGCCGTGTTCGAGCACGCGCATCTTCCCATCGGAGGTCACCCGGCCGATTTCCACCGCATCCAATCCCCACTTCTGGAAGACGCGAAAAACTTCTTCTTCGCGCCCTTTCTGCGCGACCAGCAACATGCGCTCTTGCGACTCGCTGAGCATGATTTCGTAAGGCGTCATGCCAGTCTCGCGCTGCGGAACAAGGTCGAGTTCGATTTCCACGCCGGTGCCGCCGCGCCCGCCCATCTCGCAGGTGGAACAGGTCAGCCCCGCGGCGCCCATATCCTGTATGCCAACGATGGCACCCGTTTGCATCGCTTCCAGGCAGGCTTCCAGCAGCAGTTTCTCGAGAAATGGATCGCCGACTTGAACATTGGGACGCTTGGCTTCCGAGCCTTCGCTGAACTCCTCGCTCGCCATGGTGGCGCCGTGGATTCCGTCGCGCCCCGTCTTCGATCCCACATAAATGACGGGATTCCCTTCGCCCGATGCGCGTCCGTAAAAAATCTGATCCCGGCGAACCAAGCCAAGCGCAAACGCGTTCACCAGCGGATTGCCGGAGTAGCAGGGCTCAAACTTCACCTCGCCGCCCAGGTTGGGCACGCCGAAACAGTTGCCGTAAGAAGCGACCCCAGAGACCACCCCTTCCATGACGGAGTCGTTCTTGTGAATCTCCGCTTGCGTAGGGACGGCCGCTCCCGGCCGTCCAGCCGAGCGAGGTTCACCCTGAATCGGTCCAAAGCGCAGCGAGTCCATAATCGCAACCGGCCGCGCTCCCATGGTGAAAATGTCCCGCAGAATTCCGCCGACGCCCGTGGCTGCTCCCTGAAACGGCTCGATAAACGACGGATGATTATGCGACTCGATCTTGAACGCGCAGGCCCAGCCGTCGCCAATATCCACGATGCCGGCATTTTCGCCCGGCCCCTGCAAAACCAGCTTGCTGCGTGTGGGCAGACGCTTCAGGTGTACCCGTGACGACTTATAGGAGCAGTGCTCGCTCCACATCACGCTGAAGATGCCGAGTTCGGTCCGCGTGGGCTCGCGTTCGCCCAGCAGTTGCTTGATCTTTTCGAATTCTTCCGGAGTAAGGCCGTGCTCCCGGATCACTTCAGGTGTAATGGCAGAAATTGCGGAGGTGGTCATCGGGGAATCTTTATTGTCGCATCTCGACTCACTTTTCGCATGTGGATTCTTCGAATTAAAGAAGAAAAGTGACAACTTCTTGCCGCTTCGCTATGCTAGCGCCCACCATGGACAAGGTTGATCCCGGATCACGAGTAGATAGCTCCGAACCAAACTGGGCAAAAAACGGAATGCTCGCCGTAGCTGGCATCGCCGCCTTCAGCTTCGTGCTGCACATGATCGTCAACGGCCGCTACGGCTATTTTCGCGATGAGTTCAACTACATCATTTGTGGAAATCATCCGGCCTGGGGATACGTGGACCAGCCTCCCATGGTCCCGATCCTGAGCCGGATTTTCCGGGCAGTCTTCGGCGACTCGCTGCGCAGCATCCGTCTCATGCCTGTCCTTTCCACCTCGGCTCTCATCCTGCTGACGGGCGTCATCACCCGCGAGTTGGGCGGCAGGCGATTTGCGGTCGTGCTCAGCGCGCTGACCATCCTGATCGCCCCGATTTATTTGTCGGGCGGCAGCCTGCTCACCAGTAATTGCTGCCTCGAAGTTTTGCTGTGGATGGGCTGCGTGTATTTCGCAATCCTGGCCGCGAAACGCGACCAGCCTCGTTATTGGCTGTGGTTCGGAGTGGTGGCCGGAATCGGTTTGCAGGAAAAGTATTCCATCGCCGTGCTCGGCTTCGCCATTGTCATCGGACTGCTGCTGACCGGGCAGCGGCGATTTCTGCTGAACAAATGGATGTGGCTGGGCGGTGCGGCTGCCTTCCTCATTTTTCTGCCCAATTTACTGTGGAATGTCGCCTACCACTGGCCCTTTGTCCAACTCATGCACAACATCAAGGCCGAGGGCCGGGACGTCGTGCTCTCGCCGTGGCAATATTTTTCACAACAGATTTTGCTCATCCACTACCTCTCCGCTTTGATCTGGATTACGGGTGTGATTGCATTGCTCGTCGCACCGCGCTTCAAGCCCTACCGCTTCCTCGGATTCGCCTACCTGGTGAGCTTCGCCGTCTTCGTCGCGCTCAAAGGGAAGAATTATTTCCTGGCTCCGATCTACCCGGTGTATCTTGCTACCGGATGCGTAGTGATCGACGATGCCATTGATCGCATTCGCCAGCGATGGATGAAGCCCGTGATCGCTGTGCTTCTGCTCGCAGGAGGCGCCGTCCTTGCGCCCCTGGCGGCTCCGATCCTGCCGATCGAGCAATTCGTCCGTTATATGCAGTGGTTGCCCATCAAGGTGCCGAAAAGTGAGCATAGTCACATGCGGGCGGTTTTCCCGCAGCACTATGCCGACCAGTTCGGTTGGAATGAAATTGTGGATGAGGTCGCCATCGCCTGGAACAAGATTCCCAATGAAGAGCGAAAAGACTGCGGAATTTTCGCGCAAGACTACGGGCAAGCTGGAGCGATCGATTTCCTCGGGCCGAAGTACGGCTTGCCGCAGTCGCTGAGCGGACATCAGACTTGGTGGTTATGGGGGCCGAGAGGATATTCCGGCAATTGCCTGATCGTGCTCGATGACAACCGCGAAAGACTGAAAGAGCTCTTCGAGCATGTTGATTTTGTCGGCACCTCACGCGACAATCCGTACGCGCTGGAGCGCGAACTGCCCGTCTTCATATGCCGTGGCGCAAAGTTCGGCAGTCTGGCGCAGCTCTGGCCCAGTCTGAAGAAATGGAGATAGGTTGTGTGGAGCGGACACTCTTGTCCGCTGCTTTTGAAGTTGACTCTGTCTTGTAATTGACGAATCAGTCAATCCCCGAGATCGAGATCACCGGCGGCGGAGAAGAGTGTCCGCGAGCCCGTTATACTGTCGCAGATGAAATCCGTCATCGTCGGCACCGCCGGACATATCGATCACGGCAAGACCGCGCTGGTCAAAGCCCTGACCGGCATTGACGCCGACCGCCTCGAGGAAGAAAAGCGGCGCGGCATCACCATCGACATCGGTTTTGCCCACCTCGAACTCCCCGCCCCCGACGGCAGCAAGCTTCGTCTGGGCTTCGTCGATGTCCCCGGCCACGAGCGCTTTGTGCGCAACATGCTGGCGGGCGTCGGCGGCATCGACTTGGTGCTCCTCGTAATCGCCGCCGATGAAGGGATCAAGCCGCAGACTCGCGAACACTTCGATATCTGCCGCCTGCTCGCGATCCGCCGCGGCATCACCGTGCTCACTAAATCCGATGCGGTGGATGCGGAGACACTAGAAGTCGTGCGCTTGGAAGTGGAAGATTTTGTGCGCGGATCTTTTCTCGATACGACTATCGATGCGGCGCAATCTCCGATGGTCGCCGTGAGCTCGTTGACCGGCGCAGGTCTGGACAAGTTGAAATCGGCGCTCGCTCAGGTCGCGTCCGAAGTTCCCGCAAAAGACTCGGCGGCGCTGGCTCGCTTGCCCATCGATCGCGTATTCACCATGAAGGGCTTCGGCACGGTCGTGACCGGCACGCTCGTAGCCGGGACGATCCGCAAATCCGACGAAGAAGAACTCGAAGTGTTTCCCGCCGGCAAACGGGTGCGAGTTCGAGGTCTGCAGGTGCATAACTCGCCCGCCGAAGCCGCCGCCGCGGGGCAGCGCACCGCACTGAATCTTGCCGGCGTGTCTCATGAAGACCTGGCACGCGGCATGACGCTCGCCACCGCGGACACTTTTCGTTCCACATCGCGAGTCGACGTGCTTCTTTCTCTTCTTCCCTCGGCCAAGCCGTTAAAAGATGCCGCGCGCGTCCACTTTCACGCCTACACGGCGGAAGCGATCGCGGAGGCCCGCCTGTATGGAGCGAAAATTCTGAAGCCGGGAAACGAAGCCTACGCGCAGCTAAGATTCACCGACCCCATGCTGCTTTTGCCCGGAGATCGCTTCATCGTAAGGCAGTTTTCTCCGGTTGTGACCATCGGCGGAGGCGTGGTGCTGGACGCTTCACCTTCGACTCGCAAGCAACCTGTAGAAGATCTACTCGCATTTCTCAAGATCATGCGGGATGGCTCTCCCGAACAGATACTGGCAGCGCGCGTGGCACGCAGAGGAGCGATCGGCTTGCCGCTGAATGAAGTCCCCGCGGAAATGAACATCCGGCGCGAAGTCGCGGTGAAACTGGCGGCACAGGCCGGATTAAAGTACTGCAATCAGGTACTGGTTGCGCCGGCGGCATACGCGAAAGCAAAGGTAGGTGTACTTCAGGCGCTGAAGAAGTTTCACGATGCAAATTCTCTTGTAGCCGGAATGAGCAAAGAAGAGCTGCGCGAACGGGCCAACCTGGGCCCGGAGGTGTTCTACAGCGTGCTGGGAAGTTTGGCGGAAGAAAAGAAACTGGAAGTCGCAGGAGAACTCGTCCACCTGCCCGGCTGCGGCGTGGCCATGAAAGACGAAGAAGCCGAGTCCAAGAAAATCATCGAGCAGGCGTTCGCGTCCGCCGGGTTGAAAGTTCCGTCGCTGAAAGAAGTGTTGACGGGTCTGAAGGTAGATAAAATCCGCGCTCAGAAAATTGTCACTCTCCTATTGCGCGACAAAGTTCTGATCAAGATCTCCGAAGAACTCGTCTTCCACCAGAGCGCGCTCACGGATCTTCGTTACAAGATCGCCGCCCTCAAGAACAGCGCGCCGAAAATTGACGTCGCCCACTTCAAAGAGATGACAGGAGTGAGCCGCAAGTACGCGATCCCCTTGCTCGAATATCTGGATCGCGAGCGGGTGACGCGGCGCGTAGGAGACGAGCGGGTGATTCTGTAAGTGCTTGCGTAGGGACAGCCGCCCCCGGCTGTCCAAGCCGGGCGCAGCTCGGTCTCGCCTTCGACTCCCAGCTCGCCTAGATCTTCTCTTCTGGAAATTCGACTTCCAGCGCCAGCGGCCCAGTGACGCGGTTGGTCAGGTTCGCCAGCCCGATCAGCATATGCAGGTCGACGATCTGCTCATCGGAGAGATGTTCCTTGAGTTCCGTGAAGTCGGTGTCGCTGGCGCTGTCGGGAGTGCGCGTAAGTCTTTCGGCATAGCGAAGCGCGGCTTGCTCCGGCAGGCCAAATCCTGAGTAATGCCCTTCCTTCAGAGTCTTCATCTGCTCCGGTGTGAGTCCCGCTCGTTTGGCGCCCTGGATATGGTGCTGCGTGCAGTAATGGCATCCGTTGATCAGTGAGACGCGCAGATACACGGCCTCGTACAGCTTGCGATCCAGCGACCGTCCCACGCTGGCATAGAATTCCAGAAACTTGCCGAGCATGGCGGGACGATGCGCCAGGGCTTTCTGGATGCTGCCGGGTTTGCCTTTCAGCTTGTCGTCATAAATTTCCTTAACTTCCGGACTGGCTTGCGCAGGTTCAATCAGACTAATTCGAGCCATGGAATTCTCTCCTCCGTGTCGCGCCCTATAATAAACAAATTCGCCGAAGTGCGCTGCCGTCGCATGAAGATGGAGGCGCGCGAAACCGATATGAAATGAAAGTCGACTTGCATAAGAAAGTTCGCATCATCGGTGCTGGCCTGGCGGGATCGGAAGCGGCGTGGCAGTGTGCCCGCCGCGGCGTCGCCGTCGAACTGTTCGAAATGCGGCCACTGCGCACGACTCCCGCCCATCAGACGGACAGCTTCGCCGAGCTCGTATGCTCCAATTCTCTGAAGTCCGAAAGTGAAAACACTGCGCCTTGGCTGCTGAAAGAAGAAATGCGGCGAGCGGGTTCTCTGCTGCTGAAGATTGCGCATGAAACTGTGGTGCCCGCTGGCCACGCGCTGGCCGTCGACCGGGTCGAGTTTTCGCGAAGGGTGACGGACGCGATTTCCCGCGAACCGCTCATCGCGATTCGCCGCGAAGAAGTCACTCAAATCGAAGCAGACCAGTTTACGATTATCTCCACCGGGCCGCTGACCTCGGACGCGCTGTCTAGCGAGATTGCCCGCCTGTGTGCGACCAGCTCTGCCCACAGCCACCTGTATTTCTACGATTCGATCAGCCCCATTGTTGAAGCCGATTCCATCGACATGAGCAAGGTATACCTGGCGGCCCGCTACGACAAAGGGTCGGCCGACTACATTAATTGTCCAATGTCGAAAGACGAGTACGACCGTTTCTACGATGCGCTTCTGGCGGCGCAATCCGTGGAGCAGAAAGACTGGGAGAACCTGAACTACTTCGAAAGCTGCCTGCCCATCGAAGAGATTGCCCGGCGCGGACGCGACACACTGCGCTTTGGCCCGATGAAGCCGGTCGGGCTCAAAGATCCTCGTACCGGCAGGATGCCATACGCCGTCGTGCAGTTGCGCCAGGAAAATCTGCGCGCCGATTCTTACAATCTTGTCGGATTTCAGAATCACCTGAAATTTGGCGAGCAGGCGCGCGTGCTGAGTCTGATCCCCGGCCTCGAAAGCGCGCGCTTTCTGCGCTACGGACAGATTCACCGCAACACCTATATCAACGCCCCCGCGCTGCTGATCCCGACGTTGCAAATGAAAGCGCACCCCCATGTGCTGTTCGCAGGGCAAATCTGCGGAGTCGAAGGCTATGTCGAATCGATTGCAACCGGGCTGATGGCGGGCATGAATGCTGCCGTGCTGGCAAACGGCGGCGAGCCGGCGCCACCACCGCGTGCGACCGCATTTGGCTCGCTGATTCACTACATCACGCAGGCAGAGAGCAAGAACTTTCAGCCGGCGAATATCACCTTCGACCTGTTGCCCGCGCTCGACACCCGCGTTCGCGACCGCAAGGAACGTCACCGCCAGCAGTGCGAAGTCGCATTGCGCGAGTTCGACGAGTGGTGCAGTCGGCGGCTTGGGCAAGCTACAGATCCAACGCTGCACGCGAAATGAGATTCCTAGGCTTTTGGCTGTTGGCTTTTAGCCAAAAGCCAAGAGCTAATAGCTAAAAGCGGCTCTACAAGTTCCTATTGTTTTCTCAAGAGATTCGCTTTACGGTGCTCATGTGGAAGTGAGGTGCGTCCATGCCGGTTTCTGCCGTTGACTGCGTACAGCCCGCCCTGCAGCACACGCGGGAACAGCTCTTCACTCGTTTCCGCTTCGGGCAATGGTCGCGCCTGGCGCTGGTTGGAATTCTCGCGGCGGAACTGCATGTCGGCGGATGCAATTTCGGGAACCTCGGCAGCAGTTGGCCTCGCATACCACACAAAAGCGGGAGGGGGTTTCTGCCGTCGTCGAGTCTGCCCTCCGGTTGGCCTCCCTTCAATCCCGCACACATTCCCGCGCACATGGGGCAGTTTGTCGGATTGATCGTGGCCGTAATCTTCGTCGCAATCGTGTTCGCGTTTATATTCCTGTACATCAACAGCGTGTTCCGGTTCATCCTGTTCGATTCGGTGTTGCGGCGCGAATGTTCGATTGGCGAGGGATGGCGAAAATGGCGTCGCGCCGGTGGCCGATTCTTTCTCTGGCAGATTGTGTTTCTGATTGCGACGTGGCTCTTTCTGGCGGTCCTCGTGGGCTTGCCGTTGGCCCTGGCTTTCGCCGCAGGGTGGGCGACAAATCTCACGCAACATCTCGGTCGATTGATTGTCGGAGTGCTTCTGCTCGGGGTCCTGATCGCGGCATTTGTGCTGATAGCCGCCGTGGTTCAGGTGCTGGCTAAAGATTTCCTGGTGCCGATTATGGCTCTCGAAAACCTCAATTTTGCCGATGGCTGGCACCGTCTGCTGGCAATGATCGGACGAGAGAAGGGACGATACGCCGTGTACCTGCTGCTCAAGCTGGTGCTTTCCATAGCGGCGGCCATCCTGTTCAGCATCATCGCGATTATCCCGGCGCTGTTTGTCATAGTCCCTGGCGTAGTTGCCGTGGTTGCGGGTCACGAAGCGGGGCTGGGATGGAACGTGATCACCATCAGTCTGGCGATCATCTTCGGAAGCTTGCTCCTTCTGCTTCTGATTTACCTGATCGCTCTGGTGTGCGTGCCGGCCACGGTTTTCTTCCCGGCCTACGCGCTGCATTTCCTCGCCGCTCGATATCCAATTCTCGACGCGCTGCTGCATCCAGTCGCTGCGCCTCCCGCGCCGGTGTTACCTTCAATTCCGCCGCCTCCGCCGAACTTCGAACCGCCTCCATTGCCGCCCTCGGCCGAGCCCATCGGATGATCTTGCCGGTGGAGAGCCGGGCGTCCTCGCCCGGCCGCCGAACTTCTGGACGGGCGAGACGCCCATCCCTCCACTACTTCTGTGCGGCGTTCGGCTTGCGCCCCCAAGTGAAGCGCCGTCCGACGATACACTTCACGATCAAATGATCGGAGGAGTTGCTCACATCCACGCCCGCTCCGAAATTGAACTCCCAGTTCGGCGAAACATTAAGATCAATCACGGGGAAGATTTGTTGCGACTGCGGAGAAATGAGATCGAACTGTGAGACCGGCCCGAAAGCTCCGTAATATTCGAATCCGCCGGTGATTTTCTTGGTGAAATCAAAGCTGACTTTCACATTCGGAGAAAACTCCCATCCCTTGCCCGTGTTGAGCCCATGCAGCGCCCGATCAAACGCCGGATTGAAGTCGAAATACCAGCGCCCCAGTTTCTTGTCGATGATGGGACGAAGCTCATAGTTCCAGCTATCCTCGGCAAATTTCCGCCGCTGATACCCGATTTCCTGCGAGATGCTCAGGCCAACCGGCAGGTGCCACGATTCCGGAGCGGTCAAGCGCGGGCGAATGTGATCGCCCACCCAGTTCCAACCGTCGCCGTTCTGAATGCTCGTAAACACGTAAAAGCCAGTCTCGAACCAGTCCGTCCAGCCTTGTGTGATCTCGAGAGTTTCGTGCTCGGCGTGATTCGTAGGCAGCACGCCGTTGATCATCTGCTTCGATCCATCCACGGTGAAATTGGAATGGATTTCCACCATGGTGACGTTCTTCGGCGTCGCCTCCGAGGAGTAGACCTGAATTTCGTAGTTGTCCTGAGCGTGAACCGGCAGAGCGAGCATGAACAGACTGATCGTGAGAAAGACGCTTCCGAACATTGCACGCAAGAAGCATCTGACCCTGGTGCTCTCCGGAAATGGAACGCGTAGGGACAGCCGCCCTCGGCTGTCCCGCGGAGCGCAGCTCCGCCGCTCCCTGCGGTCACAGCAACCCTGGATTCGCTCCAAAGCCTGGACTTGGGACGTTGCCGTACGTCTCATGAAGATTCGATTCTAGCGGGTCGTAACTGGAAACAGGAATTCGCGGTGCACCCCCGCTGTCGTCCTGCTCCATTCGCTTTCGAATGGAGCCGCGGAGTCGAAGGCCCCCT
>Ga0182014_10000746_pt1 | contig 44157 bp, 25 predicted proteins | sample 612S2DmetaG_FD_120489 | JGI IMG/M metagenome (GOLD analysis project Ga0182014, IMG submission 120489) | Permafrost microbial communities from Stordalen Mire, Sweden - 612S2D metaG | ecosystem: Environmental > Terrestrial > Soil > Wetlands > Permafrost | place: Sweden: Stordalen | collected... | reverse complement strand
AAGGCTTGCGTGGTCGTTAGGGTGGTCTAATTTCTACACCACGCAGGTGGCGGGGTAGCCAAGTGGTAAGGCAGGGCTCTGCAAAAGCCTTATGCGTCGGTTCGATTCCGACCCTCGCCTCCAATCCACGGTTCGCTTGAACCGCAAGGACTTCGTAAGCCGAGGCAGGGCGGAAACCCTCAAAACACCCCCGATGTGCACCAAAACGTGCACCAAAAATGGAAGCGTGCGGAATCCCCGGCGAACCCGGGATAACCCCCTGCGAGTCCACTTCGGGCGGAGTCGCTCAAGGCCCATACTTAAAACAGAGTATGAAAGAGCGATATCGAGTCGTGCGGTTGGGCAGCCGGAACGGCGGGTTCTATTGCAAGGACAACGAGACCGGTTCCCGCACGAGCCTGAAGACCAAGGACCGCAAGGAGGCCGAAAGACTCGTCCAGCACAAGAACGAGGCCCTGAAAAACTCGCACATCAATCGCAAGATCGGGATGGCCTACCTTTCGGCTGTGGATCCCAAGCTGGTCACCCGCATCTGGGACGAGGTGATGGCGGACATCATTCTGGACAAGCAGGGTCCCACGCTTCATCGCTGGAAAACGGCGATCAAGGACGAGGCGTTCGATCTTATTCGCGAGAAGGTCGTGGTCACGACGATCGCGGACGACTTTCTGGCAGTGCTTCGCGCCGGCACCGTCAGCACCAACGTTTACCTGCGCCGTCTCCAAAACCACTGCCTTGATTTGGGCTGGCTGCCGGTCCACATCCTGCCCAAAAAGAAATTTCCCAAGATCAAGCACAAGGAGCAGCGGGCCATCACGTGGGACGAACACAGCCGCATTATCGCCCGCGAGGGCAACCCTGAGCGTCGGGATTATTACGAGCTGTGCTGGTATTTCGGCGGCTCGCAGTCGGACGTCGCCTCGTTGCATGCCGAAGACCTCGACTATGCGCGGCCCGGTTTTTCCTACGACCGCATGAAAACCTCGAATCTGAGCGGTTGTCGCATCGGCCCCAGGGCATGGGAGGTGATCCTGCGCCGTCCGCGCACGGGTCCGCTGTTTCCTTACCTCATCACGGTGCGGGAAGCCGACCGAGCGACCGAGTTCAAACAGCGGTGCCAGGGCCTGGGAATTAAGGGCGTGACGCTTCATTCTTATCGCTACGCCTGGGCCGAGCGATCGGCCAACAACGGATACCCGGAGCGCTACGCCCAACGCGTCCTCGGCCAGGGCTCAAAAATCGCCCACCGCGCCTACGCAAAGAAAGCACAGAAGGAGTTGCCTTCTTTGGAGGAATACGAGGAGGCCATGCGCCAGGCGGACGCGAGCGGGAAAATCCTCGTGCTGGAGCACGAGGCCGAAGTGCCCAAGGTGGCGTGACGAAGACCAGACCATGAACACACCTCCCAATTTATGAAAAAAACAAAAATCCAGTGGACTCACTCGACCGTAAATCCCGTAATGGGCTGCGACGGATGCGAGCTATGGCCTGGCCAGGCGCAAGTCGTTGCCGGAATTCAAGACGAGATCGAGCTTGCCAGCGGTTTATCAGGCGAGCCGCTCAGATCAGTGATTCGCCGAGCTGTCGATGACCGGCGGATGTCAGACATCTACGGGGATCGCGAATCGGTGGCGAATGAAATTGGGGCCGCCTTCAACTTGTCTGACCCCATCCGGCAGAGAGTCGTGGATGTCGTCCGGCAGAAAGCGAAGTGCTACGCTGGTCTGCTCGGCACGTTTCGCGCGGGCCACAAGGGATATGCCGACAAATTCGAATCACCGAAACTATACCCCGGCCGTTTGGCTGAAGCCGCCGATTGGGGTCCGCCAGCAAAAAAGGAAATCGTGGACAAACCGTGGCTGGCTGGTTTGCCGCGGCTGATCTTCATTTCCGACATGGGCGATGCCCTATCGAAAAGCATTTCGTTCGAATACCTGAACCGGGAAATCATCGAGAACGTGAATTCACCCTCGGGCCGACGGCACATTTGGCTGTGGCTCAGCAAACGACCCGCGCGCATGGCAGAATTTGGAGCATGGCTTACAGATCATGGGATCGAATGGCCGGACAATCTTGTAGCGATGACAACCGTGACCGAACAGCGTTTCGCTCAACGCGCGAAGGAATTGCGCAACGTGCCGAGTAAACTGAAGGGTTTGTCGCTCGAACCGCTTTTGGGTCCGCCGAAGCTCGATCTGACGGAGATTGACTGGGTGATCGTCGGCGGAGGCAGCGACGTGCTGGCTGACCCGTTTCATGTGGAATGGGCGCTGGACCTGCAACTGCAATGCAAACGCGAAGGGATCGCCTTCTTCCTGAAGCAGGTTGGCAAACACCCATTTCATCAAGGCATGCCGATTGTATTTGAAAACCAGCATGGCGGCGATTGGAACGAATGGCCGGAGGAATGGCGTGTGCGGGAATTGCCTGAGGCGTTCGGCAATCGACTTCGCACCACAACATGAGGCTGAATTCCACACGGCTCTTGAGGCCAGAGGGGTCAGGTTTCTCGCCAATTGAGCAAAGCTTGAAATTGGCTCAATAGAGCGCGGATCTCTTCTGGATCTTCAAAGCTTCCAGAAATAGCGACTCCGGCTTTGTCCTGTCCAGCCGGCACACCACAATTGTTCCAAAACTCTGCGGCCTTTCGGCAGTCATCCGTCGAGCAGATCGGACGGCCTCTCGCGTCGATGATGTTGAACGTATGCTTATATCTCCCGCCTCTGTATTTCTCATCGCGATTCTCCGGCGGCGGCCAGGAATACCGCATGCCTACGGAGAATGCCTTTTCCGCTCGCCATCCGGACGCGCGAGCAACCTTGAGACGCTCCTTCTCTGTTCTCGCGATATCCCCCAACTCTTGGCGATACTCCTTCATGCGTTTGTCCGGCACATAACGAGAGTATCTCACGGTATAGAGATCGAGAAGCCGGTTGCACGCCGTTGCGGCGAGCAGCGGGTCATCCGTGTCAAATATGTAGAAACCCCTGTAATCGACGAACCTGAAATACGGGATCTTGCGCCATGGGTCTAAAGAGCACGTGCCCGGCCGCCCTATTGGCTTCAGTTCGCCGGGGCGGTAAGGAAGGGTTTTAAAGAAGCGCCCGTCGTTCAGACGGCGGAGCACAACATAAAACGCGTGAGCCTTATCATGCCTCGACAGCCCCGGGTATGCCAACGGGCGGAAAGGCCCATTGTGCACCTCATACGGCCGATACTTGATCCATAGGCGGTCGCCGATTTCCCGATGTGCGTGCTCCACACCGGCAGGAGGATTCCGGACGAGGTGGTCTCGTATCGTCCGCCTTAGCGGCTGGGGAGTTCGACCTGTAACCTCGAAGGACTCGCCACATACCGGGCAAACTGCCTCGAAGCAACGGTCGCCTGGCAATGCCTTCACGACGACCTTTTCCATCTCGTTACGCGCCCATGCGACGTCCGGGTCCGTTCCGGCAAGCGCCGCCTTCTCCCAAGCCGTGTCGAAGGCAAGGGTCAGATTCTCTCTGAATTCAACACTCCGGGTCTGCGCTTCCTTTCCGTCAATTGGTTGATTCATTGCTGAGTCTTAGTTTGGCAAAAATTTCGAAACAGCTCCTGGATTCCGATACCACTAAGAGGGTCGGTGGTGCGATAGCCACGATCAATTCTGCCTTGATAAACCATGCTGCCTCCGAGGTTGCATTCTTAGCGTGAAAAACTGGATGGCCTTGCAGTGGATTCATCTATCGGCGCAGCCGGTTCAGCAGGGACCTTCGTTTTCGAGCAAATAGTGCGGTCTAATTCCTTGAGATATCGCGCGAGCTGGTCGACCTGACGTTTATTCGCCTGGGTCTTGAGGCTTAGGCAGCGTAAATCCCAGAGAGAGCTAACATTGGGATCGCCGTGGTAGGTGACTTTTGGAAACACGTTGATGTCCGCGAGGATTTTGCATATCTGGCCCGCCATCCGTTCTGGCACAGACACCTTGGCCCGAGCAAGGCACGCGAAAATGCCATATAATGGCACCTTCTGGACGGTGCAAAACACAGACAATGGGCCATCCTTTGCCCAAGGCTTCTTTACCACAACAGTTTGGTCTTGAGCGTGAAGCCACACGGTATGCGTAGACTTCTTTATGATTTTAATTGGATCACCCGGGAATCGCACCCCAAAGAATTTTCTCAGATACCAATCCAACACGATCCGGGCCGAACATTCGTCGACCAGTATTTCTATTACCAGCGACTGGTATCTCCGAATGGACATCGGCAGGAACTGACCTGGCAGTGAGGCGGCTAGCCGCTCGGGAATGTATTTCCTGTTGATTACCGGGATGAATCCGACAGGGTCTGCCGGCAGGCGTTTGATTTGGGTCTTTGACAGCATAGTGTGAAATATTGGAATTTAGTGAGTTTTCCTAAGGTCGGTAATTACCCTGGCTTCGAAGGCGGCGCGCTTGACACTTGCGAATTTCACGCGTTTCCCGAACCAGAACTGACCTTTCCTTTGGCCAGTTTTGCGCGATTTGAATTCGTCCCTGGACATACAATCCAGGATCAGTCCGTTGAGGTGGCAGGCCAGGTCGTAGGGATACAACATAACAGGATTGCGTTTGAGCATTCTTGCTCTCAGAGTTGGGGATAGGGCCTGGAGCGTTTGGACCGCCAGCTTAAGAGTCCAACGATGGAACGCGGCTACATCCATCTCCTCTGGGGCTTGGTCCAGCGGCTCGTTGGCGAGTTCTTCAACGAGCGAGTTCCCGCGCTTGACAATTTCCTCGCAGCAATCGGGACAAACACTGCCTTCGCTAACGAGGAAGGCCTTCTCGGTTTCACGTTTGCATTTATCGCATTTCATAATATTAGTTGTTGGGGAGGTTTTCAGACGCCGCTTTAGGGGTATCCCAATGGCTTCCCTGCCTATCTGGTTTCTTGAGCCACCTCGCCTGGTGTGTAACCCCATTTCAAACCCAGCCGCCGCGCCTCGGATTTTTCGATGGTTTCACATTCGTGACCTGCGACTCCGGCCTTGCCGTCGCTGAATGCGCCCCGCGAGCCGCCGTTGAGATGGAGGAGAAAGAAATCATCCTCCACTCGAACGACCTGCAGCGTCCGGAATTCCAATTCGTTTTCGAACAGCGCTTTCCCTTCTTGTGTGCAGCGCTCGATGGTTTGCTCCACGCGACTCGCGATGTGGATGGTTTCCTCCGCCGAGTCGTCTTCGTCCTCAACATTCTCGACCGACACCAGGACGTCGCATCCCTCGTCCGGCCAGTCGCCGTCCTGCGCCCACTGAATCGCCAACACCAACGCCTCTTCAGCGGATGCGGCCTGAAGGCGCTTCTCGCCGCATTCGCCAACGTCGATTCCTGCTCTGTATGTTTTCATTTCTGTTTCAACTTTCTAATTTATCGAACTCCCGAATCTTCCCGGGTTTGCTCTGCGACGCTCTCCGCCGCCGAGGATCGGGCCCGCCTGCGCTCGTGAACCGAGGGCAGGCGCGACGGGCGGCTAGCTTCCGCACTGAACTTCCGCTTGGTTTGCCTTCCCCAAAGACCGGCAATCTTTCATCAATCCTTTGAGTTGGCGCGACGGTATGCCCCGACTCTTAAGGTAGTCACGCAGGACCGTCTCCTTTTCCTTCTCGATTGCCTTAGCCCAGGGCGATCCAGCAGCCGCGACCGTCAACGCGGTGCAAAAGGCAACCGTGTCGGCAAAACCGGGTGTTTGGCCGAGTTTAACGAGTTGACCTTCATCGTCGACTTCGATGAATGCTTCGCGGGTAGCATCCGTAACCATCTTCTGCCAAACCTGCCGGTTCAGTTCCCCAGAATGCTGGCGAAGGCTTTCCGACAGTCTCTTGGCGATGCCTTGAGCCGTCACGTGCGCGGCGCTCACTATGGAGTCCGGGCCTTGCACCCCGGATTCGCGATCCCAGCGGTCAAAATTGCCCGCCATCATCATTAATATGTTGTTAGCCAGTTGCGCTTCAATGTTCATGTTTTCTATGTTCTTTTTGTTGTTTTGTGCCTACACGTTGTGTATTCGGCAACTTTCTGGTTGATACAAGAGCACCAGTCGTGCCATTCTCATATGTGAACATATTGTTCACAATTCGGTTCATGTTTGATGTGTTTCTCAGATTGACATGCGGCACGGAGTGTGCTTTTCTCATGTTCAATGATTATTTTGCGTAAGCAGAGAGATGGAAAGTGTCCAATAACGTGACATGTCTATGGAAAAACAAGACATTCACTTAGCCGAACAAGCCGCTGAGAGCTCCGTGGTGCGAATGCTCTTAGAAGAGCGCCGGAGGCTCCTGGCGGAGCTGAACCGAGTCGACCGCATTCTGGCGTCCGAGGGGGTAAGCGCTCACAGTTCCTCTGCCACGGCAGAGCCTTCGACAAGCACCAAATCCGGTCGCGTTCGAAATGCGATCACTAAAGTGGAAGCCCTTTTGCAGGTCCTGCAGAAAGCAACGAAACCACTCAGTCAAAAGGAACTGCTTCTGGGAATTCAGGAGTTGGGATATGTGTTTTCGTCCCGCAATCCGAGCAATACGCTTAATCCGCTTCTTTACGGTGAGCATAAGCTAAACACTCTGACAAAGCTCCCAAATGGATTCGTGCTGACGGCGCGAGAAAAGGAGTTCACGCAGTTAAAGGCTGGAACGTGGTGAGCCGTCCCGCAGCAAGATACCGACGACAACCACGATTCCAATAGCGCGCTAAGGCCTTTCCACTCTGGTAGCGAGGGTGTGCATCGAAACGCGATGCTCCAGGAGATCGGGATCATGGATAGCCTCATGCTACGGTTCGTTGACATCCCAAACAAAGTTAGGGTGTTGCAGACGAGTGGATTTCCCTCTCCGAGGTGAGTTCCTGAGCCAGATTACCTGTGGCGGGGGTCACAAAATCGTCCCGGAGGCGGTATGCAACCGAAGATCCTGCCTCGACGAGTTCATCAAGGATGTGAAGAGCCGCTTCCCTCAAAGGTGGCTTCTCTTTTAGCTTCCCAGGTTGGCTCAACACCCAACGCCGCAAAATGGACTCCAAGTAAAGTTGGGCTTCAGAGGTCAGGAGCGAAACCCGTTCACCCGCTTGCCGCAGTTTCGCAGACACAAAGACCAGGGCATTCGGAAGTGACTTTTCCCCGACTTTGAAAAGATAGCGGCTGTAGGCGACTAGTGCCGGCGCGGTTGGCGGAAGTGCCTCGAACAAGCTGTCCAACCGAGAGTCGTTGCCTGCCAGTCGTTGCCACGAACGAACTCCCTCGTTCCAAGGCACGGCAAGAAAAAGCGCGTTGATCAGCTCTATTTCCTGTGGGTCGCGGTCGTTAAGCGATGCAACCCAAGGGGCTTTCAGGACTCGATCCGCAAATGCTTGCCAAAGCGTCCAGAAGGTTACTCCACTTCCCGCAGAATCTTCTGCGATGATCAGCTTTTCGATAAAATTGCCCACCTCTTTGGGACAATCAATTGCGACATCCGTCAAGGATGCGCACGCTTTTGCGGCATCCTCCACAGGCAACTGGAGAACGAAATGAGCAATTCGTTGTTCACAAAGGTGCTCGAGCTGATAATGCCTTCGTTCGCCATGTTGCTGGCTTCGATCCAAATCTTTCCGCCACCAATTGGTCAGGGATCCAGACAACTTCGCAAAAAACTTCTGTGAGAGGGTTTCCCCAGGAGAGCCGGCAAAAATGGGGAGAAGATAGTGAAGCGCTCGTTGCCCTGGCCATTCGTCAAAGTCCAAGCGGAAAAGCTGATCGTCATCGAGTGTCGCCCGGCCAAGAACTGCCCGACGAATCGTCTGGTTGCCTTGATCCAGAATGGAGTCCGTTGTCGCGCGCAGATTAAACCTCAGCGATTTTTCCCGGTTTACGACCTCTTCTTCGAGTGCGGCCGCCGCGACCAGGGAGGCAACGCAGGACAGCGCCAAAAATCGGTCGGTGTTCCAGAGAAATGCGCCGATGCCTTCGGCAGTATACTCCCTGACTTCTTCGGAGGCGTGGGTGAGAGCCAACGAAAGCGTCTCAAGAAGCCGGCGCTCGATTTCCGGCCGGAGCCCACGATTGAACAAGGCCGGCAATACAAAAGCGGCTGGCCGCGAGGCATCCATGGCATTTTCGGACCCGATAAAGAGATCGTCCTTCGAATCAGCATCTCTGGAGACTGATTGGATGATTACGCCAGCGACCCAATCACGCTCCTTTTCATCCAGTTCGTCCCAGTGATCCCGGACCAACACAGCCGCCAGGTAGGCGGGGCCAGCAGTGCCCATTCTCCAGCCGATTTCATCTTCGGGATCGACGTCGCCGGATAATGTTTCATGAATCTTCTGAGCTTCCAGAAACCACTCGCGCCACTTGCTTGCGTCAACCTGTGGTGTGCCTTCGCGTCGAAAGACCCCAACACCCCACCCGACCAATCGCATGCGCTCGTCGAACGCCCGCTGTTTTGGGCTGTGGGCATCGAGGACCGCTTGCACATCGGGCTCCGGCTGCTTTGGACCAATGAGTTGGCGGCCATCATCCAGCTGGCTCTTGACTTCATATTTCCGGAGATCCATCCGGAGCAACGCCAGCCGCCACAGCTTGTCGGCCTCGGTTTGTTGCTCTGGCGGGGCCAACTTGCGCTGGTAGCCGTCGAGAATCTCCCGGACTCGCTCCCTCTGCGGCCCCGTCTGGAGCTGGATGGCAAGATGCTCAAGGTCCTGACTTCGGTGCTTCAACGAGTCCGCTTCTTTCCTCTCTTGATTGAAAACGGCATGCTCCGCGTTGGTTGCGGGTATGTTGTCAAAGAAACGTCCGACAGGATGATAATCGTGAACCATCCGCGCCCGATCCATTTCAATAAGCTCGGGCGAAGTTAGCAATACTGGGCCGGAGGCGCCCACCAAAGTTGGATGGGCGCTAGCAATGCTGGCTACAACGGCCGTAATTCCCACATTGTTGCTTTGGGTCAGCAACTGCAAAAGCCAGGCTTCCACGTGTTCTGGGTGGTCGCGACAAAGTTGCAGTAGCCAATGTTCTAAAGCCATGAGCGCGCTTTCCAGCACGTGTGGCCCGACATGGGCTCCGCGATACAGCGCCCAGAGCCGCCAGCTACACCACTGCTCCTTGACGATTCCGTCACTGAAAATTAATGAGGTCTTGCCTGGGATTTCCACAAAGCGGTGGAATACGTTCGGATCACCGAGGCAATCAGCGCAATAGTTGGAAAATCGGATGATGAAATCCACGCCGCGCGCTGGATGGTGGGCCAGCAGAGCCCTGAATGGACCGTGATAGGCGCTCGCCGGGTAATAGTCGAAACTCAACGTCATTGGCAGCCCAAACGCTACCTCGACCTCAAAATGATCATGGAATCCGGACCACTCTTTCGACTTGTTCTTGGTCGAAGAAATGCCCCATCTGGCTTTTGCCATTTCAATGACTTCTTGCGGGCAGTCTCTGCACATCGGGATGCCATCGAGATGTTCCAGCACGAGTTCCGCAAATTCATCGGCGATGTGGTCGTCTCTTCCGCGTTCAGCACGTTGAGCAATATCCTTTATTTGTTCTGGCGCGCCCCCCGGAATCTTTACAATAACCTTCAACAACCGCTTCGTCGCTTCACGCTCCCAGCGGTGCCAATCGTCTGACGCGGGGAGAAGGGTAAAAGCGATTTCCGCAGCATCTTTGGCGCCCTTGGGATACGGCAGCAACCAGTTTACGCCTCGGGCCCAGTCCTCCAGCAACCCGAGAATCAATTCCCCATTCTGAGGCGTCAGTGCTGCCAAATTCTTTCTAACAATCTTTAGCACCGCCGCCCAGGCCGGATATTTTGGCAGGTAATGCACCCAAGGTGCCGCCTCGTCTATTGCGAGGTTTCCAACTGACGATTTGCAGCCCACCCGCAGCAAATGGATTACTCGCCGGAGCAGGGAACAATGTTCCACCAAAAGCTGCGCCTCGTTGCGCTCCAGGAAATTCTCGGCGTTCTTTGACAGCAGCACAGCCACCAGCGTGTCATCACGCGACTGCTGAGGAAGATTCCTGTTGGCCAGGATCGCCACAACCAATTGGTCACCATCCTGCGGGGCACACTCCAGGATTTCTTCGAGCCATTTTCTGAATGTGCGTCGTAAAGCTGGATGAGTTCCGATTTCGAGCAAAAACGCCTCCGGATCGGACTTCTTCTTGGCGAACTCCTCATCCAACCATTCCAACAACGCCCAATCTTCGAGGATGTCGTGCGCTGGTGCGACCAAATCCTCCGATCGCTCCGAAAGCTCGATTAACCCGCTTTCGCGCAGCCGATCAAGCGCCGGACGATCTAGCTTTGAGCACTCAGCGTATGGACTCAACGCCCGAGCGCGGAGCAGTGCCACATCCATGAATGTTCGTCCTCGACGGCGCGGCATGGAATCTTTCTGGTTGTGGTCTTCGCGTATAATTTCGCGCCAGACTTTTGCACGAAAACTGCGTTCATTTTCCGGAAGAGGTGTCCCCTCCTTCCATTCCATTCGCGCGGCCTTGTCGAGAATGTAGGGATTCTGGAGCAATCGCCGGACCCCATTGTTTAGGCTCAGCGGTTTGAGTTGCGGAAACTGTTCCAGGACCTGTTGGAGTTCCGCATCGGAAAGCGACGGCACCATCACGACTTCGTGGGCCAAACCTGCCTGCTCAAGGAACGAACTCCTTATGAGATCCACGGAATAGTCACGGCAAGTCAGCAGGAGAATGGCGCTTGGGTCCTCCCGAACCATTTGGAGGAGGTCAGCGAGGGCCGCACGCTCTGTTTTTTCCAGCAGGCGTTCCAAGCTCTCGATCCAGAAAAGCTTCCGCGGCTCCAACGCAAGCAAAGCGGACAATTCCTGTGCGGTTAATTGGACCTGCGCTGCGTGCAGAGTCTCATCCAGGTGGGAGCGGGAAAACTCCTCTGCCCGAAACGCAAAGGCGGGCATTACGTGCTTCATTTTCTCAAAGATTTCGGCGGCTAGCGCAGACTTGCCCGATCCGGCGGCACCAGTCACCAGGATTATCCGGTTTTTATTGAGAGCATCGAGAATTTGACCGAGGAGGGCCTCTCGCCTGAGATGGAATGCCCCTCCGATTTTGTCTGTTGTGCCTCGCTGGATTGGACAGGAATGCTGGTGCAAGGTAGCCAGCGCGTGGAAATCCTGATTGGGCACGGCTGCATGCCTTTGACGGGCAGATGCTGGCAGATCGGCATAAGCGAAGCTGGCAGCCTGAGGTTCTCCAGCTCCCACCAATGCCAGAAGTTCATTCCAAGTGGCATTAGCGGCCCCGACCCTGTCAGTCCCACTGGCTGTGTGCGCCAACAACGTCTTTATCCATGCTTCGGTCTGTGCGGTGGGTGAGTTCAGATCGAAACTCAGGAGATACAAGTGCTTCAAGAAGGCCAAAACGTCGCTGGGAGTTTGGGGTTGCCCCATCGCTTGTTCGATCACCGCACAAATCTCATCATGATATTTCCGCACCGTCTTATGTAGGAATCCCGGTGATGCGAGTCGTTTCTCGAAATCCCCCGCATTTTGGCAAAAACGTGCGCAGTCAAGCAGGGCCACAAAATGGTTTAACAAGGATTCTGAGCCTCTCAGCGTAACAATTGCGAATGCGTCTGTTGAAGGGTTGAAAGGGCTTTTTGCGTAGAAATCCTGCCAGGCATTTGAAATCGCGTCTCGGAAATCTTCATCATGCCGGCTGACGATGATTTTTCGCTTCACTTGAGAAGCGAGTCGCATTTTTTGGCCGTCCGCCTTTTCGCCGACCAGCAGCAAATCATCTGTGCGCCACCCTTTAACCTTTGTTTGGAAATGAACTTCCACCAATTGGCAGCTTGGAAGAGCCGGAGGAATGCCGCGAACGAGGAGCAAGGACAGGAAGGCGGTGCCCACGTGCTGTTCGAAATAAACGCCACCGCCCCCTGTCGCAATAGGGCTCACAACCGGCTCTGGATTCTTAACTTGGTTCACGGTTGGTTCAGCAATGCGTCATCTCCGCACGCGTGTGCGCACCCGGTCGCTAACGCGCAAATCCTGGGTCACCCAGCCGCTCTGGGCCATACGGGCCACGACCTCGTCATAAACAGGCAACTGTCGCTCAGGGTCGCGAATGGTCACGATGAGCGCGAGAGTTGTGGGCTGCGGGTCGGAGGCTCCCTTGCGGTCCTCCGCCGAAACAACCACCCGCCAGTGATCGCCGGCAGTCCCCCGCGGAAAGTCCTCTCGGTAAACTTTTACTGGGGACCATTTGAAGCCGTGCTCCACCAGATGCTTTTCATAAAGCTTGGAAATGTCGCGCGGCTCGCACGGGATCTTCTTTTGGTGTTCGGCCTTTGGTGTGCTGGGATTATAAGTTCCCAGTGACACCTCTACATTCCGTCTGCAATACTCTGCCCCGTAAGCCAAATCGAGGGGCGGATCGTATGCCAAGGTGATCACGAATTCTCCGCGCACCTTCCCCTCTGCGGTTCGGAGGCACTGAGGGATCGGAAAATCCCCCTTCACGAATTCCCGTCCCGGACGCACCTCGCCCGGCTCGAAAATCAATGTCGCCGTGTGCGGATCACAAGTGAGAGCCCCAATTAGATTATTCGGAACACCGAAACCCTTGTATCGAAGGTCTTTCGCCTGCAGCCTCTCGGCCCGCAGGATTGCAGAATGGATGAGTATCGCCTTGCTAAGGACATGTGACGCATCGGCGCCAAGAGCATCATGAATGTTCGCGAGCAGGGTGGAAACCAACGGGGTCGCGAAACTCGTTCCGACGTTTTCAGCCAAATGCCGCGTCCCGTTGAGAGAAAGCACTCCTGTTTGCTGATATTGACCGCGGTCATCGCAATTACCGCCATAATGGACGAGTTCGGGCTTCGGCAAAAAACAGGCTCCTGGGCCACGCCGCGAAAATGGTGATGGTTCCTCTGCTTTGACCCGCGAATTGGGCCGGTCAACGTGGGCAATCGACCCGACAGTTACCCCTCGAACGGAATCCGCTGGTGGCCGGACCCGGTCATCTTCCCCAAGGTTTTCCGCTGGCCAGCCGCGAAACGGAGCGATTTGATAATTTCCTGCGGCGATTACGAACCGCACCTTGTTCGCCTCCTGGATTCTGTCGAGGGCGGCACCAAAATCGGAGAAGAAGTCATCTTTGCATGGTTGCGACTCCGTGCCCAAGGAGAGGTTCCAAACCTTGACGGCGGGGTATTTCGGAACCACCTCTTCGAGAATTGCCAGCAAATCGTCTTCCCTGATTTCTTGTCCATGCCCTGGAATGGCAACCACATCTAAGAACTTGGCGCGGGATTCGGGAAATCGCGGGTCGTCATGATTCAATCGGCGTCCGTTTACAACCAGGCCGGCGACGAAGCTCCCATGATGGTGGTCCCGATATTGTTCGGGCACGTAGGTCTCTCGACCCACCATCCAAGGTGTCAGCAGTGGATCGTCCGGGTTGACGCCGGAATCAATGATCCCCACCACGGGGTAGGTTTCGCCAGTGGCGGGTGCCGGGAAATCGTCAATTTGGGCCTCGCGAAGCGGAATGGCCTCCGTGCGCACCGCGCGGTATAGCGGAAACTCCGACAGGCCCTGTGTTCCAACGAAGTTTGATAAGGCGTCAACGGCCGCCCGCGAAGCGCCTTTGACTCGAAAAACGCGCTGGCCTTCACCATACCGTAGCGGTTCCGACGCCAACTGCATGAGCTGAAGGAGCGCTTGAAAACCCTGATATACAATCTCATCCAAGTCTTGCTCCATGTGACGAAACAGTTGGAACTTCAGGTCTATCTTTCCATCATGGTTGAGGGCCTCTTTCCCCTGGGGCGTCATTTTCATCGCATCTTGTGGACGAAAAGGCTCGATGCGCTCGATGGTTGAAATGTCCGCCTTCCCTATCGCGGTATCGTCTTCCTGCAGTTTTTGAAGCAGACGGCGCAAGCCGTCTTGGCGCACGCTTACGAGCAATTCTCCGAAATTTCGGCCCCCGATTATCGGACACGTGCTTTGGCTAAAAAGGGTGGCGGGACGGTGAGACTTCGCAAGCGCTTTATGCTTCAGAATAACCCGCCCTACGACCGGCAGCACGGTCCTACCGGCGAGGCTGCCGAAGAAGTGGCCGTCCAGGCCCTGAACCTGACCCGCAAGCCGGCTGCGGACCGCTGTGGTCACTGGATCGAATACTTTTCTGGCGCCGCCACCGGCGTGAGGCCGCTGAAAATCGGTCCGCGCCGGGATCACCACCTTGATGGGAAAACGAAGTTCTTCGGGCATAATGTCAATCGCTTGCGTTCAGGAGCTTTGATACTTGACCGGTGGAGCATTGAAAGATCCCTGCCAAACGCCGAACGGTGAAGACCTTTGGGTCCAGGTTTCGAGCCGCCTTAAGCCGGGCGTTGATGTCCGTATGGCTGTTGGTTTCTTTGGTGAGGCGAATCGCCACTATGCGACGTAGCACCTCCTCCGGTTCCACGACTTTCTTGTCCTGCAAGATGGCTTCCCGTTTCGAGTCGTAAGCCAACTGCTTTATGTCGGCACCGGACATTCCCTCACTCACTGAAGCAAATAGCTTAGAGTCGTCAGTGGACGAAAAACCACCCAAGAAATGGGCGAAAAGTTTCTCTCTCGCCACGCCATTGGGTTTCTCGATATGCACCTTGTATGCAAACCGGCGCCACGCAGCCGAGTCGAGTAGATGTTCGTGGTTTGTGGCGGCGAGGAGAACGGTCTTGGAATCAAGGGCGTCGATGTTTTGGAGAAGACTGACGACAACCCGCTTCAGCTCGCCCAATTCGTGCTGGTCATCCCGGAGCTTGGCGATGGCATCAAACTCGTCCAGGAAAAGAACGCACGGCCGCGCCATGGCGTGCTCGAAAAGAATTCGAATGTTTTTCGAAGTGCTGCCAAGGTAGGAAGATACGATCGTATCTACGCGCGCCGTGAACAGGGGCAAGCTAAGTTCTGCCGCTACGTGACGTGCCAGCTCAGTCTTGCCGCAACCCGGGGGGCCATAGATTAACAGCGAGGGGTGGATGTCGACGCCGTTCGCGAGAAGACGATCCGCCCCTTGGACGAAACGGAGGAATTCGGTAACGGTGGCTTGGACTTCATCCGGCAGAAAGACTTTTGCGTCCGCCGGCACAACCAGCTCCTCCTCCGCCAAAGCGAGTCGAGATTCGTTGTCAACGGGCATCCGAGGACCGTTGTTCAGCAATGCCAGAGACACTGCATGAGCTTTCGAAGTTCCAAGCACTCGCCGAAGGCGTTTCGCCACTTCCTCCTCGCCCGAGGCTGCGAGCTTGTCGGCAAGCTGTTTCGTGTAGGACACGACTTTATCCCGGTCAACAGCGACGGCACCTTCGACGATTTTCAATATTTCTAAGAGATGTTCCATTTAGGTAGTGTGAACGTAAATTCTATATCAGTGAACAGAATAGCCTATTTCGTGAACGCATGTCAATATCTAGTGAACAAATTGTTGTTTTTTTCCCGAAATTGCCCCTTGGGAGCTGTGTTCAGGCCTTGTTTGTTGAAAATAATGAGTTGTTTTTTCAACATCATTCTGTTGGAATTCCGGCGTGGAAACCCTCGGCAATAGGATCTTTGGCAAAATCTCCGAGCACGGGAGAGGGTGGGTTTTTTCCCCGGAAGAGTTTCGCGACCTTGGCGACCCTCGCTTTGTCGGCGTGGCACTGTCGCGGATGGTCTCAACGGGCACGATACGACGGTTGGCCAGAGGTCTTTACGATTTTCCCGACTCCGACCCGATGCTTGGCACACTGGCGCCCAGCCCGACCGCGATCGCCAAGGCCTTGGTCGGCAGGCACAATATTCGATTACTTCCATCGGGGGCTTACGCCGCCAAGTTGCTTGGTCTGACCGAGAAGGTTGCTGCTCCGGTCGTATTTCTCACTGACGGGCCATCGCGCACGGTGCGGGTCGGAGACCTGGAAATCTGCTTAAAGCGAACGACGCCACGCAACATGGGGCCAGCGGGCCGCACCAGCGGCTTGGTGATCCAAGCTCTCCGGCATCTGGGCCAGGACCGCGTGGACGAGGAGGTTATCGCAAGATTAAAAAAGAAGCTCAGCGCTGAAGAAAAGCAGCAGTTGCTTCAGGACCTCACTTACTCCCCGGTTTGGGTCCGGGCACATCTACGCGTAATCGCGAAGGAGGGATCCTAAACATGCCGTTGTCCGCCGACAGATGGAAAGAAGTCTCGCCCTCGCAGTTTGCGTGGGAACGGGAGGCGCTCGATTTCATCCGTCAAGGACTGCCGGACTGCGAACCTTACCGTGCCTGGTCGAATTTCGAGTTCGTTGCCGACGACGGTTCGATCAATGAAGTGGACCTGCTTGTCTTCACGCCTCAAGGTTTTTTCCTGGTCGAAATCAAGTCGCGTCCAGGAGTCCTCGCCGGAGATGCCCAAACGTGGCTCTGGACCAAGGAAGGTCGGGAAACGGCGATGGACAATCCCCTTTTTCTTGCCAACCGCAAATCCAAGAAACTCAAGGCCCTCCTGTCGCGGCAAAAGGCTTGCCGGGATATCCGGTTCCCCTTCGTTGATGCCCTGGTTTTTTGCTCCAGCGCAGATTTGGATTGCCGCCTCCAAGGCACCGCTCGCCTGCGGGTTTGCTTGCGTGACTCCGCTGCGGACGCCGGTCGGCCTGCCCGTGCAGGCATCCTCGCAGCCTTACGACGTCGTGAAGCGGATGGTTTGGGCCCCACCGCACTGGGACAATTTGATGCCCCGACCGCGCGTGCCATCAGCCGCGCAATGGAACAGGCCGGCATCCGGCAGTCGCAGCGTGCGCGCCGTGTGGGGGATTACCGGCTCACGAAATTATTTTTCGAGAATCCCCTCAACCTCTACCAGGATTGGGAAGCCGAACATTTCCAACTGCCGTCCAGCAAACGGTTCGTTCGGCTCTACCTCGCGGCCGCCTCTTCCTCATCCACCGAGCGTGAGACGCTCAAGCGCGCGGCCCGCCGGGAGTATGAAATCCTGGACAACCTTCGCCACCAGAACATCCTGCTGGTCCAGCAATACACCGAGCATGAGTCCGGCCCGGCCCTGATTTTCGAGCACGATCCCAATGCAGTGCGCCTGGATCATTTCCTCGCGCAACGCGGCGCTCAGCTCAGCATTGACACGAAGCTCGACCTGGTCCGGCAGCTTGCCGAAGCACTAAAGTTTGCCCACGACAAGCATGCCATCCACGGTGCGCTTAGTCCGCAGAGCGTTCTAGTCTTCGGTCCAGATACTCCAAGTCCGCGTCTCAAGCTTTACAATTGGCAGACGGCCTTTCGCACGGCCTCGACCAGCACTTCCGGTCTTCCGCAGATCAGCGCCACCGTTCATCCGGATGTATTCTGGGAGGATGCCTCGCGTGCTTACCTCGCTCCCGAGTTGGTCAATGACCCCACACTCCATGGCGAGCATCTGGATGTTTTCTCCCTGGGGGCGATCGCTTATCATATTTTCTCCGGCCAGCCGCCGGCCGGCTCCTCTCTGGAACTTGCGGAGAAACTGCGTCGCGACCGCGGTTTGAAACTCTCCTCCGTCTTGAATGGCGCCGGAGAGGAACTGCAGATGCTCGTTGAGCACAGCACCCATCCCGAAGTCACCGTCCGGTTAGCCTCCGTGGACGAGTTCTTGGAACAGCTCGCCCGAGTCGAGGAGGAGTTCACCACTCCGAGCCAGGAGCCTGTCGCCAATCCCGCCGACGCCAAACAGAACGACCGACTCCAGGGTGGTTTCCTGGTAAAACAGCGCTTTGGCTCCGGTTCTGCCGCCATCGTGTTCCTTGTCGAGAAGGGCGACCGCGAAATGGTGCTCAAGTTGGCCAACAAACCTGAGAACAACTCACGAATCCTCGACGAATATGACTCCCTTGCCAAACTGGGCCACCCCAGCGTTGTCCGGGTTTACGACAAGGTGATGGTTGGGGGCCTCCAGGGATTCACCATGCAGCGCGCCGGGGAGCTGACGCTAGCCCAGCGGCTCAGCAAGGAAGGACGCCTCAGTCTTGAACTGCTGGAGCGCTTCGGAGAACAGCTCCTTGAATCAGTCAATTATCTCGACCAGGAGGGCGTCAGCCACCGCGACGTGAAGCCCGAGAACCTTGGCATTGGGTCCATTGCGGGCGGCGGCAAGTTGCGGTTAGTGCTATTTGACTTCTCGTTGGCCCGCACACCGGCCGACAACATCCGAGCCGGCACGCCGCCATATCTCGAGCCGTTCCTTTCCCTGCGCCGCCCACAACGGTGGGACACCCACGCTGAACGCTACGCTGTCGCGGTTACGCTTTACCAGATGGCCACTGGCCAGCGTCCCGTGTGGGGCGACGGCATGAGCGATCCTGCTCAGTTGGACTGCGAAGTCACGCTGGACGCTGAGAAATTTGACGCTGTCATTCGTGAGCCCTTGCTTGAGTTCTTTCGCCGGGCACTGAAACGCGATTTCCGCCAACGATTTGACAATGCCCAGGAAATGTTACGCGGGTGGCGCAAGATTTTTGAAGGGCTCGATCAACCCAGCCCTATCACGACGGTCACAGCTGGTGGTGACCAACAAAACGCCATTGCTACTGCGCTGCCGGGAACGAATATCTCGCTGCTCGGACTTACACCCCGTGCCATTGCGGCCATCGACCGGCTGGGCGCCACAACAGTGAAGGACTTTCTCGCGGTGCCATTGCGTCGCGCTTACCGGCTGCCCGGGTCTAAGATCCGTCGCGAAGTGGTTGAAGCATTCAACGCTCTTCGTGCCCGCTTTCCTGACCTCGTTCCCAAGCGCAGTGCCGCGAAGGAAACCGACGCCGCAACTGACCTCGGCGAAGCGTCGACCACCAGCATTGATGTGCTGGTGCCGGAGGCGTTGAATTTCATCCAGAAACGCCCTGCCTCGGAGAAGCAAGTTTTCCAATGCCTCCTCGGCCTGAATGACTCCGGATTCGACTGGCCTTATAAATGGCCGGCTGCTGCGCAAGTGGCCTCGGGCCTGACCTTGTCGCGAGGATTCGTGGACCAGTGCCTCGACAGCGGACGGCAGCGTTGGAGCAAGACACCCGAAATTACCGCCCTTCGCGAAACCATTGCTGCCTTAATGCAGACTCACGGGGGCGTGATGACCGTCACCGACCTTAGCTTGGCCGTGCTCACTGCTCGTGGCTCCACGGAGGAAGAGCCTCTCCGTTCCGCCATGGCATCGGCCGTCACACGGGCAGCTCTCGAAACTGAATCTAACCAGGCCCAACCCCGGTTTCTTATCCATCGCCGGGGCTCAACGGTTCTTGTCGCCCAGTCCGCGGAACTGGCGGACTACGCTGTGAAGTTGGGCGAAAAGGCCGACGAACTTGCAGCTCTCGACCCTCTTCCAAACCCCATCCGCGTGGTGGAAAACCTCCGCGGCATCGATGTCCCGCCTGGCGCGCCACCGCTGCCGGAGTCTGCCCTGGTTACGCTCGCTGCGCACGCATCCACGCAAGCGGCTGTCTCCAGCAAATTCGAGGTCTATTTGCGCGGCATGCCCGCCAAACGCGCCCTGATGCTCGCCCAGAATGCGTTGACCGGTGTGCGCGAGCTTACGATTCAGCAGGTTCACCAACGTGTCCTTTCACGTTATCCAGAGGCGCAGCCACTCCCCGACCGGCCTGACCTCGACACCTTGCTTGGGGAAAGCGGTCTCGACCTGGTTTGGCATCCCGAACTCGCTCAAGGTGCGGGGGCCTATCGTTTCCGCGCCTATGAAGAGGCCTCCACCTTCAGCACTGGCACGATCCTACCCGAGCGCCGACCGACGGCCGCGCCGGACAGTGCGCCGGCGGGGGAAACTTCCGCGGAAATTGCCGAAGCCCGGGTCATCGAGAACAAGCTGCGTCGAGCCGCTGCCGAAGGAGCTTTCCTCGTCCTGGCTGTTCCACCATGCCGAATGCTCATGGCCGAACGTGAACTGCTCCAGCGTTTCGAACTCGATCGCCGGAACATTGACGAGCTGGTCATCCGCACTTTGCGTTCTGATGCGCAGGCTGTCCGAGCCGATTGGAACGTGGTGCTCCGTGCGGATACCGCATCACGACAGAGCGACGATTGGAAACGTCTCGTCCTGCTCGTCAACCGCGCCATGCCCAAGGTGGAGGAAGAGCTTTCAACCTCGTCCAAGACTCTTTTGCTGGTGAACCCTGGCCTGCTGGCGCGCTATCAGCAGTTGGAACTGCTTGTCCGCTTGCGCGATCGGATTGGTCGCACAGGCAGTCCGCTCCATGGGCTGTGGGTGCTCGTTCCCACCAATAACCAGGCCGTTCTGCCCACGCTCGACGGCCAGCCCGTTCCGGTCCTCAGCGCCGCGCAATGGACCCAACTCAACGAGGCGTGGGTCCAAAACAAACACCGCGCATGATTTCCCGCCTCAATCTACTCGCCGACCTCCAGAAGCTCCTGGTGAAACTCCAGGACGACCTGCGGGCGCGGTGTGTTGAGCGGCCCGAGGTTGAGGCGCCTCTCCGTATCCAATATGAGGCTGCCCGCGCGGCCAAACGGACCGCCGAAGCTTACGAGGCCTGGCGCGAAGCGCAGTTTACCCAAGCGGCCGTGGCGTGGATTCTCTCCTGCGTCTTCATTCGTTTCCTGGAAGATAACGGGCTGCTGGGCGACATCGCCTACCTGTCCGGACCCGGCCCGCGTCTTGCGTTGGCCCGCGACCAGCATACGATTTACTTCCGCCAGCACCCGACCGAGAGTGACCGCGAGTATCTCTACCACGTTTTCCGCACCGTTCGCGGGCTGCCCGGCTTGGCGTCGCTGTTTCACGACACACACAATCCGGCATGGCAGCTCGGTCTCAGCGGCGACGGGGCCCAACTCCTCCTGGAATTCTGGCAGAAGCTCAACGCCGAGGAAGGACAGGACCTTGAGCACGCGCCGCTCGCCCACGATTTCAGCGATCCAAACCTCGACACCCGCTTCCTAGGTGACCTCTACCAGGATCTTTCCGAAGACGCCAAGAAACGCTTCGCACTGCTGCAAACCCCGATTTTCATCGAGGAATTCATTCTCGACCGCACGCTCACGCCGGCCATTGAAACGTTCGGCTACCAGAACGTGCGGATGATTGATCCCACCTGCGGCTCCGGCCACTTCGCGCTGGGTGGATTCCATCGTCTCTTCGCACTCCATCAGCGAAATCATCCTGCCGTGGAGGTGCGGGCGCTGGCCCAGCGCGCACTCGACCAGGTGTTTGGTGTGGACCTCAATCCTTTTGCCGTCGCCATCGCGCGGTTTCGGTTGCTGCTGGCGGCGTTGCACGTGTGCGACATCCATCGACTGGCCGATGCCCCGGCTTTCGAAGTGCATATTGCCACGGGTGATTCCCTCCTGCACGGCAGCCCGCCCGGACAGGACCTCCGCCGCCAAGCCTTCCTCGGTGGTCAGGACGCGCTCGAAGATACCCTCAAGCACTTTTACGAGACCGAAGATGCCGAATTGGCACGCCGCTACCTCAGCCAGGATTATCACGCCGTGGTGGGCAATCCGCCCTATATCACGGTAAAGGACAGGGCACTCAATGAGGTTTATCGCCTGCGCTTTGAGTCTTGCCATGGAAAATACTCGCTGGCAGCTCCATTCATGGAGCAGTTCTTTGCGTTAGCGGTGAAGGGCGAAGACTCCAAGCCAGCGGGCTTCGTTGGGATGATCACATCGAATTCCTTCATGAAGCGGGAGTTTGGGAAGAAGCTCATTGAACGGTTCATCCCGCGCTGGAACCTCACGCATGTCATCGACACTGCTGGGGCCTACATTCCTGGCCACGGCACGCCGACCGTGATTCTGTTTGGGACAAACAGGAAACCCGTCCAGCCCACGATACGGGCGGTGATGGGTATCAAGGGTGAGCCGGCTACGCCTGCTGATCCAGCGCATGGCTTGGTTTGGACCGCCATAGTGCAACAGGTAGACCATCCCGGCACTCAAAGCGATTTCATTAGCGTGGGTGACACCCCCCGCACCAACTTTCACAAGCATCCGTGGAGCATCGGGGGAGGTGGCGCGGCTGAACTGAAAGAACTTCTGGATGAGGCCGGAGCAAAGACTCTGGCAAAGTTGGTAGAGTCGATTGGAATCACGTCGTTCACATTGGAAGACGACATTTTTCTGGCCCGTCGCAAGGATTTGCTGCGGCGGGGGCTCAAGGGCAACGAGTTTCGTGAAATGGTGGTAGGAGATACGGTCCGAGACTGGAACACAGGCGATAATCCTTTTGCAGTCTTTCCTTACGACTCCGACTTCAAACCCGTTCCGGACTCGACGAGTTCACCCATTCTGCGGCACTTATGGATTGCTCGGACAAATCTGGCGAACAACAAGATGTTTGGCCAGCAGACGAAGGTGCAGGCTGGGCTCAAATGGTATGAGTTCGGGAGGCTAACGACGGAGAAACTGAAGAATCCCAAAACGATCGTTTTCGCATTCGTCGCTACCCACAACCACTTCCTTTTTGATCGAGGTGGTAAGGTTTTCAATCGATCATCTCCCGTTATCAAGTTGTCCAGTTCATCATCTGCCGATGAGCATCTTTCCTTAGTAGGTCTACTGAACAGCTCGGTTGGTTGCTTTTGGATGAAGCAGATTTTCCACAATAAAGGCAGCACAGTCGACGAGCACGGAGCACGTCAACGCACGATGCCTTTCGAGGATTTTTACGAGCATGACGGAACGAAGCTGAAGGAATTTCCAGTTCCAGAGGAAAGGCCTGCAATGCTTGGCAGCCAGTTAGACCGGCTGGCCCAAGATCTGAAATCACAGATTCCGGAGGCGGCGCTAGCCCAAACACCAGCAACGAATCTAATGATTCGGATGACTGCTTCCCAGACCGCGTTCCTCAGCATTCGCGAACGCATGATTGCCCTGCAAGAGGAACTCGATTGGGATTGCTACCGCCATTACGGACTTCTCACAGAAACCGTCAGCCTTCCGCCTTCCTCAGCGGAGATCGCGCAAGTCCGTGTGAAACTCGGCGAACGCGCTTTCGAGATTGTGATGGCACGCAAGATGGCGAAGGGCGAACTGGAGACCGCGTGGTTCAGCCGCCACGGTTCCAGGCCCATAACCGAACTGCCTGCCCATTGGCCTGAACCGTATCGCCAGCTTGTGGAGCGTCGGATCGCCATCATCGAAAGCGACCGCAACATCGCGCTCATCGAGCAGCCTGAATACAAGCGCCGCTGGAACACTGAGCCTTGGGAGGAGCAACAGGAACGAGCCCTCCGCGAGTGGCTTCTCGCCCGGCTCGAAGACCCGCGCTATTGGCCCGCGCCGGAGCTGACTTCCTGCGCCCACCTCGCCGACAAAGTCCACCGGGACCCCGAGTTCATGGAAGTAGCCGCGCTCTACCGTGCCCGCCCGGACTTCGACCTCACGGAATTGGTGGTGGAACTGGTCGAAAGCGAGTCGGTGCCGTTCCTGCCCGTGCTCCGCTACAAGGAAAGCGGCCTGCGCAAACGGGCGATTTGGGGGCAGGTCTGGGATTTGCAGCGCCGGGAAGATGCCATCGAAGCAGAGGTCCGAGGTTCGGGTGCTGCGGCCGGAGGAGAAGCGCAGCAACAGACCGAAATCAAACGTCTCCAGAAAGAACAAGTGGGCGACATTCCAGTGCCCCCAAAATACGACACGAAGGATTTCGTGAGCTCCACCTGTTGGCGCTTGCGCGGCAAATTAGACGTGCCGAAGGAGCGTTTCATCACCTACCCGCACTGCAACCGCGACGCGGACCGCACCCCCGTTATCGGCTGGGCCGGCTGGGACCATTTGCAGCAAGCGCAAGCCGTGGCCGGATACTACGAACGCATGCGCACCAATGAGGGCTGGACAGATGACCGTCTGCTTCCGCTGCTAGCCGGCGTGCTGGAGCTGCTCCCCTGGCTGCTCCAATGGCACAACGGCCTGGACCCCCAATACGGTATGGGCCTGGGCGATTTTTTCCGCAGCTTTGCGGAGGAAGAGGCTCGCCGCATGGGTAAAACCCTGGACGAAGTTCGGGCGTGGCAACCGCCCGCGAAACTGGGCCGAAGAAAGAAAGGAGCGTGAGAAACTATGATCAAGATCACCGACCAAACGATTGAACAACTGTGGTCCGATAACCGCGCGACCTATGGCGGTGTGCGCAACGATTACTTCGCGCCGCTCTACCTTGCGCACGAGCACGGCCTGGAAATGGAGCGTGCCCTTATGCAGACTACCTTTGGCGGCCATGATTACGGGTTCGACGCCTTCCATTTTAACCCCGCCAACCGCAATCTGTATCTTTACCAGTTCAAATGGTCCGATGATTGCGGCTCGTTCAAGGATTCTTACCGCCGCATGCTGGATGCCGGCATTAAGCGCATTTTCGCTGCCACTAACCAGGACCAAAACCAGAACCAGGCTTTGCTGCAACTCAAATCTTGCCTGCTGGAAAACCGCGCGGTCATCGATGGCGTGTTCATCCGTTTCGTTTTTCGCGGCGATCCTCGTGAGGCCGAAAACAGCTATGTGCTGAAAAAACTGCAGGAGGACCTTGAAGGGCAGAAGGAAAGCATCGAATCCTTCTTTGGCCGCAAGATCAACCTCGTAATTGACCATCGCTCAGCCCGCGGCCACGTCGGTGCTATCGCCGCGGTCACTAAAACCCACCGATATACAATTGATCTCGAAGACCCAGTTCAAAAAGCGGGCCCGGATGGCCAACTCCTGCACGTCGCTTCGGTGAAACTTTACCAGCTCAACCGGATGTTTGAAGAAATGGGCCAGCGCTTCCTGGATCGGAACATCCGCTCGGGCCTCACTGGTGACGAAGCGCCCAACCGTGCCATCACCAAGGCTTTGAAGGACATCGTCATTGATGAGAAACTTCATCCGGCCGTGTTCTTGTTCAACCACAACGGCGTTACCCTATCGGCGCAGAATCTGCATGCCAACGACGGCACGTTTGAGATCACCGAGCCTCGCATCTTGAACGGCGCGCAGACGGTTACCACGTTCAGTCGTTTCCTGAAAAAGTTCGCCGACCACCCCAAGCTCGCGCAAAACAGGGCACGGTTGGAGGCTATCGAAGTCCCCTGCCGCATTCTGACCCAAGCGAGCGAGGAGTTTGTTATTTCCGTAACGGTTAATAACAATCGGCAGAACCCGGTGAAGCCGTGGGCCCTTCGCGCCAATGACCTGATCCAGCTCGAGCTCGCCGACAAGTTCCAGAACGAACTAAAGAGTTACTACGAGCGTCAACAAAACGCCTTTCACAGCCTCACCGATGAAGAATTGGAGCGCATGGAGATTGAACAACAGAAAGCTATTGAGCTTCGTCGCTTGGCCGTGACCTTCTTGATTTCTGACGGGGAAATCGACCGGGCATCCCGATTGCCCGATGTCTTTGAGGATGATAAGTCCTACGCCCTTGTCTTCAATCGCTCCCGCCTGAATGCCGACGCCGGCGACATCCTCCTGTGCTACAAAATTCAGTTCCGCCTCCAGCGTCTCATCAACGAGATTCTCGATCGCGGCTACCAGAAATATGCGTTCGCCCAGCGCGCCCGCAATCTGATATGGGCACTCCTCTATCAGGGCATGCGCCACGATAAGTCCTATACGGAATCGCGGGAAAAATATGGCCGACTTCTCACCATCGAAGCGGGATTCAGCCAGTGGTTGCAGAATATTGCCTCGACTCGGGTGCGGGTTTTGCTCAGCGACCTTGCTGATCACCCCATTTATAAACAGAAACTCGAAGAAGGCCGCTTTGACTTCCTGCGCACGAAGGCGGTGTTCGATTTTTGTATGGAGCGCGCTTACAAACGCTGGAGATGGACGATTAAACGCCTGAACTAAATCCTAAATCTATGAGCGACGAAGAGATTCAAGAAACAACCGCTAAACCCGAACAGGATGTCGAAGGGGCCGAACAGGAGATGCTCGATCTCGGATCCTTTCCGATAGATAGCCTGATGATTAGGACGGAGAGCAGATCCGTGTTTGAGGTTTGTCGCCGGATTGATTCGGGCATGTATGTCATGGACCCAGACTTCCAAAGGGACTTTGTTTGGGATCTGCAACGGCAGAGCAAGTTGGTTGAGTCTGCGATTCTGCGAGTGCCCTTGCCCGTCTTTTACCTTGCTGAAACGCGCAACGGCAAAGTGGTCGTTGTAGATGGCTTGCAGCGGTTGACCACATTTCATCGTTATCTTAAGAATCAATTCGCTCTTCGCGGGCTGGCGTTTGCCAAGGACTTGAACGGCAAGAAATTTGAGCACCTCCCAGCGATCCTAAAAAACCGCATGGAGGACATGCCCCTAACTCTCTACCTGATCGACAGTAATGTTCCCGAGGAGGCAAAATACGAAATTTTTGAGCGAGTGAATGGGGGCGTGCCGTTAACACGGCAACAGATGCGGAACTGCTTATTTGTTGGCGAGGCGACTCGTTGGTTGAGTAAAATGGCCAAAGACGAGGTGTTTCTCAATGCAACCGGCAACAGCCTGAATTGGAAGACGATGCGGGATCGGGAGTGCATCAACCGGTTCGTTGGTTTCTACCGAAGCGGTGTCGAAAAGTATGACGGGAAAATGGAGCGTTTCCTCAACGAGACACTCCGTGACATGAATGAAAAACTGACAGCCGAGGACTACGCAAAATTGTCCGCGGCTTTCAAGCAGAGCATGCGAAACAACTGCACCCTATTTGGTTCACACTCGTTTCGAAAATCGATTGCTGATCCTGGAAACATGAGGAGCATCATCAATATAGCCCTCTTTGACGTGTTTTCTGTGCTCTTCGCCGGCGTGGAGGAGACGGACGTCACGGAAAAAAAAGACGCGATCGCAACCGCCTGCCGATCGTTGCTCGCTCATCCCGAATTTGTTGATGCGATTAGTCGCTCAACCAATTCATCCCGAAACGTGTCCCTCCGATTCCGGTTAGCTCGCGAAGCCCTTCAACCAATTATCCTATGATCCACACCCTCTTTCTCGATCATTTCAAATGCTTTGAGCATCTCCGGCTCCCGCTCTCACCGTTGACGCTCCTGACCGGGGTAAATGCGGCAGGAAAATCTACGGTCATTCAGTCGCTAGCCTTGCTGCGACAAAGCAAGATCACGTGCTCCAGTTCCTCGCTGCCACTTAATGGCGACCTTGTTCAACTGGGCAATTTTGATGACGCGGTCGATAAGGAAAGCGGTCGGGATTGCTTTGGAATAGGAGTTGAGCGAAATGGGGTCGAGATTCGATGGCAGTTCCAAACGGACGATCGTTCCGCCCTTGTGATTCCGGCAAAGTGCCAACCGCCCGACTTGTTCAGCACGCAAAGAAAGCAAGATTTGGCAATCCTGGAGGCAGCCATTGCGGAGCTTGGTTATCTGTGCACCGATCGAATCGGACCCCGCGAAACCTACCTGGTGGACGTCGCGGATTCATCGCGGCTTTCGGTGGGATGCAAAGGCGAGTTCACTCCCTGGGTAATCCATCGGCTTGGCGAGCACGAAGTGTTACCTGCTCTTCGAATCGAGAGCGCAACGGTGACTTTAGAGCGGCAAATAGAAGCTTGGCTCGCGGACTTTTTCCCCGGTGCTGGCATGGATATACAGCCCGTGCCTGGAGCAAACCTCGTTTTACTGACCGTGAGAACACGGCCAGACGGTAAGTTTCACCGCCCGCAGAACGTCGGATTCGGTGTAACGCACATTCTCCCAGTATTGACTTTGTGCCTGGGAGCAGTGCGGGACCAAGTGTTGATGATTGAGAATCCCGAGGCTCACCTGCACCCCTCTGCACAAGCCAAGATGGGCTACTTCCTTGGTCAGGTTGCTGCTGCCGGAGTCCAAATCATCGTCGAATCCCACAGTGACCATGTGTTAAACGGCTTGCGGAAGGCGGTGCGCGACGAGAAGCTCCGAAGCGATCAAGTAGCAATCCATTTCTTCAACCGTCGTGAACGATTACCCGAAGGTGGATCCCAAATCATCTCACCAGTGATCAACGATGAGGGACAACTCAGCGTTTGGCCCGACGGCTTCTTTGATCAATTCGAGAAGGACTTGGCTCAACTAGGCGGGTGGAGTTGATATGGCACGATTTCTCCTCAACGATGCCTCCTTTCATGGGCAATTCGGATCGACTGCGGGAGTAATCCTCGCGCTACAGCGTGTTTATGATGTTCGTAAGGAGCTAAAAAGAAGCGCCTTTGAGCTGGAAGTGCATTCTCGCATAGTCGAACGTCCCGCGACTCCCAGCGAGGATTTGCGCACCACCCTGTTTAAGTCGAGTAACCGAGATCTGAAGAACCTAATTTTCGCGTGGTTCAACAACGCCGGCTGCTTCTGGAATAACCCGCCGAAGCATGACCCTGGGGAGTATTTTCAATGCAACGGTGCGGTGGTGACAGAAACTGCCTTGGGAGAGGCGGCTATGTTGCATTGGATCGAGGATTCAACGGAGACAGACACCGTCAGTTTGAATCCTTCGAATTTTGATGCGGACCCGCTTCGGGTTGATTGGCTTGAGCGCAAAGGGGTGAATCTTGAGTTCGCGATCCGGAACCACATAGCCTGCAGCTCATTACCAGCACGCCTGAGCGCATTGGAAAAACCGGCTCAAAACTGGGATCAACTCGTTGGCATGCTGGAAAAGAAATGTCCTAGCCTCTTGCTCTCAGACGAAATAGTCAACCAGCTTGGCTCCTGTTTCTATCCAAATGTTGCGAAACAGTCCATTGTGCTGCTCCAGAATCTGAACGCGATGATTACGGCGAAACGGGCTGGAAATGAGAGTCTCTTTAATGATCTGCGTTCCAAATGGATGGTTGGGGACGAGGCTCGCTTCACAGATTCCTCAGATTCTGAGAAGAAGGACTTTGCGGCAAAGATGTGGTTTAAGCACTCGATGACCGGCCAATCGATTTTCTGCTCTTGGCACGGTAAAATCCAGACTCCGCTATTTCGAATTCACTTTGAATGGCCGATGCCAAAAGGTGTTTATCAAAAAGAGAAGGAGACCGACGAGTTTCAAAAGCTATTTATTGCCTATATAGGCCCAAAACTGACGAAAAAATAAGACCGTTTCCTATGCCCACCTATATCAAAGACCTTTTTGAACTGCCCGACGTGGTGCGCGGTGGGGATTTTGTCCTCCGCCTAGCCGAGGGCCTGGAGCGCCCAGATCAGACTCTGCGGGATTACGTCGTTACCCCGCAACTCGCTAAATGCTTCGACGATGCACTATCGTTGGTGCGCGACGCGCTCGAAGGGCGCTCCAGCAAGGCGTGCTACCTGCTCGGCAGTTTCGGCAGCGGCAAAAGCCATTTCATGGCGGTGCTGAATCTCCTCCTCCAGCAGAACGCTACGGCACGGGAGATTGCCGAGCTGGCGGATGCGGTGACGAAGCACAATCCCTGGACGAGCGGCAAGAAGTTCATGCTGGTGCCGTTCAACCTGATTGGGGCCATTGGCCTCGAAGCCGCGCTGCTCGGCGGCTACGCTGACCACATTCGACGGCATTACCCCGATGCCCCCACGCCGCCGGTCTATCGTGCCGAAGCGCTGTTCGAAGATGCAAAGGGCCTGCGCGAAGCGATGGGTGACAAGGCCTTCTTCGCCAAGTTGAACCGCGAGGAGAATGGTGGGGCAACCTCCGCACCGGCAGTCGCAGGCTGGGGCGAGTTGGAAGGAGGCTGGGATGCCAAGCGGTTCGATCGCGCCCTGATCGCTGCGGCCAACAATGCCGACCGCCGGCAACTCGTCACCGATTTGGTCGAAACTTTCTTCAGCGCAGCGCAGAACAACTCGGAGTTCATCAGTCTGGACGACGGTCTGTCCGTCATGAGCCATCACGCCCGCGAGTTGGGCTTTGACGCGGTCATCCTCTTTCTCGACGAATTGATCCTTTGGCTAGCTAGCCATGCCGCGGACCCATCCTTCGTAGCGCGGGAAGGTCAGAAGCTGGTCAAGCTGGTTGAGGCTTCCCGGGCGGACCGCCCGATTCCGCTGGTGAGCTTCATAGCCAAGCAGCGCGAAATTGCCGACCTGGTGCGCGACCAGGTGACCGGGGCGCAGCTGGCCGCCATCAGCGATGTGCTGCGCTTCTGGGAAGCGCGCTTCGCCAGCATCCGGCTTCAGGACAGCAACCTGCCTGCGATCGCCGCGAAGCGTTTGTTAACTGCGAAAACCGAAGCGGCGCGAGCTGAGATTGATGCCGCGTTCGCTCAGACGATGGCGGTCCAGAAACACATCCGGGACGTCCTGCTCACGGACGATGGCAACCCGGAGATGTTTCGCAAATTGTATCCGTTCAGTCCCGCACTGGTAGAGACTCTGGTGGTGATGTCGTTTGCCTTACAGCGGGAACGGACCGCTCTGCGCGTCATGCTTCAGATCCTGGTGGACCAGAAGAGCCGGCTCAAGCTCGGCGACATCGTGCCCGTCGGCGACATTTTCGACGTAATTTCCGAGGGCACGGACGCCGTGAGCGACGTGGTTAAACGGGATTTCGAGAAGGCCAAGCGGCTTTATGAGCAGAAGCTACGTCCGGAGCTTGAACGGCAGCATGGCATGCGCGCCGAACAGGCGTTCGCATTGCCGCCAGAAGATGCCAAGGGACAGGCCTTTCGTGCGGATGACCGCATTATCAAAACGTTGCTGCTGGCCGCGCTAGCGCCCACAGTCAAAACGCTTAAGGACATGGATGCGCAGCGGCTCGTGGCTTTGAACCACGGCAGCTATCGCACCCCCATTCCAGGACGCGAGCAGACAGTTGTAATTGATAAGTGTCGCCGTTGGGCGGCAGCCACCGGTGTCATCAAGCTCGAAGCTCCCAGCGATAATCCGCGCATCACGCTGCAACTGACGGATGTGGACACCGACCGCATCATTGAACAGGCCCAGGCAGAGGATAACGACGGGAACCGCAGGCGAAAGGTTCGGGAACTGTTGTTCGAGGAATTCGGCCTGCCGAAGGAAGAAGCTCAGCAACTTTTTTATCGCTACCGTTTCCGCTGGCGCGGCACGGACCGCGAGTGCGAACTTCAGTATGCCAATGTCCGCGAGCAGGCGTTCGACACGTTCAAAAACAAGGCCGAGCAATGGCGGGTCATCATTGACTTCCCCTTTGACCAGCCGCCACACGGTCCCCGCAGTGACCTTTCGCGTTTGCAGCAGTTCCGTAACGAGAACGAGGAGGGCTTTCGCACCTTGGTTTGGATTCCCTCTTTCCTGAACCACGACGCGCTAAAAGAACTCGGCCGGTTGGTCATCCTGGACCATATCCTGACAGGGGAGCGGTTCGACCAATACGTGAGCCATCTGTCGCCAGCGGACAAGGCTAGCGCCAAGGGCTTGCTTGAAACCCAGCAGAAACAGCTTCGGGCGAAGATGGTGGCCCATTTGCAGGCAGTTTACAGCGCTGGCAGCGGGCTGGTGAGCTCCGCCGACGCCGCGCACCAGTTGGAACCGAGCGAGCAATTTCAGTGTCTCGACGAGACAGGCGACATACAGCCTCCCGTGGCGGCGAACTTCAAACAGGCCCTCGATTCGTTGCTGAGCCAGGCACTACAAAAGCAGTTCCCGGCACATCCGATATTTGACGATGACGCCAACCTGCGTCCAGCCGCACTCGGTCGGGTGCTGGAAGAAGTCACGCGGGCCATTCAAACCCCGGACGGCCGCATCATCGTGGATCAATCCAAGCGACGTGAGCTGCGGCAGGTTGCCAATCCACTCAAGCTGGGGGACATGACCACGGAGTCAGCGTTCGTGCTGGGCCACCATTGGAAGAACCATTTCGACCGGAAGGAAGCCGAGCACGGCGGACCGGTCACCGTCGCCAAGTTGCGCGAGTGGATGGATGAACCGCAGCGCTGGGGACTGCAGCGTGATTTGCAGAACCTGGTCTTGATCTTCTTCGCCACCCACGCGCAAATGAACTTTCATTTGCACGGGAGGCTGATTGAGCCGGAAATCACTGACTTACCAGAGGATGCCGAGCTGCGGACTCAACGGCTGCCATCGCAAAATGATTGGGAGGAAGCCGGCAAACGCGGCGCCAGTATCTTTGGCGTGGTTGCGCCGCCGTTGTTGAACGCGGTCAACACCGCAAAACTCGCGGCGGACATTAAGGCCGTCGCCCAGCAATACAAGACACCGGCAGATCAATTGGTCCCACTCGTTGCAAACCTCTGCCAACGGGTCGATGCCAACACCGCCTCGGCACGGATCAAGACCGCCCGGGCGACAAAAACCTTGATCGACTCTCTGGCCACGGCTGAAGGCGTTCCAGTCATTGAAGGGCTCGCCCGTGCCGCAGTTGAGACGTCGGCCTCCGCGATGGGGACGAGCTTGAAATCGTGCCAAGCCCTGGGTGAGAAGCTGAGGCAAACCAACTGGCAACTGTTGGAGGCCGTGCGCCAACTGACGGACCACCGCAAAACCGAGGCCGAAGCCATCTGGGCAGCATTGAAGGACGCAGCGCAGAAGGATGAGTATGTCATGCCGCTCGAATCCTCGTTACGCACCGCCGAATCCAGAGCCATCGCCTTGCTGGCTGCGGTCCCTGTCCCTCCGCTGACTCCTCCAGTGACGCCTCAGCCCAGCGCTGCTGTTTCCCTCGCTGGGTTTACGACGAAGCCGGGACTTTCGCCGCTTTTGTTCAAGCCAAACGTCGTCGCTTCGCACCTCGCCGTGCTAAACAGTGATGAGACAGAAATCCGTGCGTTCTACGGGAGTGACACCGAGCGTTTGCAACGCAATCGCCGTCTTGTCGAGGAATTGAAGAAGCTCTACGGCGAAAGCCAGGTTGAGGGGGACAGTCTTCCTGAGGGCCTGCCTGTGGATCGCATCCTGGAGGCCCTGGAGGTCCACCACATCAAGGCCCTCGGCGAAGGGGGCCCGGATGAAAAGAAGAACATGATTGTCATATCGGCCACCTTGCATGCGTTGATCCACGCAGACCCCGGCTGCCGGATTGAATTGGCAAACGGAACGATGACGCTGTTCGGGGTGCAACTGAAAGTCCGCGTCAAGTCTCCCCACCTGTAGAAACCGACGCCATGCCTGCTCCATCACCTCAACAAGTTCGCGCTTTGGTAAGCCGGCTGTCTCAAAAGCGGCACGAAAGCCCGCTGGTGGTTGGCATTCAATCGCCGGGTGGCTGGGCGGGCCCCTCGGAACTTGAGGTTGAGGGCGAAAAGTATGCCGTTGCCGAGGCGGATTCCCCCCTCGCCATTCGGGAACGCCTGTTTGCGGCCGAAGCGTCCGGGCAGCGATTGGTGCTTTTGACCCCACTGGAGACACAAAGCCTTGGGGACGACTTGCTGGGCCGCTTGTGCAAGTTCAAACTCATTCCGCTGAGTGCTCGGGAAAGCCTGAAGGACATTTTCCAGGCCCAAGGCGTTCACCCATTCATCCTCGCAAACCGCTGGTTCGCCGACACTTTGTTGGAGTGCATTCCATCGGAGCGCGTCGCGCCGGCACCAAGCGGATTCCTGGATTTGGAGACCGCATGGGGCCTCGTCCTGAACCGAAAGCTGGGTATCCCCCAGAGCCATCCTGACACGCAGGACCTGCTCGCATGGAGCGCCGACGACGCGCACCGTATTGCCTGGCAAAACTGCCGGCCAGAACTGAAGACTGCAGCTCGGGATTGGCTAAGTCAGACAGCCGGTCCAAGTGGCTTGTCGATTATTGATTGCGTCGAAGCCGGACACGGGAAGGAAGCTGCGGCGCTGGGACTGGCCTTCCACGTGGTCGGGTCGCTCGAAGCAGCCAACATCGCTCCGCTTAGAGATGCTGCGGTGAGGCTGGAGCGGTTTACGGGCAACCGGCCCATTTCGCAGACATCCGCCGAGGCTTGGAAGCGCGCCGCGACCGAGTATTTCGAGTCACTCGGGCGCCAGGGCCACGACGCTGCAGCGCGGGATTGTTTGCAGCAGTCGGATGAACTGCTGCGCCAGGTGCAGGTGGATTTGTTCGCTTACCTCAGCAACTACTCTCCTGCGGGCTTCGAACAGAGACTCCTGCGGTCCGGTGAGGCCATTCTGAAGGCCTTGGAGAATGGAAGCAGCGCCAACTTCAAGGAGCTGACGAAGCTTGTGGATTTGGTTGACGACCACCAATTGGCCTCGCCAGCTTCGCTTCGGGTGGACCGCCTGAGGATGGCCCTGCGGCTGACGCGCTGGCTGGCCGTTTGCATGCCCCACACTGCGGGGTCGTTTATCGAGTTGGCAAAGGAGTATGCTGACGAAACCAGTTTCGTGGATTGGGCGCGGTATGCGCTTTATCCGGGTGAAAGCATCGCGTCGCTTGGCCAGGCATACGCACGACTGCTGGAAGCGGTCTCCGCAAGGAGGGAGGAGCTGAACCATCACTTCGCTCAAGCGCTTGTCCAGTGGAGCCCTGCGCCGGGTTCGGAGGTCATTCCCATCGAGCATATTCTGCGTGACGTGGTAACGCCGGCGGCGACACTTCAACCGGTCCTGCTGATCGTCTTGGACGGGATGAGCTTCGCCGTGTTCCGGGAACTTGCTGTGGATTTTGGCAAGCACGGCTGGGCCATGGCGGACTTGGAAGGAAAACCAAGAATTCGCCTTGCCGCAGCCGCCTTGCCCACCGTCACTGAGCATTCACGACGTGCTCTCCTGTGTGGCCAAATCGATGCCGACATGGGAGAGGTCGCCGGGTTTGCTAGCAATGCAGACCTAGCCGAAGCCTCCTCCCGGAGCCACCCTCCACGACTTTTCCTGAAGAGCGATTTGATGGATCCCGCGGAGGGAGGCCTTTCGAAAGAAGTGCGCGATGAAATTGGTTCACCAAGGCGGAGGGTGGTCGCGGCGGTGGTCAACGTCGTGGATGACTTGCTGACCAAAGGCGACCAGATTTCTTTGCCGTGGAAGCTCGACCACTTGCATGTTCTGGCGCGACTGCTTGATGCTGCACAGGCTGCCGGCCGCCTCGTCGTTCTGACCAGCGACCATGGGCATGTGCTGGATTACCAGGGCGAACTGCGCGCAGGAGGGGAAGCTGACCGTAATCGCTCCACCGGCAGCGCCCCAGGCGAAGGTGAGCTCGAAGTATCCGGACCAAGGGTTGGAGGTTTTGCGGGGGGGCGTTTCATCGCTCCCTGGAGCGAACGCATCCATTACACCTCACGGAAAGCGGGCTACCATGGTGGTTTGTCACCACAAGAGGTGGTAATTCCGGTGGCGTTGTTCAGCCGCGAGGAATTCAATGTGAAGGGCTTGGTTCCAGCTCCGGTGGCTCAGCCGTCATGGTGGACGGAAGAAGCCACGGGAGGAATGGAGGAACCCTCGGCTGGCATCACAGCTAAGAAGATTGAACACGAGCTGCCTCTGTTCGCGGCAGCAGAACAACGGGCACAAGCGGCGGCCCGGAATTGGATCGAGGACCTGCTGGCATCGCCGGTTTACCAACGGCAAGCGGGACTGGCCGGTCGGACAGCTCTCTCCCCGGATTTGCTGCGCGCCATTCTGGGCGCATTGCAGGACCGTGGTGACCGCATTCTCAAATCCGCGTTGGCGCAGCGCATTGGACAACCGGAGTTTCGGGTTCCCGGATTGGTTGCCAGTTTGCGGCGGGTTATGAATGTGGACGGGTATGCAGTGATCACGTTCGAGGAGGCGTCCGGCACCGTGTGCTTGAATCGGCAGCTCCTCAAAACCCAGTTTGAAATCGGGTAAAGCCCTTATGATAAGCCCACAGCGACGAATCGAGATTCTGGACGCCCTCAGGCGTGGCACGGTGCCCCGTCGGGGCCTGGAGGCCTTCGCCGTGGGGATGGATCGGTTTGAAGGCACATTCGACGAGGAGCTGAAGCAGGTCGCTTCCGGGGGCAGCGTTTTCAAAGCCGTCCGGGGTGAATATGGCTGCGGCAAGACGTTCCTGGCCCGCTGGCTGCAGGATCGGGCGCAACGCGCTGGATTTGTGACGGCTGAGGTTCAAATCAGCGAGACGGAGACCCCATTGCATCGGCTGGAAACGGTTTATCGCCGACTGATCGAGCGCTTGAGCTCTACAGAGGGTGATGATGGAGTATTTCGGGCGTTGGTCGATGGCTGGTTCTTCGCTCTCGAGGAGGACGTCCTGGCCGGCGGAAACGCAGCCACAGCCGTTCCAGAAAGGTTGCTGGAGCAGACCAATGAATTGCTGGAGAAGCGCCTAGCGGCCATCAACCGCGTAGCTCCGGCTTTCTGCATGGCGCTCCGGGGCTATCGCAACGCTCAGGCCCGAGGTGAAGCACCGGTGGCGGATGGACTCATCGCATGGCTGGGGGGGCAGCCGAACGTCGGCATGGAAGCTAAACGCGCCGCGGGCATCAAGGGAGACGTGGACCATTTCGCAGCCCTTGGATTCCTGCAGGGGTTACTTGTCGTCCTCCGAGATTCGGGGCGTCCGGGAATGGTGGTTGTGCTGGATGAGGTGGAAACTCTCCAACGGATGCGTGGCGATGTTCGAGACAAGGCACTGAACGCTCTTCGTCAGCTCATGGACGAGATCGACAGCCGACGCTTTCCAGGACTGTATTTGATCATTACCGGAACCCCTGCATTTTTCGACAGCCCGCAGGGTATTCAGCGTCTGCCACCATTGGCTCAGAGGCTGCACGTGGACTTCACTGGCGATCCTAAATTCGACAATCCGAGGGCCGTGCAACTGCGCCTGAAGCCGTTCGACATGGGTGGGCTTGTCGAGGCGGGCAGCCGGGTGCGAGACATTTTCGCCGACGGCTCTCCACGGGGCGACCGTATCCGCCAGTTGGTGGACAAGGCTTTTCTGGATCGGCTGGCCGGACTGATCGCTGGCAAACTGGGTGGCAAGGTCGGCCTCGCGCCGCGCATCTTTTTGAAGAAGCTGGTTGCGGACATTTTGGACAAGATTGATCAGTATCCGGAATTCGATCCGGGTCGTGATTACTCACCATCCTTGGTTCCGAGCGAATTGAACGAAGCCGAGAAAGCGGCAACGCCGGCAGGCTCGGTGGATGACATCAATATCAAGGTGTGAGTGCGTTCGACCATTTACATCCTGCGCTCCAGCACCACGTCGTCAATTCCCTCGGTTGGCGTGAACTGAGACCTCTGCAGGAGAGCAGCATCGTGCCGATTCTCGACGGTCGGCATGTCCTGCTGCTTGCCCCTACTGCAGGAGGCAAAACCGAAGCAGCCTTCTTCCCGGCCCTCTCGCGCCTGCTGACGGAGAATTGGACGGGACTCAGCGTGATCTACGTTTGTCCGCTGAAAGCCCTCCTGAACAATCTCCATTTTCGGCTGCAACAATACTGCCAGTGGGCCGGCCGGACCTGCGCGGTCTGGCATGGGGACATTAGTCAGGGCACGAAGGCCAAAGTGCTAAAGGAGGCTCCCGACATTTTGTTGACGACCCCTGAGTCCATGGAGGTCATGCTGATATCCAGTCGAGTGGATAAGCGGGTATTCTTCGGGAATCTCCGGCTGGTTATCGTGGATGAGCTTCATGCCTTCGCCGGGGACGATCGGGGGTGGCATCTTCTTTCCGTTTTGGAACGGCTGACGCGGATTGCCGGCAGGGAACTCCAGCGAATCGGCCTATCCGCCACAATTGGGAATCCGGACGAGCTTTTGGACTGGCTCGCCGGCCACTGCGCGGGCAATCGCGAGCTGGTGGTTATCCCTGCTGCGTCCACTGTCCGCCAGGAGGTTCAGATCGATTACGTCGGCAGTTTGGAAAACGCCGCTACCGTCATATCGCGGCTGCATGCGGGTGAAAAGCGACTCGTATTCTGCGACAGCCGATCACGCGTCGAGCAACTCGCCTCCCACCTCCGAAACCTGGAGGTCGAAACTTTTGTCTCGCACAGCTCGCTCAGTGTGGATGAGCGGCAGCGTGCCGAATTAGCATTCGCGCAGAGCTCGAATTGTGTAATCGTCGCAACGAGCACTTTGGAGCTCGGCATTGATGTTGGCGACTTGGACCGGGTAATCCAGATCGACGCGACCGGTTCTGTCGCTTCATTTCTGCAGCGCCTGGGAAGGACCGGTCGCCGCCCTGGAGCCGTCCGTAATTGCCTTTTTCTCGCCACCGACCATGAGTCACTGATTCAGGCCATCGCGATCGTCGAGCAATGGCGGACCGGGTATGTGGAACCGATTCGGCCGCCCGTCCTGCCGCTGCATATTCTGGCCCAGCAGATCATGGCTTTGGCTCTGCAGGAGAAGGGGATAGGAATACGATCGTGGCAGGAGTGGCTGCTGAGGCTGCCGGCTTTTGCGAAGATTCCGGAAGATGACCGGGCGGCGATCCTCAAACATATGCTGGATCGTGGCTACCTGCAGGAGGACCAGGGGATTTTGTGGCTTGGACGAGAAGGGGAGGAGAGTTTCGGCTACCGCAATTTCATGGAGCTGTTCTCCGTGTTCACCAGCACGCCTGAATTCGCCGTGTATTGGGGCCGGCAACATTTGGGCTCGGTGCATGAATCCACCTTCATCGCCCGAAACGAGGGGCCGATTCAGCTATCACTCGCTGGCAGGGCGTGGCGTGTCGAGGACTTGAACTGGTCTGAACGAACGGCATTCGTGAGTCCAGCTCAGGAGCGAGGCATCTCCCGCTGGTTGGGTTTGGGCCGCCCGCTGTCCTTCGATTTATGTCGAACGATCAGGGGTGTCCTGACCTCCCACGTTGTTTACGAATACCTCTCCCGGAGAGCGACCGAAGGCTTGGCTGAAGCCCGCGAGGAGTTCTGTTGGCTAAAGCCGGACGTCGTGTGCGTGCGAACACCCGCAAGTGAAGATCGGACCGAAATCTGGACTTACGCGGGGCAGAACGTCAACGCGTCCCTTAGCAATAGCCTGAGCCACGCTGCCGGCAAGACGGCCACCGCTGACAACTTCCGATTGCGCATCAACGGGGTCTTTCTGGCAGATGTGGTCCAGCAATGGTTCTCGGAGATGCGAAAACTCGGTCCGATGTCACCGGCAACCGCCGATCTCGCTGCTATTCTCGAGAGACTCAAATTCCGACAGTGCCTTCCGAAGGAGTTGGCCGAGCGCATGCTCTCGCTGCGCTTGATGCCGGGTGCGGAAGTTATGGAACCTCTCCAAGAACCAGTCGTTTCGGTTTACTCGAGCGAGAGGCCTGCTTTGGAAAGAGAGACACGACAATGAACATCAACATTCATAAAGACGGGAGTCAGGTGAGTTCGATGCACCCACTCCTTTTTAGAAACAACCTTTTATCATGAGCATAACCTTCGAAAAGCTTCGGCAGCTATGGAAACACCGGGAGATCGTCCTTTCAAAAGAGCCGGAAATCGCAAAGCGGGCAGAACAAATCTTTGGGATCCTTGATCGATGGGCGCACGATCGGGACTCTGTGCTCGCAATTAGTGATTATGGAAATCCTTCGGATAAGGACATTCCCACGGACAGTTGGAATGGGGTCAAGAATCGGCTTAAAGAATTCTACGCCAGCCAATCTGAGCTGAAAAGCTTCGTCGGGCAGGTGGAAGATATTAGTGATTTCTTGCATCTCCAAAATCGTGATGAACGATTCCGACTCTCTTCTGACGCGGATAGGGATTCGCTCTATGAAACCACCGCCCTACACCCGAACCGTCGCAATCCCGAGGCGCACTTCGCATCTTACAACTTCCCGTTCGAGATCATCAAATTCCTTTTCTCGTGCAAAAAGCCGGCCCCCTTTTTCACCCTGCACCTGCCTTCGGAAAGTCGCTTCATTCCAAAGTATATTTGGATGCTTGCAAATTCTGACAAAGTTGTTCCCATACTCAGCCTTCAATCCTTTCGTGAGCTGTCTTCCCTGTTTCTTGAGTTAGTGGGAAATGTGGACTGGGGAAACGGTGGGGGTCGTTGGGCTTTGTCTCTAGGCGACTTCATCAGCGCATGGCCAGAGGTGTCAAACCAGTTGTGCCGCAGGATCACTGATAAGGAATACTCAGAGCTACCTGACAAGGAGAGACGTGCGCTAGCCACATTGCTGCTCGTTGCATCGGTTTCACAGACGACGACGAAAAATGCGTTGGACATGATCAAGACCGGAAACCAAGCGATCATCCTGTATGGGCCTCCCGGCACTGGAAAAACGTTTTACGCGAAGCAGGTGATCTCGGAGTTGCTGACACAATCGGAGGAAGGGGATGGGACCGAGGTTTCGGCCGGGGTCGCGCCGGTGAGGCATGTTGATACCTGAAAATTCACAGAGCTTTTCGGCAACTCCTCACCCTTAAAGTCAATTAGCCTGTCACATGGATGCTGGGAGATAATTCAATTTCACCCCTCATATTCATATCAAGATTTCATCGGCGGCATCATGCCCAATGTGGTGGGTAAGGAGTTAAGCTATACGAAAACTGAGGGAATCTTCAAGCGCTTCTGTGATGCCGCGCGTGCCAATCCGAAGCACCCTTTCGCGTTTATCATTGACGAAATCAACCGAGCCGACCTCTCGTCGGTCTTCGGCGAGTTGATGTATGGGCTGGAGTATCGAGATCAGCCTGTGAGCACCATACACTTCGGTCCGTTTTCGATTCCAAAAAACGTGTATATCATTGGCACAATGAACACCACGGACAAGAGCCTAGTAACGTTCGACTTAGCCCTTCGCCGGCGTTTTCTGTTTATGAAACTCGGGCCGGACCTGAACACCCTGTATAGTTGGAATGCTGGGGACAAGGCGCCGTTTCCCGAAGAAGAACTCAACGCATTCATATCCTGCGCTGAAAGCCTCAACAGAGCCCTCATAGCGCCCGAAGGACTGGGGTTGCCCGAGGATTATGCGATTGGGCAGGCTTACTTCATGAAAATCCGCGACTTTTGCCCTGCCGAAGTGGGCGAGGCGCGGCAAATTTCGGAATTCGCATGCGAACGGCTCTGGGACTACCATTTGGAGCCGCTAATTGAGGAATATCTAGGGGCTGAAACAAAAGCTTTTCGGACTAAACTCGCAGAACTGAGAAAGCAGTTCACGAAACAAGAGCAAGACCCAGCGTGACCTAACCTGATAATTCCGTGAGATTCCAGTTCATCGACAGCAACCCTGGCCAAGCATGCCCGGCGGCGGCGAAGAAGCGGATACCAAGTCTGCTTTGTGCGGTTGATCGGCTGAACAGAGCTGTGGAAAATGGTGCTGTTGAGGTGCTCACTTTGTCAGGCAAAAAGCGCTATATTGTCCCAGAATTGCCCTCTGTCATCACTTACGCTGTGACTGGCCAGAGCACAATTGCCAGTTGGGATGTTATCGCAGATGCACGATTTGATGTGTCCCACTTTGTAGGGATCTATTCGACCAAGATTGATGGGAAAGTCGTGACCATTGAGATAAAGCCTCGATGGGGAGGCGCGATCCTCGGATACCTGCTTCAATATACCACTGGTATCTTTATGCCTCCCGATGCGGCATCCGAGATGGATGTCGCTCGCGGATCTGCTGAGTGGTTGTTGGTTTTATTGTGGAAAAGCATGTTCAACCAAGCATTGCGCCGATCCCATATCCCAAAAGAATACCGCGCGACTCGAACAAATAGTCGGTTTTTCAAAGGGCGTTTGGATGTGCAACGTCAGATTCGCGAAAACACTGCCGACCAGAGCAAGTTCTGCTGTGTTCACGCGCCTCTGACGGTGGACACCACAATTAATCGAACCATTCGCCACGTCGTGCGGCTCCTATCCCGGAACAACGGCTATGCCATTCTAATGAGTGATTTTGCTTCATATGACCAACGGCTCGCTTCCCTCGGGGTAGAGCAATGCGAGGTAAGCCCCGCAGAGATCGACAGGATTCGCTATACCAGAATGTCAAACGGTTACCGGCAGCTAATGCAGACGAGTAAGGCAGTGATACAGCGGTTTGGTGCTGGCAGTTCGGAGAGCCTTCGGGATGACACCTCCTTTTTCATCGATATCGCTGAGATCTGGGAGAACTACCTTCAGGCAATCCTTACGAAGCATTTACCTAAGGATTATCGCGTCTTCAGTCCGAATGAACAGGGGGGCGAATGGCTGATCGCCAATTCAAAACGGGAAATCCGTCCAGACATCATAATTTCCAAAAAGAATCATGTTGTGGCGATTCTCGATGCCAAATACAAAGCCGTCAGATCGATCGGGAAAACTGCTCGTGAGGGAGTGAGCCGGGAAGACCTCTATCAGATGACTTCTTACCTCTATCATTATGGTAAAGCGGGAGTCCCTCTACTATGCCTGTTCATTTCACCATCTCCAGGCGCTCTTATCGCGCAGGCTGATTCCATGACTGCGGAACGACGGCATCACATGGGTGTTCTGAACTTTGATCTCTCGCAGTTTGACAATCCTAACGCTCCTTGGGACACGAGAGCGAAACTCATTGATATTGTCGCAATCCAACAGAGAGAAAAAGATTTCGCCGGGGCCGTGCGGAAGCTCTTGGAACAGCTTGAAGCAAGCTAGAATGTTTCAACTACAAGCGCAGTATTCAGGAGCCGGTAATTACCGAGACCGACAGAAGTGAAAGACCCGCCGAACTCCGGGCAGTCGCATCACGCTTTGCCGCATAATCTTTCAAGAGCCGCTGCGCGAACGCTCGGGCACCCGCCATCATTTCGGCACCGGGGCCAGCTCCGGGAGACGCAGAATCGCTCGCCTGAATAACGAGAGCAACGGCTTCAGGGCCAGGAATTCCGATGATGGGGCCGCTTTTTGGCACGAAGACCAGTGCGAGAGAATCGGGTGTCGAAAGGCGACGGCGTTTCCCCAACCAACGGAGTGCGAACACAAACAGCCAACCCGCACCGCGCGACCAGCCGTTCCCGGCTTTTATGCTAAAGGCGCTTTCGGCAGGCCGGGCATGCATAGCGGTCTGAAACAACCAATCCGTGAATGGCTCCCCAAAACCTGTCAGGACGGGCCGAATAGGCTGCCCTCGCACCGCTCCCAGATCCTGGCCGCGCACAGTCGCATAAACCTCACGGTCGAAGACAACGTGAACCGTGCGTGATGGACGGAACACGGGGTCGCGAAACGCAGCCGGCAAATCGAAGTTGAAGACTTCTGGCACAAATTGATTCGCACTGTTGCGCGTTTCGCGGAAGCGTATTCCTTGGTGCTCGCAGGCGAACCGATAGGCCGCTTTGAAATGTTCACTGGTGAGCGATGGTTTCAGCCGGTTCGTGTCGTCGGACAAGCCAAGTTCGGAGCCAAACAGGCCGCGCCATCGTTCCACAGACTGCACCGCACTACGGACCCATTCATCTACCTCCGTCTCGCTCACGTTCCGTCCTGCCTGGGATTCGGCAAAAAGGCGCGAGGCATCAACCTGCTCGGCAACCTGACCAAGAATCATTTCGCGATAATCTTCCAACACGCCCGGGCCGGCGAGGGCCATGGTGCGCTGAATTACATCCAGGCGCTCAAGTATGCGTGCGGAAATGTGCTGGTCCCACGAATCGGGCACCCTCAAGTTGAAGACTTGCACCACTCGCTTCTGCCCGTAGCGGTCAAGGCGCCCAATTCGCTGTTGAAGCCGCATGGGATTCCACGGCAAATCGTAATTCAGCATCACATGGCAGGCGCGCTGAAGATTGACGCCTTCACCACCGGCTTCGGTGGACACCAAGAACCGAGACTGCCTCTCGAAACGCAGGCGAGCTTGCTGCCGCGCCCGCATCTCCACGTCCCCGTGGATAACCTCGATGGTTGCGCCGGGGAAAAGGCCCCCCAGTCGCTCACGAAGCAGCTCCTGCGTGACCCGATACTGGGTGAACACGAGAACCTTCACCCCCGCTTCAGCCTTGTCCAGGTTGGCCATCAACTCGGCGCAACGTTTCCACTTTGAGTCCGCCGGCAATCCCCGTAAGCGAGCAAGCAATGTCCCCAACAGTTGGCGCTCGTTCTCAAAGAATGCCTTGGCTGGAAGGACAAAATCTTTTGGCGGGCCGTCGCTGTCCTCGTCTTCGTCGTCATCGCCCAGCAGTTCGCTGAGCTTGCTGACCTTTCCATCCAAGGCGTCCAACCGTCGCTGCAAGGCACGATCGAGCGCCGCCCAACTGCTTGCGGCAATTTTGTGGAATGTGTGCATCACCAGTTGCACAACCAATTGGGTCCCGCGATCTGAATCGCGAACGAAATCGAGGCTCTTGAGAATGTATTCTGTCAACAGGTTCGAAACCGCGGTT
>Ga0182014_10000745_pt1 | contig 44162 bp, 48 predicted proteins | sample 612S2DmetaG_FD_120489 | JGI IMG/M metagenome (GOLD analysis project Ga0182014, IMG submission 120489) | Permafrost microbial communities from Stordalen Mire, Sweden - 612S2D metaG | ecosystem: Environmental > Terrestrial > Soil > Wetlands > Permafrost | place: Sweden: Stordalen | collected... | reverse complement strand
GGCCGACGTCCATTGCTGGATCTGCTCCCGTTCGGCAACTGAAAGACCGCTGGACAACGCCATGTCCCAGCATAAGCCTAAAGGGAGGTGGCTGTCCAGTTATTTGTCGGACACTACACTAGCGTCATCGTGGATCAGGTGTGGCGAGGGCGCCCGGTTTTCGTTCGAGTCTCTTTGCGCAACCCGACTAACAATATCGACAGCAGCCCTACCGCTGCGATCGGGAGCGTAGCCGGCTCGGGTGTCGCCACGGCAGCGATGGAACCGAATAGGCCGCCCGTCTGATTATTCACCCCGGCGGTGAAATACAGAGACGTGGAGCTGAAGCCGGTGCCGCCATTGCCGAAATCGAGCGCCCAAAGATACTGGTTCACAATGGGAGCGCCGCTCGCGTTGGTAAGCGTGCCCAGGAAAGCGCCGGTGGTGGGATTGAAGGCGTTGATTTCGCCGTTGCCGAAATTTCCGATGAGCAGATCGCCCGAAAACGTTCCGAAACCTGTGGCCGGAGCGAGCGTGATTCCCCAAGGCGCGTCCAGCGCGCCGCCGCTGGTCAGGCGCGTGATGAAATTTCCGGAGCTATCGAATTCGTCGACGTAGCCAGTGCTCCCGGCTATCGGTATGCCGGTCGGGCCCAGTTCGGCATACTCGACGTAGAGAGTGCCGCCGATGTTCTGGATGTTGAAGGGCACATAACCCGCAATCGCGTTGGGATCCACGAAATCTCCACTGAGAGTGACTTTGTTGAAATTCGAATCGTACACGTCGATGCTGCCCGTGCCGGCCGAATTCGCAGCATACAGGTAGTACGACGTGCTGGCGTTGTCCAGCGCCAGGCCGGTATAAACAGCGCCCGCAGTGGTGGCTTCGACCGCGGCGGTCGTTCCGGCGTTCCAGGCGTCGATGGTTCCCGACAAGGTATCGAAGATGAACTTGGCCGAGGTTCCGCTCACCGGGAAGGACCCCGTCGGCGCGCTGTTAAATACCTGGCCCGTTGGTCCCGTCGGAGGAGTGCTCCCACTGGGAATGCTCACCACCAGCGGGATGGCTACGCCCGCACCGCTGTACAGAGTTGCGACTCCGGTACCCTGATCCGAAACCCAGAACGGGCTGGTTGCACTGAACGCCAGGCCCCACGGATTTATCAGGTTGGGGTCCGTGTTGGCGGCCGGCACGGCACCATTCGAAACGAGGTTGCTTTGTACGTAAATGAACCCAGCCCAGGCTGGTTGTGAAAGAAAAGCGATAGCGGATCCAGCGAAGAGAACCGCTGCTGCAATGCGACTGAATCTAGTGGGCATACGTCCCCCCTTCCTTTGGAGAGTATATGGCGAAGTCCACTGCGTCGGAAAGGGTGCGCCGGCCGTGGTTCGTATGGAATAGTCCTTCGGCCTTCAGCGGCTTTGGCGAGGGCTTAAGCCGCGCACCCTGCGGAGAGACAATCGGGGGGCGTGATAGGTTGCCTGGTTGCACTTCTCGCGCTGGCCCTGTCCGCCATCGCCCTGCCGCCCCTCCGGTCGCGCGGTGATCCGCACCGGCACCATTCTGGACGGGCGCGGCGCCGTTTTGAAGGACCTCGAGCAGGAGAAGATGCCTTCGTTCGCTGGCATCGCGTGCATCGCGACACAAATCGAAGCCTTGCGATACGCTCGATGATAGTCGGCGAACAAAAGGAGAAACCGGGGCGCGTTATGCCGCTCCCTGCGAGTTGCGCGGGGAATCATCCGCGCGCGAAGGCCGCTCCGACGCTTCCGCTCGCGGGTTCGCTCCTCGACGTTCCAGTTGCGGTGCCGACTTCCGGTGAGTAATCCGCGCCCGCATTCGGCGCACGCTTCCCACATCGCCGTTTGGGACCCATGAACGGGCCAGGACACGCCTTGATGAATGCTCCCGGATAGCCGAACTACCAGTGGGATAAACTGGCGGAGTGCGGCTGCGTTCACCCGATCCGGAGTACCTAAAACTCCTCCTGCCTGACGCCGCGGCGTTTATCTGGGCCACGGGGCGACGGGAAGCACCCAAACCACGGATTTGCGGCAAGCACGGGAGGGCTCCGGCAGGCAGAGCACTGACCGATATCGCGCGTTGACGCCGTCAACCCATACGAAAAGCCCCGAAAATCCACCTCGTAGATCTCATTGAGGATCGTCACCACCGCCTGTTGAACAATCTTGTCCTCCAGCGCGGCGATGCCCAACGGACGCTGCCGCCCGTCGGCTTTCGGTATATATACTCTTCGCGAGGGCTGTGCCCGGTACGCTCCCCGGTGTACCCGGCCGTGTAGATCCTTGAGGCGATCTTCCAGACCGTCCGCATACTCGCTCCATCTCACGCCGTCCACTCCCGGCGCCGCGTTCCGCTTCAGGGCGTAGTAGCTTTGCCGTAGTAAGTCGATCGTTACATGGTGCAGTAGGGCCGTGAACCGCTCCTGCTTCTTCTCCCGCGCCACCTGGCGCACGCCGCCCAACCCTTGTGACACTCGTTCCCCGCTCCGTGTCGGGCTCGTGCCAGGTTGTGCGTCGTTCTCCTTGGTCTGCGCCCTTCCCTCCACAACCTCCGCTGAGTAGACTACCTCTTTGTTCGATTGCTTCACGGGTACTACGGCGCAGTCCGACCCCTCCCTGGCGTACGTGTCCGGCTTGTGGTTATTGGCCTTCCCGGACCGGCCTGCTTGCGCAGGCGCCAAAGAGGTCTCCCGGTTCTCGTGCATATTGTTTCTCGGCGTGCCTGGGGTCTTCGACTACGCCGGACTCAGCCACGGCTCGCGATGTAGCGCCATGTGCCGATGTAGCCTTCCCGCTGACAGAAAAGGGTCGGCGTCCGGTCGTTAGTTTTCGGAGCTCAATACCCAGCCCACCGGTGCCTCTATCTACGCTTCGCCTGGCGCCTCGCGGCGACCGGCGCAAGACTCGAGGTCAGGATGGAGTCGCTTCCCCTTTCCTGTAGGGCTCTTTCATCCCCTACAACATGCCGGTTTATCCCGGCGCTCTCTGTCCACGACTGCCACCATTGCGCGCCACCACGAGGCCACCTGAGAACCGTGTATGAACCCTGTCCCAATGGAGACTACCTCTGGCGTCCCAGTCCGAAATGCGTTCTAATGAAACCGCCGGTAAGCGGCTCCTGAACACCGAGGCGGCGGCCCGCTACCTCGGACTGGCACTGGACACGGTCTACAAGAAGGCTCGATTGCGGGATCTTCCCTCGGTAAAGGTCGGTAGGGCGTTGCGGTTTGATGTCAAGGCGTTAGATCGCTACATCGAGCAGCACACGTTCAAGACTATTGATCAAGGAGATTCGCATGTCAATTCACAGGGTACGCGATGGAATCTGGAAGGCCCGTTGGAGAGAAGGAGGTCGTAATCGAAGCACGCGGGTGCATGGGTCGCATGAGCTCGCAAAGAAGATCGAGCGCAAAAAGTCGGCCCCAGATGAAAATCGGCACCTGGATGTCAAGCGGGAGGTGAATTTCCGAATGTCGACACTGATTGATCGCTACCGACAGGAGTACGTCAGCAGGAAGAAATCTGCGGGCCGGGAGCGGAGTGTGCTTGAGGGCATTCGGAACGAGTTGGGGACCATGTTCGTTCGTGAGGTAGATGGCGGCGCTGTGGACCGCTGGTATCAGGGTCTGACGGCCAAGCTTGGTCTTTCTGCCGGTACGGCAGTGAGGCACTTCAACGTCATGCACCACGTGATGGAGAAGGCGGCCACGATCTGGGCGCCAGAAACCGGCATTGATCGAAATCCGGCGGATCTGGTCGAAGTGAAGCGGCCGGATGATCAGCGGGAGCGATACTTGTCCGCTGATGAAATGATGAGCCTGAAAACGGCGCTAGACGGCAAGATGAATCGCCAGCGCAGGGGAATCAACCAGACATTTTACCGGCTGCGGCTGCTGGTTCTGATTGCTCTCACCACGGGTATGAGGGTCGCGGAAATTTTGGCTCTGAAGTGGGGCGACGTTCTCTACCGTGAGGAGTTGATCGCCGTGCGCGCAAAGCTCAAAGGGGGCAAGGTACGGTACGTGCCGATGCCTGCCGAACTCGTCGCGGAGATCAAACGCTTCCCCGCCGTGATGGGAGAGGATCGCATTTTTCCGCCGAAGCGCGGCGCAACGGGTGAACGCCAGCGCGTGGAAGGAAGCTTTGAAACCGTGCTCGATATAGCCGGCATTCGGGAGTTCCGTTTTCACGACCTGCGGCACACGATGGCGTCCTGGTACATGATGAACGGCGGCGACCTCTACGAACTCGCCAAAATTCTCGGCCACTCGAACATCAAGATGACCGAGCGATACGCAAAACTGGCGAAGGACCATATCGCCAGAACGGGCAACACCGCTCGGGAGATTTGGAAGCTGATGGAAGGAGAAGCGGGGAACAGGAAGGTACAGACGGGATCTTGATGTTCCCGTATTGTTCCCCAGGGCAATAAATGAATGTTTCTGGCTACTACTAAGCCGTTTAGAATGTGGTGTCCAGGGACGGAATCGAACCGCCGACGCCAGCCTTTTCAGGGCTGCTCTCCACGATGAGTCCTAGCAACGCCCAAGCCGCAGAAATGCCGTCGTCGCCCGAGGGAACATGAAGCCGGATTCGAGAAGGTGGCTATGAGCTCGAGGACTGATACAGGCAGGGGCGATCAACTGCCTCAGGCGCTACTTCATGAGCGGGTGGGCCAGAATCTGGTCGACGGCGATGGACGGGTCGTCGCTTTCCACTTGTAGGTGGATCTCAGCTAAGCGATAGACATCCCGGCGGGCCTGGTAGAGAGCGGCAAATTGCTCGGGGTCGCGGGCAAGAGGGCGGTGAGTGGCTTGGCGGACACGCCGTTCGACGATGGGAAGGGGACAATCGAGCCAGATGGTGACACCGTTCTGGAGCAGCAGGTCGCGATTGGCGCGTGCCACGAAGGCGCCGCCGCCGAGGGCCATGACGGCGGGCCGGCCGCTCTCGACGGCACGCACGTGACGCTCCAGCGCGGCGGCTTCGATGCGGCGGAATTCGGTTTCGCCGCAGGTGGCGAATATGTCGGCGATGGCGGTGCGCTCGCGGGCTTCGATTTCCTCGTCGAGATCGAAGAAGGGCCAGCCGATCCGGGCGGCGAGCATGCGGCCGACGGTGGACTTGCCGCTGCCCATGAAGCCGACGAGGTAGATGCCGGGAGTGCGCTTGAGGCGAAGGTTCATGAGGCGCCACGCATTCGCGCCATGCGGCCGTGGACCAGAGCCGGCGCCAGGCGCGCGGCCAGAACCAGCAGCCAACCCGAACGCGGCGTGACCACGGTGCGGGCATCGCGCTCGACCGCGCGGCGAACGGCACGGGCGCATTCGGCGGCGCTGATGGCGAAGCGGCGGGCGCGCACCACCGCGGCGGGAGGCCCGCCGGCCAGCGCGTGCCGCTGAAAGCCGGTGACCACATAACCGGGGCAGACCAGCAGCGTGCCCACGCCGTCGCGCGCCAACTCCATGCGCAAGCCGTCGGTCCAACCAGCCACGGCGTATTTCGAAGCGCAGTAGAGGGTCATCCAGGGCAAAGTGACCTTACCGCCGATGGAGCCGACGTTGACGATCGTGCCGGAGCGGCGGGCGCGCATTTGCGGCGCGACTAACTGCGTCAGGGCCAGCGGCGCGAAGAAATTGAGCTCCATCATGCGGCGGGTTTCTTCGAGCGGAGCGGCAAAAGACGGGCCGTAGGCGCCTACGCCGGCGTTGTTTATCAGAATGTCGATATGGCCGAAGCGTTCGATGGCGCGATCGACCGCCTGGTGGCGCGCGTCGTCCTGGGTGAGGTCGCCGGGCAGCAGCAGCGCGCCGCCCGGGTCGTTCCGTGCCAGGCCGTCGGCGGAGCGGGCCGCCAGCGCCAGCCGGGCTCCGGCGCGCGCGAACTCGGCGGCGCAGGCTGCGCCAATGCCGCCCGAAGCCCCGGTGATGAGCACCACTTTACCTTCAATCCGCATGACAGATCGGGCTCAGCCGCCTGGAAAGCGCCGGTCGAGGTAGGTTGCCGGCGGCTTGGGCAACTTCACGGATTCGGATACTCTCCCCGGCGGACGGAGCATTGCGCGGTATCGTACACATTGTCGGGTCTGGCTTGAAACGCCATAATGGTATCATGGCCGCCGCGCTCATCCCGCTGTTTCCGCTGGAAGTGGTGGTCTTTCCCCGGACCGCCCTGCCGCTGCACATTTTCGAAGAACGCTACAAGAAGATGGTGACGGAGGCGATCGCCGACACCTCCGAGTTCGGGGTGGTGCTGGCGAAGGCCAACGGAATTGTGAATGCGGGTTGCGCGGTTACCATCGAGAAACTGGTGCACACCTACGCGGACGGCAGAATGGACATTCTGACGCGCGGTAGCCGCCGTTTCGAAGTGGGCGCCATCGACCAGGAACTGGAGGTTTTGCGGGCCGAGGTGCATTACTTCGACGACGACGATTTCACCCCCGTGCCCGCCGAACTGCGGCAACAGGCCATCGCATACTTTGAAGAAATGTGCAAACTGGAATCGCCGCGCGGCCGGGGCGACGCGAACCTGAGCGATCCGCAGATCAGCTTTCAACTGGCGCAGAACCTGCCCGACCTGGACTTTTTGCACAGTCTGCTGCGGCAACGTTCCGAAACCGGCCGTCTCAGAGAACTGAACCAATACTTGTCACGCTACGTTCCACGGCAGCAACGCATCGAAAAGGTCAAAAGCATAGCGCCGACCAACGGCTTTGCCGGAAAGCACCCAGGGCCCTGACACATGCCGCCGCGCAACCGTTCGGTTAGCCAGAGCACGTCTTCGTTCGCGCTTTCGGCCGGTTTGCACAGCGCCGTGCTGACCTGGCTGATGCTGGCGAGCCATGGCCTGGACGGCGAAAAGCCCCGGTCGCCGTACGACGAGGAGATTCGCCCCCATGAAACTCATCTGGTGTGGTACAGCCTGCGGAATCGGCTGCCGAACGTGAAGCCAGCGGTGAAGAGGGCGCACGCGCTGCCGCCGCGCGCGGCGAGGCGATTCGATCAGCAAATCGTGGCGGGGCCGAAGGAAAGGGCCGGAGCGCCGCAATTGATCCGCGCACCGGAGCCCGAGGTTACGCTACCGAAGCCGCTGCCGCTTCCCAACCTGCTGGCGATCCCTCAGTTGCCGCCCAGGCCGGTGAAGCCCTTTGCGCCTCCGCCCGAGCGGATCGCGCGGCGTGGCGCGCCGGCACTGCCGGAAGCTCCCAAGCTGGATTTCAGGCCGCGCATCGGAGCATTGGCAATGCGGTTGGACCCTAACCGCCCGAAGCCGTTGTCCTTTGTCGCGCCCGCGATGCGAGAAAAGCCGCGAGAAAAGCTTACGCCTGCGCTGGAGCTGCCGGAAGCTCCGGCCCTTGCCGCGCCCCCGCCTGCCACCGAAATGCCGCGCCTGCCCAAAAGATTTCGGGCACCGCCGGAGCGGGCCAAGAAAACCGATCCGGTGGTCAGCTTGGCAGAGGAAACGCCGGAGCCTGCCACGGTTCGGGCCGCACCGCAGGCCGAACTGGTCATCGCCGGCTTGAATCCGGCGCGGTTGTTGGATATTCCCAAGCTGCCGGGCGCGCACGATGCGGGCTTTTCGGCTGGCCCTCGCGCTCGGCCGGAGGGTGCGGCGGCCGCGCCCAACGATGCCAAGGTAGTAGTGCCGGATCTTTCCGCGTATGGTGGCGGGCGCGATTCCGAGCCTACCCTGGTGGCCGGACTGGGGCCCAATCCGCGGAAAGCCCTGCTGGACGCTTTGCGGCCGGGCGGCTCTATCGCGGGCATGACCCAGACCGGCGGCCAGGTGCATGCCGCCCGCGTGGCCGGCGTTCCGGACGCCCGCCTGGCCGGACGAGCGGCTTATAGTATGGCGATTCAAATGCCAAATTTGACCAGCTACTCGGGAAGCTGGCTGGTTTGGTTCGCCGAACGGGAACCGCGCACACCGGAAATTATTCGCCCGCCGGAGCCGTTGCGCCTGGTGGACCCGAAATACGTGCGGACCGCGGCCGAAGAACGGGTTGAAGGAACCGTGCGCCTGTTCGGCGTAATCCGCAAGGACGGCAGCGTGGATTCGGTGGAGTTGCTGCGGCGCCTGGACCCGCGCCTGGACGCGGCCGCCGCCGAAGCGCTGGCAAAATGGAAGTTCACTCCGGCGTTGCGGGGCGAGGTGCCGGTAGAGGTCGACGCGGTTTTCGAAGTGCCCTTTCACCTGACCCCCAGGACAGCCCAATGACGCGCCAGTTCCTGATTATCGATGCCGACGACACACTTTGGGAAAACAACATTTACTTCGAAAAAGCCTTCGAGGAGTTCTGCCAGTTTCTGGATCATTCCTCGATGCCACCGCAGGAAATCCGCGACGTTCTGGATACCATCGAGTTGGCCAACGCCCGCACCCACGGATACGGCTCGCTGAACTTCGGGCGCAATCTCGGCGAATGCTACCGGCGGCTGGTGGAGCGCGAGGTGAAGGAAAAAGACCTCACCACCGTGATGGCTTTCGCCGAGCGGATACTGGAATGCCCCATGCAAGTGATCGAAGGCGTACCGGAGACGCTCGCGTACCTTTGCGAGCGGCACGAACTGACGCTGTTTACTAAGGGACACCCCGAAGAGCAGACGTTGAAGATCGACCGCAGCGGCCTGGGAGGCTATTTTCATTACACTCAGGTGGTGAAGGAGAAAGACGCGGCCGCATATCGCCGGCTGGTGGAAGAACGCCGGATGGATCCGTCGCTGACGTGGATGATCGGCAACAGCCCGAAGTCCGACGTCAATGCCGCGCTGGAAGCGGGATTGAACGCGGTATTCGTGCCGCACGCGCGCACCTGGGTGCTGGAAAAACAGGATCTCCGGCCGGGCGCCGGAACCTTGATGGTGCTGGAGGAATTTGCCCGATTGCGCGACAGTTTTTGAGGAGCGGACAGGCTGGGTGGCATCAGGGTGGGAGCAGTCGGCGATCGGCGGCACGGGAGCGGCTGAGCGCCGATCGCTGAAAGCTTGCCGCCGATACGCGACCGAGTTTCCGAGGCCGTTCCCTAAATCCGGCTCATCGCCATTCTGTGGATCTTGACCAGTAACTCCACCTCGTGGCGCCGCAAGCCCAGGGCCGCAGCGATGCCTTCGGTGCTCTCTCCTCGTCTGTGCAGGCGCAGAACCTGCGTGCGCCTGGTGATATTCATGCCGGCCTTGGTGTTGTCGCCAGCGAAATCCGGCCGGCGTTCGAGTTCCCGGACTTCGCCCGCCAAAGCCTCTAGGCGGGCCTGAAGCTCCGCCATCGAAGCCCCCACCACGGCGTCCTTGGATCGCATCACCGTGTCGGCGGCCCGCAGCAGCGACTGGACCCGCAGCAGCAGGACGAGGCTCATTCCAATAGCGGCCAAGGCGAGGCCGACCAACAGGGCCGCAGGATAGAGCCAGACGTTCACGGTATCGCCCCCAGGCGGTCCTGGCGATCGGCAATTTTGTGAATCCTGACACCGTAGTTGCCGTCCACCACCACCACTTCGCCGCGCGCAATCAAGCGGTGGTTCACCAAAACATCCACCATGTCGTTGACGTCGCGGTTCAACTCCACGATCGAGCCGGTGGTCAGTTTCAGGACTTCTTTCATGGGCATCCAGGTTTTGCCGAAAGAGATGCTGACGGGCAACTCCACGTCCAGCAGAAGGTCCATGGTCCGAGAGTGCTGCGCAGCGTGAGCGGGGCCCCCGTGGACGGGGAGCGGAGACTCCGCCGGTGCTCTCCGAGCGGCCTGGGGCGGCGTGGCGGGCGGTGCGCCGACGAGATTCAGCAAACCGTCGCTCCAACCCAGCAGGAGCGGCGGCAAATTCTGGTTCGGCAACTGGACGGAAATCGCCGCCCAATCCCGCAACCCGGCCGGCGCGGCGCCTTCTTTCCCGTTGACGCACGAGACTTCCACACCGAGGGCCGAGCCGATCCCGCGCGCCATGACCGATAGGGACTGCCCCAGAATCTCGAAGAAAGTATTCTTGGACTCTCCCAGCTCAGCCGTCTCGATGCCCGCTACCTTAAGCGTCAGCGAGCCCAAATGTTCCCACACCGGCCGCGGCGCCATCAGCCAAACCGTCATTCCCGGAGGGCCGGACAGAGGTTGCTCCCACCACAGGAATTCCGCCTCCGCCTCGGAATCGGAAGCCGGCGGCTGAGCCGGGACCCATCGCACCTCGGGCAATTGGTCAGTCATGGACTCGATCACTTGAGCCAGACCGGCCGCCCATTCATCCAGCACTTTGCGGGCGGTTTCCGCCGTCTCCAGCCGCAAAGGCGTTCCCTGGTCGGCTGCGTTCACGCTGTTACCATCCCCTTCGACATCGGCCACTGCTGTGCGAGATGTCCCCGCAACCTCAAGATGGCCTGGGATTTCAATTGTGAGATGCGCGATTCGTGGAGGTGGACCACCTGGGCGATTTCGCGCAAGGTCAATTCCTCCTGATAGTACAAGCTCAGCACGACCCTTTCCATTTCGGGTATGGCGTCGATCCCCTGAGCCAGCAAGCGTTCCAGCTCCGAGCGTTCCAGAATCGTCGAAGGCAGGTCGCCGTTTTCACCCGACGCGAGGCGCAGCATGTCGTGCCCCATCTGGCTGCCCACCGATTCCAGGCTGGCCACGTTCAGGCCGCAGATCTCGACCAGCCATTGATGGTATTCCTCAAGCGGGATTTCGAGCTGGGCGGCGATCTCGTCCTCGGTCGGGGAGCGCTGCAGACGCTGCTCGGCGGTCGCGATCGCGGCTTCGATCTGTTTGGCTCGCTTGCGCTTTTGCCGGGGAGCCCAGTCCAGGCTTCGGAGGCTGTCGAGAATCGCGCCGCGAATTTTGTACTCCGCGTACGTTTTGAGCTTGACTTTGTGGCGGGGGTCGAAGTTGTCGATGGCTGAGATCAGACCCAGCACGCCGGTCGAGACTAAATCCTCCAGACTGACGTTTTCCGGCAGCCGCCCTTGAATCCGCCGCGCGATCAGCCGCACCTGAGGCAGGTTTTCCAGAATCAGCCGTTGCCGTTCTTCTTCGCTCATCGCGTTAGACACCTCATATCCGTGCATTGCGCTTCGCCATCGAGATTCGTCGTCAGGCCGCTGTGCGTGCGATTCCAGCAGGCGGCAGCAACATTTTTACCAGTCCGTCCAGCGTTACCGCCCGCAGATCCTCGGGAATACGCTGGCCATTTGAGAAGAAGGAAAGCGGCAAGCGGCTGCGCACCGCTTGGGCGTAGATCGGACCAAACGTCAAGGTCTCGTCGATCCTGGTAAACAAGAGGTGGCCGGGATGGAAGGGAGCGAATTTCTCCACCATCTGCGTCATTTCGGCAGCCTTGATGGAAGCCGCCAACACCAGGTGTGTGTCGATATCGCCGCGCGTCACCAGAAATCGCGCCAGCTCGCCGGCGCTCTCCAGATCCGCCGGCCCGAGGCCGGGCGTATCGATCAAGACCAAGTCTTTATTCCGGCTCTCTTCGATCGCCTGGGAAAGTGCGCGGACGGTCTCGGTAAGCTCAAAGCCCACACCGAGGATGGCCGCGTAGCTGCGCAACTGTTCCGCCGCGGCAACCCGATAATTATCCGTGGACAACAGTACCGCCGGCCGCCGGCAAGCCAGCCCGTAATTCACCGCCAATTTCACTAATGTGGTCGTCTTCCCGGACCCTGGCGGGCCCACCAGACAAACGATACGCGTTGTCGACTCGCCGCATCCGAGGGTTGGAGTCGCCGCGATCCGCGAAGCTAATTCGTCGGCCAAAGCCTGGTCGAAACGGATGGTAGTCTTGGCATGCTGCAGACGTCTTTCGGTTGCCTCCACGATTTCGGCCGCCAGCTCCGCGGGAACGTCCGCCAGGTTGAGAGATGCGTAGGCTTCGGAGGCGCCGGCCGAGGCTCCCAACCAATCCGTCCGTTGAAAAGCGGCCCGCGTCAAGGTGCGGCGCATGACCTCCAATTCCCGGCGCAACTCCGCGACCTCACCGGAAAGCTTCTCGCCAGGAGGCGAACCTGGCAGTGCACCGTCCGCGCCGGGGCCGTCCTCCGCGCTCAAATCGCCGGCAAATACCACCTCGTACTCACCCAGATGGCGATATTCAGTGGGCGCCTTACGGCTATTCACGAGCATGGCTTCCGAGCCCATTTCCCGGCGCGCGGTGGAGACGGCTTCTTCCACGGTGGCGCTGTAGTACGACTTAATCTTCATGGCATCACTTCCACGGCCCGGCCTAGCGTGCCGGCCCGGAAACTCTCAGAATCAATCGTCAGGACGGCGCATTTTCTGTAGATCCGCCGCATCAAGCAATCGTGCCGAGCGACTGGATCCTCACCCCGCCCGGTATCTCGTTGTGCGCCAGGAAGAAGAGGTTGGGGATGGTGGTTTCGGTGATCTGGCGCAAAAAGTAGCGGGCAGCCGAGGACGTGATCGCCGCCACGGGCGCGTCGGGCGCAGGCACCCGGGCAGCGACTCGATTCAGAATGTCGCGGGCCGCCTGGGGTGACAGAGTCAAGTGACTGGCTTGTTCGCCGTGCTCCACGTTGGACTCCACCATATGCTCGATGGCAGGATCGAGAAACCACGCCGGCAACTCGCCGCTGCGACTCAAATAGGGCTTGACCAGCGCGCGCCGGATCGCCTGGCGCACATACTCGGTCAACAGGACCGGATTGCGCACGGAAACAGACGCCTCTCCCAACGCCTCCAGAATCGACACGGCGTCGCGGATGGAAACTCGTTCCCGCAGCAGGTTTTGCAGCACCCGCTGCACGCTCGCCAATGGCAGCAATTTCGGCACCAGGTCCTCCACCACCTTGGGATGCTCGACGGCCACACGGTCCAGCAGGCGCTTGGCATCCTGGCGGGAAAACAATTCGTGGGCGAACCGCCGGATGAGTTCCGCCAGGTGCGTCCCTAAGACACTCACTCCGTCCACCACGGTATAGCCGGCCATGCGGGCTTTCTCGGCGCGCTCGGCGGGCACCCAGAGCGCCTGGATGCCAAAAGCGGGCTCCCGCGTCGGTTGGCCTTCGATCGTCGGCTCCGCCGGGCCCGAAGCGATGGCCAGTTCGCAATTCTGCGGCAGCTCATAGCGCGCCACTTCCACGCCCTTCACCGCGATCACGTACTCACGGCTGCGCAGCGAAAGATTGTCCATCACGCGCACGGGCGGCAGCAGGTATCCCAGATCGGTGGCCAATTGTTTACGAATTGCCGAGATGCGTCGCAGCAGAGGGGAATCCTGCGCACCTTCCACCAGACCCACCAAGCCCAGGCCTACCTCGACTGCGAGCGGATCGACCCGCAGCATGGCCTCCACATTTTCCTTGGCGGCCGGCTTGGTCTCCGGAGATGGCGCGGCGGCCTGCCGTTCCCGGCGGCGCAACCGCCATGCCACCGCCCCCGCTCCCCCTCCCAAGATCAGAAAGGGAAGCTTCGGCAGGCCCGGCATCGCCGCCAGCGCCAGCAGCACGCCCGCCGCCAGTAACAACGGCTGTGAATTGCCCAAGATCTGCCGCTGGAATTCCGCTCCCAGGCGGGCGTCGGAACTGGCGCGCGTGACGATCAGGCCGCCGGAAATCGAAATCATCAGCGCCGGAATCACCGTTACCAAGCCGTCCCCAATGGTCAACGTGGTGTAGGTCTGGAGGGCTTTGAGCAAATCCATGTCATGCTGCAAAACGCCGATCAGAAATCCGGCCACAATATTGATCCCGGTGATCAGTATGCTGGCCACCGCATCCCGCTGGGTGAAGCGCGATGCGCCATCCATGGCTCCATAAAATTCCGCTTCCGTGGAGAGCTGTTTGCGCCGCCGCTTGGCCTCGGACTCGTCGATCAGCCCGGCATTCAAGTCCGAGTCGATGGCCATCTGCTTGCCGGGGAGCGCATCCAAGGTGAAGCGTGCCGTGACTTCGGAAATGCGGACCGCGCCGTGGTTAATGACCACGTACTGGATAGCGATCAGGACCAGGAAGATCACCGCGCCAATGATATAGTTGCCTCCCACCACAAAACTGCCGAAGGCGCCGATCACCTCCCCGGCCGCCGTCGTCCCCGTGTTTCCGTTGAGCAGGATCAGGCGCGACGACGAAATGTTGAGGGCCAGCCGAAACAAGGTGAGCAATAACAAAGTGGTCGGAAAGGATGTGAACTCCACCGGCCGGATCAGGTAGAGGGAAACCATCAGCACCGTGATCGACATCAGAATGTCGGTTGCGATCAGCAGATCGAGCATCCAGCCCGGCAGCGGCGTGATCAGCGAGATCACGATGGCCAGCACAGCTAATGGCACCGCCATCTGGCCCAATGTCTCGAGAGGCAATTGAGCCATCCAGCGGTTGGCGGGCGAAGCAATGGTCTTGGCGGGTGTCATGCGCTTATCGTGGCGGTTTCCCGTTCATAAGTTTGAAAATGTAGGCCAGAATTTCGGCCACCGCGCGGTACAAGTGGGGCGGAATCTCCTGCCCGACTTCGACCGAGCCATAAAGCGCTTGAGCGAGCGGCGGATTCTCGACGATCGGCACCTGGTTTTCGATAGCCTTCTGCCGAATCCGCTGCGCCATGTAATTCTTCCCCTTGGCGACCACCAACGGGGCCGCCATTCGCTCCAGGTCGTAGCGGATCGCCACCGCGAAGTGAGTCGGGTTGACCACCACGGCGGTAGCTTTGGGTACTTCTTTCATCATCTGCCGCCGCGCCCGATCCCGTTGCAGGCGCCGAATGCGCGCCTTCATCTGCGGGTTGCCCTCGATGTCTTTGATTTCTTCTTTGAGGTCCTGCCGGCTCATGCGCAATTCCTGCCGGTAGCGGCGCAGTTGGCGGAACAGATCCACCGCGCCGAATACCAGGAACAGGCCCGAGGCCTTCCACAACAGGCTCATCATCGTGCCGCTCATCAACTGAACGGCGCCGCGCACGTCGGCCAGGGGCAGGACCAGAAACTGGTCGAGCCGGTCGCGCACCACCACCCAGACTGCCCATAAGAACAGCGGTATCAGCAGCGCCGCTTCGACTACCGACGCCAAGTTCTGGCGCGGCAGATCGCGCAGGCGCGCAGCCGGGTTGAGACGTCCGAAATCCGGGACGAGTTTGCTCAGGCTCCATCCGAATTTCGTGGTGGCAAGGCGCACCGCTACGGTGATCAGGGCCACCGCCAGTCCGCCGGCGATCAGCGGCGCCAGACAACTCCACAAGAGCAGGCGGGCCGTACGCACTACGTCGGCACAGGAGAGTTGCGGCGCGAACGCCAAATCCACCAGTTCGCGCATCAGCCGGCGGAATCCCGTCAGCGAGGTTCCGGCTGCCATGCGGATCAGCCCCAGAAACGCCAGAAACTGAAGGGCCGAAACGAATTCCCGGGCGGAGGCAAACTGGCCTTCCCGGCGTGCCTTTTCGATGCGCCGCTGGGTCGGCTGCTCGGTCTTGGAGCCCTGGTCCGGCATGTGCGCTCATAAGCCCAAAACCCGCTGCACCGCATTCCACATCTGACCTCCCCATTCGCTCAACACGCGAGGGAACAGCGGCACCACGCACACCAGCACCAATAGGGCCGCCAGCATCTTGATGGGAAAGCTGAGCGGCATCATATGCACCTGGCTATTCAGCCTTCCCAACAGTGCCAGGGCAACGTCTACCAGCACCAATACAGCCACCACGGGGAGGGCCAGGCGGACGCCAACCGAGAGCAAGCTTCCCACCATATCCACCAAGATGCCAGCCGAGGCCCGGCTGAATTCGCGCGCCGGATCCGGAATGCGCTCCAGGCTTTCGGCCAGCAAACGCAACACCTGCCGGTCGAAGCCCAAGGCAAAGAACGACAACCCGCCAAACAGTTGCGCCACGACCAATAGCACCCCACTATCGGCCTGGGTAGTGGGATCGACCGTTGAGGCGTAGCCAAATCCCGCCGGCTGTCCCAAAACCTGCGCCGCGAATGTGAACGCCTCTAACACGATTGCCGCCGTCACTCCGAGCGCCACTCCCACGGCCGTTTCCATCACTACGGCGGCCGCCAGTGCCGCCGGCGACGACAGATCGATCTCCGTCTTGGGCCAGCGCGAATGGAGAGCCAGAGTCAAGGCCACGGCCAGACCGGCCCGCGCCGTCCCGGCCGCCGACGCAAATCCGGGAAGCGGCACCAGCGCCAAGGCGCCGGCAACCCGCGCCAGTACCAGCAGAAAACCACTCAGAACGCCGACCGGCAGCACCACCCTAGTGGGCATAGCGGCCCAAATCCTTCCACAGGTTCGCCGTGTAGAACAGGATCTTTTCGAGCATCCAAGGCAACAGCAGCACGAAACTCACCAGAAAAACTGCCAGGCGGGGAATGGTGCTGAAGGCGTTATCCTGCATCGAAGTTGCGATCTGCAAAAGGCTGACCGTGATACCGGCTAGAAAGCCGACCGCCAGCAGCGGCGCGGCCAGCCAGAAAGTTGCCAGCAAGGTCTGGCGGATCAGGTCGACCACGGATTCCGGAGTCATCAGTAGAAGCTCCTCATCAACGACCCCACCACCAGATTCCAGCCGTCCACCAGCACGAACAGCATGATCTTGAAGGGCGCCGAGATCATGACCGGCGGCAACTGCATCATGCCGACCGAGAGGGTTACCGACGCTACCACCAGGTCGATCATCAAGAACGGCAGAAACAGCACCGCGCCAATCTGGAAGCCGGCTTTCAACTCGGACAGGACGTAGGCGGGAACGAGCACCGCCAGGTCGAGATCTTCGGGAGTGCGCGGCGCAGGCTGGCGGTCGAGCGCCAGAATCAGGCGGATGTCTTTTTCCCGGGCAAACCGGATCAGGAAATGTCGCAACGGCTTGGCCGCTTCGGAGCAGCCCACTTCCGGCGTTTCGGCGCCTGAGGCTACGGGCTCCCAACCCCGGTGATACATGTCGGCGGCCACCGGGCGCATGAGCACGATCGTCAGAAACAGCGCCAGTCCCACCAGTACCTGGTTCGAAGGCATGGTCTGGGTACCTAAAGCCTGGCGGAGAAAATGCAGAACAATGGTGATACGCAAGAATGGAGTGACGCACATCACCGCCGCGGGCAGGAGCGTCCCCAGGGTCAGCAACACGATGATCTGCATGGGAACGCTGAGCGTGGCGGCGCCTTTGTTTGCGGAGATACCAAACAGCGAGAGTGGCGTGGAGGCCGCAAACGCCGGCCGGGCCGCGAGGAGAAGCCAAACCAGGCACCGGCAATTCATCGACTCTCTCCCGGCACGCCGATGAGTTGGCAATCCCGCCCGCCAACTTCTTCGTAATCCGGCCGGCCGGCTCCCCCATGCCTGATCAGCGCGCAGCCAGCCGGGGAACACGCCACCAGAACCACGGTTTGATCGACCCTCACCAGGTGCAGGTTGTGTTGCGGCCCGAGTGTCAGCTTACACAGGGACTCCAGCCGCGCGCTTCGTCCGCGCCCGAGACTGGCGCGGGGAACCGCTATTCCCAGTCGCCTGAACCACCACAGCACGCCTGCCAGCATGCCAAAGACCACCAGAATCGACGCCAGCGGCACGATTGCCATCTTCATCTCCTATTCGTCGCGAAAATCGGTAATGCGAACACCCAGCGTGTTCTCGATCACCACGATCTCTCCGGACCCGCACAACACACCGCCGATGTAGATGTCGTTGTTCTCTCCGGCGGAGCGCGACGTTTCGATCAGGCTGCCTTCATCCCATTCGAGGACGTCGCGCGTCGGCATGACACACCGGTCGAGTTCGATCTCGATGTCGACCGGCACATCGCCCATCGGCGCTATCTCAGCTTGTGGATTCATCGGCGGTTTAGTGGATCAAGTTTATGGTGTCCTGGCTCAATTGGTCGGCGGTAGTCACCACGTGGGCGTTGGCTTCGTAGGCACGCTGGTAAACGATCAGATTGGTGAACTCGGTGGCGATGTCGACGTTGGAAGCCTCGAGCGACCCTCCCTGGATCGTGCCGCGGCCCCCGGTTCCCGGCACGCCGACCGACGGGTTCGCGGTCGCGGCGCTGAGCTCATAATTGTCGTTGCCGGTGGTGATCAGGCTGTCGGGATTGCGAATCGAGGCCATGGCAATCTGGCCCACCACCACCTGGGTACCGTCGGAATACTGCGCGAGCACGGTGCCGCCGTCGCCGATGCCCACTTGGTCCAGTTGCGCCGCTGGCGACCCGTTTTGCGATTGGGCCGAGGGAGCCGACGACTCGCCGAATTGGGTGATTAGTCCCGCGCCGCTGCTGTTGTAGAGGCTCCAGGTGACGCTCATGTCGGAAGCTCCGTCGCTGAGGCCGGGGATGCTGATCGTGATCGGACTGCCAGAGGTCGGCGCGGTGAGGTTGCCGCTTGAGTCGAAAGTCAGCACACCGTCGGCGCCGGTGTCGAAAGGCGTGCCGGCAGTTCCGGCGGTCACATCGGCGCCTGGGATCGTCACCCCATAACTCCAGGAGTTGGCCGCGGTTTTCGCGAAGTTCAGCGTCAGTACGTGCGAGGTTCCGAGGCTGTCGTAGACCGTAATCGGCACGGAAAAGGCGGAAGTCGAGCCGGCGGTGGCCGAAGAGTCCAGATTCAGAGAGGCATTCATGGTGGTGGTGGGAACCGGCGGATTCAGGGAGCCTACCGGAACCACGATGTCGCCGACGGGGCCATTGGTATTCACCGTTCCATCCGCATTCAACGTGGTCCAACCCTGTACGTAGTCTCCGGTATTGGTCATCAGGTTGCCGGAACTGTCGGTCTGGAAGGCTCCGTTGCGGGTGTAGTAAGTGTTGCCGGAGGGGTTCTGAACCACAAAGAACCCGTCACCCTGGATGGCGGAATCGAGCACGCCGCCACTGGTCTGGATCGCCCCCTGGGTGAACTCCATTTGAGTTAGTGGTGTGGCCGTGCCAAATCCGACCTGAGTCTGGCCCAGCCCCGCGCCCAATGACTGGGTCACAAGGTCTGAAAACGTTACCGTGCTGGACTTAAAGCCGGTCGAGTTCAGGTTTGCCAGGTTGTTGCCCACCACGTCGATGGCCGTGGAGTCTGCATTGAGCGCCGAAAGCGCCGTCGAAAACGATGTGAACATCTCTTTCTCCCCTATGACTCTGGAAATCCTAACTGCCGCTGCCGGTGGAGCTGCCCGTCACCTGGTTCAGATCCTGAAGGATCGAGGAAACGTTCTGGCTGAGGCCTATGGTTTCCTGTAACTGCTGCACTTCGGCGAGCTGCGTCACCATGTTGGTGGTATCCATGGGATTGGTCGGGTCCTGGTTTTGCAACTGGGCCACGAGCAATTGTAAGAACATGCTCTGGGTGGTGCCCGCCGAGGAAGCGGCGGCTGCGGTTGTCGGGCTCGTGGAGCCGCCCGTGAGCGAAGTAACGCCGGTTGCCATCGCGATAGTCCTCCTAAGAAGAAACCGGGGCCGGGGTATCCGCGATCTGCGCGATCATCTGGTTGATGGTCGACTGCGGATATCCATGGGTGTAGATCTGAGCGACCAAGCCGGCATTGACCTGGGCGCCGTTGGGAAGTTGCACCATGAGGTTGGGCTGCGACTGCGCGAAGGGGCCCCCGGCGGCGCCGAGGATGGCGTCGGAAGCAACCACGGTGCCGCCCAACATATTGGCCACAATCTGAGCCGTGGCCGGAGTCGCGAAGTAGTACGAGTTGTAGCTATAGGTCAACCCGCCCGGACCGGTTCCGCCGGTGTTGGTTTCCCAGGGGTCCGCCCCAAAGACCGACTCCGCCGTGGGCGCGGAGCTACCCGAGTTCGGCGTGCCGGAGGCCGTCGTACCCGACCCGCTGGAAGAAGATGTGGCGGTTGTGCCGCTACTGGTCGAAGCCGGCGAGGAAGAACCCGATGCGGTGCTGGCGGCTGTCGGCGTTTGCGCCCAAGAAGTGGCGCCCGTTTTCCCAGCAGTTGGCATCGAGACTCCGATCTTTCCAGCTTCGGCGGCCGTACGAGCGAACAGGGTCCGGAAATCGACGGATGCGGCCGTCGGCTTCGAAGCGGTGCCGGTGGCCGCAGCCGACAATCCGGCGCTAGAGGGCGAGCTCATTGAAGTGAGGTGAATAGCCATTGAAAATCCTTTCGATTCGTATTCGTTTGTGGCGGTGGAGAAGACTGCCTGGGCCGTTCGTCCGGGGGCCGCTGTTGCGGTTGCCGTCCCTGCCTCTGCCCGCCCTGGCCGTCTCCATTTACGGGTGCGCTTTTCTCGGCAGGATCCGGTGAAAGAGTGGAAGCGGACGCAGGATGCCAGATGGCGGCATGGAAACCGCTCTCGGCGAGCCGCGTGGCAAGCGTTGGCATCTCCTGGCGTAACGCGCTCGTCAGTTGGCTGTCCGGAGTTCGGACGTCCACCCGGACTTCGCCCGCGCGCTCCGTCACGCGCACGGCTACGCCGCCCGCACCGGAGCCCATCTGTAACTGGATTTCGCGATTCACCGGAGGTGTGGCCGGAGCCGCCGATGCGCTATGCTCCACCGGTGGCCGGGGCGGGGCCGGAGAATCCTCGGAGGTTGCCTGAACCGCGGGGCGGAGTGGTGGCTGCGCCTGCGACATCCCAGAAAGCACGTTGCCGGCTTCGTTGGCGAGCGGCTCCGCCGGCGGTGCGGTCGTCTCGGCTGGCTCCGAACGGCCGGCTCCGCGCGAACTCGAAGCCGTCTCCGGCCGGTACGCGCGCGGAGCGTCCCCTATGGACCGATCGCGATCGGCGCCCGCCGCCGACATCTGCCCGCCGGCGGAGTCGGGCCGCGCCGGCTCGCCGGAGACCGGAGCGCCGGCTGCAGGCGGATCGGACTGCTGGTACGGCGCCGTGCGGCTCCGGGGCGGCGCGGGGGCTGACACTCCCGCCGCAGCCGCGGAGCCGGCAAGGGACGTGGACTCGGGAGACGTCAATCGCATCTGAAATGCCAACGGGGCGCTCGTAGCCGCCAAGGAAGCCGGTGAGAGCTCGACATCGGCGAGGCGCGCCGATTTCCCGGAGCTTTCTGCTCGCAAGGCCGGTTCATGCTGTGGTTCCACGAGGGAACTGCGGTCTGCCCCGGCCGCAAGGCGCGGCTCGGACGGGGTGCGCGGGGGCGCCGGCGCCAACTCGCTCGCTTCGGCCCGGGTGGGCGAAAGCGCAGGCGCGGCGGCCGAAGGCGACGCCACCGGAATGCCCGACGACGATGGAGGGGAAGGGATGTCCATTCGAAGTGCGGATGCCGTAGTGGCTCGATCACGAGCGGGTTGTCGATCTACAGGTTGCCGCATGGGAGCGGAGTTCGATCGTGCGGCGCCCGGCGCGAGCGCTTGGCCGGGTGTCCCGACAGAGGCTGCGGCGCCCAGATCCATCGCCCGGGCCGGCGCTGGAGTCACAGGTCGAAGCGTGAGCGCCGGTGTTTCGCCGGTAGCCGGGGCGGCTTGGACGGACGCGTGTTGCGGTGCGCCGCGGCGGGAGGTGGACCCCACGGATCGCGTCGTTTTTTCGGGTCCGGAATTGTCTGGCGCCGCAGGCGGTTTGACGCTGGTCCGATTCTGTGGCGTTTGGTGAACCGTTTGGCCAGGCGTGCTGGCAACTGTCGCCAAACTGGGGCTGGAGTTTCCAGCTTCCTCGGCAGCGCCTGGCCGCGCTGTCAGGCCATGGTCATTCGATTCCGGCAGAGCGGCGTATCCGGGTAAAAGGGCTGGGCCGTAGGAAACGGCCGAATCGCCGCCTCCTTCGGTCCCGAGGTTCGCAACTGGAGTTCGCCGGCGAGCAACTGGCTGCGCGTCCCCCGAAGGTAACCGGAAGCCGGCCGGTTCCTGCTTATTAGAAGGGGACGCAATCGCCGGTTCGGGTGAAAATGCGGATGCGGACGAGAAGACGGGACCGGAGCCAGCAGCTGATTTGCTGCATCCTTCGGTCCCGAGGTTCCCAACTGGAGTTCGCCGGCGAGCAACTGGCTGCGCGTCCCCCGAAGGTAACCGGAAGCCGGCCGGTTCCTGAATAGAAGAAAACGCAACCGCCGGTTCGGGTGAAAATGCGGATGCGGACGAAAAGACGGGACCGGAGCCAGCGGCCGAGTTGCCGCCTCCTTCGGTCCCGAGGTTGACAACTGTAGTTCGCCCGGGAACGGCTGGCTCGGTGTCCGCGGCGGCCATGCGGAAGCGGGCCGGTGCTGGCCGTGGAGAAGAGGGCGCAACCGCCGATTCGGAGGGAACCGCTGGAGACGTCGAGGATGGCGATGCCGCCGCGAGAACGGGTTCGCGTGCGCTCGATCCGCTTCGTTCCGCTGGCGGTACAACAGCCGGCCCAGGGGTGCCCCGCCCCTTGGCCGGGAGCGTTTCGGGCAATCCGTCGGCGGGACCGGACCGTGAGCCTAGAAGGAGTTGAAAGGCGCTGCCCCCTGTAGTCGGACCTGTGCTGTTCCCCGCCGTGCCGGCTTGGGAAACGGTCCGCTTCACGACCTTGCCCGTGACGGCCAGCGCCGCATCGAACAAGCCCAGAAGAGCCGATAGCGGGATGGACGGAACGGCAGCGGTCACGCTGAGTCGTATGCAGCGGGCATGCCAGTCGAGGCAGAACCTCTTTTCAACCGGTTACCGCGAGTGTCTCGCCAGGAATTTGTCACGCGAGAAAGGCCGCGGCAAGATTCTGCCGCGATGCGCAGGCTTCCGCTCACCACATGGCGGTTTTGCAACACTTTTGCGCTCTTGGCATTTGGTCTTCCGGTTGCATTCCCTAGGCTGGCATGGATTCTCTTACGGCTATCGCGGCCAGCGGTCTTCGCTCTCGGATGGAGTCGTTGGACCTGGTGGCGAACAATGTGGCCAATGCGTCTACGGGCGGGTATAAGGCGGACCGCGAGTTCTATAGCCTTTATGTCGCTCCGGAAGCCGAAGGGGGCGATCCGGATTCCACCATGCCGGTGATCGAGCGTCCCTGGATCGATCTCAGCCAGGGCACGCTCCAAACAACCGGCAACGCTCTCGACGTAGCACTCTCGGGAAGCGGGTTTTTTGCCGTCGAAGGGCCGGCAGGCTCCTTATACACGCGCAACGGTAGCTTTCGTCTGGCGGCCGATGGCAAGCTCACCACTACCGAAGGCTACCCACTGACGGGCGCCGACGGGAATTCACTGACGCTGAGCGGTTCCCTGCCGATCGACATTTCCGCGGACGGTACCGTGCGCCAGGATGGAAATATCGTCGGACAATTGCAGGTGGTCGACTTTCCGGGAGCGCGCGGTCTGCGCAAACAGGGAACCAATTACTTCCGGCTCAGCGATCCGGCGGTCACACCGCTGGCGCCCGCCGCGACTTCGGTGGAGCAAGGAAAGCTGGAAAGCTCCAACACCGGCACGGCCGAATCGGCCGTCCGGCTGGTCGGTATTTTGCGGCAGTTCGAAATGCTGCAAAAGGCGGTTTCGCTGGCTAACGACATGAACAAACAAGCCATCGAGCAGGTAGCCAAAATCTGAGGTGCCGCGACGACGATGACGCCGAGGACATCGAATACAAGGACGCCGGCTAGCCCCCGGCACCGCTTGCCGAGGAAAGGTAGCACATGATTCGAGCACTTTACAGTGCCGCCAGCGGAATGCAGGCGCAGGAAATGAACGTCGACAACATCGCCAACAACCTGGCCAACGCCAACACGGTGGGGTACAAGTACCGGCGCGCGCAGTTTCAGGATCTTATGTATCAGAGCGTGTTGCAGCCGGGCGCGGCCTCCAGCCAGCAGACCTTTACCCCAGCCGGACTGCAGTTGGGATTGGGAGCGCGGCCCACCTCGAATGAAATTATCTTCACCCAGGGCGCTTTTTCGGAAACCGACAACCCCCTCGACCTGGTTATCCAAGGCAACGGATTCTTTCAGATTTTGCAACCTAATGGCGAATTGGCCTATACCCGCGCCGGGCAGTTCCAACTCGACAAGAACGGCAACATCGTCAACTCGAGCGGCTTTGCGCTGCAGCCCCAGGTCACCATTCCGGCCGATGCCCAGCAAGTCACCATCGCGCAAGATGGCACGGTAACGTATAACCTGCCCAATCAAACCGCCGTGCAGCAGGCAGGGCAGATTCAACTGGCGAACTTTCAGAATCCGGCCGGCCTGAACAGCCTGGGTAACGGCCTCTACACCCCGACCGACGCCTCGGGAGACGCCACCGTGGGCCTTCCGGGCGGACCCGAAGGCATGGGGTCGTTGCTGCAGGGATACGTCGAACAATCCAATGTTTCGATCGTCAACGAGTTCATCAACCTGATCGAGGCGCAACGCGGATACGAAGCCAATTCCAAGGTGGTGACCGCGGCCGACAACATGTACCAGCAGGTGAATAATCTCGCCAAATGACGCCTCTAGTTCTACTTGCGGTGGCCGGATGCCTGGCGGTGGCGCCGGAGGCGGATCGGATCGAGGCTCGCGATTTGGCGGCCGACTATCCCGCGCTCGCCACGGCGGCTGGCAACGCCCTCTTGGCGCCGGCCCCGGAACCGGGATTTACCCGGATCTTCCGCGTGCCGGAACTGCGCCGCCTGGCGGCCCGGTTTGCCGTGCCGGAGCCGCCCGATCGCGAGATCTGCGTCACCCGCAAGACGATACCAGTCGATCCCGCACGCTTGGTGGATGCCATGGAGCGGTCTTTGCCCGAAGCCCACATCGAATTGCTGGACTATAGCCGCCAAGCGGTGCCCGAGGGCCAGTTTCACTTCGATCCGCGCGCCCTGCGCGGCTCCCCAACCGCGGCAATCTGGCCGGGCTGGGTGGAATTTGCCGCTCACCGGCGTTTTACGGTGTGGGCAAAGGTGAAGCTGAACCTGAAAGCGCGCCGCGTGTTGGCGGTGGACGATCTCGTGCCCGGGAGACCGATTCCGGCAGCCGCAATCGCCGAAACGCTGGTCGACGCGTTACCCTCCGCGCTGCCGTATTCGGAATCGGCCACGGCGGTGATCGGGCGCTGGCCGCGGGTCGCCATTCCAGCCGGAGGCGCCGTTCGTGCCGACCAGTTGGAGCCGGCCCGGCCGGTGATGCGTGGGCAGACGGTGACGGTCGAGGTCACCGCCGAGGGCGCCCGCCTGGAGTTTGAAGCCCAGGCCGAGGCCGCCGGCGATACCGGCGATGTCGTCGCGATGCGCAATCCGTCCTCGCGGAGACGGTTTCTGGCGCGCGTGGTGGGACCGGGCAAAGTCTTGGTCACGACCACGCCGGACAGGGGAACGCAATGAGCATACGATCGATAGGGAACGGCTCCATCGGCATCCTCTTGGTGGTGTGGCTACTGGGCATGCCGCTCGAAGCGAAAAAGAAAAAGGACAATCCTCCGGGGCAAACGCCGCTCGACCGCTATGTGGCGGAATCGCTGGCTCGCCAGGCCGAAGCTCCCGCCGCCACGCCTGGCGCCATCTGGCAAGCCGGATCCCGGCTTGCTGACGCCGCGCGCGATGTCCGCGCCAGCCAGGTGGACGATGTTCTCACCATCGTGGTGGCCGAACAGGCGTCGGCTGTCGCCACCGGCGCAACTCAGACCAAACGCGTTTCGAGCACCGCGAACTCGGTCACCGCGTTGGCCGGCGTCAAAAGCGCTACCGGGGCACTGGCCAACCTGGCCAACTCTTCGGGAGATACCGAATTGAACGGGCAGGGCACCACCAGCCGCACCACTACCATCACCACCACGCTCACGGCGCGCGTGGTCCGCGTGCTCCCCAATGGCGCCTTGGTGATTGAAGCGGCCAGGGACCTTTCGATCAACTCGGAACGGCAGACGATCGCCGTCAGGGGCGTGGTACGCCCGGCCGATATCGACACGACCAACAGCGTACAGTCGACCAGGGTGGCTCAGCTCGAAGTGCGGATCAACGGCAAAGGCGTGGTGGGAGACGCCATCCGGCGTCCCAACATTCTCTACCGGCTGCTGCTCGGCTTGCTGCCGTTCTGAAGAGACTTCCGGGAAAGGGCGTGAAGATGATCTCACTACTAGCGCTGGCGGCACTCTGGGTAGAGCCGGTTCCGGCCCGCGCCGCGCGCTTGAAGGATCTGGTGGCGGTGGAAGGCGTGCGCGAGAATCAACTCATCGGCTACGGGATCGTGGTGGGTCTGAAAGGCACTGGCGACCGCGATCAGACCGTATTTCCGGCGCAGAGTCTGGCCAACGTGCTGGAGCGCATGGGTGTAGCGGTCTCGCCTACGGCGATGCGCGTGAAGAATACCGCTGCCGTCATGATCACCGCCACGCTCCCGCCGTTTGCCCAGCCCGGTTTGCAACTCGACACTACCGTTGCCGCCGTCGGCGACGCCGCCAACTTGCAAGGCGGCATCCTCTTGCTGACCTCGTTGCGCGGCGCCGACGGGCAAGTATATGCCGTGGCGCAAGGCCCGGTGGTGACCGGAGGGTTTGTAGCCGGGCGGGGTGGGGCCTCGCAGAGCGTCAATCATCCGACGGTAGGGCGTGGACCGGACGGGGCGACGGTAGAACGCCCGGCGCCGTCGGTGATACCGAAGGCGATCGTGCACCTGCAGTTGCGGCGGGCCGACTTCACCACCGCCAGCCGCATCGCCGAAGCCATCAACCGGCGCTTCCCCGAGCCTTCCCCCACTGGCGCCAAACCGGAAAACGCGGGTCTGGTGTCGGTGGCAATTCCTAAGGATTATGAAAACCGCGTCGCCGAATTCCTGGCGCAACTGGAAAACCTGATGGTGGAAGCCGACCGGCCCGCCCGCGTGGTGGTGAACGAACGCACCGGCACCATCGTGCTCGGCAAAGACGTCCGCGTCTCGCCGGTGGCGATTCTGCATGGAAACCTGAGCGTTGAGATCCAGACCACGCTGGAGGTTTCCCAGCCGGCGCCCCTGTCGCAGGGAAAAACCGAAGTCACCCCGAAGACCGCCGTTAACGCCAAGGAGGAGAAGGCTCGCAACGTGGTGCTCCCGCAAGGAGCGACGGTGGAAGAACTGGTGCGCGCGCTAGCCGCCATCGGCTCGACGCCGCGCGATGTGATCGCCATTCTCCAGAGCCTCAAGGCCGCCGGCGCCTTGGACGCGGAACTGGAGGTCATCTAATGGGCCAAAGAAATGGAGCGGCGAGGCAATGAACGATCTGGGCGACAGGCTCGACGTGCGGCAGGCGCTTTCGATTCCGCCCGGAGGAGAGGCGAAGAATTCGGCCCAAATCCGCCAGGCGTCCCAGCAATTCGAGGCGATCCTGCTGACCCAGATTCTTTCCATGGCCAGCGAGAACGGTGGCTGGCTAGGCTCCGGTGGAGATTCCGCCTCCGGTTGCGCCACCGGTCTGGCGGAGCAGCAGCTTGGCACTATGCTGGCCGAGAAGGGCGGAATCGGGCTCGCACCGCTCATCTCCCAAGGCCTCGAAGCCCAGAAGTGACCGCGCCGCGAGTCTCCGGCCGGCTTCCGGTTCGGCGCTCAGCACTCGCATTCGTGAACGCGGCGACATATTCAGGTCGAAGCTGTCAGCCATCATCGGTCGGCTTTCAGCCACCCCAGAGCGGCTGATGGCTGAAAACCCGCCACCGATACGTGGTCGAGTTTCTGATACCTTTTACTCAGAAGCTCCAGGAACGTTCGGCCATAGCCAGAGCCGGACCGTAGGAGCGATGCCCCGTCCATGTTTCTTTCACGGGGGTGACAGCGGGACGAAGCGCTTCGATCACTCCATCCCAGGCTTCCGTCAGCGTGGCCAGCAGGGCCAGCACTTCACCAAGCGGCTCATCGGCTTGACGCAGGTTGGCTTCGTTCAACCGGCGCAGCATGTAATCGTATAACCTGGCAAGCTGCAGGGCGATCTCGCCGCCGCGGCGATGATCGAGCGTAGCCGCCAGTTCCACCAGAATTCCGCTGGCGCGGGAAATAGACCTGGACCGCTCGCGGATCTCGCCTTTCGCCAGATGACGGCGAGCCTCCCGCACGGCCTCTGCACAGTTCCGATAGCAGAGCCGCACCAGGGCGACGGGATCCGCCGACAAGAGACTGCTCTCTGCGTAAGCTTCATTCGCTTTCTGCCACATTCTCTATCTCCCGGAAATTCTTATCGGTTGAAAGTCCGGTTTCGCTCAGGTTTTGCCAAGGTCCTGGGCCAGAGCCAGCACATATTCCGGCGGTATTTGGACAAGCACCTGCTTGGTGGTGGAATCCACTACGCGGACAACCATGCGCTTGGAAGCCGTGTCCTGCTGGTAGGTAAGTTCCTGGTTCGGTCCATACAGCTCGGCGCTGTTCACCGCCTTGACGGCCTGCACGATCTCCCGATTCTGGGCTGCCTGATCGGTTTCAGCCGTGGCGCCTACCGCCGGCGCCACGGGCAGACTCTGATGGATTGAGCTAACTTCCATAAATGCTCCTCGTTTGGCGGTTCCGCCGGTGATCGGAACACGCCGGTTTCTTCTCCACTAATCTTATCGGTAACCTTCGGAAAACCTTGCAACCCGCCGCCGGCGATTCAAGGACTCCCCAAATCAGCCGAAAAGTACCCCAGGGAGAGTCGATAGCCGTCATGCGAAAGCCCCGAGCCGGTACAGTCATGATCGGAATCCAGCCAGCCGAACTTCCGTGGCTTCGCATGCTGGTCGCCCTGCTGCGCCATCCCCACCCTTCCACCCCGGAACTTACCCGGCGGGCTTTGTTGTACTTACACGACGGAGCAACCCACTCCGCGCTCCACTCGACCACTAAACCCGGCGACGACTACCTTCACTGTTCCTGACCGGCACTTTTCGTCTCGACCGTTTCACTTGCACCATCCCCTCGGTGCCTCATAATGGTAGACAGCTATGACCGTCGAGATTGAGGGCGTTACGCTTCACCTGGCGCACCCCGACGAGCTGTCCGTCGAGTGGGTCGGCCAGGACGAGATCATGCGGCAATTGCTGGCGGCCTGGATGGTGGTCCACGAACAGGATCTGCCCATGAACCCGCGCCTGCTCGGCAAACCCGGCGTAGGCAAAACCACCCTGGCTTATGCCGCCGGCAAGCGCATGGGCCGCGAAATCTATATTCTGCAAGCCACAATGGACACCCGTCCCGAAGATTTGCTGGTCACTCCGGTGATCCAGGGCGAAGGCAGCCTGCGATATGTGGCGTCCCCCCTGGTCACCGCCATGCTAAGGGGTGGTATCGCCATCCTCGACGAGGGCAACCGCATGAGCGAAAAAAGCTGGGCAAGCCTGGCGCCGCTGCTCGATAACCGCCGCTACGTCGAGTCCATCGTGGCCGGCATCAAGATTAAGGCGCATCCTCAGTTTCGGATGGTCGCCACGATGAACGACGACGCCTCCACCTTTGAACTGCCCGAGTATATCCATTCGCGCCTGCAGCCCCAGATCTTCATCGATTTTCCCGAGCGCGACGAAGAGTTGCACATCCTGCGCGAGAACCTGCCGTTTGCCGAGGAGCGGATACTCGAGTACGTCACCAACTTCCTCCAGTTGGCCCACGCCGCCGACGAGCGCTACACCGTGCGCGACGGCATCAACGTGGCCCGCTTTGCCATCAAGTTGAAGAGTCTGGCAACCGAACGCACCCACGAACGGGCGGCGCTCGAAGTGGCCATCGCACAGGTTCTGGGAGAGGAAGCGCTGCGCTATGTTCGCCCCAAACGACCCTCCGACTCCTGAGGCGGGCAGCCTGGAGCGCGGCCGCTTCCTTTATTTTCCAGTCGTCCCCGGGCGCCTGGAATTTGCCGCCGAAGTGCGGCGCGCCATCCTCAAACACCGCCCCCAGGTCATCGCGGTCGAACTGCCCGGCACGCTCGAACCTGCCTGGAAACGCGCTATCGCGCGCCTCCCGCAAATGTCCCTCATTTTTTACCCCGATGAGACCCAGGACGACGAGCTGGCCACCTACGTCCTGGTCGAACCGGCCGACCCCTTCACCGAGGCCATTCGCACCGGCCTCGAAATCGGCGCCGAAATCGTCTTCGCCGATCCGGAAGCCGGCGAACACCCTCACCTCGACGATTCCTACCCCGATACCTACGCTATCCGCCATATCGGCCTCGACCGCTACGTGGAAGCCTATCGCGTCTACCCCCAGCCCCGCTCCGAGGACATCACCCGCCACGCCCAGGGCATCGCCTGGAAACTGCAGGGGTGCGACCCCTCGGCCAAGGTCATGATCGTGGTCTCGCTCAACCTGCTCGATGCCGTGCTCGACGCCATGGAAGAGCCGCAGGCCCAACCCCTCGCGCGCATTCGCAGGGAAGGGATCGAGCTTCTCAACCCTCATCCCGATTCGCTGGCGGAAATCGCCGCCGAGTACCCCGCCTTGCAGTGGCGCTATGAAACCTTTCGTGGCGCCGGCGCCCAGGCGGACCCCAACCTCATTGACCGCCGCCACGCCCAACTGGCCGTGTTCCGGGACGCCGCCAAAGATTACGAGGCCCAGACCGGCGAGTCCATCGCGCATTGGCAGCGCCGCCTGCTGGCCCGCTACACCCGCAACCTGGCCCTGGTTGCCAACCAGCTCAGCGCCGGCGTGTTCGATCTCACCGTAGCCGCGCGCAGCGTTGGCGACGACAACTATGCCTGGGAAGTCTGGCAAGCCGCCAACCGCTATTCCCCGCAGGAAACCACCTCCGCGGAGCTGCCCACCGTGCGCATCTCGGGCGAAGCCATGTGGCGCGATACCCGCCGCATTCGCCTCCGCCGCCTCCTCCCCAGCACCAAACGCCGCCTTCGCCCTTACGGCCTCAAGCCCCGCCGGAAGGAAAAATATCCCGGCGAGTGGGCCAGCCAGTTGAACGGCGCCAGCATCTGCTCCTATCCGCCCGAAGACCTGGTCATCGAAGACTACGGCCGCTTCCTCAAGTCGAAGGGCAAAAGTATCCTCTCCGAGGAGCGCATGCGCGTGGAGCCCTTCACCACCTCGATCCTGGACGGCATCGACATGCGCGAAACCATTCGCAAGTGGTACGAAGGCCGCATCTACGTGCGCCAATTCCAGAAGATTCAAGGGGAAGTGGGCTCGGTGGTGGTGATCTTCGATGAAGACCGCGACGACCGGTACCCCTACCTCACCACCTGGCTGGGAGAAAACCAGAACGAATCCGACATGGCGTTCTACTCCACTTTCCCGTTCGACAACATGGTGGGACCCGGCATCGGCCGCGCCGAGTACGGCGGCTTCTTAATGACCCTCCCGCCGCGCCGTATGTACGACGTCTGGCAGGACGCCGACTATGAGTCCGCCGAATCGAAATCCGAGCGCCTCCTGCTCGCCGCCATCGATTACTCCATACACCGTCACGTAGTCTACGTCGCGGCCCGCCCGCCGCGATCCATTTACCGCACCATCGCCGCCCGCATGGGACGCACCATTATCTATATCCCCATCGGCCAGCTTTCTCCCGTCTCGCTAAAAAAGATTCGGGTGGTGCACGTGCTCGACAGCTACGAAAAGCGGGAGATCGCCAAGGATTATCTGTGGTGACGCCGCCGATGTGTGGGGCGGGATGGCATCCCAATGTCGCTCAGCGGCTGCGGGCAAGATTGCCCGCCCCACAACTGACGCAGAAAGCGGCACTGGGGGAAAACTGAGCGACATTAGGGTGGCATCCTGCGCGCCGGTTGTTTACCGGCGCCCCCTGGCGGAGGAGGGTGAAAATGGACAACTTGGGTCCTCAGATAGAGGCCGTCCGGGGAGCCACATTTTCGTGCAGCCGGACCCATCCCCAGCGGTCAGTATGGTGAAACCTTGCCCTTTATGGGCAAGAACAGCGCTGGACCAGGGCAGCTTTGAGGTCGGGTAAGTTTTGCAACGTGTCAAGAGGGCCCCTAGCTCAATGACTTGCAAGTTGCAGAAGCCTGTCTCAAAACTGAAGGCGCTGGGGCTTTTCGCAGAAGCCAAGACCTCGCAGAGGCGACAGGGGGCAGAACGGGTCTATGGACCGAACATTATTTGCGGCGCTGATAGGAGCGGCAGGTGGTCTGGTCGTTGAGGCTGACGACCCTTTTGTAGGCCCTGCTGTGCATGTGTACAAATAATGCAGCCTCACAACGAGTTGCGAATACTGGGTGCTTAGTGGTGTCAGCGGCATACCCGGCTGCTCCCCGTCGTTCGGCCTCGTCTTCGATTTCTCATCCCCTGTCCTGCACCAGAAACGCGTAGCCGCGGAGATTGAGTTTGTGTAAACCGGCCGGCCTCGAAACAGACGGTGTGGCCCATAAGGAGGCAAGCCTCCCTGTGGCAGTCCCCTGGAAGGCGAGGAACGGCGGGTGGATCGCTGGCAAATCGTCGCTGGGTGGCACACCCTCGAGGGTTGTTTTCCCGCCGGAGCCGCCCATCGCGATACTTCTCCCCTCAGAACGGCCCGGAGCCGTCCAGGGCGCGCCTGCTTTTGGCGCGGCGTAGCGAACCCGACCCGCAACAGACGGGACGTTTCCAGCCGGTTGCAGACATTCGTCTGGTGAAATGCCGGGGCTGTTAGCAGATCGGAGCGATCGCAAGCTGCTGGCAGATCTTTCGCGCCAGGCGATTGTCGATCTCAGCGTGACGGGGGACTGGAGCTTTTGCTCCGTTGGCCGGATTGGTGTATATCGTGTGGCGGCTACCTTCACGATCCAACCGACACCCCTGAGTTTTCAAGTGGCCGGTCAGCTCGTGCCTCTTCAAGCGCGGGGAGCCCCAACGTAGACCGATAGCGGCACGATCTCGACCAAGTCGGCATCGGCAGCCGCGGCCGGGTTAGGGACCGGCAGAGGTTTGCCCTCCTCCAGGAGACACTCGGCCAGATCCTCCATGGCGCTGGCGATCATCAGCCGGGCGTCGGTTAAATCGAAGCCCTGTGTGACAGCTCCGGGAAAATCGAGGGCCTCCGCAACGACCATTTCGCCGGCCGCCCGTGGAAGGTGGAAGGCAATGTGGTAGCGGAGCATACGCCCATCATACTGCACTAGGGTTAGCCGACGGGTCTACTGGCACACCCATTTCCGGACCGCCGGTGAACATCCACCGCCAGGCCGGCTCCGCCGAAGCCCACGTCAGCTATTGGCGCCGGTTCTCAAAAATGTCCCGCGATCCAGTTCCCGGAAGGCTTCGCGAAGCTGTTCCTGGGTATTCATGACGATCGGGCCGTACCATGCCACGGGTTCTTCTAGCGGCTGTCCGGAAACCAGCAGGAAACGAATGCCGTTTTCGTCCGCCTGCACCGTCACTTCGCTGCCCCAGTCGAATAGCACCAGGGACCGGTTCTCGGCTTCGGAGGGAGGCTTGGTATCGGCCCAGCCAACCCCTTCGGTGGGCACCGCGAGCGGTTCGGACGCGTTGCAGAATTTGCCGGCTCCGGCGAACACGTAGGCAAAGGCATGGCGGGTAGCCTCCACCGGCAGCGTCTTACGCTTGCCCGGGGGGATGGATACGTCGAGATACATGGGATCGGCCGCCACTCCATCCACGGGACCCTTGGCGCCCCAGAAATTGCCGCACACTACTCGCACCGAGGCGCCGTCGTCGTCGGTGACCACGGGAATGTCCGCGGCCTTCACTTCCTGATATCGCGGCGCGGTCATCTTCAGCGATGAAGGGAGATTGGCCCACAATTGAAAGCCGTGCATGCGGCCGCCGGGATCGCCTTTGGGCATTTCCTGGTGAATGATGCCGCTGCCCGCCGTCATCCATTGGACGTCTCCGGCCGCAATGGCGCCGCGGTTGCCCATACTGTCGCCGTGCTCCACGGTCCCCGCCAGTACATAAGTAATGGTTTCAATCCCGCGGTGCGGGTGCCACGGGAAGCCGGCCAGGTAATCTTCCGGCTTCTCATTGCGAAAGTCGTCCAGCAGCAGGAACGGATCGAAATCGGACGTGTTGCCGAAGCCGAAGGCCCGGCGCAAATGAACTCCGGCGCCTTCGAGCGTGGGTTTGGCCTTGATCAGGCGCTTGACCGGTCGGATGGACATGAAGGATCCCCTCCGATTTCAGTTTACCGAAAGCGGGAATACGCTAGAGCGCTTCGGCGGAATTTATGCCGCGGGATTGGAGCACCACGGCCATCTTCTTCAGCGCCATTTTGTGGATCTGCGAAATCCGGCTTTCGTTGACTCCCAGCACTTCGCCGATTTCGCGCATCGTCATGTCATTGGTGTAGTACAGGAAAACCACTTTCCGATAGCGTTCCGGAAGGCTGCCGATGGCATCGGCGAGCGTCGATCGTAATTGCCGCTGCTCGCACATCCGATCCGGCTGCCAGTCGATCGTGGCGGGGAATTCCTGCGGCCGGTCGTGTTCGTGATCGGGAGTGGAGGAGATCGAGATCAAGCCCAGGCTGAGCAATTCGGTCTGAAAGTGCCGCAAACGGTCGGTGCTGACGCCCATGCCCTGAGCCAGTTCGTTTTCGTTCGGGTTGCGGCCCAGCTTGCCGGCCAACTCGTGGCTGACCGTATCGATTCGTTTCTGGCGCTTGCGCATGTCGCGCGAAGCCCAGTCCACCTGGCGCAGGCTGTCGAGGATAGCGCCCTTGATGCGATGCTTGGCGTAGCTTTGGAACTCCACGTTCTTGGAACGGTCGTACTTCGTTACGGCATCGAATAGCCCCAACACGCCGGCGTGTACCAGGTCGTCCAAGTCGACGTGAACGGGCAGATTCTCGTGCACCCGGATGGCAATCGCCTTTACCAGGGGAAGGTGGTCCAGAACAATCTGGTCACGCACCTGCCGAGGGATTCTCTTTTCCTTGCGTACGGACACACCGGTACCCTGCATGTTTTTCGGCCTCTTTTCTGTTTTTCTTTAGGACCGGCCGAACTGGCCGTCGCCAACTCAGAGTGCAGCCTTAGGACCAAACGCAGGATAGGTGCAATTGCAATAATTTAGGAGCTTATTACCTTAATCAACCGTTCCACGAGCCGAACGTGTTCCAGATTGGAACGGGGAAGTCGTTCCGGGTGGGAACGAAACCGAGCCGCGACCGTTAGGGAGCGGTCTTGCAGCCGGCCGCGGCGCGCGCTTTACCAGCCGGCCTTCCGGGCGATCCAGGTTTTGAGTGCCAGGCCCGCCAGCAGAATCCAGACGGCGTTGCGCATCAATCCACCGTCCAGAGTGAAGGCGGCCAAAACGGCCAGAATGGCGTAGGCGGCCACGGCGGCTCGGAAACGTTGAGGACTGGACATTGTCAGCGGTGGGGAGCGTTATAGACGAAGTTGAGCTGGATGTCGATATGGTCGCCCTTGAAATCGCCCGGCAGCGGCGGGAGCGGATTGGAGGCGCTCACTCCGGACACGGCGGCTTCGTCGAGAGCGTGCGAGCCCGACTGTTGCGCATACACCAGCTTGGCGACCTTGCCGTCGCGGACGATTCGAATCTGGACGGCCACGCGCCCGCGCAGGCCGAGCCGGGCGCTTTCCGGGTACACCGCCATCCAGTTGCGTCGCACGGTGGCCAGAACTTGAGTCAGATAGGGCCGGAAGTCGACACCCATGGGGTCGCTTTTCAGTTCGAAACCGGCCAGCGGGCTGCCCGGGGAAGGCGACTGGCGGATGCCGCCGAAAATATTGGGATCGGCCGCGCCCGGGTCGCCGCCCATCGCGGCGCCGCCCGAGCCGGTGCCACGCTGGCTGTGGACGGCCTCGGCAATCGAGGTGTTGGGAATCGGCACCTGGCTTTGGCCCGGCGGTAGCGGGGCTTTTGGGCCGCCGAGGTTTTCCATCACGATCTTGGGTTTCTCCACCGAAGGCGCCGACGGCAGTGGCGTTTGGGCGATCTGCGGTACATCGATTTTGGGTTCTTTGACGCCGGTATCCACCTTGGGCGGTTCCGGCAAGGAGATCTGTGCCTCGGGTTTGGGTGCGGGCGACTGCGGGATCACCGCCGGCCGCGGTTTTTCGCGGGGCGCCGGCTCCGGGCCCGGCGGCAGGTTCAACCTGGGGCGCGGGGCGGAGGGTTGCAGCTCGAATTCGGCCGAAATTTTCGAGCGGTTGGGGGCCTTTTGGGTGAGCTGGGTGGGAGGCTGAATCAGCGGGGTAATAATATGTACCGGTTCGGGCTTTTCATTGGTTGCCGTGATCGAGGGAAGCGCCGCCAGTGCCAGAATCATCGCTACGTGAACCGCCAGGGTAGCCACCACGGCCTTGCGGCGGCGCGCTGGTCCATCGGCATCTCCCCACTCGGTCAGGAGGTGCAAATCGGGTTCGACCGGGTGATGAACTACGGTTTCCATCCAGCGATTAGAGTTTGCGAGACAAGGCGCGTATGCAGATCGATTTTATCAAGAATCGCCAGCGCTACCTCTAGTGTGTGACGTGCCGCGGCGCCGGAACATTTCGGCGAACTTCGCGTCCGCACCGATTCCAGGAAGGCATCGAGTTGCAATTGCAGCGGCTCCGCCTTCGTCACGGGGGCCTGTTCAAAGCCGATCTGGCGGTTGGCGCCGACCGAAAAAACGGCCAGATCCTGCCGGGTGTAATCGAGCGACAGGTACTGTTGGGGTTGGAACAGGCGAAGCTTCCGGACCCTTTCGGTGGAAACGCGGCTGGCCGTGAGATTGGCCACACACCCATTGGGGAACTGCAGGCGAACATTGGCAATGTCCACCTTTTCGGAGAGGATCGTGATGCCGGCCGCGCGGATTTCGGAGGGTGAGGCGCCAGCCAACGCCAATACCAGGTCCACATCGTGGATCATGAGGTCCAAGACCACATCCACATCCAGGCTGCGCGGGCTAAACAGGTTCATCCGGTGCACCTCGAAGAAGAGGGGCAGGCGGGCGCGGCGTTCCAGTTCCAGCACGGCCGGGTTGAAACGTTCCAGATGGCCGACCTGCAGGATCCGGCCATACCGCGCGGCGGCGGCGATCAGCCGGTCGGCCGAAGCCAGGCTGCAGGCGATGGGCTTTTCCACCAGGAGATCGATGCCGGCTTCGAGCAGCCCACAAGCCACCTCTTCATGGGCGGTGGTGGGCACGGCCACGATGGCGGCATCCACCTTGCCCGCCAGATCGCGCGCTTCGGTGAGAGCCAGCGCCGTGCCGGCAGCGCCTTCGGCGGCGCGCGCGGGATCGCGGTCTACCACCGCCACCAGTTCCGCTAGCGCCGATTCCCGCGCCACGCGGCAGTGGTTGCGGCCGAACTGGCCGGCTCCGACCACCGCCAGCCGAATCTTAGTGTTATCTGGTGCCATGAGTTTCTCGAGTTGTCAGTTGTCAGTTGTCAGCCACACCGGAGCGGCCAATCGCTCTGCAAGCTTGCCGCCGATACGTGACCGAATTTCTAAAACCAGGCACTAAGTTCCAGCTTCCAACCCGACAATGGCGATCCCGGCCTGGTCGGCTGCCGCCAGCATTTCCTCGCGGTCCAGCATCAGCGTGCGCCCGGCTTCGATGGCCACCACGGTTGTGCCGGTTTCGCGCATCACGGGGATGGTGCCGGCGCCCACCACGGGCACGTCAAAGAGCAGGTGTTCGCGCCGGCGCGCCATTTTGACCAGCGTCAGTGGCCGGCCGTTGACCAGCCCGGCGGCGCGACGCAACATAGCGTCGGTGCCTTCCATCGCTTCCAGGGCTACGCACGAGCGCTCGCAGACGGCCACCGCCTGGCCCACGTCCACGCCCGCCAGCGCGTTAGCCACGCGGCGGCCATAGTCGATATCGGCCTGCTCCCGGCGGTTGGGTTTGCGAGCGGCGACGACTCCGGGAGGGGCCAGCAAAGGCTTCAGCAAGGTGGTGGAATCGCGCAAGTGGATTCCTTCGTCTTCCAGAACGCGGACGACGCCGCCAATCAAGCCGTCGGTATTCCTGGAGGGCAACGAGGCCAGCAGTTTCACCAGCCGCCAGTCGGGCCGAATCGACGAGAATATGCTGGCGTGCTTGATCTGGCCGCACATCACGACTTCGCCGATGCCTTCGCTCTTGAGGATGTCGATGAGCTTGCTCAGCGCGCCCAATGAGATCCAATGACAGCGCGACGCCAACTTCGCGACTTCCGGCGCAGCCTCTTCCTCGATGGCGATTACGGTGATGTCGTGCCCCAGCCGCCGCGCGCTTTCGAGGGCCAGCAGCGGGAATCGGCCATTACCGGCGATGAGACCGTAGCGCATGGCGGGCGATCAGGCTTTACGACCCCGCATCATTGGACCACAAGGCATCACTTGACCACCCGGCATCATTTGATTACGCCTCTTTCCGACGCCTGAATGAAGGCGATCAACTCTTCGACGGGTTGGCAGGGGGGGACTTCGGCGCGAATGCGCTGGATGGCCTGGGCCGTATTCAGTTGGGCGCGGGTGAGCAGGCGAAAGGCGGTCTGCAGAGCTTCGATCGTCGCTTTGTCGAAACCGCGCCGCTCCAGTCCGATGCTGTTGGCGCCGAAGACCGAAATTTCCGGCTTGCAACTAGAGAGGGAAAACGGCATGACGTCCTGCTTGATCACGCTGTAGGGGCCGACGAACGCGTGCCGGCCGATGCGGCAGAACTGGTGCACGCCGCAGAAGGGGGCGACATCGGCCCAATCTTCGATGGTCACGTGCCCGGCCAAGCCCACGCTATTGCCCAGAATTACGTGGTCGCCGATGCGTACGTCGTGGGCCACGTGGGCGTAGGTCATGAGCAGGTTATCGTTGCCGACGGAAGTGACCAGGCCGCCGCCCTGGGTGCCGCGGTGAATGCTGACGAACTCGCGGATGCGGTTACGGTCGCCGATGCGGGTTTCGGCGCGCTCGCCCTGGTATTTTAAATCCTGCGAGGCGACGCCGATGGTGTTGTAGGGAAACAGGACGTTGTCCGCGCCGATGCAAGTGGGACCTTCCAGGTAATTGTGGGCCATCAGGCGCGTGCGGGGGCCGATCTCCACGTCCGCGCCGATCACCGCATAGGGTCCGATTTCGGCGCTCTGGGAAATGCGCGCCCGCGCGTCCACAATGGCGGTCGGATGAATGGGCATCGCGACGGTCAGGGCTGGGACGCCGGGCCGGGCGCCTCAGCCGGATTGTCCTCCTTGTCCTCCAGCTTGCACATGACTTCGGCTTCGGCCACCACTACGCCATCCACCGTCGCCACCCCGGCCATCTTGGCAACGCTGGCCTTGCGCTTGAGCACCGACATCTCCAGGCGGAGGGTGTCGCCCGGAATCACCGGTTTGCGGAAGCGCGCATGTTCGATGGCCACCAGCAGCACCACCTTGCGGTGCCGGTCGGGAATGCTCTTCAGCACCAGCACGCCCGCAGTCTGCGCCATGGCTTCCACAATCAGAACGCCGGGCATGACCGGAAAGTCGGGAAAATGCCCTTGAAAAAACGGCTCGTTGCGAGTCACGTTCTTGATGCCCACGATGCGCTCCGCTTCCAGCTCGACGATGCGGTCGACCAGCAGAAATGGGTAGCGATGAGGAAGAATGGCGCTAATGTCATTGATGTCGAGAATGGGCATGGAAGTGGTTATTGTAGCGCGAGTGGCCAGCTTTCAGCTTCGAGAATGGAGGACGCGTAGCCTGTTGGTAGGTTGAGCTAGGTTCGGGTTGTGGGGGTGGTTTCCCTATAATTTGGGCCGTTAGGAGCTGTCGGCTTTCAGCTATCAGCTCCGAACCATCGGGGGCGGGATTGGGGTTGTGGAGGACGGGGGAGATAACGGGTTTAGTTTCAACTGGTTGTGCGGAAGCGATGAGCGCTCTTGCAGGGATTGGGCGATGGGCGGCGCGATCTTACGCCCTTGCCAGGGCCGGGCAGGTGGTGGTCCGGCGTTCCCAGTGCTTACGCACTGGGCTACTCTCTTTTGCCCTTTCGGGCTGCCTGCCCGACGGGCGCACCCGGCTTACAATGGCGCACCCGGCTTACAATAGTGTCTACTTTGCTGGAGCGCGTTTGCCGCACGATTGAGTGCCACCGGATGTTTCGATCGGGGCAGAAGGTGGGCGTGGCGGTTTCGGGCGGGGCCGATTCGGTGGGTCTGGCGGCGGTGCTGCGCGAGCTGGCGCCGCGCTTTGGGCTCCGGTTGCGGGTTTTGCATCTGGACCACGGGTTGCGCGGCGAGGAATCGCGCGGGGACGCCGAGTTTGTGCGCGAACTGGCGAGTTCCTGGGGCCTCCCCGTGGTCCTTCAGACGGCACGGATGCCGGAGGGTGGAAACCTGGAGGAGGCGGCACGGAAGGCGCGCCAGGGGTTTTTTCGCCAGCAGATGGCCAGCGGCGTGGTGGACCGGGTGGCGCTTGGCCATACGCGTTCCGACCAGGCCGAGACGGTGCTATTCCGGTTTCTGCGCGGGTCGGGATCGGCTGGCCTGGCGGCGATCCGGCCGGTCACTGCCAGCGGCCTGGTGCGCCCATTGATCGAGGTGGAGCGGAACGAGGTCAGAACCTGGCTGCGGGACCGCGGTATCGGCTGGCGCGAGGATTCGAGCAACCGGGACCCTGCCTTTGCCCGCAACCGCATCCGCCATGAGCTTCTGCCGAAGCTCTCGGCCGATTGGAACCCGGCACTGGAAGCGACGCTGGCGCGCACGGCGGATTGGGCGCTGGCCGAGGAAAGCTACTGGCAGGAAGAAATCGGCCGGCTGGCGGAAGCGCTATTCACGCGCCGGGGAGGAGCCATCGTGGTGGGAGCGGACCGGTTGGCCGGATTCCCGCTGGCAGTTGCCCGACGGGTGGTGCGGCGCGCGGTGGAAGAGGTGAAGGGCAATTTGCGCGGCATCGGTTTCGACCACGTTCAGGCTATGGTGGATTTAGCCGGCGCTCCCCAGGGCCGCGGACGGGTGGAGGCGCGCGGGGTGGAAGCGATGCGTTCGCTCGATTGGCTGCGCTTTGCGCCGAGCCGTCTGGCGCGGCCCGCCTATCGATTGGCGGTTTCTGGGCCCCCGTGCGTGGTCCGGCCCGGAACGGACTTTGCGATTTGCCTGGAACTGGCTGAAAACAGGGGAACTTTCGGCAAAGACGATTGCGTATATAATGAAAGAGTGGATTGCCTGGACTGGCGTTCGGTGTCCGGTCCGCTGGAGCTGCGAAGCTGGTTGCCAGGCGACCGTTATCATCCCGCGGGGCGTTTCGGCGAAGAGAAACTAAAAGCCCTCTTTGAAAGAGATCGAGTTCCGGTGTGGGAGCGTTGGGAGTGGCCGGTCCTCACCAGGGGTTCCACGATTCTCTGGACGCGGCGCTTCGGCTCGTCGTCGGCGGCGGCGGCGAGCGCAACCAGCCAAATCGTACTGCGAATCCGGGAAATTGCGCCGGCGGGGGCAGAGCGGGAATCGGGACTCCAGGGTCGTGCGTCTAACAGTATTGGGACCGAGTAGGGAGGTTTCGTGAATTCGAACGTAAAGACAATCATCTTCTGGGTGGCATTGATCTCGCTGGCGGTAATGCTGATCGCGGTAGTCAAGACCGGCCAGGGGAAGAAGGAAGACGCACTCACCTTCACCGAGTTCTTGAACAAGGTACAGGCCGGCGAGGTGAAGGATGTGACCATCACCGGCGAGGAAGTGCACGGCGATTATGCCAACCGCAACCAGGGTTTGACGACCACCATTCCTCTGAACTACCCGGACCTTTACAAGCTGCTGAACGATAAGAACGTGAACGTGACCATGAAGCCAGCCAATTCGAGCGGCTGGGTTTCGATCCTGGTTAACGCTTCGCCTTTCATCGTGGTGCTGGCGTTCTGGATTTTCATGATGCGCCAGATGCAAAGCGGCGGAAATAAAGCGCTCAGCTTCGGCAAGAGCCGCGCCCGGCTGCATTCCACGCAGCAGAAAAAGGTGACCTTCAAGGACGTGGCCGGGGTGGAGGAAGCCAAGGAAGAACTGCAGGAGATTATCGAATTCCTTCGCGAACCGCAGAAGTTTCAGAAGCTGGGCGGGCGGATTCCCAAGGGCGTGCTGCTGATCGGGGCTCCGGGAACGGGTAAAACGCTTATGGCCCGCGCCATTGCCGGCGAAGCGAGCGTACCGTTCTTTTCCATCTCGGGCTCGGATTTCGTGGAGATGTTCGTGGGCGTAGGCGCGAGCCGAGTACGGGATCTTTTCGAACAGGGCAAGAAGAACGCCCCCTGCATCATCTTCATCGACGAAATTGACGCGGTGGGCCGTCACCGGGGCGCCGGTTTGGGCGGCGGCCACGACGAGCGCGAACAGACCTTGAACCAGTTGCTGGTGGAAATGGACGGTTTCGAATCGAACGAGGGCGTCATCCTGGTGGCCGCCACCAACCGCCCCGACGTGCTGGACCCGGCGCTGCTGCGCCCCGGCCGTTTCGACCGCCGCGTGGTGGTGGGCCGTCCCGACGTGCAGGGCCGGGAAGCCATTCTGCGGGTGCATACCAAGAAAGTTCCATTGGGCGACAACGTGGACCTGTCCGTGCTGGCGCGCGGCACGCCGGGTTTGGCCGGCGCGGACCTGGCCAACGTGGTGAACGAGGCCGCGCTCAACGCCGCCCGGCAGAACCGGAAGGTCGTCATGATGGTGGATTTCGAGGTCGCCAAGGATAAGATCCTGATGGGCGCCGAGCGCAGGTCCATGATCCTGAGCGATAAGGAAAAGCGCATGACCGCCTATCACGAGGCCGGGCACGCGCTGGTGGCGGCGGTGCTGCCGAACGCCGATCCGCTGCACAAGGTCACCATCATCCCGCGCGGCATGGCGCTGGGCGTGACCATGCAGCTTCCCATGGACGACAAGCATTCCTACAGCAAGGACTACCTGGAGGCGGAGATTGCCATTTTGATGGGCGGCCGCATCGCGGAGGAGAAGTACATCCGCCAGATGACGACCGGCGCCGGCAACGACATCGAACGCGCTACCGACCTGGCGCGGAAGATGGTATGCGAGTGGGGCATGAGCGAACTGGGGCCGCTCAGCTTCGGCAAGAAAGAAGAACAGATTTTCCTGGGGCGCGAGATTGCGCAGCACCGCGACTACAGCGAAGAGACCGCCATCCGCATCGACGAGCAGGTGAAGAAGGTGGTGCAGGGCGGCTACGATACCGCTTCCCACATCATCGACGAACGCTCCGACGCGCTGGTGAAGATTGCCGAGGCCCTGCTGGTACGCGAACTCCTGGATGGCGCCGAAGTGATGCAGATCATCAACGGCGAGACTCTGGCCCCCCTGCCCAACGCCGAGCCGAAGAATCCGGAGGGCCACACGCAGCAGGTGATCCGGCCGGAAGGCGGCCGGCGGTTGCCCGGCCTTTCCGAAGGAGAAACACCCCAACCGGCGTGATACGCGGCTTGGTCCCGGCTTACCCGGTCTACCTGTTCGACGTGGACGGCACGCTGCTCGATTCTGCCGCCGATATTTGCGGCGCCGTCGCTCAGGTGCTGGAACAGAACGGCGCCCCACCGCAACCTTTTGAATTTCTGAAAAGCTTCGTCGGGCTGCACCTGAACGAGCTGTTCGGCGACGTATTTCCGGATGCCGGCCCGGAACGGCTCGAAGCTCTGCTGCAGGAGTACCGCACCATCTACTGGGGGCGCGGCCATACTGCAACAAGCGTATTTCCAGGCGTAGCCGAGGCGCTGGAATCGCTCGGGGGCCGTAAATCGACGGCAACCACCAAGGGCACGCCCACGACCCGGCTGGTGCTGGAGAAATTCGGTCTGATCCGCCACTTCGATCACGTCCAGGGCACCGACGGATTCCCCGCCAAGCCCGCGCCGGACGTCATTCAAGCCGCACTGGCCGCGTTAGGGGCCAAGCCCGACGAGTGCCTGATGGTGGGCGATTCCCCAGCCGACATGGAAGCCGGACGCGCCGCCGGCGTCAAAACCTGCGCCGTGCTCTACGGCTACGGTCAGCGTGCGGCCATGGCCCGGTACGAGCCGGACTACTGGATCGAAGATCTGCGCGCATTGGCGGGATAGCATCGCGATTGTCAAGGCCGGCGGCTGGTTCGGTCGGTGGAAGCCAGGTGGGACGATCGTTTTTTGTCGTCTGTCGAGCCGTTGTAGCCTGGCAAGGGCCTGACAGACCGCGAAAGACGATCGTCTGTCCCACTTCTGAATCTCTGAATCTCTGAAGCCGTGCCGCGGCATCGCCTGTATTACAATGGGCCTTCCATGTCTGAAACCACGAAATACTTACTGGCGGAAAGCCAGATCCCTTCCGTTTGGGTCAATGTGCTGCCGTCTCTTCCGGAGCCGCCCGATCCGCCGCTGAATCCGCAGACGCGCAAGCCGATCGGCCCGGAGGACCTGGCGCCGATCTTTCCGATGGAATTGATCGAGCAGGAATTCTCGCCCCAGCGCGAGATCGACATTCCCGGCGAGGTCATGGACGTCTACCGGCTCTGGCGGCCCACGCCGCTTTATCGCGCGCGGCGCCT